>Ga0070740_10001203_pt1 | contig 37796 bp, 35 predicted proteins | sample Coa_R2_FD_67286 | JGI IMG/M metagenome (GOLD analysis project Ga0070740, IMG submission 67286) | Surface soil microbial communities from Centralia Pennsylvania, which are recovering from an underground coalmine fire - Coalmine... | ecosystem: Environmental > Terrestrial > Soil > Unclassified ... | reverse complement strand
TCCAGCATCTCTTGCAAACGCGCTCTCAGTTTGGCCATTGTCGCCGAGTGGATCTGCGACACCCGGCCTTCCCCTATTCCCAGCACGACGCCAACTTCCTTCATCGTCAATTCCTCGTTGTAGTAAAGCGCCAGCAGTTGCCTTTCCCGCTCCGGCAACTCTCCAATCGCTTTTGCCAGGCACTCCCGCATTTCCGATTGCAGGCAGAGATAGTACGGATCATCGTCAGGCGAATACGGAGCGTACTTAAAGACCTTTTCGTTCCACCCGGTTTCATCCTCAATCGCCTGAATGCTTCCCAAATTCAGTCCGCGAAGGTCTAATAAGAGCGAGCGGAACTCTTCAAGGTCCATGCCCATCTGTTCTGCGAGTTCGTCTTCCGAAGGGTCCCGCCCAAGTTTCGCGCGAAGACGCTGATGGGCTTCATCAAGTTCGCGCCCGTGGCGGTGTACCGAGCGGGGTCCCCAATCCATTCCGCGCAGGCTGTCGAGTATGGCCCCGTGGATCCGCTGCTTGGCATATGTCTTGACCTGGACCCCGCGCGATGCGTCAAAATTCCTGATGGCTTCCAGAAGGCCCACCACGCCGGCATGGACCAGGTCCTCAAGAAGCACGTGCGAAGGAAGGCGATCATGGATCCGCCTGGCAATGTAGTGGACTTCCGGAAGGTTTTCCATCAGCATCCGGTTGCGCTCTTCCTGGTCCAGGTTTGAGACCGCGTCGTAATTTTGTTTTGCTGCTTTGAAAGGTGTCATCACAAAACCTTTTGCGGCGGCATTTTTCTTCAACGTACGACCCCCATGGACTGGACCGTCACGAAATTCGGGATCTCAGCAGGCGACAACACCACCAGCTTGGGAAGAAAAGGTTCCAGCCATCGCCGCAGATGGAAGCGGGCTGGCGAACTGCAAAGGAGCGCCGGTGAGGCCAGCGCGATCTGTTCCCCCATCAGACTTCGCAACCCGTCCAGAATCCGACGGAGACACGCCGGCTGAACAGCGGTCGCGCCTGCATTGCCCGCATGGGATTCAAAGGCCTGGTAAATCTGCTCCTCGATCTGCGGATCCATAGTGACCACGGCCAGCTTTCCTTCCTCATTGATCAACGGCTGCACCAGAGCACGGCCTAAAGCCTGTCGCGCCGCCTCCACGAGCAACACGGGATTCTTGCCCGCGGCCGAAGTATCCAGCAGCGCCTCAAGGATGGTCGGAAGGTCCCGAATCGACACCTGTTCTCGGAGGAGTTGCTGCAATACGCGGTGCACTTCTCCCAGGCTGAGGACTTTTGGCACGAGTTCCTCGGCCAGCTTCGGATGTGATTCTGCAAGCGAGTCCAGAAGGCGCTTGGTTTCCTGCCGCGTCAATAGTTCATGAGCGAAGCGCTTGATGATTTCCGCCAGGTGAGTGGCGATGGCCGCGGATTGGTCAACCACTGCGTACCCGATCGCGAGGGCCACTTCGCGCTGGCTGGGGTCAATCCACTTTGCAGCCACACCAAATGCCGGCTCGCGTGTGTCTATGCCGTCGAGTGGCGGCGCCGAAGTCTCCGCGCTGATCGCCAGCAGACGATTCTCCTCGGTCTGCCATCGGGCGATCTCAACTCCACGAAGACGCACGACGTATTCCCTGGCTTTAAGTTGAGGATTGTCCGTAATGTGCACCGCTGGAATTAGAAACCCGAGTTGCGTCGAAAGGTGCCGCCGCAGCGCCTTGATCCGCTTCAGCAACTGGCCGCCCTGGGATTCGTCCACCAGGGGAACCAGGGCGTAACCCACTTCCATGCTGAGTTCGTCAAGCTGCGGCAAAACAGGCAGGGCTTCACCTGCTTTGGGTTTGGGCCCGGTGGGTTCGGCCCGGGACAGCGCTTCAGAGGCAAGCTCCAGGTCCTTTGATTTTCTCGCCAGGAGCGCCATTACCCCGGAAAGCAGAAAGAAAGACATTTTCGGCAGGCCCGGAATCGCCCCCAAAGCAAGCATCACTCCGGAAGCAATCCATAAAGGGCGTGTCCGCGGCAGCAGTTGCCTGCCCAGGTCGGATCCCAGGCTGGCCTCCGACGAAGCGCGCGTTGCAACCATTCCGCCCGCTACAGAAACAAGCAACGAGGGGATGATGGTCACAAGTCCGTCGCCGACCGTCAGAATCGTGTAGGTGCGCAGCGCGTCCTGGAAAGAAAGCCCGAGATAGAAAATTCCGATCAGAAAGCCTGCGCCGATATTGATGGCAGTAATCAGTATCGTCGCGAGGGCGTCGCGCTGGCTGAATCGCGCCGCGCCATCCATGGCCCCATAGAATTCCGCTTCTCGAGCGATCTGCTGCCGCCGTTTGCGGGCCTCGTTTTCATCAATCAGGCCGGCGCTCAGGTCGGCGTCGATGGCCATTTGCTTGCCAGGCAAAGCATCAAGAGTGAAGCGCGCGGTCACTTCAGCGATGCGCACCGCCCCGTGGTTGATCACGAGGTACTGAATGGCAATCAGCGCGAGGAAAATGACAAATCCGACGATGTAATTTCCTCCCACTACGAACTGGCCGAAGGCCTCAATCACTTTCCCGGCGGCCGCAGGACCCTGATTGCCGTGCAGCAGGATGCGGCGGCTGCTTGCAATGTTGAGTGAAAGTCGAAAGAGCGTCAGAAGCAGCAGCAGCGAAGGAAACACTGAAAACTGCACCGGTCGCTGGATGTACATCGATACCAGCAGGACAAGTACGCCGGTGGTGATGCTTGTCGCCAGCAGAACGTCCAGCACTATTGCCGGGACAGGCACCAGCATCACAAACACCAGCGCCACGCCTAGAACAGGAACGATCCAGTCGCGCGAAGAGCGATCCCTGGGCGGTTTAGAAGCAGTTTGCGCAGGCATCTCTCAGTAAATACTCCTTTGAACGTTCTCCGCAGACCGCGCCGCGTGGACGGCCTGAGCACGGAAAATAAAAGCAAGGATTTCAGCTACAGCAACATATAAAGCTGGCGGAATGGCCTGTCCCACCGCGACCGCACGGTAAAGGGCGTGCGCCAGCGGACGGTTTTCGACTACCGGCACGTTGTGCCAGATCGCTTCCTTCCGGATTTTCCTCGCAAGCAGATTACGCCCTTTAGCCACAACAACCGGCGCGCGCATGGCGCCCGGCTGATAACGGAGCGCGATGGCGTATTCCGTAGGATTCGTTATCACGACCGTGGCCTGGGCAACGTCGCGCATCATCATGCGGCGGCGCATTTGCCTCTGAAGCTTGCGGATGCGCATCTTGATTTGCGGATTGCCGATGGTGTCCTTGCTTTCCTGAAGAATCTCCTGTCGACTCATGCGCAGTTGCCTGCTGAATTGGGTACGCTGGATCAGGTAATCAAAGCCCGACCATCCAAGAAACACCAGCGCGGCTTTCCACGAGATCTCGAACGCTCTCGCCATTAACCATGCGATTGAAGCATGTGCGTTGACAGCCGAGGAAAGAGCTATCGAGTTCCAGTCGCGAACAAGCATCGCGCAAGCAAGATAGGCAATCACTGCCATGGGAACCAGCGACTTCAGGAGGTGTCCAAGTCCACCAATCGAGAATATTTTTCCGAGGTTCGCCGCCGGGCTGATTCTCCCGACGTTGGGAACCAGAGTCTCCGCAGAAAAAACGAAGCCGCCTTGCCCGATATTCCCGGCTATCGACATTGCCATGCCCAAAACCAGGCAGGGAATGATCCAGTAAGCTGCGATGCACGCGGTTTTCTGCATCAGGAAGACGAAATTCCCGGGGGTGCTCGATTGCGTCATGGCCAGCATCTGAACGAAGAACGTGCGCCACTGCTCCAGAAATGTGGTTCCATACCCCTTGAGGACCATGACGATCGCCGTCAGCGCCAGCGCCGAGGGCAACTCCCGGCTGCGCGCGATCTGCCCCTTCTCGCGCGCCTTCGCCCGCTTATGCGGTGTTGCTTCCTCTGTGCGATCAAAATCCGCCACGTTGCTTTATTCCTCTCACATCAGGTGCAGGATGCGCTCAGCAGTCGCTAGCGCCTGCTCGAAATAGCCTCGCAAGATTCCCGGCCACAGGCCGATGGTGATCATCATCAGAGCAAATCCCGTGAGATTCTTGATCGAAATGGAAGTAAAGACCACCGGGAACTGGGGAGAAGCCTTGTTCAGCAACCCCATCGCAAGATCGGTGAGAAAAGTTACCAGCAGAACGGGCGCCGCCATTTCAATCCCGGTCAGGAACATTCTTCCCGAGGCGCGCAGCAACATTGCCGTCCCCGCCGCCCCGACCCTTGCAGCCCCAACGGGCAGATAACTGTAACTTCTGGCCAGCACCAGCAGCATCCAACGATGCATTCCGAGTTGGAGAAACAACAGCAAAGCCAATGTTTGATAAAACACCGCCAGTACCGGCGAAGCGGCGCGCGTTGCAGGATCGATTGCTGTCTCAAGAGAAAATCCCATTTGAAACCCCGCCACGGCCCCTGCCAGTTCTATCCCCTCAAAAACATAATTCATCACCAGGCCGATAACGAGGCCGACGGCGGCCTCACCCAGCATGACGGCAAGCCAGGCGGAAGCGTCCCGGGGACCCGGCAAAGGCTGGAGAGTGGGATAAAGTATGGCCGTCACTGCCACCGTCAGCCCCGCCTTCACGGGCAAAGGGATTGCCGTGCCGCCAAAGAATGGACCGAACACCATCAGCATGCTGACCCGCGCCGCAATCAAAGCCGCATTTTCAATGGCGTGCAGCCATATTGCTTGCAAATCCATCTCACTGCCTTATCCGACATACGGCTGGAAATTTGAGAAAAGCAGCAACGCAAAAGCCACCAGCTTGCGGAGCAGCCACGGCATCAGGACAAAAGTCGTTATGCCGACGGCAGCCAGTCGGGGAACGGTGGCGATGGTTGTTTCCTGAATCGAAGTCATCACTTGAAGCACGCTGGTTACGAGACCGACAATGATCGCCACCACAAGGATTGGGGCAGACAGCCACAGTGTGACTTCCATAGTCATCCGCGCAAGTTCGACAGTTCTTTCCGGCGTCATCATCCATCCTCAATGAAAACTCTTCATCAGCGAGCCCACCACGAGTCCCCACCCGTCAACCATCACGAAGAGCAGGATCTTCAACGGAGTCGAGATCACAACTGGCGGCAACTGAAGCATGCCTACCGAGGTCGTGACCGATGCAACAACCAGGTCAATCACCATGAACGGCAGAAAAAGCACCAGCCCGATCTGAAACCCGGCCTGTAGTTCAGAAACGATGTAAGCCGGCACAATTACACGCAGAGGAAGGTCCTGCGGGTCTTTCGGGCGGGGCAGATCGGCCGTTTTGACAAACACCGCCAGGTCCTTCTCGCGCGTAAACTTCAGCATGAAATCCCGCATCGGGCCGGCGCTGACTTCCAGGGCTTGCAACGCTGTAATCTGTCCTTTTTCCATGGGCACAACCGCAGCCTGAAATATCTGTGTTGCGACCGGCTGCATTACGAAGTAAGTCAGGAACAGCGCCAGACCTACCAGGACCTGGTTGCTCGGCGCACTTTCGGTTCCCAGCGCCTGCCGGAGGAAATGAAAGACAACCAGGATGCGCACGAACGGGGTCATCGAAAGCAGCAAAGCGGGAACCAGCGTGATGAACGTCAGCAGGATGAGAATCGTCCATGACACCGAACCGACGCCCGGAATATTCAGCGCGCGGTTCTGAGCAAGGCCGGGGGCGGCCAGTGCAGGAACCGCAGTTCCCATACATGTCGCCGCAAGGGCCGCTGCACTCTTCACAACTCGTCGGGCGACGACTACCATGACTTGCATACCTGGCTTTCAGACTCGTCATTGTCCTCTGCGATCTGGAACTGCTGTAAATCATGCGAAGGAGAAACCTTCGCGAGCAATGAAATCGAATTGCCCGCTGCCCCAACCAGAAATTTCTGCTCCTCAACTTTCACCAGCAGAAGGAACCGCCGTTCGCCGAGCGGAAGTGTTTCGCAGATTTGCATCACGCGTTGCTTTCTCCGGCACCGGACGTTGCGCGCGCGAGTCAGAAGGTTCGCGATGTTCGCGATGATGGATTTCAACATGAGCACTGATCGCCGGAGGGGCCGCGGATCCTCGCCGCATCTATCCGAGTTCGCTGATCCGGACAGCCAGCCTGGTCCCAAAAACATCAAATTCCGCCTCGCCGATCTGGACCGAATTTACCCATACCGGCACGGGGTCGTTCATATTGCGGCCTGTATTCAATACGGTCGCGACCTGCAGTTCCAGCAGGTCGCGGACCCGGAAGCCCGTGATCCGGAGCGCAACGCTAAGAAAGCAAGGAAGTCCCGCGACATCCTGCCAGGCGTCCTGTCCATCGAAATGGTCTCCCGCTGTTTGTTCAGTCGCCGTTTTGGGATGTTCCGTTTCCATCAAATGTTCCTCATCGCTGAATCAGGAAATCAGTGATGTAAACATCCTCTGCGCCGAGTTCCGGAATTTTCTGCTGTAGCGTTGCCAGAAGCTGCTTTTTCAGTTTTGTTCTTCCGTCAGGTGCGAGCAGGTCTTCCGACTTCCACGACGACAGAACGCCGAGCACCGCGTCGCGGATCCTTGGCGTGAATGGTGAATCCTTTTCGGGCTCACCGGCGCCCGCGAGAGGTTTATTGAGTCCCAGCGCGATGCCGATCCGCAGGAATGATGCATGGTCGGGATCGGCAAGGTTCACAACAAAACTGCTCAACTGAAACACAACCGCAGGCGGCGCATCCTTCGCAGCGGTTTTTGTCCCCACCTTCCCGGAATGCCTGAGCGAGGGAAGGCTGTGCTCTGACGCATACCAGTACGCCGCTCCACCGAGCGCAAGCAATGCAGTTGCACCGGCGACAATCAGGATAAGCTTGCCGCGCCCGTGCTTCTGCTGAGGGCTTTTGTTGACCGGATCTCCCATACGTTCCCGGTTGAAGCAACTTGTCTGCCAAAGTGTTCCAAGCCATCAGGATGTGGAAGCATTCGGCCCGAGTCTTAAGGCGGTTTGTTTCTCAGAAGTTATGGCGCGGTCTTCAGAGACCATTCTCGCGCGGGGTATGAACAGCGCGTGATCCTTAGGAGGGCCTAATGAGAATCCGCTCGAAACATCCTCAGACCTGCTGAATTGAAGCGCGCGTCGTTAATACTTACGGCCCCGCAATTAGGATTCTCTAAGCTTCGTGATCACACAGAAGCAGAGCAAAGAACAACGCTGAACACTCCATACGAAGAATGGAGAAGCTTGCGACGTCGGCGGTTCGCACATCACGCTGAATCCGGGTGCTTCACTGTTTATGCTGTCCGGAATTCGGCCGCTGTACTCAGCGCAACATTCCAGGCGCGTTCAGAATCGGGCCTTAGCTGACCAGGTTGAGCGCCACGTGAACCACGTTGTTGAACGTCGTGAACGCCTTCGCATTCGCTTCATATCCAGTCTGCGCAAGGATCAGTTGTGCGAATTGCGACGCGATATCAACGTTCGATCCTTCCAACCCTCCGCCGGAAAGAGTCCCTCGCCCGCCCGATCCCGGAACACCGACGGCCGGCAACCCTGAAGCCAGCGAAGCCATATAATTATTCGAGCCTGTCCGTAAGAGTCCTTCAGCATTCGGGAACGTCGCCAGCGCGATCTGGCCAATGGCCTGCGTCTGGCCGTTGGTGAAGCTGCCGACGATGGTTCCATCTGACGCTATGGAAAAGCTGGACAGAGTGCCGCTGGGGAACCCGTCCTGCGTTGATGAGGATGCTTCCGAAGCTCCGGCTACTTGTGATACAACCGGATTGTTGTTGCTGTCGTAAAGGTTCCAGTTGAAAACCAGAGTATTCGCGCCGTCCGCCAGGCCGTTAACGGCAATTCCGGTCACGTTGGACGCCGGCGAAGTCAGCTTCCCACTGCCGTCGAAGGTAAGCGATCCGGTCCCGACGGAGACGGGATTTCCGGTCTGTCCGACGTCCGCCGCCGGGATCGTGATGTCATAATTCCACGTGCCGCCGCCCTGGTAGGTGAAGGTAAAGGTCAGGAGGTGGCTCGCTCCAAGCGAATCGAAAACCTGCACGTTGGTGCTGAACGTGGCATTGACCGCTGCGCTTGCATCCAGGTTCATATCGATTTGGATATTCTGAGTGGCCTGCGGAGGATTGATCTGGCCGATATCAATCGACAGCGGGCTGAGGACGCCGTTGTTGTTGATCACACCGTTGGTGGCGCTGTAGCCCATCACATTGGCGCCGTCCTGCGTAACCAACTCACCCTGCGCGTTCCGGGCGAAGTTGCCATCGCGCGTGTAGAGGGTGATGCCGTTTTTCTGAACCTGGAAAAACCCGGCGCCCTCGATGGCCACGTCCGTGGGCACTCCTGTGTTCTGAATGTTGCCCTGTGTGAAGTCCGTTGAGGTGGCGCTCATCTGCGTCCCCAGGCCGATTTCGATGGGGTTCCCTGCCCCCGTAGATCCGATCTGCTGATAGAGAAGATCGCTGAACTCCGGCGTAATTCCCTTGTACGCCACTGTGTTCATATTGGCCAGATTGTTTGAAATCGTGGACAGCGCTTCATCGCTGGCCAGAAGACCTGAAACCGGGATCGAAAATGATGGCATGGTTGTTCTCCTGAATTCTGGGAATCGAACACTTCAATCTTGTTTTGCTCGTTCACTCGCCGCCGCGCAGAGAGTGACACTGTCCATGTGGGCCCAATTCACGCCGCTCCAGAAGCCCCTTGCGTTCCGGTGGGCGCCATTGCGCTCTGGACAAGGGTTTGAAGCAAGCTGTTGATCTGGCTTACCTCGTCAAGTGTTGTGAACTGCGCCAATTGCGTTACGAACTCCGTCGGGTCAACAGGGTTTGTCGGGTCCTGGTTCTGAAGCTGCGCCGTGAGCAGCGTCATAAAATCCTGGGTCGTGATCTGCTTCGCTTGGATGCCGGGCGCTGATGATTGCCCCGCGGAACTTGCGCCGGCCATCGAAGCCGTCTCCTGGCTGGTTGTCATCGGATTAAAAGACGTCATCATCGCAATTCTCCTGTTCTATCCATAATTTATGCGTGCACGCTGAGCCTTCCTCGGGCGACCTCTGCCGCTGCGCTTTCCCTGCCGACTACGCGAAGCGCCGCAGGCCGGGAAAAAATCCATGCCGGAGCGTTGGGTTTCCGGTGCGCCTGCCCGCCGGAGTCGCACCCTCCGCTGTTCCCCGTATTTGTACCGCCTCCGGCCGATGCGTTAAGCACTGAAAGGTGGTCAACTCGAAGGTTTCGGTCAATGAGGGACTGCTGGAGCGATGCAAGACTGTTGCTCAGCAGTGTGTGTGCTTCGCGATTAACCACAGAAATCGATGCCCCCAGACGGCCTCCATCCAGCACCGCATGGAGTTCCAGTGGACCCAGACTTTGGGTTTGCATTGTGACACGCATCTCGGCTTTTCCATACGACTGGAGCATGGTTGCCGCGGTGACCACTGCGCTGGAGTGCTCCGCCGGACTTTCTGCGGCTGCAGTCAGTGTGCCTGCCGTCGCGGCGTGCGCAGGGACCGGCTGACGCAACAAGGACGGGCCCGGCGGCGCTGCGCCTGCGGGCGACCTCTGCGCCTGGCCTTGGGCAGCAAATTGCGCTGATGCCGCAGCCGTGCTTGTGACCGCCGCGCTAACGTAGTTGTCTGGAGTGGTGCCCGCTGCGGGACCTTGAGGAGCCGCAAAGTCGGTTCGCCTTGAGGCAGGAATTTGTCCATTTTTCCTGTCGTTTGCCGGGTCGCACGGGCCACCTGACTCCGCTTTATCGATCGCAAAACCTGTTCCTCTTTCCTGCTCTGCGCAGATGTGGGATCCTTCGCTGTGACTGCCGTGATTTCGTGACCCGCCCGTCTCCTGCTTTTGATGATTTGACGCGCCCACTGCATGATCTCCGCCCTGCGCATGGACTGTACAGGGGTTTGCGTCATGTAGCTCTGCGGGCAATGGCGCGGCATTTCCTTTCATGACGGCGGAGACTGGGTCGAACTGTTGGTTCTCAATGCCGGGCAGCATCTTCTGCAGTTCTGTCGCATGCCCCTGAAGCTGTTCGGCGTGTTGCGACACCTCGCCGTCTGTTGTCGGCGTCATCCCGTCTTCTTCATAAATGCCCTCTCCGCCGGATTCAATCTGAAGCGTCCGTTGATCTTTGCTGACGCTCAGGGTTACAGGCCGCTCAAAATCTGGCGGAACCACCCCGTCCGAAATCAGCGCGGCCATCTGTGAAGGCGGAGCTTCCACTTGCCCTCGGTGCGCAGGAGCCGACGAAGCCGCATTCTTGGAGTCCTTCGCGTCCGCCGGGGTGCTGCCGTCGTCAATCTGCAGAGGGAGAGGCTGCGGCGCGATGCCGGGTGCAACTCCATTCGGTTGCCCGTTCGGTGCTCCGTCTGGCGAAATCACGCCGGTCACCCAACCGCCAGGCATCCCCGATACGCGGCCGGGGCGTTGCGGGCCGTCGCCCAGTGTCGTTTCGATTCCAGCCATGCGCCTTTGATTCGCGGCGGGAACGGGCGCACTGGGCGCGCCAGTCATTACGGCACCTACGGCAGGCGTTTGTAAATTCGTCTCAGATCGGAGAGTGTTTCGGTGTTGCTCCGGTTCGTCGGGAGAACGATTCTCCACAAGCTGCCCCAAACCCGGTTGCGCCGGAGGGGCGGCCTTCTGTATTACGGATTCCAGCAAGCCCTTAAAGCCTGCTCCTCCGTGTGCGGCAGAATCCTCCTGTACGGGGAGCGCGGGCACACCGTTCGCTGTTTCTTGTACTCCTGCAATCATCGCCTGACGGCCTTTCGCACACACGCCGATGCATGCCACGGACCACATCGAAAGTGTTTTGGAATGCGACGAGCAACCGTCCAGTGTTCAACAGGTTAATCGGTTGGTGTTTTCACAATGTCCTGCAGCGTGGACCTGTAGAAAGAAAATATTGGGCAAGCTTTGCCCAGCGGCGGGGGAAACAACTATCCATGGAATTGACGGAAGCGGCGAAGCAGGAACAGATCATCCATGCGCTGCTGCTCCCACCTGTTTTCATCCAACTCGAAAGCGCGCAGTTGCCGTTCGCGCAGGCTGTCGAGTATTTTACGTTTTCGTTGAGAGTCGAGATAAGCTGCCGTCTGTTTGCGGACCTGCGGTTCAAGCTCCAGCATCTGTCTTCTTACGTGGTTTCTCTGCTGCGCAGTCGGCTGCATAAGGGCCGCACTGATCTGGAATTCCCCTGCGGTCATTCCCTCCTCGAGCCGTTCTTCCAATTGTTCGAAGATGAGTCCTCGCTGTGCCTCCAAATCCTCGTACCGGCCTTGAAGGCGGGCGTACTCTGCATTAAGGACGGCCAGGCGCAGGTGCTCGCGCTTTTCATACGCCAGCCGAAGCCGGCGAAGCGCCTCGAGTGAGAACCGGAAAACCATGGACCTCTTACGCTGGAAGCGCCATCAGCGCCGCAACCGACTGATCGAATGTGACCGATTCGCCGGTTTTCTGCTGCAAGTACGCATTGAGCGCCGGGAGGATTTCGAGCGCGCGGTCCAGATCAGGATCCAATCCTTTCTGGTACGCGCCCACGCGGACCAGGTCTTCGGAGGCAGCGAAAGCCGCCAGCAGTTTGCGCAGCCGCCGCGCTTTCTCAAGATGTTCCGCCGAGCAGACGGAAGACATCAGGCGGCTCAGGCTGTCGAGAACGGAGATCGGCGGAAAATGGCTTTGCATATTCAGCCGCCGGTCCAGCACAATGTGTCCGTCAAGCAGCGCGCGGACGGCATCCACCAGCGGGTCCTGCTGATCGTCGCCTTCCATCAGAACTGTATAAAAGCCCGTAATACTACCGCTAGCGAAGCGGCCGGCGCGTTCGATCAAACCGGCGAGCAGCGTGAAGACCGAGGGCGTATAACCACGGGACGTTGGCGGCTCTCCCGCCGCCAGGCCGATTTCGCGCTGGGCCATGGCCACGCGTGTGAGCGAATCGACAACCAGCAGAACGTTTTTTCCGCGCGAGCAGAAATATTCCGCAACGGATGAAGCAGCCAGCGCGGCGCGAATGCGCAGCAGCGGCGGCCGATCGGACGTGGACGCTACAACCACGGAACGGCGCATGCCCTCCGGACCAAGCGCCTTTTCAAGAAATTCGCCCACTTCCCTGCCCCGTTCACCCACCAGTGCCAGCACAATAATATCTGCGGAACTGCCGCGCGCCATCATTCCAATCAGGGTGCTTTTCCCAACCCCGCTGCCGCCGAAAATCCCGAGGCGCTGGCCGCGGCCTGCGGTGATCAGGCCGTCAATCGCGCGCACGCCGCAGCCCATGGGCTCGCGGACCGGGACGCGCTCGAGCGGCTTTGGAGGGGAGCAGTGGAGCGGCCATTTGCGCTCCGCGTGAATGGGCGGGCCGGAGTCAATGGGCTGGCCGGAGCCGTCGATCACTCTTCCGATCAACCCTTCGCCGACCCTGATGCCCGGCCGCGCGCCCCATGTAGTGATGCGGTCGCCGTAACGCACGCCTTCCACCTTGCGAAGCGTCATGGAAAGGACCGTCGGCCCGCGAAAGCCCACCACTTCGCCTTCATACGCCTGCCCTGTCCCGCTCAGGACCTGGCAGCACTCGCCAACGGCGCAGAAGGGCCCTTCGGACTCGACCATTTGTCCGTTGGCTTTTATGATTCGGCCCCACCACCGCATGGTCGAGATTGCATCCAGGTGATCGAGGCAGGAACTGAGTGCATTCGATCTGATCGCGGGACTTTTCATCATGACGAACGTCCAACAGGTTGCTGAAGAGAGCCAAACTATCATCCTGAGCGAGGCGAGGAACCTCTGCAATTCTCTGAAAATGAATCGGTGGAACGGCCGCTGCCCTCACAATGACAAGCGTAAAGTCCGTTTCTCAGCAAGGCGCTATGCAGCGTATGACGGCGCGCGCAATTCTTCAGGGCCGTTCCCCGGGCGCATCGAAAGAAGGTCCAGGAAGCCCCGTTCGATTTCCGCCAGTTGACCCTCCAGCGAAATGCCGGTGGAACCGGCTTCTGTGATAATCAGGCACTCAGGGCCGCTCAAGGAATCATCGGCGATGACCTCGACGACGATGTCGCCGCTCTCCGCCACGGGTTTTACGACCGTACGCCACGACTCCGCCTGGTCTTTCGGCACGCGAAGCTTTACGGCCATCCCGCCGGCGATCTTTTCCAGCGCCACGCGCACCACCCCCGTCAGCAGCAGCGGATCAACCTGGGCCTCGCGGTGCAGCACCTTGCGCGCGACTGCCAGAACCAGCCGGACGACTTCCGTTTCAACGTTCCGGAAATACTCTTCGCGGTCTCTGGCAAGCCGGCTGAGGGCTGCGGCCAGTTTCTCGCGCTCAGCCGCGAGTTCCTTTTCCAGATTTTCGCGCGCGCGGGCTGCGGCTTCCTGCGCCCCTTTCGCCCATGCCTGTTGCTCGCGCATGCGGAGGTCATCTTCTGTGTATTTGTTTTCAGGCCCCGTTTTTTCCCGAACATTCGGACCGCCCCACAGTGCTTCCACATTGGCGGGAAGCGGAACCGCGCCACCCCCGTATTCGCTGCCCACGGTCGATTCAACGCCGTGGTACACAAATTCCGCGACCCCGCGGGGAACTTCCTGAATTCCGTTCAGTACTTTCGCTTTAGACAACGAAGGCATCCTCTTCCTCGCTTCGCAAACTGATTTTACCCTCCGATTCAAGCTGGCGGAGGGCGGCCACAATTTCGGATTGCGCCTTGGCTACATCTTTCACGCGCATGGGGCCGAGGGATTCCATGTCTTCCTTCAGCATTTCCACGGCGCGCGATGACATGCATTTGAAAATGTGATTTTTGAGGTCCTCCGAGACGCCCTTGAGCGCGATCGCCAGCGTCCGCTTGTCTATGGCGCCAAGGCCCTCACGGATGCTTCGCTCCGGGACGGTAAGCAGGTCCTCGAAAGTAAACATGGCGTCGCGAATGGCGAGCGCGAGGTCGGGGTCGCTCTGCTCGAACGCCTCAAGGATGGCCTTGCTGGCATTTGGGTCCATCTCATTCAGGATGCCGGCCACCGCCCCTGCACCGCCATACGCCAGGCGGCTGTCCTGCTTGCCTACGGACTGGAACTTCCGCTGCAAGCCGAGCAGGACCCGCTGGACGGTTTCACCCGAGAGCTGTCCCATTTTCCCCAGCCGCTCCATGACAGCAATGCGCGTTCCTTCAGGCAGCAGGGAGAGGAGCGAGGAACCGATTTTTGAGCCGAGATGCGCCATGATGAGCGCCAGCGTTTGCGGCTGCTCGTCTTCGATCAGCTTGACGAGATGGCGGGGGTCCGTCCGGCTGAGGTCGGTGAGGTCAAGCGACTTGATTTCCTGCCCGTGCAGCGCCTGGCTGAGCAGCAGCCGGGCTTCTGCATCGCCGAACGCCTTCTCCAGCAGCTTGCCGGCGTATTCCGGCCCGCCGGCAGCCAGATATTCGCGAGCCGTGAGGAGCCTGCTGAATTCTTCGAGCACCTGCACGCAGGTTTCGTGCGGGACGTAATCGGTTTCCGCAATGGCCGCAGTGACACGCTGCACATCCTCCGCAGGCAGGCAGCGTAGGATTTCGCTGGCGGCCTTGTCGCCGAGGGTGATCAGGAGCACCGCAGCTTTGCGGACGCCGTCAAGGTGGGTGGAAGTCGAGCGCATTCCTTCCATGGTCATCGGTTAGCGTCCTTCAGCCATCCGCGAACCAGATGGCTGGCATCCACCGGACTTTTGACAATCCGGCCCGTCAGCGTTTCTTTGAGGACTTCCATTTTCGGCCTGTCGGAGCCGTCGTCCGGGACGTCGGCTGGCTTGGTCTCGCCTGCGCTGAGCGCAAGTCCGGACGCGGCGGAATCGCCACCTGCGCCGGCCAGCGCCGCCCTCTGCGCCTCCGGAAGCGTGCGAGACAGATCGCGGATCGCAACGCCCACCTGGCTGGCCAGCGGCTTGAGCACAAAAATGAGGAGCAGCGTACCAAGCAGACTAAGCATGATATATCGGACCACATCGCCGTTCTGGTTGAGGAAGCGTCCGACTTGTTTAAGTCTGGAGAGCGGCGGCGCGGGCTCAAGCGGCGTGATGTGGAAAGGAATGTTCTCCACCGTAACAAAATCGCCGCGCGCCGGATCAAGGCCCAGTACAGCTGCGGCCAGCGCCTGGATTTGTTTCAATTGCTCGGGCGATCGCGGCTGATGGATTTCCTCTTTCTTCCCGTTCACCATTCTTGTTTCGACGGCATCGTCCACCAGAATTGCGGCAGAAATCCTTCGGACCGCTCCCGGTGTGCTGATCGTGTGTACAACCGTCCGGCCGACGGCATAGGTTTTGCTGTCGCTGAGCGTTCCGGCCGGAGACTGCTCTGAAGCGGGATTGTCCGCCGAGGCCGCGTCGCTGGCATTCGGGGAGTTCGCAGAGTTATTCGGAGTGCGCGATGTCCCGCCGCTGCCCGCGGTTTCGTCCGAAGGGACGTTGCTGGCGGCGCCCGGGATTCCGCCGTCAGCTCCATCGTCGTAAGACAAGTCGCGCGTGACCTGCGAGGTCAACACGACGGAATCTTTAGGGTCGTAAATCTCCTGAGTGTTCTCCTTGGACGCCGTATCGTACTCGACGGTGGCACGAGCGACGAAGTGGTCCGTCCCGAGAACAGGCGTGAGCGTGGCAACGAGTTTCTGGTCAAGCTTCTGTTCGTATTCGGTTTCAGCCTCCGGCGAGCCCGGCCCCAGCCCTCCTTGCAGGACAATGGGAACGTTCCCGTCCGCGTCAACCACCGTCACGTTCTGGGGCTTCAAAGTATCTACCGCGCTCGCCACAAGATACGTGATCGCCTTCAGCGATCGTTCGGAAAGATGACCGTCGCGCAGCTTCACGAGCACCGAGGCTTTGGCTTCGCGCTCACGATCGGAGAAGAGCGATTCGTGCGGCATCACCAGGTGGACGCGCACGGCGCTGACATCGTTCAACTCCTGGATTGTTCTTTCCAGTTCGCCTTCCAGCGCACGCTGATAGTTCACCTTTTCTGCAAAGTCGCTCTCGCCCCAGTTGGTCTGGTTGAAGATTTCAAAACCGAGACGCCCGGTTTGTGGAAGCCCTTCGGAAGCCATGTCGAGCCTCGCCTTGTCGAGGCGGTCAGCCGGAACGCTCAGAGACTTCCCGTCCGGCGATATGCGGGAAGGAATTCCTTCCTCCGCAAGCCGCTTGGCAATCGTGGTGGCTTCTTCAGGCTGCAAGCCGGAATAGAGCGGCTGGTAATCGCCTCGCCCCGCGAGCGAAACGAACACCCAAAGCGCTGCCCCGGCCGCAAGCGCCGAAGACACGAGCAGCGTCTTCTGACGGCGTGTCAAGCCGAGGAGGAAAGCTCTTCCCTGCTGCAATGTCTGGGACACGTCAAAAGGCATGGCTCAGTCTCTAAAACTGCATGTTGTACACGTCCCGGTACGCCTGGACGATTTTGTTTCGGACTTCCATCGCCAACTCGAATGACAGACTTGCCTTCTCCACCGCGATCATCGTCGCCTGCACGTCCACTGCCTTGCCTGCGGCGAGCGCCGACACCTGCCGGTCCGCTTCGCTCTGAATCTGCTGCGCCTGCTGGAGTGTCTGCTTCAGCGCGTCAACGAAGCCGGGCTGCTGGTTTGCAATGGGATCGATCTTCTGCGTGTTGAAGCCCGCAGGATCGATGGCGGAAAACCCTGCTGGAATTCCGGTCATGCATTCTCTCCGTCTAGATATGAACCTTGCAATCCGCGCGAAGGCGGAAAAGATTTCGGGGATCACGATCACGCTTGCCGCACAATCCGCACAATTGCGCCGGCGGAAACCGCCGATCCATCTGCTTAAGTCAGGATCGTGAGCGCCTGGGTGATCATGTTTTTGGTCGCCTGAATAGCGTCCACGTTGAACTGGTAGGCCCGCGATGCTTCCAGCAGGTCCACCATTTCTTCCGCGGGGTTGATCGCCGGATAACTGACGTACCCTTGCGCGTTGGCGGTCGGATTTGAGGGATCGTATCGCTCGATGGGCGGCCTGGAATCCGCTGCAACCCGCAAAACGCGCACGCCGCGCACCGCAGAATCCGCCACGGAATCGAAAGTCTGTGCAAATGAAAAGGGAGCAACCCGCACGCTGCCAAAAACGACGCTCTGGCGGCGATAAGGCCCGCCTCCGGGCGTCCGCGTGGTTTCCGCGTTCGCCAGATTGCTGACAACAACTTCCGCGCGCTGGCGTTCCGCCACGAGCGCTGAGCCACTGACATCGAGCAAATTAAAAAGGTTCATTGATTAAGCTCCTCCGTTGGCGTTGATCGCTGCTTCGATCTGTTTGAACTCCTGATGCAAAAGCGCCACGGCCGCGCGGTACTCCAACTGGACGCCCGTGAGGATCACGCTCTCGCGGTCCACACTGACGTTGTTACCATCGGGCCGCTCGATCAGCCCTTGCACGTGAAAGACGAGTGGAGCAAACGGTGTTCCTCCGGCGTGCAGGGCGGCGTTGTGCAACGCTTCGAGAAAATTAATGTCAAGCGTCCGGTAACCGGGCGTGTCAATATTCGCGATATTGGCGGTCGTGATCTTTTCGCGCAGAGCCGTGACTTCCAGATAATTCTCCAGACCCCGAATGGTGGGGTTATCAAAAAAGTTCATGCAACCTCCCTGGGCGGCAAACCATATTCGCGGATTTTGTTGCGGATGGTTCGCAGACTGATGCCGAGCATTGCCGCTGCGCGTGTGCGGTTTCCTCCGACAGCCTCGAGCGTGCGGCAGAGGAGTTCCTTTTCGGCGTCCTGCAAAGTGATGCCGGGTTCGATTCCGCCGGAAGCGGGGCGGTCGGATCGTGTCTCGATGTCATGGAAAGCCGATTCACTGATCACCCCGTTTTCCGACAGAACCATAGCGCGGCGCACAAAATTCTCCAGTTCACGGACGTTTCCCGGCCAGTCGTATTCCTTGAGGCGTTCAACGAATTCCCTCGACAGCGCCGCAGGTTTTCCGGGTGATTGTGCGGAATATTTTTGCGCAAAGTGTTCGGCAAGGACGGGAATATCTTCCACTCGCTCGCGCAAGGGAGGAACTGAGAGGGGAACGACGTTCAGCCGGTAATAGAGGTCGTATCGGAAAAGCCCTTCCTGCGCGAGCTTGCGGAGCGATCGGTTTGTGGTTGCGATTACGCGCACATCCACGCGCACTGGGCGCGTATCGCCCAGCCGATCAACTTCGCGCTCCTGCAACACACGTAGGAGCTTCGGTTGCAACGCCCGCGGCATTTCGCCGATTTCATCAAGCAGCAGAGTTCCTTTGTGGGCCAGTTCAAACTTTCCCGGTTTGGAAGCGCTCGCGCCTGTGAACGCTCCTTTGACATGCCCGAAGAGTTCGCTTTCAAGCAGCGAGTCCGGAAACGCGGCGCAATTGACGGCCACAAAAGGCCCCTTGCTGCGCGGGCTTGATTCATGAATAAACCGGGCCAGCAGTTCTTTCCCCGTCCCGCTCTCGGCTTCAATCAGAACATCGGCATCTGATTGCGCAGCCTGGCGTGCGCGGTCAAGCAGCGTACGAAACCGGAGCGAGTTGCCAACCAGCCGATACTCCGCCCGCCTCGAGGCTGCTTCCTGCGGCCCATCGAGAACTTCCTGCGCGACCCTTCGCAATTCCTCAAAAGAGATGGGCTTGATCAAATAATCGCTGGCGCCTTCCTTCATGGCTGCAACGGCGTCCTGGACGTTGGCAAAGGCGGTGAGCAAAATGACACGGGTGTTTGGGGCGATGGACCGCACGCCTTTTACCACGTCCAGGCCGGTGCCGTCCGGCATCCGCATGTCCGAAATGACCAGCGGCACCGGATACGACCTGAAGAGTTCGATGGCCTCGTTCTTTCCTTTGGCGGAGCGCACGGCCCAGCCTTGGCGGCGGAAATTAGCTTCAAGCGCCGTGCGCATCGCGATTTCGTCATCCACAACCAGAACGCTCGCAGTCATGATGTCTAACTCAGCACCGGAAGCAGCAGAGTGAAAGTCGTCCCTTTGCCGGGCGTGCTCTGGACCTCGATCCCTCCTTTATGTTGCGACATGATTCTCTTGCACACCGCGAGCCCCAGGCCCGGACTGCCTTTGACCGTCGTAAATCCCGCATCGAAAATCTTTTCCAGGTACTCCGACGGGATCCCGGGTCCTTCGTCTTTAAAGTCGATTCGCGCCATGGCACCGTTGCGCTGCTCGACGGAGGCACTGACCTTCAAGGTCTTTCCCGGCGCCATTGCGCGGAAGGCGTTGATGGTGAGGTTGAAAAACACCTGCTGAAGGCGATGGCTGTCCGCTGGAATTGGAATTTCCTTAATCGCGGCAGTAAACTCAATGCCCATTCCTCGCTGCAGGGCAAGGGGCTGGAGAAACTCGATCGTCTCGGCCAGCAGCTTGACCAGGTTCAGCGGCTTTAATTGCGACGGTGCCATCGAGTGAAAATGCAGGACGTTGTTCACCGTCGCGGAAAGCGCGCGCAGCCCCGCCTGCATGTGGATGATCCATTGCGAAACCTCTTCATGCTCCTTCGTGGCGTCCCGGATCAGGGCGGCGAAAAGTTCCAGACTCCCGAGCGGATTGCGGATTTCATGGGCAAGGACAGCGGTCATTTCCGCAAGCGCCTGCATCCGGCGCGAGAATTCCTGCTCTTCCTCGAGCCGCCGCGCCTCCGTCACGTCGCGAATGATAAAGACGGTTTCCTGGCCGCATTCACTCTGCGGCGGAACAACGCAGCTCACGGCCAGAAACCTCGGTCCTTCCTTTGCCTGCAACGCAAATGTGCGCTCGGCACTTTTCGGCCCGGCCGTAGCATCCTTCAGCATCAGAAGCAGAGGGCCGTCAAGGGCATCGCCGGAACCGCCCTGGTGGTCTGTAGTGCACGAAAACAAAGCGCGCGCCTGCGGGTTCGCGTAGCGAAGATTAAAATTCCCATCGACCGCCACTACCCCGCACGGAAGCACTTCGAGAATTCTGCCGAGGTAGGCCCGCACTCTTCTGTTTTCAGCCAGGCTCTTTGCCAGGACGCGGTTCTTTGATTCGAGTTCGAGCCGCAGCTTCGCCACTTCATCCTGCAACTGGACGTAGGAGTTTTCGAGCGACCCTGCGACATGCGTGAAGGATTCGAAGGCCTTCACCAGCGAGTCGCGGTCCAGCCGAACTGGATTATTAGCGTGTTCTGAAATTTCCTGCTTTGTGGCCAGGATTATTGGCATAGCACGTCGCAATTAAGCACGACATTTGCCACTCCCCGCACGAGGAGCTAAAAATTCCTTCATGCTATCGCCACGGCGTTTGCAGGCGAATATGCTCAGAAAGAATTTCCGTCGAGTTCTCTGACAGGATGAAGGCGCGCTCCATCACATGCCGCAGTTCGCGGACATTGCCGGGCCAGACATGCTTGACCAGCAGGCTGCCGGCTGAGGAGGAAATCGTTTTAGCAGGAAGTCGGCTTTCAGCACAAAAGGCGTCGAGAAAATGGCGCCCCAGCGGGAGTATGTCTTCGGGACGCTCCCGCAGTGGTACCAGATCGATGGGAAAAACCGAAAGGCGGTAGTAGAGGTCTTCGCGGAAGGCCCTTTCCGCCACACGTTTGCCCAGTTCAGCGTTTGTTGCCGCAATCACTCGCACATCGACGCGGACAACATCTGGCCCGCCAAGACGCTGTACCTCGCCTTCCTGAAGAAAGCGCAAGAGCTTTGCCTGCATGCTCAGTGGAAGCTCGCCAACTTCGTCAAGGAAAAGGGTTCCGCCGTGCGCGGCCTGGATGCGCCCCATCCGCGACTGAAAGGCACCGGTAAACGCGCCGCGCGCGTAGCCAAACAGTTCAGACTCAAGAAGCGCTTCCGGGATTGCAGCGCAGTTGACCGTCACAAAAGGCTGGCTTTGGCGAGGGCTCAAAAGATGAATCGCCCGCGCCACGAGTTCCTTCCCGGTCCCGGTTTCTCCGGTTACGAGGACCGTTGTTGACCGCGAAGATACCAGGCGCGACAGTCGGTACACGGTCTGCATCGCCTTGCTTTCGCCCATCATTCCCGGAAGCGGCGCAACAGGCTCTGAAAGCAGTTCGGATGGAGGCAGTGTTTCACTATCCATCTCTGGATTGCAACTCGTTTTGGGGTGGAAACATCCGACGGGAGAACACATTTCATCGCGTGACGGCGAAATCACAATTTCCTGCCGAAGTCCCTTCACGTCCCCTACCGCGTCCACAGCAACAACGCGAACTTGCGGAAAGCGGTCCCTCACGATATGCAGAAAATCAGAGATGTCCAGGTCGGGAAGCCATCGATCGATCAGTAAGGCTTCACATCCGCCCGCTTCGAGTTTTGCCAGTGCCTCAGCGCCCCCTTGCGCCTCAGCAATGCTTGATTGCGTCAGGTCCAGGTGTTCCTGTATCTTGCGTCGGAAATCAGCATCAGGACTGACAATCATTGCGCTTGAAAAGTCGGCGTTGACCACGGTCATCGCCATCTGGTCCCTCCCGAGTAAGTGAAGACAAGTTAAAGCGATCTAAACGTGAACATGAACTTAAGATCATCGGCTAAGGCACACTCCCAACTTTAATTATCTTGACAACAAGTAACCAGCTAGTACTCGCGCTCTCGAATTGACTCTTAGCGCTCTGGTTTGGAGTGAAGCAATTTCTGTGGAGCGGAGTTCGCGGCTGAAGCTGCGCCGCCGGTGCCGGAGATTTCTATAGGAAGATCAGGCGGGGTCTGGAGATCGCTGCGAAGGACGACCACATCAACCCTGCGATTCATGGCTCGACCCTGGTCCGTGGCGTTGGAAGCAACGGGGTGAAATTGCGCGTACCCTGCGGCAGAAAGGCGCTGAGGAGCAATCCCGAATCGCGTAATCAGAAGATTCAGCACTTCAACAGCCCGGGCCGTGGAAAGCGACCAGTTGGATGCGAATTGTGAATTGTGAATGGGAACATTGTCGGTGTGACCCTCGACGCGGATGTCTTCGGGCGCGTTTGCCAGAATCCGGGCAATTTTTGCCAGGATTGGGATCGCCTCAGGCTTCAACACGGCTGACCCGCTCGGGAAAAAACCGATCTCTTCCAGGCTGATGACCAGTCCTTCCCGGTTAACGCGGATGCGGACGTCGTGCACGCGAAGTTGGGGTGCCAGCGCCTGCTCCAACTCCTGCTTGATCGCTTTGATGCGCCAGAGGGCGTCGACAGGGTTCGGAGTGCCTGAAGGCGGTGTGATCACGCGAGGGAGTGACAAAGCCCCTGCTGCGTTCGTCGCCGACCTGGCGTTCGAAAACGGCATCGGCTCAGACTGCGCGACGGGAACACGCGCATTGCTGCTGTTGAAGATTCCCAACTGCTCGAAGGCCGCCTGGATGGCCTGGGCGATCATTCCAACTTTGCGCTTGTCAACTTGTGAAGAAGAGAACAGCACGACAAACAGAGCAAAAAGGAGCGTGACAAAATCACTGTATGAGATCAGCCAGCGCTCGTGGTTCACGTGGCCTTCGGCTTTTTTCCTGCGGCTCATTGAGCGTGCTCGAGTTGTTCTTCTTCTGCAGGCGACACGTCTTTTTCTCCACACGCTTCTTTTTTGGCGTTCGTGGCAAGGTAGCCGCGAAGCTTGGTTTCAACCATCCGGGGATTGAGGCCTTCAAGGATCGAGATCACCCCTTCCAGCATCATTTCCCGCTCCGATTGCTCCTGTCGCAAGCGGATCTTCAGCTTGCCTGCAGCGGGAAGAAAGAAAAGGTTGGCTGATCCCACGCCGTAAATCGTGGCCACAAAGGCCACAGCAATGCCACGGCCGACTTCGGAAATATCGTTCAAGTGCTGCATCACCTGGATCAGCCCGATGACCGCGCCGAGAATCCCGATCGTGGGCGCAAAACCGCCGGCGGCTTCAAAAACCGCCGGAATTCTCTCCTCGTGCTCGGACTGGTTGTCCATTTCCAGTTCCATGATGCTCCGCAGTTCGCGTGGCTCCGAACCGTCGATAGCCAGCATGAGAGACTTCTTAAGAAATGGGTCCTTAATATTTTCCAATTCACCGTCGAGAGCAATAATTCCTTCTTTGCGCGCCATCTGCACGTAGCGAATGATTTCCCTGATGAGACTTTCGGGATCATCGCTCGGTTCAAAGAACACCTGCGACAATCGCTTGAAACTGGCCAAGACTACAGGAATCGGAAAGGCAATCAATACCGCTCCCAAAGTACCACCCAGAACAATCATTGCCGCTGTCGGCTGGAGGATCTGTCCGATCTTTCCGCCTTCCAGCGTCATGCCGCCGATAATACCCGCCAGCGCAACGACAATTCCCGCCCAACTTCCTTTGTCCACCGCTTGCACCTCATTCCGTCTTCTCTTGCAGCCCGTCCCGCAAAGGCAGCACTGCGGGCGTAAGCGCTCCAAGCGAGGCGGGCAACAGGCGCCGACGAAAATCGATAATGCGGTCGATGATTTCCTCGACGGCTTCTGTTACCACGACTTTCTCTCCCGTAACCAGCGTGATGACAGTGTCCGGCGCGTTCTCCATGAATTCGATCAGATCAGAGTTCACAACGATGGGCTTCTTATTCAGCCGCGTGAGTTCAATCATTCACTGTATCCCCCGGAGCTTTGCGGACCGCCACGCCGCCAGGCGGACAATCACCGCTTTGAGAAACACGGGCTCCGGCCATGGTCTGAATGCTGCACCAAACCCTATCGGCAAATTCCTTTTGGATTTAAATCGCCGGCGCAAAAGCCATAGCGCCTTTGGCACGGGAACTGCTCCAGGCATTGGCGAGAGTATTTGCGCAACAGAACATTGTTGGAAAGCTCTCATTAAAAGTCGCAGAGACATCGGGGTTTCTACGGCACGCAAGACATTACCCAAACGACCGGTTCTGGACACGGCAGTGAGGCGAAGAATTCGTCTTTCGAAGGTGCGTTAAATGCCGGAAACAGTGACAGCGACTGAAGAACTGCACCGCAAGGCTATCAAGCTCTTCCAGGAGGGACAATACCAGCAGGCGGCGCAGGTCCTCAATGAACTGCTGCAAAGAGTCGAAACCAGTGAACTCTGGAATGACTGGGCCACGGCGCACCTGATGTGCAACCAGTCGGTTTTGAGCGAACAGGGATATCGCCGCGCCCTTTCGATGGACATCGCAAACAGGATCGCCGCTGGCAATCTTGGAGTGCTGCTTGCAGCAACAGGACGAATCCAGGAAGCGCTTCCGCTGCTCGAGAAGGCCTTGGTTGGAAGTTCACAGCGCGAAGGGAACGTCCTGAACCGCCTGATCGAACACCTTCGCGGAAAGCTCTCGGAAGGAAACAGACCACAAACCTCCACAGGCCGCGCGTCGTCAACGACCGCGGTAAACGCAGCACCGGCGCAGCGGCAGGCGTCCCGTCCAAGGTCGGCAAAGGCAGGAGTGTATTTCCGCGGAATCGTTTACGGCGGCAGCGGCTACGCGGAGGAAGCGTCGGTGGAAGCTGCCGGGCTGGCGGACCACGGAATTCCGGTTCAACTTGTTCCGGTCGGTCCGGCGCGAGATGAGAACAATCTGCTTCCGCCGGAGGTGCGCTGGAGGCTTGAATCACTCGAGCGGAGCAAAGTTGATTTGGACCAGAGCGTCTTGATGCAATATGCCATGGCGCACGCTTGGGACATGGAAACCTGCGGCCGGTGGCGCATCGTGCGGACTATGTTTGAGACGGACGGCCTTCCCGACGGCGTTCCGGAGCGCTGCAATCGCATGGATGAAGTTTGGGTGCCCACGCACTTCAATGTTGAGACCTACGCGCGGGCCGGAGTCGCGGAGAACAAACTCCGGGTTGTTCCACCGGGCGTCGACACAGGGCTTTTTCGCCCCGGTGCTGCTCCGTTGCAGGTTCCGCAGAAACGCGGTTTCAACTTCCTTTCAGTCTTCGACTGGCAGCAGCGCAAGGGCTACGATGTTCTGCTGTGTGCCTACCTGCGCGAGTTTAAAGCCGATGAAGATGTAGCGCTGATTTTGAAGGTCAGCCAGACGAACTTTACCTCAGCGGACATCGAGGACCGGCTGGTTTATTTTGTCGAGCGGGAAGCAGGCCTGCCGCTTGAAAAAGCGCCCGCGATCATTCTGATCAACGGGTTCATTCCCCAACGCGACATGCCGCGCCTTTACGCCGCTGCCGATTGCTTTGTGCTGCCTACTCGCGGCGAGGGCTACGGCAGGCCCTTCATGGAAGCGCTCGCCTGCCAATGCCCCGTGATCGCCACGGGCTGGAGCGGCCAGACCGAGTTCCTGAACAACAGAAACAGCTACCTGATTGATTACCGCATGGTTCCTGTGCCCGATGATGTTGATATCGAACTTTTTGCCGGCCATCGTTGGGCCGAGCCGGACGTTGACCATCTGCGGGGCCTTATGCGCCACGTTTTTTCTCATCGGGAGAAGGCTCGCGGTCGCGCGGCACAGGGGCGCGTCGACATGACGTTGCGCTATGACTGGAGCGTGATCATTCCGCAATGGGTTGCGGAATTCCGGCGGCTGCTCGGTTAGGTGCTTCGGTGAGCCTGCGACGCACCTCTGCAGGCATTGAGCATTTTCGTTCCACACTCCAATTGGAAAACAGCCCATGCCGTTATACGTCGTGAAGCCTGATTCTTTCACAATTGAGAAGACGCGCAGGCGCAGTTCGGTGGTTTCGCTGCTCACCGATTGTGAGCCGGATGAAATACCAGACAATCTGCGCAGTGCTTGTGACCGTGTTGAGCCGGCCCGGCTTTCAATCCTCCAGGACAACAGGCTTCCCGACGGCGCGGACGGCGCGTTCCTTTGGCTGCCTGGGGAGCGGTTGCTGGAAGGAGCGGCCGTCGGTCTGCGGAGCGCAGGAAATTCTGCGGGTGACCGTTTCTTTGCTGCCATCCACCTGCCCTGCATGGATGACATTGATTTGATCGGCCTTCAGCCGCGCCTGTGGAAGAAAGGGCTTCGTTCGGACAAGACGCTGTGCGGATTTCGAATTTCGGCGACGCCGCAACCTCCGCCCGCGATGGAGGACATCCTCAGTCAAAATCGCGAGACATGGGCGCGCTTGTATTCGTCCCTCCTCGATGAACAGAAAGTCGCCGGGGCCGGCCTTGAGCGGCTGTCACAACTCTGGCGGGACAGTTCGGCAATCCCCCGCCCGTACGCTTCGCTCCTGATCAGAAACCTGATCGTGCTTCTGATCCGTCACAAGCGGCACGAAGAGGCTGAACGGATGCTGAAACTCGGGATGGGCAACTTTCCGCTCTATGCCGAACTTCCATATCTTGCGGCGTTGCTCTGCGTCGCCAAAGAAAGATATGAAGAGGTCCCCGAATACGTTGGCCAGGCAACGCAGATTCACGACCCAACTTACGTGGGCAGCGGCGGCGAAAGTTCTTATCGCAGCCTGTGGTTGCTCGGGTGGGTGTTCGAGATTGCGGGCAAACAGGAACTGGCAACGAAGTGCTATCTTGCAGGGGTGCAGGCCCGGCCCGCCTATCCGCCATCCGTCTATGGTATTTTGCGGCAGCGGCTTCCCTATGAGACGGTCCAGCAGTTGCGGTATCAGGGTCTCGGAGCCCTGGCCCTGCGGGAACCGCAGTATCTGGAACCTGTCTTCGAATACTTTCTCCTTCATCGTCTGACGGAGCCCGCGCGCTACCTCCTTGAATCCTCGAAGCTGACCGGGTCTGCCCGGGAAAAGCTCTTGAAGTCCCTTGATAAAGCAACCGCCGCTCGTCGCTCCCCCCCTCGCGCTTCAAACACGAAGCCCGGCGTAAGACTCGTCGGCCCGTTCTTCGTGCATTCAAGTCTGGCCCGGATCAATCGCGAAATCGCAGGCGCTCTGATGAGCGAAAGCGGTCTTGACAGCGCGCTTGAGCCTTTCGGTCCCGGTGAGGTGCCAGGGAACACGCTTCCTCACTTCGGCGCGATTTCAAAGGGGCTGAGAAAATGGCTGGGCCGCATCGACGTGACGATCCGCCACCACTGGCCACCGAATTTTCAACGGCCTGAATGCGGCAAGCTGGCCGTCATCCTCCCATGGGAATTCGGAAGCATCCCGCAGCGATGGGCCGACGAATGCAACGAGTGCGTGGATGAACTGTGGGTACCATCGGAATTTTGCAAACAGGTATTTGCCCGCGGCGGCGTGAACGAACACAAGATCCAAGTGGTTCCAAACGGAATTGACCCCGGTACTTTCGCTCCGGACGGACCTGCGTGGCGGCCGGCGGGCTGCCGGGGTTTCGTCTTTCTGTTTGTCGGCGGCGCAATTCCGCGCAAAGGAATCGATATCCTGTGGAACGCTTACCGCCGAGCCTTCAATTCCGCCGACGGTGTTACGCTTGTGATCAAGGAGATCGGTTCGTCAACTTTTTACAGGCACGCAAGTGTGCTTGGGCAAATCACGAATGAAGCGGCCGACTGGCGCGCGCCGCATTGCCTGGTCCTCACCGAAGAGATGGACGACGCCAGGCTCGCCGCGCTCTATCGAGGCGCCGACGCCGTTGTGCTGCCCTACCGCGGCGAGGGCTTTGGAATGCCTCTTGCGGAAGGGCTAGCCTGCGGCCGCCCTGTCGTCACTACGGGCCTTGGCCCGGCGCGCGAATTTTGTCCGCCCGAAGCATCCTTCTTTATTTCCGCGAGAGAGGTTGAACTGCCACACGATACGCTGGGCTATGGCCCCATGACCGGCCCTTTCACATGGTTTGAGCCCGACTTGGACGAACTGGCCGGAACGATGCGCTGGGTCTTTGAGCACAGGGAGGATGTGCTGCGGTCCGCAACGTCCGCAGTGGAAAGCGTGCGCACATTGCTGAACTGGAGGCGCGTCACTGGCGTTCTACTTGAAAGGGTCCGCCACCTGGCCGGAGATTAAATCTGAGCATCGCGTGACGCCCGCGTGCTTGATCGGCAAAGCTTGTTGTGGACGCAAGGCAGGCGTACTTTAGCGGGGCGTTCAACGGAAAATACGATGCCGAGACTCGTTCTTTCCATGATTGTCAAAGACGCAGAAGCAACGCTCGCGCGCTGTCTGGCGAGCGCCCGCGGCGTTGTGGACGAAATCGTCATTGCCGACACGGGATCAAGCGACCGCAGCCGGGAAATTGCCGCCGGGCACGGCGCAGCGGTCTTTCAGATCCCGTGGGAAAACGATTTCGCCAAGGCGCGGAACCTCTGCCTGGAACGCGTAAACGCGGACTGGGTCCTGGTGCTTGATGCCGATGAGGCCCTTGATCCTGCCGCGAAGGACCTGCTCCCTCCGCTCCTGGCACATCCCACTGTGATGGGTTATATAGTCCAGATCCGCAATTACCTTCTGGAACTGAATTGTCACCTCTGGGACCAGAAAGCCAGGCCGAATACGTCCGCCCCCGAATTCGCGCAGCAGTATCCGGCCTACGTTCAGCATGAAAATATCCGGCTGTTTCGCCGCCATCCGGACATTTATTTTGTCGGCCGCGTTCATGAAACGGTCGGCACTCGCCTTCTCGAGCTTGGAATGAAAGTCGGCGAAGCGAATTTCCTGGTCCACCATCTTGGGTTCATTGCGGATGACCGCACGCTGCATCGTAAGTGGGAATTTTACCGTGAACTGGGCCGGCACAAACTGCGCGACCAGCCCGATGACGCCAACGCGCACTTCGAGCTTGGCGTCGAGGAATTCGAACACTTTCGCAATTACGAAGAGGCCCTGAAGCTGTTTTCACGCGCATGCGAATTGAATCCTCGCCTGGGTGTTGCCTGGTTGTTTCGCGGCCTTGTGCTTGCACGGACGGGAAAACATCGTGAGGCGATCGAAAGCTTTAAACGCGCCGCAAACACCGGAGGAAAGGCGGAAGCAATCCATGAGAGTTTGGCGGATTCTCTCTACAACCTTGGCGATTTTGAATCCGCCCGCCGCTCCTATAAGCGGACGCTCGATATCCTGGGAGCATCACCGCAGATTGAGAGCAAACTGGGGCTTGCAGAGGTCCGCGCGGGAAACACCAACGAGGGCATTGCACGCCTTCGCCGAGCCATCGAGCAGGAACCTCAGACCGCCGAACTCTATGACCGTCTGATTGCCGCCCTCACGTGGCTCGGCCGTTTGCCGGAGGCAGCCGAGGCGGCCGAAGGGAAACTTATTCTGGCCAGCGCACGGCCCGAAGACTTCCTGCGCGCAGCTGCTCTGCGGGCCGAGCGGCAGGATTGGAAGCTCGTGATTGATCTTTTGAACCGGGGTCTAAGCCTTTTCCCGGAATCCGCAAGATTACGTGGCGCCCTTGCCGAGGCAGATCGACTGTCAATCACTGCCGAGACGGAAGGTAAAGGTGATGAACAGTATCAGGCGGGCAATTTCGAGGCCGCGCGGCGCTATTACCTGGATGCGATCAAGCGATTGGGCGACCTGCCGCACCTCATAAGCAAGCTCGGGCTTGCCGAAGTGCGAATGGGGCGGGTGCAGCAAGGCCTCGCGCGATTGCGCGAAGCCCTTGAAAAGGATTCACAGTCTGGCGAACTCTACGATCGCCTGATGGGCGCCTGCCTTCTTGCAGGGCGCGTGGCGGAGGCCGCCGATGTTGCCGAAAGGAAGCTCCTTCAGGTAGGGCCAAATCCTGATTCCTATTTACGCGCTGCCAGCCTGCGCGCGCAATTGCAGCAATGGCCGCAGGTGCTCAATCTCCTCCGAGAAGGGCTCGGCCATTTTCCGGATTCGGCCAGGCTGAAGACAGCGCTCGACGAAGTTCAAGCGCACGTCCTTCCAATGCCGCGTATTTTGGGCCTCCCATCTACTCATTCGAACGCCACAGACGAGCACAACTGATGCGCCAGAAATGCTTGACGGATACTCCCTCGGACCGTCACTCGATTGATACTGCTCCCACTGTGGATGTTCTCCGCATGGCCGTTTATTGTCCCGAGAGTATTGCAACGGATGACGTCAAGGCAACTGATCTTTGGTACGACAATTGCCCCCATTGAGCCAAGATAGTGCAAAGCACTGCTGATGCCCGGTTTTGTAGGCAATGTTTGCCGGGAGCAGCCAACAGGAAGCCCATAGGAGGGTTGGTTTCGTACTTGAAACCAGAGAGTTGATTCTGAAGGCATGGTGAATAGCGATGATTGAAAACGAATTGCACCCATTCAATCCGCAGGCAGGTTCGTCGGAGCAGCAAACCGTTGGAGATGGTGAAGCTGAATCAACGCTTCAATTGACGAAAACGATTCTGGAGAGCACGCGGCTTCAGGCAAAATTCAACCGGGAGATCTTGGAGCGCATGAACAGCCTGGCAAATGAAGTAATGCAAACCCGCGAGGCGGTGCGGCAGGCTTCCTCCGGGCTCGGGCAACGGGTCGACCAACTTCTGGCCGCGAGCCCTGCATGGGGCCGTGTTGTAACTCCCGCAGGAGACGGGCTTCTGCTGACGAAAGTGCTGAACACTTTTTTGATGTACGTCGAAGCCGCAGACATGAGCGTGGCGCCCCACCTGGTGGTGAACGGCATTTGGGAAAAACCGATTACTGAAGTCTTCGCGGCACGGCTAAAGCCGGGCATGACCGTAGTTGACGTGGGAGCGAATTACGGCTACTACTCGCTGCTTTCGGCTTGCTGCGTGGGAGGCGCCGGCCGGGTTTATTCGTTCGAACCCAACCCGCGCACTTTCGAGGTCCTTAAGAAGAATATCGATGTCAATTGTCTGGGGGCGGTAGTTGAGGCGCACCTGCTTGCAGTGCTTGATTCCCGGAGGCCGATTGAACTTCATGTGCTGCGGCAATTCCAGGGAAGCTCCAGCCAGTTCGCCCCCGAGCTTGTTCCGGAGCCTGACACACCTCCGGAGCACCGCGTGCGGGTCGATGGCGCGCCTCTTGATGAAATTATCAAGGGGCCTGTTGACCTGATCAAGATTGACGCCGAGGGCAGCGAACCGCTTGTCCTGGAAGGAATGCAAAGAATCCTCAGCGAGAATCCGAAGCTGACAATCATCATGGAAATCAATCTTCCTATGATCCGCAAATGCACCGACCCCGAGGCGTTCCTCGAAAAGGTCCGGAAACTTGGCGGAACCATGCAGTATTTCACCCCGTGGAACACTTTGGAACCCTTCGACCAGCCAAGGGCCATGCGGTTTCCTCTTTTCAATCTGCTGATCGAGAGGAAATGAATAGGAGTAGAAACCTGCATCAGAGGAGGAACTCAAGAAGGGAAACACGCCTCAGGTCGCTCCCACTGGCGTGGAAGCAAGGGTCTTCCCTGCCCGGTGATTACGCACCGGCAGCACCGCGCTCGTTATGCGCCCCGCCGGTCTGCCGCGCGCCTGGTATTAAAGTACTATGCCGCACCGCGCCTCGCAATTAAAGACCGGAAAACCCGTGCCGATAGGGTAGGTTGGCTAGAGAGCGCCAGAAGGCAGGAACCTGGGCCAGAACAACGCCAGCCATAGGTTCTCCGCCGGAGGCCAGCAAAAACACACGGAAGGAGAATCCCATGGGACTGAGCGTCCTATTCAACATTGCATCCCTTCAATCGCAAAACCAGTTGCAGAGCACGAACCAATCACTCCAGTCAACATTGACTCAACTGACCACGGGCTCGAGGATCAACACCGGTGCGGACGATCCTGCCGGTCTGCAAATCGCAAACTCGCTGAACGCATCCATCGCCGCTCTGAACCAGAGCGTGAATAATGCCAGCAACGGAATTGGCATCGGCCAGGTTGCGGACGGCGCGTTGTCTCAGGTCAGCACGCTCTTGAACACCGCCGTGACGCTCGCCACTGAGGCTGCGAACGGCGGACTTTCAACCACCCAGTTAAGCGCCCTCGGGACCGAATACAATAACATCCTGGCGGAAATCGACAATATCGGCAGCAACACGAACTTCAACGGGAAGGCCGTTTTTACAAGCACCGCGACCAACGTCTTTCTGACTGACCTGACAACAAACTACAACATCGGCATTTCGACAACAGTGTTAAGCGCCTCAGGTCTGGGACTGACAACGACCGATTTTACTACCTCTGGAAACCCGCAGACCGCCCTCTCGGAGATCAACAACGCCATCACCGCCATCGGCGCGCTGCGCGGCCAGATCGGAGCCGCCATCGTCCAGCTTCAGGATGGTCAAAACGTGGCGACGGTTGAAGCGCAAAACACCACCGCTGCTCTGAGCACCATAACGTCAGCGAACCTCCCGCAAGTGATCTCGAACCTGAGCAAGTTCACAGTCCTCGAGCAGACCGGAATCTATTCGCTGACGCAGGCCAACTCCGTGCCGCAAAGCCTGCTCAAGCTTCTTCAGTAGCGGACGTTTTCCCATGACGGCGGAGGTGCAGAAACCGTCCGCCGTCATGGCCCCCTTATTCACTGGTCATGAAGGAGAGTGAGCCCAATGGGGTCGATGGGATTTGGGTTGAACCTGAATACGATGGGTCTGGGACTCAACCAGGGACTGAATGTTCAACAGACCGTTGCGACTCTCGTGGCCGCGGCACAGGCGACCGAGCAACCTCTCCTTGATCAGCAGAAGCTTCTCAGTTCACAGCAATCAGCCCTCAACAACATCAACAACCTTCTGAACACCCTCCAAACTGCTGTACAGGCGCTCCAGGACCCGGTCGGGGCCCTTGCCGCCACCTCGGCAGCGTCGTCGGACGCAAGCGTTCTGACGGCCGCCACAACAACCGGCGCGACGGTCGGCACGCATTCTGTGACAGTCAACTCTCTTGCGACGACCTCGTCATACGACACAAACGCGCTTGCCTCAGACAGCACGACTTTCGCTACGGGCCAGTTCACAATCCAGGTGGGGAGCGGAAGTCCGGTCACGGTCACAGTGGACAGTACGAACAACACCCTGAGCGGGCTGGCATCATATATCAACAGCCAGAACTATGGGGTGACAGCCAGCGTGATTACGGACGCGAACGGCTCCAGGCTGGCGCTGGTCAGCAACACCTCCGGAGCGCCCGGCGACCTTGTAATCTCCGGGAATACGACGGGATTGACCTTTAACAAGACAGCGACAGGTTCGAACGCCTCGCTGACGGTGGACGGCGTCTCGATCAACTCCACCAGCAATATCGTTTCCGGAGTCATACCCGATGTCACGCTTTCATTAACCGGAACCTCGGCAAACCCCGTCACCGTCACCATTGCACCCGATGCCGCACGAGTTTCCGACGCTATTAATAATTTTGTGTCGGCCTATAATGCTGTTATCCAGGCGATCAACTCGCAACTGACTTACACCCAGGGCGCATCGCAGCAGCCTCCGCTGATTGCTGACGCAGGACTCGCTCAAGTCCAGCAGGAACTCTACAACGACATCAACTATACGATCACGGGGAACAACGGCATTACGAGCCTGGCGTCGCTCGGCGTTATGCTCCAGTCTGACGGCACGTTGAGCGTTGACAGCAGCACATTGAACGCGGTGATCAACGGGAATTCCAGTGCCGTCCAGAATTTCTTCCAGCAGGCCGGGACGCTCAACGGCTATGCCATCAATTTCGGCAACGACCTCCTGAACCTGACCAACCCGGGCGCAGGGCCTTTATATATCGAGTTGCAGGGCATCGCGCAAAACCAGCAATCTCTGCAAAACGATATCAACGACTTTCAAGCGCGTCTTGACCAGCAGCAGCAACTCTGGCTTAAGGAGTACGCGCAGGTCAACTCGACCCTTCAGACACTGCCCCTTCTGCTCCAACAGATCACCGGGCAACTTGGTTCGATTGGCGGCGGTTCTACCTCGCCGATCACGGGCGGCTAACGATGAATAGTAACCCTGTCAAGAGTTACCGCGACACCGCTGTGCACAGTTCTAACGCTGCCGATATCTTTATCCAGTGTTATGAAGAAGTCATCCGCCTGCTTCACGCGGCAGCACGGGCCATGGATCAGAACGATATCGAGAGTAAAACGCAATACCTGAATCGGGTCCTGACTTTCATCGTCCACCTGCAAGGCACGCTGGATTTTACGAACGGCGGCCAGGTTTCCGTCTGGCTGGACCAGTTTTACAGGCTCATTCGTGCGCAGATCTTCGATGCAAGTGCGCAGCGCAACCCTGCCCTGCTGCGACAGGCTGCCGATTACTTTGCAGACGTCAGAAAACTGTGGGAAGGAGTTCCCGCTGTGCATTCAGCAGATCCCGCCGGCAAGTCTTTGCACTCCCCGCAAGACGTCCCATTCCAGATACCCGACAGCTCCGCCCCTGCCAATGTGCCCGACACAACCGGAACTCCCTCCCGTGCCAACTGGAGAGCTTAGGAGCAGCGGCAATGCCCGCATGTCCATCCCCGGCATCTTTTTATAAGGTTTCTCCGGGACGGCCCGCTCTTCATCCCTGCGCTCGTGCCCTACGCAAAGGGCCAATCGCGAAAACATCGCTCACTGAACAACTCTAAACTTTCCACCGGAAGAGCCGATGGTTCAAATACAGCCGCAGCTTTGACCTGCGAAGCCATCGGCCTGGCGCGGCGGCAGACCAGCCCTAAGGGGCCGTTCCATCGATGCAGAAATTTATTGCCAGACAGCCCATCCTGGATCGCGGCGAAAACGTCGTGGGATACGAACTGTTATTCCGAAGCGCAGATGAACCCTTCAGCCACATCGAAGACCCTGACGCAGCTTCGTCAGCGGTAATTTCAGACAGCATGACCCTGTACGGAATCCACGAATTGACCGACGGCGAGCGCGCGTTCATCAATTGCACGCGGAACGCGCTGGTGAATGGGCGTGCCGCTCTGATGCCTCCCGATCGGATTGTGATTGAAGTGCTGGAGACGGTCCAGGCCGACACCGAAGTCTTGACCGCGTGCCGCGTGCTGAAGTCCGCCGGATACATGATCGCGCTGGATGATTTCAGGGACCAGCAGCATTCAGCCCTGGTGGACCTTGCAGACATTATCAAGATCGACCTGCTGGCCACTCCAGAACACGAAGCGGAAAACACTTTACGCCGCTACCGGGACAGAGGCATACAGTTTCTTGCGGAGAAGGTCGAAACGCGCGAGCAATTTCAACGTTCAATCGCGCAGGGATATTCCGCGTTCCAGGGCTACTTCTTTGCCAAGCCTCGCATCGTAGCCTCAAACGACGTTCCACCTGCAAGACTCTTTTACTTCAGCATTCTCAAGGCAGTTACGGCTCCGGAGATGGATGTCAGAAGAGTTGCGGACAGCATCAAGCATGATCTAGGGCTCTCTTACAAGCTCCTCCGCTTTCTGAACTCCGCTGTGTTCGGGTTCCGCAACCGCATTCGTTCCGTCCGACATGCCGTCGCCCTGCTGGGACAGGCCGAGATGCGAAAGTGGATATCGCTCGTTGCCATCGCAAGCCTGGGCGAGGATAAGCCTCCTGTCCTTTGCGAGACCGCGCTCACGCGGGCGGCCTTCTGCGAAAATCTTGCTCAGCGGCTCGGCGCTCACTCCAGGCAGGAGGATTACTTCTTTCTGGGTCTGCTTTCCAACATCGACGCTATCCTCAGCCGCCCGATGAGGTCCGCGCTGGCGGACCTCCCCATCGCTGAGGACGTCAAGCAAGCCCTGCTCGGGACACCCAACAGCTTCCACGACGTTCTTCAGGCGGTGATCAGCTATGAAAAAGCGGAATGGGAAAAGCTTGCCGCGTACACAAGCAGACTTCATCTCATGGACAACATCTTTCCAGAGTTGTTTTTGAACTCGGTCCAATGGTGCCGCCGGGTCCCGTTCCGGGAAGTCGTTGGCGCAGGAAATCAACCCCCGCAACCCGCGATATAGCTTAAATCCCGCTCCCAGAGAAGCCACTTATCCTCCCGCCCGTTAAAACATAAACAATTGCCTGATGACTTCTGCTCCGTGGATGGCCCCATGCCTGCGGCATGCTGCGGTTCTTTCAGACAGAAGACCCGTGCGAAGAATCACAGCTTATGAGGGCGAATGGCCGCAATTTCCTTACAGCTTATTGAGTTTAACACTACAAATACAGTGACCACATTTTCAGCAGCGGGGGCTATCCACCGTGCCGGAATCTGCCGGTGGAGACAGTGGCGCTACAGTACAGACAGTCACTATGCTTTGCAATCTTTAATAACAACTCTGGCAGGGGCAACAGCTTTGAGGGAATTTGCAGATGTTAGGGAAATTTCAGGCGGCAAACAGGTTTCGCAAAACGAACCATACGTTTGCGGGGCGCTCTGCCAGTCGCCTCATGTACCACGGAAACCAGAACTTCCCATAGCTGATCAGGACGATCGATTTCCATCCATCACGCGCAAGCCGCAACTGCTCCCGAGTCTGAATGCCGTAAAGCATCTGGAACTCGAAGCTGTCCCGTGCCAGGTTTTGTGATTGGGCATAGGCGATAATTCGCTGGATCAGCTTGAGATCATGAGTGGCAATCGCTGCGCGGACATGAGCAGCGCCGGCTTCATGGCTGAGCAGTTTCGTGGCGAGCTGAAAGTAATTGTGATCCACTTGCGCCTTGCGCGGGAACGCTTTATCCGGCGGCTCTTTGTAGGCGCCTTTCACCAGACGCACGGCCGCGCCCAAGGGTATCAGGCTCGACAGGTCTTTTTCCGTTCGGTAGAGATATGCCTGAAGACAGACTCCCACATTCGAATATTCGGAACGGGCGCGGTGGAAAATATCTAATGTAATGTCCGTATAATTGCTGGCCTCCATGTCGATCCAAACAACGCTTCCCGGACGGGCGCATTGGATGATTCTGGCCAGATTCTCATAGCAAAGCTCCGCGCCCAGATCGAGGCCCAACTGGGTCAGCTTGACGGAAAGCTCCGTTTCCAGCCCAAGAGCGCGGATACGGCCCAGCACGTTGAGATAATGCTCGGTGACGCGCCGTGCTTCTGCCGGATCCGCCACGTTCTCACCCAGATAGGTAAGAACAGTACCAATCGACTGGTCCCGGAGCCTCCTCGCGCAGGCCAATGCCTCTTCCTCCGTTTCGCCCGGCATAAACCGCGAGACTGCACGCCGGACAAACCGGTATCTCGTCGCCCGCTCACGCAGCCACACGCTCTTTGAACCAGCAAGTAAGACGTCGCGCATCACCGCCATGCCATCCTCCTGCTCCGATCGGTAGAAGTCCGCCGGTCAGTGTTCTGCAATTTCCTGCCTATTGTATACGCTTCAACGTACGCCAACGGCTGGAACTTACATTCCAACATGGAGTTTTACCCTTTAACAAACTGACCCATTTCCTATCCTGGACAGCCCGTCGGGGTTCATCGAATTGATCCTTTGCCTCCCTGCCCTTTTACCCGAGCGCAGGATGGCATCGGATCGTCCTTTGCAGAGGCTGTGGCCGCTCGTCGTTCAATCTTGGAAAAACAGCCGCTGGTTTGTTCGCACGTATGCGCTGGCGGCCCTACTCTTGACTCCGCCAGAGAAATCGGCGCGCGCCTTGCCGTTGCGGAAGATCTGCACAGTCAACAGCCAGTGGCTGCATGCGAAACAGTCGAAGTGTCTTCAAGAAAACCCTGGGAAAGGCGATACAGCGCGACCTGCTGAGGGCCGAGCATTGAGAGGCGGACAGACCGCCGATTGAACCCTCCGGGCAGAATAGCGTTACGACGCAAGGATGGGAGCAAGTACTCCGTGCAGGCGGCAGATGGACGTTCCTGTGGAGGTGGTTCTTATAAACAACCATTCCACGGAAGCCTGTTGGATGGCTGGGAGGCAGGGATTCGAACCCCGATACGCAGATCCAGAGTCTGCAGTCCTACCGTTAGACGACCTCCCAGTGCTTCTCTATTTTCTACCAGTTTTGGCCGGTTTTCTGCAACTCAAAACGTTGCCTGACGGAACTCAGCCTGCAACCCCGCACCACTGGCAGACAAACTCCAATTGCGC
>Ga0070740_10001202_pt1 | contig 37894 bp, 31 predicted proteins | sample Coa_R2_FD_67286 | JGI IMG/M metagenome (GOLD analysis project Ga0070740, IMG submission 67286) | Surface soil microbial communities from Centralia Pennsylvania, which are recovering from an underground coalmine fire - Coalmine... | ecosystem: Environmental > Terrestrial > Soil > Unclassified ... | reverse complement strand
AGCAGCACGTCGGCCTTGACGCGCCCGCCCGCGCGCTCGTAGTTGACGGGCAGGCCGAACGAGGCCATCGCCGAGCGCGGCAGCTCGACCCTCACCAGATGCCCGCCCTCGGCCTGCGCGAACTGCCCGCCCTGCATCAGCGGGATGAAGTCCGTCGCGATCTCCGCCGCGTCCGCGTCGCCGACCGTCTCACCCGCTGGCCGCGTGGGAGTGTTCCCGACGCCGGTCTTCAACGAAGCGTCGGAAGGTCGCACGGGACTCGCCGGGCGGCGCGGCACGGCCAGCGTCGGGTATGAGCGCGGAGCGGGGTCGTCGCCACGAATCACCTGCTGCTGCTGGCCGTCTTCGTCACGAGACTTGACAAGCTGATTGCCGTCAGTCGTCGGAGGCGCGCCCACGTTCGCGTCTTTGCTTCGCGTCGAGTCGTCGGGCGGGATTGTTTTTATCGCCGCCGGTTCGGGCTTCGCCTTCGCAACGTCGTTCGTCTTCTTCGGCGACAGGAACTGCGGCGCGAGGACGAAGAGCGCGACCATCGCAGCCGCGGCCAGCGACGCGACCGCGAGCGACTTCGCCCAAGACCAAGCCTTGAAGTTCGCGCGCCCCGGCATCGCCGCGACGTTGGACGCGCGCACGGCCTCGCCTTCATCTTCGGCGACCGCGCCGCGCGCAACTCTTGCGCGGAAGGACGAGAGCAGCGCGGCCTCGACGCGCGCGGGCGCTTCCGCCTCCTTCATGCTCGAAGCCAGCGCGCGCAAAGCGGAAGTGAGCGCGCGCTCGTCCGCGAGCCGCGTCGCGCACTCCGCGCACGACGCCTCGTGCTCGGCCATCTCCGCGCGAGCGCCTTCGCCGGCGCCATGCGCGTGCTCGGCGTCGCGCGCGAGCGAATCAATGTTGTCCTGGAACTCCTGACAGTTCATGCGAAACACCTCGCCGTCCGTAAAGCCTGTGACGCCGCGCCGTCTTCCGCGTCCGCGCGCGTCTTCTCCGCCTGCTCGCCCTCTCTTTGCTCGCGACCGCGCAGCTTCTCGGCGAGCATCGCCCGCGCTCGGTGCAGGCGCGACCGGACAGTCCCGACCGCGCAGTTCAAAGCGTCGGCGGCCTCGGCGTAGCTCATCTCGTGAAGCTCGCAAAGAACGAGCGCCTCGCGGTAGTGCGCGGGCAGCGCCAGCACGGCCTGCCGCAACCGCTCGACCGTCTCGCCGCGCGTCAAATCTCCGAGCGGGTCGTGGCGCGCGACGAAGTTTTCGTGCGGCGCGTCGCCACTCTCCTCCGCCTCGTCGTCGAACTGAACCAACGCGCGCTCGCGCTCGAAGGCGCGCAGGACGTGGTTGCGCGCGATGCCGTAGAGGAACGCCGCGACGCTCCCGCGCGCGGGGTCGAAGACAGCGCCGCTTCGCATCAGCACCATGAACGTCTCCTGCACCACGTCCTCGGCCAAAGCCTCCGACCCGCTCATCTGGAGCGCGAAGCGATAGACCCCGCCCTGCCGGCGACGGTACAGCGCCGTGAACGCCTCCTCGTCGCCCGCGAGCATCAAACGTAAAAGCTCCGCGTCACTCTGTTGTTGAGAAGCCGACATTCCCCGCTCCGAACTTTACTCAGGAAGACCATCGGCGGACACTGTTGATTCGTGCGGGCTGGAAGAAAAGTTCCAGAAAAACCAAGGGAAGGGTTCACACAAAAATGGTTGGAGCACTTCCGCCGATAAGGTATTATGCGGAATGATTATGAATAATACCTGAAATCTGTGATTATCCGTAATAGGATTCCACTCATACGATAGTTAAGCGGTCTCACCTTAAAATGATAGTCTGCGCCGAGCAGATTGCTCAGGAGAATTTATGGACGGGCAAACAATCGCAACCTTGGTAAGCTTGGCTGGCGTGGTAGTCGGTATTGCCCTGTTCTACTGGGGAAAGCGCATGGAGCGGCAGTCTGTGAATATAGCGATCCTCGCGGAGATTCGTCGCCTCCTTTACGTGATTCAGCTGCACAAAAAGTGGCTGGAAGAAGACCCTGTGAACATCAACCTTCCTCTCATACCGTTCTCTACTCCGATATACAACGAGCAGGCTAAGAATCTCGGCCTTCTGGATCGTAGCGTCGCAGCGAAGGTGGCAAGCCTATACGGGTATGTACAATTCCTCAATTCGCTACAGATAGCTAGGGCTGGCTATGTGGCGGTTAACAATCTACAGTTGTTTAAGAAGACGTACCTTAAGTCCTTAGATACGTTCGGCGAGGTGTACGGCACATTATTCGATGAGGCATTTCTTCATCATGGTCTAGGTGACCAAACGACCGCCGGATTACCTGAGGCACGCAAACTTAAGCCGAAATGAGCAGGCATGATAATATTCGTCCGTGAGGTTTGACGTATGACGACGAAAACTCAAGCCACCATCGAAGACCTGTATCGCGTGCCCGATGACGGTAAGGCTGAGATCGTCAACGGAGAGCTAATCCTTATGCCCCCCACCGGCGACCTGCCTAGCAGCGCGGCTTTCAACATCGCTTCCAGCCTCCGAGAGTTCTCGCGGGGGAAGAACATCGGACGCGCCTACCCTGACAACACGGGTTACAGAGTTAATCTGCCTGACCGCGATTCTTTCAGTCCCGACGCCTCCTTCTACACGGGCAAATCAACCGGCATGAAGTTTCTGGAAGGCGCGCCCGCGTTCGCCGTCGAAGTCCGAAGCGAATTCGATTACGGGAAGAAGGCGGAAGCGGCGATTGCTAAGAAGCGCGGCGACTATTTCGCGGCGGGAACACAGGTGCTGTGGGAGGTTGACCTGCTCGGCGAAGACACGATCAAAGTCTATCGAGTCTCAGACCCGGACAACCCGACCGTTTACCGCCGCGGCGAGATTGCCGAAGCCGAACCCGCCGTCCCCGGCTGGACGATGCCCGTGGATGACCTCTTCGATTAGGCCGAGCCAGACTCTCTTTCGACCCGCGCCGAAGATTTGAAGCTTCAAATCCGGGCGCACACGCTCACTCTTTCCTTCAGCCGCTACTGCCCCAGACGTTCGGGCATGTCCGCGACGACGTAGGCCATGACGGCGAGCGAGGCTACGCACGAGGCGAGTTCCTGCGGGTTGACCTTGTCGAAGGTGTCGGCCTCGGTGTGGTGGATGTCGAAGTAGTGCGTGCCGTCAACGTCGAGCGACGCGCCGGTGACGCCCGCGTCCATCATCGGCGAGATGTCCGTGCCCTCGCCGTCGGGGTTGATGTGGTCGGCGCGCAAGCCCGCGAGCAGTTTCGCGATCTCGACGAAGTCCGCGCGAGCCTGAGGCGTCGCTTTCGCCGAGAGGCCGAAGCCCGTGGGCCGGAAGACGCCGGAGTCGGACTCGATTGCGAGGACGTGGCCGGCGAGTTCCGCCTTGTGCGCCTCGGCGTAGGCCGCGCCGCCGCGCGCGCCGTTCTCCTCGTTCGTAAAGAGCACGACGCGGATCGTGCGGCGCGGGCGCAGTCCCAACTGTTTGAGCAGACGGACTGCTTCCCACGTGGCGACGATGCCGCCGCCGTCGTCCTGCGCGCCCGCGCCTACGTCCCACGAATCAATGTGGCCGCCGATGACGACCGCCTCGTCCGGCTTCTCGCGGCCTCTTATCTCGGCGACGACGTTCGCCGACTCGGCGTCGGGGAGGAAGTGCGCGGACATCTTCAGGTGAAGTCGAGGGTGCTCGCCGCGCTGCTGCATTCGTTCGAGCATCTCCGCGCCTTCGATGGTGACGGCGGCGGCGGGAATCTTCGGCTGCGCGTCGTCGTAGCGGAGCGCGCCGGTGTGCGGCGTCTGGAGGCTGACGGGCGTGACCGAGCGGACGATTGCGGCGACCGCGCCATAGCGCGCCGCGCGCGAAGGGCCGGCGCTGCGGTACTGCACGGTCGCGCCGTAGTTGGTGAAGGGCACGTTGTAAACGACGATCTTGCCGCGTAAACGTTCGCCGAGGCGTTCGAGTTCGTCGAAGTCGTGGACGACGACGGCCTCCGCCGTGACGCCTTCAACGGAAGTGCCGACGCTGTTGCCGAGTCCGAGCATGGCGAGATTTTTGTGGACAGGCTCGACAAGCTCAAGGCTCTCTTCGCCGCGAACCCAGTGCGGCACCATGACCTTCTCTGTGTGCACGTCTTCGAGTCCGTCGCTCTTCATCTCTGAAGCCGCCCACTCAATCGCGCGCTGCAAAGATTCGGACCCGCTCAGGCGGTTGCCGATGCGGTCGGTGAGCCACGCGAGGCGGCGGTAAGCCAGGTCGCTCGTCAGAGCCGCGCCGATGATGCGCGACGCGCGCTCGCGGTAGTCTTCAATCTTCACGCGCGGCGGCGAGAGTTGCGCCGTTGTCTGCGGCGCGGCGCTACTTTGCGCGATGGCCTGCTGCTGCGCGGACTGCGTCGAAGGCTGTTGCCCGAAGACCGGGACGATGACGAGCACGATGACGAGAAGCGGAGTTGAGAAGCGTTGCACGACGTGGAGTGCCTCCCGTAGTTTGATGAGAAGACGGTTACATGGACTGTAAGGGCGGGGCCTTAAAAATTAGAAGAACGCCTGACGCCGCCGTCGTCCGTGCCGTAGAGTGGGGCGTACTCGCCGGTCTCCTCGGCGGCCTTGAGGTCGCGTTTGAGTTCGCGCATGCGTTGCGAGACGGCCTCGAACTCTTCGGCGTCGAACTGCTCCGGCTCGCCCGCGAGTTTGAGCGCGCGCTTCGTGCGGCGTGCGGCGGCGGCGAGCGCGCGTGCGCTCAGACGCTTCTCGTTGACGGCGCGCGCGATCTCGTCGCGGGCGGCGACGACGTTCGACTCCTGCTCGCAGATGAGAACCATGTCGGAGCCGGCCTCGATTGCGCGAAGGCTTGCCTCGGCGACCGAGAGCGTCTGCACGACCGCGCCCATCTCCATGTCGTCGGTGATGACGAGTCCGTCGAATTTAAGAATGAGCCGGAGCAGGCGCGCGGTGACGTTGCCGCTGATCGTCGCGGGGAACTCGTGCAGACCCTGAATCGTCGCGGGGTCGCCGGAGCGACGGAACCACGACTGCAAAAACTCCGACACGTCGGGGAAAGCGGCGTGGCTCACCATCACGGCGCGCAGGCGCTCGCCCGGTCGGTGGAACATCAAGTCCATGAAGGGCACGAGGTCGCGCTCGAAAATCTCTTCCCAAGTCTTCGTGATGACGGGGAGCCGTCGGTGCGAGTCAACGTGCGAGCCGCCGAGTCCGGGAAAGTGTTTGCCGACGGCGATGACCTGTCCGGCCTGCAAGCCGTCGAGGTACGCGCCCGCGAGCAGCGAGACCATTTCGGGGTTGACGCCGAAGGTGCGCGCGCGAAGGCCGTTGTCCGCGTTGTCGCCCGAAAGGTCGAGCACGGGCGCGAAGTTCATGTTGAAGCCGAGCAGGCGGAGCGCGCGCGCCGTCAGTTTGCCGAAGCGCGTCGAGAGTTCGGCGATTCCGGCGTCGCGCACGGCCTTGGCCGAAGGCGACGGCTCGCAGATGTCGCGCAGGCGGTCAACGAGTCCGCCCTCCTGGTCAATGCCGATGAAGACTCCGGCGCCCGCGGCGTCGCGTATCTGCGCGTTGAGGAGCGCGACCTGCTCGGCGGACTCGACGTTGCGACCGAAGAGGATGACGCCGCCCGGTCTGATCTCGCGCAGGAACTCGCGCCAGTGGCGGTCGAGCGTCGTCACGGGCAGGCCGACGAAGAGAAGCCGCCCGGCCTTTCGTTCAAGCGACTCGTCGCCCGTCAATTCATTCGGCGTCGTTGAACTCAATGTCTGAACTCACTCCCTCTTGCTTGCCGAGACACGTGCATCTTCCGCTCGCGGGCTGCGCTTTCGTCTCGTGCGCTGCGAAGGGGGTTTGCGGCTGAGATGCCTCGGCGACCGCTCGATTGTAACACGCCTCCGACGCCGCCCGCAGGACGTGCGCGCCCCGCTATCGCGCGCGTCGCGTCGTGCGTCTTCTGTTATAATTTTTCCGTCGAAAAGCGGAGTGTTCGCAAGTGATTTCATGACGGCTGTGCTGACGAACGACGCGGCGGTTGAAGCGACTTCGGGCGCGCGACTCGCCGCCGAGATAAAGCGGCGGGCGCGCGAACTCGGCTTTCAAAAAGTCGGCGTCGTGCGCGCCGAGGCTTTGACGGACGAGCGGGCGCGGCTCGAAGAATGGCTCGCGCGCGGGCTGCACGCGCGGATGGATTGGATGGCGCGCGGCGTCGAGCGTCGGACAGACCCGCGCGAGCTTCTGACGGGCGCGCGCTCGGTCGTCGTCGTCGCGCTCAACTACTTCACGCCGCACGAGCACACTGACGATCCGGGCGCGGGCAAAATCTCCCGCTACGCGTGGGGCGACGACTACCACGACGTGCTCGGCGAGAAGCTGAAGGCTCTGCTCGCCTTCGTCCGCGAACTCGCGCCCGAAGCGCAGGGCAAAGTCTGCGTTGACGCGCAGCCCGCGATGGACAAGGCTTGGGCCGCGCGCGCAGGGCTAGGCTGGATAGGCAAGCACACGAACCTCATCACGCGCGACTACGGCTCGTGGGTCTTCCTCGGCGAACTCGTGCTCGACATCGAACTCGAATACGACGCGGCGCGCGAGGAAGATCACTGCGGCACCTGCACGCTCTGCATCGAAGCGTGCCCGACCGGCGCGATAGTCGAGCCTTACGTCGTTGACTCGGCGCGCTGCATCTCTTACGCGACGATTGAGCTTCGCGACGAAGCGTTGCCCGACAACGTCGCCGGCAACCTCGAAGGCTGGCTCTACGGCTGCGACATCTGCCAGGACGTTTGCCCTTGGAATCGTTTTGAACAGCCGACCGGCGAGCCGGGGTTCGAGCCTCGGCCCGGAAGCGTCAACGCGAGACTCGAAGAGATCACGAGCTTGACGCACGAGGATTACGTCGAGCGCTTCCGCCGCAGCCCCGTCAAACGCGCAAAGCTTTCAGGCCTTCAACGCAACGCGCGGACACTTCTCGAACGCGCTCGCGACAAAGACCGACAGACCCGCGTGCGTGATTGACGGACGCGGGCCTTGAAGAGGTTAAGCTAACGAATCCACTTATGAACTTTTCACGCGACCCGTCCGAAACTTTTCTGCTTCGACTCCTGCCGCTCGCGCTCCTGCTCGTCGTCGGTTGCGGAGTTGCGAGCGCGCAGACTCCGACTCCGACGCCGCCCGCCGACGACGAGCCGGACTTCATCGTGCCCGCGCGCCCGACCGCTTCCAACCCCGCGGAGTTTCAGCGCCCCGGCGTGCTCCAACTCGAATACGGCTTCAACGGCAACTGGCGCGCGCCCGGCGACTCGTCGGAAGTTGACACGCCGCTCGCGCTCCGCTTCGCCGTCAGCCGCCGGCTGCTCCTTGAGTTCGACGGCGACACGCCCATCTCGCAAGTGGCCGGCGGAATCAGAAACACCGGCACGGGCGACACGCTGCTCGGCGCGCAAGTTGTCCTGCACCACGAGTCGAAGACGCGCCCCGGCTTCGCGCTCGCCTACTACATCAAACTCCCCTCGGCGAGCGCCGAGAAGGGCTTGGGCACGGGCCGCGTTGACCACAACTTCATCGCGCTTATCAGTAAAAACATCAGCGGGACGACCGTTGACTTCAACGCCATCTACCTCCTCGCGGGACGCACGACCGACACGGGCCGCGCTTCGAGCGGGCAGGCCGCGCTTGCCGCCTCGCGCAACCTGACCAAACGCTTCGGCGTGCAGGGCGAGGTCAGCGGCTTCACACGCAGCGACGCGCAAGCGGGCGCGATGTTCGCGCTCGGCGTCGTCACCTATCAGGTCAACCGCCGCCTCGTCTTCGACACCGGAGTGCGCGCGGGACTCACGCCCCAGGCACCACGCGTCGGCGCGGTCGCCGGACTCACGGTCGGCGTCGCAGACCTCTACCGGAAGCACCGCAGGCACACGTGATGTCTCGACGCTTCGATAGTAGAATAGGGTTCGGGCGAAAGACTCAAGCTGAGAAATTTTCCGAGTGACCAAAGCTCTGCTCAAAGACTCATACGGACGTGCGATACGCGACCTGCGCGTGTCGGTGACGGACAAGTGTAACTTCCGCTGCTTCTACTGCCTGCCGCACGGCTCGCCGCTTGAGACCGCGCCGAAGTCTTCGGTGCTGACCTACGAGGAGATCGAGTTCGCCGTCGAGGTCTTCGCGTCGCTCGGCGTCGAGAAGGTTCGCTTGACGGGCGGCGAGCCGATGCTCCGGCGCGACATCGAGACGCTGGTGGCGAAGCTCGCGCGCGTCGAAGGCGTCAGGGATTTGGCGCTGACGACGAACGGCTACAACCTCGCCGAGCGCGCCGCGGGTCTGAAGGCGGCGGGCTTGAACCGCGTCACGGTGAGTCTCGACAGCCTGAAGCGCGCGACGTTCGAGCGGATGACGGGCGTTGACATGCTCACGCGCGTGCTCGACGGAATCCGCGCCGCGCGCCGCGTCGGACTCGCGCCCGTGAAGGTCAACGCGGTCATCGTTCGCGGGCACAACGACTCGGAGGTCGCCGACATGGCGGCGTTCGCGCGCGAGCACGGCGTCGTGATGCGCTTCATCGAATTCATGCCGCTCGATTCGGGACACGGCTGGACGCGCGAGCGTGTGGTTTCGGGCGCGGAGATTCGTGCGGCGGTAAACGAGCGCTTCCTGCTCGTCGCCAAAAGAGTCGAGCGCGGGTCGGAGACGGCCACACGCTACCGCTTCGCCGACGGCTCGCCCGGCGAAATCGGAATCATCGCGCCCGTCACCGAACCCTTCTGCGGCGCTTGCTCGCGCATCCGCCTGACCGCGGACGGGCAAGTGCGGACGTGCCTCTTCTCGAAGGTCGAACATAGCTTGCGCGACGTGATTCGCTCCGGCGCTTCGCGCGGCGCGGTCGCCGAGTACATCCGCTCGGTCGTCATGCGGAAGGAGCCGCGCCACTACATCAACGAGACCTTCTTCGAGCAGCCCGCGCGCACGATGAGTCTGATCGGCGGCTGAGCGAGTTTGAAAGTTTGTCTGAAACGGGGGAGCCGCGGCGCGAAGAGTGCGCGGCTGAGAGTCCTTAGATTGCGGATTGCGGATTGCGGATTTGAAGACGAGCGGTCTTTTCAATCCGCATTCCGCAAGCCGAAACCCGCAATTCCCAGGAGACCCTTTGAACCTGATGCGGTTAGTACCGCCGAAGGGAGGCTTGTGAGAGGCCGTCCTTTTTCGGAGGACGGCTTTTCACGTTTGCGCGCCGGCGAGTGGAGCGGCGCGCGGGAAGCGAGACGAAGATGAGCAGCGGTGCGAACGGAAAGAACGGAAACGGCGAGCGACAGAGCGCGGACGTGCGTCTGCCGAACTCACAGAGGGTTTACGTCGAGGGTCAGACGCGGGGAGTGCGCGTGCCCTTCCGCGAAGTCAGCTTGCAGCCGACGCGGCTGCCTGACGGACGTGTGGAAGAGAACGAGGCGGTGCGCGTCTATGACACGTCGGGGCCTTGGGGCGACCCGTCTGCGAAGTGCGACGTGCGCGACGGCCTGCCCGCCTTGCGGCGCGAGTGGATTCTGGCGCGCGGCGATGTTGAGGAGTACGTGGGGCGCGAGGTCGCGCCGCAGGACGACGGCTACCTGACCGAAGGCGCGGCGGAGTTCGCGAAGAACAAGGACAGGGGACGGCTCGAACCTTTTCCGGGCTTGAGGCGTGCGCCGTTGCGCGCGAAGCCGGGCGCTTGCGTCACGCAGATGCACTACGCGAAGCGCGGCATCGTGACGCCCGAAATGGAGTTCGTCGCGCTGCGCGAGAACATGGGGCGCGAACGCGCGCTCCACGCGATGCGAGAGCACACGCGCGACGACCGGAGCTTGCTCCTTCATCAACACCGCGGCGAAAGTTTCGGCGCGTCCGTCCCTGAGTTCGTCACGCCGGAGTTCGTCCGCGACGAAGTCGCGCGGGGCCGAGCCATCATCCCCGCGAACGTCAACCATCCCGAAAGCGAGCCGATGGCGATTGGCCGCAACTTCCTCGTCAAGATTAACGCGAACATCGGCAACTCGGCGGTCGCCTCCTCCATCGAGGAGGAAGTTGAGAAGATGCGCTGGGCGATCAAGTGGGGTTCGGACACGGTGATGGACTTGTCCACGGGCAAGAACATACACACTACGCGCGAGTGGATTCTTCGCAACTCGCCCGTGCCCATCGGCACAGTCCCGATTTATCAGGCGTTGGAGAAGGTCGGCGGCAAGGCGGAAGAATTGACGTGGGAAGTCTTCCGCGACACGCTCGTCGAGCAGGCCGAGCAGGGCGTTGACTACTTCACGATTCACGCCGGAGTGCGGTTGCCTTTCATCCCGCTCACGGCCCGGCGCACGACCGGCATCGTCTCGCGCGGCGGCTCGATCATGGCGAAGTGGTGCCTCGCGCGTCACGAGGAGAGTTTTCTCTACACGCGCTTCCGCGAAATCTGCGAGATCATGCGCGCCTACGACGTTTCGTTCTCACTCGGCGACGGCCTGCGCCCCGGCTCCATCGCCGACGCCAACGACGAGGCGCAGTTCGCCGAACTCGACACGCTCGGCGAACTCACAAAAATCGCGTGGGAGCTGGACTGCCAGGTGATGATCGAAGGGCCGGGTCACATCCCGATGCATCTCATCAAGGAGAACGTCGAACGCCAGCTCGCCGCGTGCGACGAAGCGCCGTTCTACACTCTGGGGCCGCTGACGACCGACATCGCGCCGGGCTACGACCACATCACCTCGGCCATCGGCGCGGCGATGATCGGCTGGTACGGGACGGCCATGCTCTGCTACGTCACGCCCAAAGAACACCTCGGCCTTCCGAACAAGCAGGACGTGAAGGACGGCGTCATCGCCTACAAAATAGCGGCGCACGCGGCGGACTTGGCGAAGGGGCATCCGGGCGCGCAACTCAGAGACAACGCGCTCTCGAAGGCGCGCTTCGAGTTCCGCTGGGAGGATCAGTTCAACCTCTCCTTAGACCCCGAAGTCGCGCGCGAGTACCACGACGAGACGCTGCCGCAAGAAGGGGCCAAGCTCGCGCACTTCTGCTCGATGTGCGGCCCGCACTTCTGCTCGATGAAGATCACGCAGGAGGTGCGCGACTACGCGGCGCAGAACGAACTCGACGAGCAGTCGGCCCTCGAAGCCGGCATGAAGGAGAAGGCCGCCGAGTTCGTCGCCGCGGGCGCGGAGATTTATCAGGGCGACCTTCCCGCAGGCGCGCGACGCGAGCATTGATTCAACCAGCGGAGTAAGATGTGGCCGTCATTGATGTCATCCGAGAGAAGGTTCGCAATCAGGAATACGAGTTTGCGATTCCGCACTTCTTCGAGGAGATGATCAACGACGGCCTGATATTCGCGGACATCGAGGCGGCAATCGCCGGTGGTCGCGTCAGGCGACGCTTTACGCGTGACCCGCGTGGCACGCGCTATGAAGTCGTCGGCCCCGCGACTGACGGGCGACAGTAGCGACCATCTGCCGTATAAAGGAGACGGGGAAACTCCTCTTCATCACGGCCTACGTTCTGGAGTAAGAGACGATGGGTAAAAAAACGAGCTACGACTACGGCGCGTGTCACGTCTGTGGCGAGCACATGGTGGAGCGGCAGATCAAACAGGATTTTTGGATCAAGGAAAATCTGGTGGTCGTCGAGAACGTTCCCGCGGGCGTCTGCCCGCGCTGCGGCGAGAAGGTTGTGAGGGCGGAGGTCGGACAGCAGCTCGCGGCGCTGCTCGGCAACGCCGAACGTCTGCGCGAGACGCAGACCATCAGTGTGCCTGTGATCCGATTTGAAAAGGCTGCCGCCTGAGCTGACTTTGCTCTTTGAGACGTTAAAGGCGCGCGGAATGACTGCCGCGCGCCTTTCTGTTTTTTTTCGATGATCCGCTACGGGTTCGAGGTTTGTGTGGTGGAGGCGGTGTTGCGCTTGCGGACGTAGATTTCGCCTTGCTGCATGAGGCCGGCGCGCTGCGCGAGGGCGTAGGCGACCGACTCGATGATCTCTTTGTTGGCGAGCTTGAACTGCGTCGTGCCCTTCAGGTAGGTGTCCGGGTCTTCAAACTGGATGGTCAGGTACTCGAACTTCTTCTTGAAGAGGAGGCCGGGCGCGCCGAGGATGCCCGCGGTTCCGAGCACGGCCTGCTGCGTCCCGTTACCCATCAGGCGGCGCGTCTCGCTGTCGGCGAAGGCGACCATCACTGCGTCGTAGGAGATCGAGAAAATCTCCTTCTCGTTCTTGTCGCGGAAGACCATCCGGCGGTTGCGGTCGTCGAAGGTGAGCATGCCTTCCTGCTTCTGCCGGTAGCCCGCGAAACCGCCCATGTACTTGGCGGGGACGACGCGCGGCGGCGCGGGCGGCGTCGGCACTTTCGACGTTTGCGCGGGCTGCTGTTGCTGATCCGTCTGTTCCTGTTGCGGGGGGGGGACCGGGCGCGTCGGGTCGCTGACCGTCCGCGACCGCTGCGCGAGCGCGGCGGGCGAGAGCGAGCAGGCGAGCACGACCATAGACAGAAACTTGCTTGCGTTTTTCATCAGGGAACTTCCTTTCGAGTGTGGGCGAGACTTGCCGGGTGCAATTTAGAGACGCGACTGGCCGAGCGTGCGTTGCCAGACGAGAGATTTTTTCAGCACGCACAGACGCTGCCGCTCGACCGGCGTGCACGCGCCTTCCAGTTGTTCGATGACCGACTCGACGAGCGGGACGGAGAACGGCCCGGCGTGCGCCAGGACCTGAGAGAAGTAGTGCAACTGAAGCGTGCCGCCCGCGCCCGCGTGGAACTCGTAAACCTCTTCGCCCGTCATCCGCAGAACGTCCTGGCCGACGGGCACGACTCTGCGCGGCACTCCCTGATGATTCGACCACGCGCCGCCGTCCGCTTCCGACGCATCCGATTTCTTCGCGTCCGCCTCCGCGCGGCGCACGCGGCTGCCGAGAAGGAGTATGCCGAGCAGCACGCCCTGCTCGTGCAGGAAGTCTGGACTCAAAACTTTCAAATCCGTGCGCGACGAAAGGCGCGGCCCGAAGCTCCCGTATTCGGGATTGACGAGTTCCGTGTCGTAGATGACGCCGACGACCTCTTCATCGTCGGCGACGGGCACCGAGACGAACTGCGCGAATCCGTAGTCGTCCGCGGAAGGCGGAGAGTCCGCGTCCAACTCGTCCACGACGCGCGCGACGTAGTCAACGTGCGAGTTCGACTTGACGATTCGTGCGATTCTCGTCATCCGTTTAAAAGGGCGCGTTGCGAGACCACTCCGGCACTTTGTAGAGAATCCACCAGAGCAGGAGTTGCGCGCAGAAGATCGCGAGTCCGAGCGCGACCGAGAGCGCGGAGTCGCGTCGCGTCGGCGCGTGCGGCGCGCGGCGCGAGCGCAGGAGGCCGAGGCCGCCGAGCACGACCGCGCCGGGGCAGAAGAGGATTCCGAGGTACGGGACGAGCGCGTAGGCGACGAAGGCGAGCGCCGTCGCCGACACGCCGCTTCTGTTAGTTCGAGGCATGAGTTCTATCCTGATGCCGGCGCTTGCCGCCTTTCTCCGCCTGCGATTCCGCAAGTACCTCGGCTCGCGCGCCAGCCGCGGACTCTGCGGCGCTGACGGACTCTCGAAGCGGTACGACGCGCGCAGCGAGTCGGTCGGGAAGTAATCCTCGCCGAGCGCGCGCCCGCACGTCGAACAGTAACGCGCGTCCACGCGCCGCGCTTGAGCGCCGCACGCCGGACACGAGTACGCCGCGTGCGCGAAAGATTCTTCGCCCGCGCGTCCTGCCCTCCCGATGTCTCGTGAATCGCCGGTCATTGTTTTCGCTTCGTGCGCCGCAGGCCGGATACGGTCGCGGCGATGATGACAGATTTCGGCGCGGCGCTCAACGGCGGCGGCCTTTGCTGGCGGCCTTACGCGAGATGCGGAAGTCGAGGCTGTGTTCGGCGGCGAAGTCCTGCATGGCTCGGAGGAAGTGCTCGCGGTCGCGCGCCGTCATTACCGCGGCCTCGTCCGCGGTCTCGATGGCGTAGGGGTAGCCGTTGCCGACGACGCACTCGGCGCGCACCGCGTCAACGACTTCTTCGAGCAGCCCGGCCTCTTGAACCCACGCGGGGATGTCGAGCCGCACGGGGTTACAGTCCGAGGTCGTTTGCAGATAGACGAAGCCGACGAGCGGGGCGCCGCGCCCGTCGAAGAAGCTGGCGGCGAGGTTCGCGCGCTGGCAGTGCCAGAAGATCGTGCGGTCGCCCCAAGAGTCGAGCAGCGGCGGCTCGTCGCCCGCGCGCGCGCGGAGTATCTGCGCGTCGTAGAGGCTCGTCTGCGGCAGGTCTCTGTGGAGCGCTTCGAGCAGGCCGCGCAGGTCGTGGGCGTAGGAGTTGTCAAGGTAGCCGACGACCGGCACCTCCGTCTCGCGCGAGAGCGCGACGAGTTCGGAGAGCGCGGCGGCGTAGCGCTTCGAGAAGAGAATGTCTGTGTCTTTGTGTCGCGACGCGACCAGCAGCGCGTTGTCGAAGAAGGCGACCGGCGCGCGAGCGCCTTCCGACCGCCAACCCCTGTGCCTCTCAAGAAATTCGCAGACAGCTTTCGCTTCCAGCTCGAAGCGACGCGCGCTGACGACCTGGTCAGGATTCTCGAAGGCGCGCCCGCCATCCAGGAGTTGGTTGGGAGTGAGAATTTCGAAGTGAATGTCCTTAAGGTAGCGGCCTTCGGGTGAATGGGGGTTCTCGAACGAGGCGACCTGCACTGCCGCGACGGGGACGCTCGCCTCGCGGCCCGGAAAGACTTGGCTTCCGTCGGCGGCGAACGTCACGCGCCCGCTCAAAACAGAGAGCGCCCAGCGGCGGGCCTCTTCGTGCGAGCGCCAGCCTTCGCCGAACGGGACGACCGCGCCGCCCGCGCGCTCCAACTCGACGGAAGGGTACGAGACGCGCGCGGCGACGGCACCGGACTCGGCGCGCACCTCGGCGGCAGTCTTCCCGGCGAGCGAGCGCAGGCGCGTGGCCGTCGCGCCGACCTCGTCGCGCAAGCCCCGCTCGAAGGCGACGAAATTCTCGCGCCGCTCCTCCAGCGCAAGACGGACGTGTGTGCGGTAGAGCATGAGAAGGTGATGAGTGATGAGTGATGAGTGACGAGTAAAAACTCTTTCACTCATCACTCATCACTTCGTTTACATCTTGCCCCGCTGGATGCGCGCGAGTTGTTGTTCGGAGTAGGCGTAGCGCGTCGTCTTGAGGTGGCCGCCGACGAAGGTGTAGGAGATGCCCTCCTTCTCGTCCATGTAAACCTCGACCGAGTCGTGCGAGGTGAGCTTGTAGCCCTTGTTGTTGACGAGATTCAGACTCTGCGGCGTGTCGCTCGCGTTGTCGTGCGAAAGCACGATCTGCAAGACCGTGCCTTCGAGCTTCGGCGCGAGGTGCTTCGTGGCGACGAACTTCGCCGTCACGAAGAAGACCGTCACCGTGCCGCCGGAGACGTTGAACTTCAGCGACCCGTCCTCCGCCATCCGGTCGGCGACCGGCGCGCCCAATGCTTTCTCAACGTCCGCGCGCCTTGAGACGAACGGCTCAAGCCCCTTCCAACTCGCCGCGCGCGCCGCACCCGAAGCAAACAGCATGGACGCGACGGCGGCGAGCGCGAGCGCCGCGCCCCGCAACTTCGCGCGAGAAAATTTTGTGTTCTTCATGCGACGGATGCTAACGCGGGGCCAGTTCAAAGTTCAAGCTCGAAGTTGAAAACAGAAGCGCCGGTCGCGACTCGTTCGTCCGCGCCGGCGCTCGAAGTTTTGATTCTTTGGTTCGCGCTACGGCTTCGCGGTCGTGGCCGCGGGGCGGACGCGGTCGGCGGACTCTTTGAAGTAGGCGTCGTTCGGCGCGAGCTGCAAGCCCTTCTCGTAGGCGGCGAGCGCCTTGGCGTACTGCTTGTTCGTCTCGTAGCAGAAGCCGAGCAGGCGGTAGATGTCGGCGTTGTCGGGCGTCTTCTCGGCGGCGCGTTCGAGCGCGGGGATGGCCTTCGCGTAGCTCTTCGTCTGGTAGTACGAGTAGCCTAGGAGGAAGAAGGTCGCGTCCGGGGCCTTGGGCGACGCGGCGGCCTTCTCAAGCACCGCGGCGGCGCGGTCGTACTGCTTCGCGAAGAAGAGCGCCTGACCTTGGAGTATCGCGGTCTGGTCGTCGTTACGCAGGCGGGCGAGCGAGTCGCTGGCGCGCACGGCGGCGAGGTAGTCGGCGTCGGCGGCCTGACCTTGCGCGCCACGCGCGCGCAAGAGGTATGCCTGCGTCAGAAGCTCCCACGCGCGCGGGTAGGTCGGGTCGGCGAGCGTCGCGCGGTTGAGCATGTTGACGGCGGTCGTGTAGTCGTTGCGCGCGAAGGCCATCTGGCCGAGATAGACGAGCGCGCCCTTGTTCTTCGGTTCGAGCTTGATGACCTCGTCGAACGAGCGCTCGGCGTCGTCCGTTTTCTTCAGGTTCATCTCGGCGATGCCGCGGTAGTAGAGCGTCGCGGCGTCGGGCTTCGCGCCCGCGCGGGTCGTCTCGGCGACGAGGAGCGGCAGCGCCTGCTCGTACTTCTCGGCGAAGAAGTAGGCTTCGGCGAGCGCGTCGTCTGTGTGCGAGTCGGGCTTGCCCTCGGCGCGCTGGAGGTCTGCGGCCTGTTGCAAGTCGCCCGCCGCGTCGGCGTAGCGCTTGAGGCCGAGTTCGGCGAAGCCGGCGATCTTCCACGCCTCGGAGTTCTTCGCGTCGGCGGAAGACAACTGCTTCGCCTCGCGGAGCGCCGCGTCGTACTGCTTCTGCTGCAAGAGCGAGAAGGCGTGCGCCGTCGAGCCTTGCGACGCGCCGGAGGCGTTCGACGCGGGCGCGCTCGTCGAAGAAGGAGCGGTGTCGGCGACGGCGTCGGGCGGCGGCTGCGCGGGCGTCACGCGACGCGGTCGTGTCGCGCCGGACTGCGCGAGCGCGGCGGCGGAGCAGAACAGAAGGAGCGCGGCGGCGTTAAAGCTGATTGCGAGTCTCTTCATGGAAGACGAGTTTTTCATAAGCCTGACGGTGATTTCAACCCTTCGGATGCCGAGCGGAGAGAGTCAGGGCACTCTTCGGATGCCGGGGCGCGCGGGCAGGTTCGCCGCAAAAATTCAGGGGAGAGACGGAGACGAAACGTTTATGCCGGTTGGCGATTGAGAGCGCCCTCGCGTTTATTACGTCAAGCCTCTTCGGGACTCAACTCCTCGCGCGCGGGCAGGCGGTAAAATTCGCGCGCGGGCTTCAGGGGCCGCAGAAGCCAGAAGGGGCGGCGCGTGCCGTCGGGCGAGTGCTCGTCCGCCGAGCGCGTGAACTGAAGCCACGCGCGATAGACCTCGCGCGACTTCCCGGTGTCAACGTGGATGTCGCCGTGGCGGTCGCTCGCGTCGGCCCTGCGGACGCGGACGGCCTGATGCCAGCAGTGCATCCCGGAAATCGGGTCGGGGTGGACGGGGAAGGTCAGGTTCTGATGCACGCCCACGTCGGCCCACCAGATGCGCGCGGTGTCGGCGTCTGAAGATTCGTAAGGCACAGCCCCGCGCTCGCGCTTGAGCGCCCACTCGCCGCCCTCGCGTTCGAGCGCGACGGTCGCCATCAGTTGACGCTGGCCTTCGCCTTCGTGCGCGAGCTTCCAGCGACCCATGTGGTGGCTGCACGCGACGACGCCGGGGCGTATGCCTTCAGTCACCCAAGCCTTGACGACGAAATAGCCGGTCTCGGTCTCGACGCGCACGAGGTCGCCGGTCTTCACTTTCAAATCTCGCGCGTGCGCCGGGTGAATCCAGAGCGGGTTCGTGTGCGCGATCTCGTCGAGCCACTTGGCGTTAGCCGAGCGCGTGTGAATCTGCACGGGCAGGCGGAAGGTCGAGATGAGAACGGACTGGTCGGGGTTGAGCTTGTCGGGGTGGACGTGGCTCTTGATGTACGTCGGAACCGCGTACTCGTGCCAGCCCCAGTCGGCCAGAGTCTTCGAGTAGAACTCAAGCCGACCGCTCGGAGTTGGGAAGCCGCGCAGGGTTCTTTCATCCACCTGAACGCCGACGAAGCGGCGGCCTTCTTCGTCGCCGTCGGGCGAAGGGATGGGGACGATGTTCGGCGAGGCGGGCTTCGGCGTTCGCGTATAGACGCGACCGAAGCGGTCAACGCGCGCGTCTTCCAACTCTTCTTCGGGGATTTCCTGCTCGTGCAGCGCACCCGTTTTCTTGCTTACCTCGAACGCGCCGTAGCGCCGCATGAACTCAAGCGGCGTCAAGTTTTCCGCCGCCGCGCGTTCGGGAAGTCCGGGCACGGAGTTCTCGAAGACGTATGCGTAATATTCGTCAACGCTCAGGCGCTCGCCCGGACGCCGCTGTGACTCGGCGAACTTCCTGATTCCCAAACTGCCGTCGGGGTCAATGCGCCACGTCAGCTCAAGCCAGAACTCATTTTCTTCCCAGACCTCGCCGGGGTTCACGTCGCGCGTGTCTCTGACCTCTTCGCCCATGCGCTCGCGCGCGGCGCGAAGCACGGGCTGGCGGAAGCCGAGCCACTGCGCGTCGTGCGTCTCGTAGGAGTGGATGTCGTGGCGCTCGGAGCCGTGGCCCATCGGCAGGACGTAGTCGGCGAAGTAGGCCGTCTCGTTCCACGTCGGCGTCAGCGCGACGTGGCATTCAATCAGGCTCTCGTCGCGCAGGACTTCGATCCACGAGAAGCCGTCCGGGTTCGTCCAAACGGGGTTGTAAACGCGCGTGAAGTAGGTATCAACACGCCCGCGCCCGTCCTTCAAAAACTGTGGAAGCAAAAACGAAAGCTCGTTCATCGCGAGCGGGTACTCGCGCGGCCACGTCAGCTCGTTCCATCGCGGCGGGTGCGGAGGCAGATAGATCGGTTTGGGAACGAACTTGTTCCAGGCGTTCGGGAAGACTCCGCCCTCGGTCGCCACCGCGCCGACGAGCGCGTTGAGAAGAAAGAGCGTGCGCGCGACCTGCCACCCGCCGCTGTTGCCCGAAGCCGCCGAGCGCCAGTTGTGTGTCGAAAGCCGCGTGCCCGCGGTCGAGACCAGACGCGCGACCTCTTCGATCTGCCGCGCGTCAACGCCCGCCTCGCGCGCGGCGAAGTCGAACGTGTATTCGGCGTAGAGCGTCTTCAGAATCTGCTCGAAGCCCTCGAACGTCGTCTCAAGCTCCGGGTGCTCGACGGCCATGTACTCTTCCCAGTTCCACCAGCGGCGCACGAACTCGCGGTTGTAGAGATTGTTCTGGATTAAATAATTCGCGACCGCGAGAAGGATCGCGGCCTCCGAGCCGGGCTGCGGCGAGACCCACAGGTCGGCGTGCGTCGCCGTGTGCGAAAGCCGAGTGTCAAACACAATCAACTTCGCACCGCGCTCCTTCGCCTCCATCACGCGCTGCGCGTGCGGGTTGAAGTAGTGGCCCGACTCAAGGTGCGCGCTGATGAGCAGGATGACGCGCGCGTTCGCGTGATCCGGCGAGGGGCGGTCGAGTCCCATCCAGAACTGGTAGCCCGCGCGCGCCGACGAAGAGCAGATGTTCGTGTGAGAGTTGTGGCCGTCAACGCCCCACGCCGCGAGTATGCGCTCGGTGAACCCGTCCTCGCCCGGACGCCCGACGTGATACATCACCTCGTTGTGCCGGTTCTCCTGGATGGCCTTGCGAATCCGCGCGGCCAGATCGTCGAGCGCCTCGTCCCAACCGACCTGCACCCACTTGCCCTCGCCGCGTTTCCCCGCGCGCTTGAGCGGATAAAGAATCCTGTCCGGGTCCGTGACTTGATTCAGAGTCGCCGGCCCCTTCGCGCAGTTGCGCCCGCGCGAGCCGGGATGTTCTGGATTGCCCTCGAACTTCCTGACGCCCAGCGTCTCTTTATCGACGTAGGCCAGAAGCCCGCACGCCGACTCGCAGTTGAAGCACGTCGTCGGCACGAGCATGTAGCGCCGCTCTTTGCGTTCGGGCCAGGCCTTCGACTCCAACTCGACCCAGTCGCCCCAGCGCTCCTTCGGCGGGAACGCGGCCAAGTGAATCCGGCTCGCCCCCGGATAAAAAGTCTCCCCGCGCGCCTCCACCTCTTTTCGCGCCGCGCTCACACGCTCGTTCAGTTCTTTGATGTTCATCGCTGCAAACTCGAAAAGTCCTTGCGCCTACATCGCCTCCCGCTTGCCCGCGGCGAGCCGCTCGACGGAGCGCTCGATGCGGCGCTGTCGGGTCTCAGGCTTCTTCGCCTCTTCGACCGCGCGGACGTGCTCCTTCCGGTGCGTGTAGCTGAGCTTGTCCCAGGTGGCTTGCGCGGCTTTGTTGGCTTTGATGGCGCGGGTGAGTTCGGCGGGCGGTGTGATGGTGCGAGGCTCGGCGTCGCGCTCCATCGTGACGGAGACGGTCTCGCCGCCGCGGACGCCCGCGGCCTCGCGCATCTCGCGGTTGACGACCATGAAATGACAGACGCCGCCCATGCGGAAAACGGAACTGCGGAAGGGCACTCCATTGATGGTGCCGCGCACGGGGACGCGACCGCGCGCGCCGAAGGTCTTTTCAACGTCGAAGGGGATGTTGATCGAGCAGACCTCGCCGCCCTCTTTGCGATTGACGAGCGCGCGGAAGCGCTTGACGGGCGACTTCGCCGCGGCCCCTTTCGTCGTTTTCTTCTTCGTCGCCATCACTCCTCCCCTCACATTTTTCTTCCCGCTCCCGCGGCTCAAGCCAGCGGCACTGACTGTCCCGATTGCACGTATGCGTGTTCGTGCAGCGCCAGCCCGACGAGCGCGAGCGGCGAGGCCGCGACGCCGACGAGCGGCGCGAAGACCGCCGCGAGCGTCAGAACTATTCCCGTCCAGAAGAACGCGGCGTAACGACCGCGCGTCATCTCGCGCACGGCGAGCCGCGCGTGCGCCGTCGGGTGCGTGAGCGAGACTTCGCCCCAGACCATGAGCAGGTGTATGAGGCTCGTTGCGCCGAGCGTCCACGCGAGCGGCGTGATCGCAGCCGAGTCGAACCACAGTGCAAAAGGCATGAGCGCCGCCGAGCCGAGTAGCAGCGATTGAACGAGCAGGTGTGGCGGAAGTAGAGGATTCTGCCAGAGGTCGCGTGCCTTCGCCTGTGCAAAAAGATAGGCCGTGTAGATTGCAGTCAGCGCCGCGAGCGGCAGCCCCGGAATGATTAGCAGCAGCGGCAAAGCTTTGTTACCGATTAGCGCTGCGAAGAAGTGCAGCGCAAGTATTAATGAATAGCCCGCGATGATGAAAGCGCCTTTAACGAGCCAACTGCGCCACTGCGGTCGCGTGAAGATCAACAGGAAGCGTGCGGGGTGCTCCAAGTCCCAAATGAGCAGGCCGCCGGTGATTGCTAGGAATGCGCCGGACAGAACGGGCGCGACCCACAGCCAGATAAAACTGCCCGCGCTGACGGCCTCAAAGTCATCTGCCAGAGACGGGATGAAGGGCGCGACTCTGGCGCTGTTGATGATGAACAAGAGCGCCGCGACGAGGTACGCGCCCGCGGCGATGCCCTTCGTCCAGGTGTAGAGGCTGACGCGCCAGTCCCAGGGGAGCGAGTGCGGCACGTCGTAGGCGAGGAGCGCTGCCGCCGAGGTGTTGTTGTAGTCAGGCGTGCCGGAGTTGATTGTCTCTGAATCAACCTTCTGCTCGCTCCACATGAAGAGATCGCCGTCGGGGCGTCGCGCGGCGAGCGGGTCGAGCGTGGCCTGGTGCGCGCCCTTGTAGAAGAGCTTTGGCAGCGTCTCCTTTTCGGGGCGGCGCACCTGCACAGGCTCGCGACCGACGTAGTGCGCGACGCGCGAGTCCGCGTCGTTCATGTCGCCGACGAGTATCGCCTCGACGGGACAGACGACGACGCAGGCGGGTTCCAAGCCGATGTCAATGCGGTGCGCGCAGAAGTTGCACTTCTCTGCGGAGTGGTCTTCGGGGTTGATGAAGATCGCGTCGTAGGGGCACGCGGCCATGCACGCCTTGCAGCCGATGCAGACGGACTTGTCGAAGTCAACGATGCCGTCCGCTCGCTTGAACATCGCCGACGTGGGGCACGCGGCGACGCACGGCGCGTGCGCGCACTGGTTGCAGCGCGTGACCTGATGCGCGCGGCGCGTCTGCGGCCACCGGCCCACGTCAACGTGCTTGACGTAGGTGCGCGTCACGCCGACGGGCACGTCGTTCTCGGACTTGCAGGCGGTCGTGCAGGCGTGACAGCCGATGCAGCGCGTCTGGTCTATGACTTTGGCCCACTGCGGCAGCGCGCGCGCCTGCTCCTGCATCGAGTTCCCTCCGAGGTTTCGTGAAATGTGCGAGTCCGTTTTTGCGTTTGCGTTCGGGCGGAAGTATAACGGCAATGGCCGCCGAACGCATCACTGGGATTGCGGAATGCGGATTTCGGATTGCGGATTAGAAAAGCATCTTGCTTCCAATCCGCAATCCGAAATCCGCATTCCGCGATTCGATGGCACGCGCGTAGCCAAACGCGCGCACGGCTTGGTACTATTTTCAACGATTCCCCCGCAAGAACGAATGAAGTTGCAGCAGTGCGAAGCGCGCCGCCCCGCGCCGGACGCGCTGCCCGAACGGAGGAGATGTCTGTGAGAACGAAGTCCCACGCGCTTGCCTTGTTCAAGTCTTACGTGTCCGCCTTGAAGTCTTACACGCTTGTCTTATTCGTCGCGGGCGTCGCCGCGCTCGCGCCGTCGTCCGCGGCGTTCGCGAAGCCGAAGAAGGACAAGCCAGCGCCGCGCGGCACGCCTGTACTCTGGCACGACCGGCGCGTCGAGTCGCTCGACCTGTTCGACGGGCCGGGCGGTCGCGGCGGACGGCCCGACCTGCGCCGCCTGCAATTAATCAAAGAGGAGAAGGGCGGCTGGTCGAAGAAGTTTCGCGTGCGCGACGCTTCGGGCCGCGAGTGGGTCGCGAAGATCGGCGAGGAGGCACAGTCCGAAACCGCCGCGGTGCGGCTCGTCTGGGCCGCGGGCTACGTCACGGAGATCAATTACCTCGCGCCGTGCGCGCACATCCCCGGCGTGAAGGTTGACAAGAAGTTCGAGCGGTGCGAGGGCGACGGCATCGCCAACGTCCGCTTCGAGGCGAGGCCGAAGAACATCAAGCGGGCCGGCACTTGGAGCTGGAAGGCCAACCCGTTCCTCGGCTCGCGACAGCTTCAGGGCTTGAAGGTTTTGATGGCGCTTCTGAACAACTGGGACTTGAAGGACCAGAACAACGTCCGGCTCTACGAGCAGGGGCGCGGCGGTCGCGGCGTGGTGAACTTCGCGATCAGCGACCTCGGCGCGACCTTCGGCAAGGAGGGCAGCGGCCCCGGCTTCTTCTGGCGCATCACGCGCAGCCGCAACAACCCCGACGACTACGCCGGCTCGAAGTTCATAGACAAGGTCGAGCGCGGCTACGTTGACCTGCACTACACGGGCAAGAACCGCGGCCTGTTCGACCAGATCACGGTCGCCGACGCGCGCTGGCTCGGAGAGGTTCTCTCGCGCCTCGGCGACCGGCAACTCGCCGAAGCCTTCCGCGCGGCGAACTACACGCCCGAAGAGACGCAGCTTCTGGCGTCGGTCGTCCGCGCGAGAATCAACACGCTGGCCGCGTTGCGTTAAAACGATCTCCCTTTTGCCGGGAGCGCGGGCATCTTGCCCGCATTGAGCGCGAGAGCGCGAATAAGCCTTGCTAAAGATGGGGCATTGAAGAGGAGCGAGGCTCTGTGCCTGCTGAAGCAGGCATTGCGGGCAAGGTGCCCGCGCTCCCGGCGTCGCGGCGCGCTTCAATTCAACGGCGACTCTGCTTTCTCACGCAAGGTGGAGACTCGCCGCGCGCGTGTGATAAAGTTCGGGCGCAGAACCTGCCAAAGTCTTTCATGCAGAAGCGGTATCGGAGGAGGGAAATCATGAAACGTCTAGCCACGCTCGCGTGCGTCTCCGCGCTCGCCCTCTGTGCGGCCTTCGCCGCGCGAGCGCAAGCGCCGTCGGCGCGCTTCACCGTCCAGGACTTGCTGAAGGTTCAGCGCGTCGCCGGCCCGCAGCTCTCGCCCGACGGCAAGTGGATCGCCTATCAAATCACCGTGCCCGACGTTGCGGCCAACAGCAATCGAACGCAGATTTATTTAATCGCTGTGAACGGCGGCGAGGCTCATCAGTTGACGAGCGGCGACACGTCCGCGAGCGAACCCGTCTGGTCGCCCGACTCGACGCGCATCGCCTTCGTCACGGGCGGGCAAATCTGGACGATGATCCCGCAGGGCGGCGACCGAAGGCAGGTGACGAACATCTCGACCGGCGCGGACGGCCCCGTCTGGTCGCCCGACGGGAGCATGATCGCCTTCGCCTCGGACGTTTACCCCGACTGCGCGGACGACGCCTGCAACAAACAGCGAGACGAACAGGCCGAGGCCGACAAGGTCAAGGCTCACGTCGCGACGCACCTGCTCTACCGCCACTGGACGGGCTGGAAGGGCGGCAAGCGCACGCACGTCTTCGTCGTCTCCGCGGGCGGCGGCACGGCGCGCGACCTGACGCCCGGCGACTTCGACGCGCCGCCGTTCTCCTTGGGCGACCCGACCGACTACGACTTCTCGCCCGACTCGAAGGAGCTTGCCTTCGCGCGCAACACCGACAAGATTGAGGCGGCCTCGACGAACGCCGACATCTTCGTCGTGCCGGTCGCGGGCGGCGAACCCGTCAGACTTACGGGCAGCAATCCCGGCGCGGACAAGTCGCCGCGCTACTCGCCCGACGGGCGTTTCATCGCGTACCGCTCGCAGGCGACCGCGGGCTTCGAGAGCGACCGCTGGCGTCTGATGCTCTACGACCGCCGGACGAAGCAGACGCGCGAACTCCTGCCGAAGCTCGACGCCTACGTTGACGATTTCACCTTCGCGCCCGACTCTCGCTCGATCTACTTCCTTTCGGGCGAGCGGGGCGAGGAGCCGATCTTCAACGTCTCGGTCGCGGACGGCTCGATGCGCAAACTCATCGGCGGCTTCAACGGCGACCTCCAGCCCTCGCGCGATTCGCACTTCATCGTCTTCTCGCGCTCGACCGCGACGACGCCGACAGAGATTTTCATGGCGCGGCTCGACGGCATCGTGCCTTTGAACGTCAGCAGCAATAAAGTCAAGCTTCAGGACTTTGGAAATATTAGCTGGATTGGGCCTGAACATATAAAGCCGGTCGCCGCGGGCCAAGCGGGCAATCAGGCGATTCAGTTGACACATACCAACGACGCTTTCATGAAGCCTTTCGGACTCCGCGCGGCGGAAGAGATGACGTGGACGGGCGCGGGCGGGACGAAGATTGCCGGGTGGATCGTCAAGCCGCCCGACTTCGACCCGTCGAAAAAATATCCGCTCGTCGTGCTAATTCACGGCGGGCCGCAGGGCGCTTGGGACGACAACTGGGGCTACCGCTGGAACCCGCAAATCTACGCGGGCGAAGGCTACGTCGCCTTCATGCCGAACCCGCGCGGCTCGACCGGCTACGGCCAGCAGCTCACGAACGAAATCTCCGGCGACTGGGGCGGCAGAGCCTACACCGACATCATGAACGGAGTGGCGCAGGTCGCCTCGCTGCCTTACGTTGACCGGAACAACATCGGCGCGGCGGGCGCGAGTTACGGCGGCTACATGGTTGACTGGATTCTCGGACACAACGACGACCCGCGCTTTAAGTTTAAGGTGCTCGTCTCGCACGCCGGAGTCTTCAACCTGACGAGCATGTACGGCGCGACCGAAGAACTCTGGTTCCCAGAATGGGAGTTCAAGGGGACGCCCTGGGACAACCCGACGCTTTATGAAAAGTGGTCGCCGCACCGCTTCGCCAAGAACTTCCACACGCCGACGCTCGTCACGGGCGGCGAGTTGGACTTCCGCGTGCCCGTGGATCAAGACCTCCAACTCTTCACGTACCTGCAACGTCAGGGCGTCGAGTCCAAGCTCGTCATCTTCCCGAACGACGGCCACTGGATTCTCAGGCCCGCCGACTCGCAGCTCTGGTACACGACCGTTCTCGATTGGCTCGACTCGCACCTGAAGTCGAGAGGTTAGAGAGTTGACGAAGCGCGCCGCGGCATTGACTCTGTAGGGGCAGGGCAAGTCCGCGGCCCGCAATGATCCGTCAACACTCAATGCGCGCGTTCTGTAAGACGAAGGGCAGGGACAAGGCCCTGCCCCCTACAGCTTTATTAATCATGCGAAGAACGATTCTTCTCTTCATCGTCTGCGCCATGTTAATTCCCGCCGTGCATGGTAAATCGCGGCGCGCGAAAGAAGGCTCGCCGCTCGCGCGCTCGCGCCAGTTGGTCGTCGTGACGACGCGCGACTGGGACGCCGTTCAAGGCACGCTCCGGCGGTTCGAGCGGGAGAACTCGAAATCGGAGTGGCGGCAGGTCGGCGACGCGGTTCCAATCGTCGTCGGTCGCGGCGGGTTGGGCTGGGGCGCGGGGCTGAACTCGGAGACGGGCGACGGCCCCGTGAAGAAGGAGGGCGACGGCAAATCGCCCGCGGGCGTCTTCAGTCTGAGCAACGCCTTCGGCTTCGCGGCGGACGCGCCGGGGCTTCGCGTGCCTTACACGCCGCTGACTCCGACGGTCGAGTGCGTGGACGACGTGAACTCGCGCCGCTACAACCTGATCGTTGACCGCGGCGGCGTGCGCGACGTTGACTGGAACAGCTCGGAGAAGATGCGCTCGGTTGACGGATACCGCTGGGGAGTGGTCGTCGAGCACAACGCAAATCCGCCAGTGCCGGGCCGAGGGTCGTGTATCTTCCTGCACATCTGGTCGGGGCCGGACAAGGGCACGGCGGGCTGCACGGCGATGGAGCAGCCGAACCTCGAAGCCTTGTTGCGCTGGCTCGACGCGAAGAAGAAGCCCTTGCTCGTCCAGCTGCCCGAAGCCCAGTACGAGCGCCTGCGCTCGGCGTGGAAGCTGCCGGCCCGCTGACTCTTCAAACGACGCAAAAACATTTAGCGTTAAGTTCAATCCTCCTTGTCGCGGCGCGGCCTGCGTGAATTTCCCAACGCGCTGGGCGAAAGCGCGCACGGCTGGTCCTATCGCGCGCGAAAAAAATCTCACATCATCCCGAAAATCGGCGCGAATAAAAGCCGCGCGAGTCGGCACGTGGATTGCGACCCGCAGGTTAGGCCGCCGCCCGCGCGCGCGGCCCGCAAGAAAGGAGGATCAAAAAAATGATCTCCGCACCTACCTACCGATTTTTCAGACTGCTTCTCGAACTCGTCATCTTCGCCGCGCTGACGCTCGTGGCTATCGCGCTCATCTCCGCCACGCAGGCGCAGACGCGCAAGCCCGCAGCGGTCGCGCAGGCCGCGGGGCAGATCGCGCAGCCGCTCTGGCAGGAGTACCGCGGCGTGCGGCTCGGCATGACCGCGGCGCAGGTCGCGCAGAAGATCGGCGCGCCGAAGGAGGGGAACGAGCGCGACCAGTTCTACGTCTTCTCCGACTTCGAGACCGCGCAGGTTTATTACGACGAACGGCACACCGTCATCGCCGTCACGGTCAACTACCTCGGCGAGCAGAGCGGCGCGCCCGCGCCCGAAAAAATCTTCGGCACGCCCGCGGAAGCCAGGCCCGACGGCTCGATCTACAAGATGGTCAAGTACCCGCGGGCGGGCTACTTCATCGTATATACGCGCGACGCGGGCGACAACCCGCTCGTGACGGTCGCGATGCAGAAGATCGTGGAGTGAGCGAGTCGGCGTCGCGGACTCAAACTTCCTCGCGCCGGACGGCGCAGTCGCGGAGACGACGCGGGCGGCACGGACGAATGCTCAAGTCTCAGGCCCTCCGGCCCGAAGCTTGAACGCGCGCCCGCGCCGGCCCCGCGCTCGCTCTCGTCTCCGCGCTTCGGGACACGCGTCGAGACAGAACGACGAGCCGGCTCGCCGACGGCCCGGAAGCCGAGGGGATTTGGCTTAGACCTCCGCACGGAATTTGAGCAAATCCGTGAAAGGAATTACTATGCTTACAAACCAATAATCAAAACGGACGGCCACGACTGGCGAAGGGAAGGATTTAAGATGAGCGCGAGCAAAGAGACCTTGACCATCACAGACAACCGCACGGGCAAACAGTACGAAGTCCCCGTCAAAGACGGCACCATCCGCGCGATGGACTTGCGCCAGATCAAGACCGGCGACGAAGACTTCGGCCTGATGACCTACGACCCGGCGTTCATGAACACCGCGTCGTGCAAGAGCACCATCACCTACATTGACGGCGACCGCGGCGTACTCGAATACCGCGGCTACCCCATCGAGCAGTTGGCCGAGCAGAGCAACTACCTCGAAGTCGCCTACCTGCTCCTGAACGGCGAGCTGCCCGACTCCGAGCAACTCGAAGAGTGGACGCGGAACATCACGCTCCACACCTTCATCAACGAGAACATCAAGAAGGTTCTGGACGGCTTCCACTACAACGCGCACCCGATGGGGATGTTCGAGGCGATGGTCGCCGCGCTCTCGACCTTCTACCCCGAAGCGAAGAACATCGAAGACCCGGCCTGCCGCCGGAAGCAGATTCACCGTCTCATCGCCAAGGTGCCGACCATCGCGGCCTTCGCCTTCCGCCACCGCATCGGGCTGCCTTACTCGTACCCCGACAACGACCTCTCCTACGAGGGCAACTTCCTCAACATGATGTTCAAGACGACGGAGTTGAAGTACCAGCCGAACCCGGTGCTCGAACGCGCTCTCTCCGTCCTCTTCATCCTCCACGCCGACCACGAGCAGAACTGCTCGACGAACGCCATGCGCTCAATCGGCAGCGCGCACACAGACCCGTACTCGGCGCTCGCGGGCGCTGCCGCCGCGCTCTACGGCCCGCTGCACGGCGGCGCGAACGAGGCGGTCTTGCGGATGCTCAACGAGATCGGCTCGATTGATCACGTCCCCGAGTACGTCAGGCGGGTGAAGGCGGGCGAGTTCAAGCTGATGGGCTTCGGCCACCGCGTTTACAAGAACTACGACCCGCGCGCGCGAATCATCAAGCAGATCGCCTACGAGGTCTTCGACGTGACGGGCAAAGACCCGCTGCTCGACCTCGCGCTGGAACTCGAACGCATCGCGCTCGAAGACGAGTACTTCGTCAAGCGCCGGCTCTACCCGAACGTTGACTTCTATTCGGGCATCATCTACCGCGCGATGCGCTTCCCCGTGGACATGTTCCCGGTGCTCTTCGCCATCCCGCGCACGTCGGGCTGGCTCGCGCAGTGGGCCGAGCTTCTGGAAGACCCCGAGCAGAAGATCGCGCGCCCGCGCCAGATTTACCTCGGCCAGCGCACGCGCGACTACGTGCCGATGTCGAAGCGCGGCGGCGCGGCGGCGAGTCGGGCCGCGGGCGACTGAGCGGCGCGGCGGTGAATCCGAACTTGTGGGAGTCGTGCCGACCGATACGAGGTTGAGACGGGTTGGCGAATCTGAACTCGCGGAGGCTTGTTGGTGAACCTTCCTGAAGTCGAGTTAGTCTCGGCGAAAGTCCACGAGGCCTGGATGGAATCGAAGCGGGCGCAGGGCGTGACTTCGCGCCGGAGCGAGACGGGCGAGGAGTTGATGGTTCCTTACGAGCAACTGTCCGAAGGCGCGAAAGAACTAGACCGGGGAACAGTCCGCGCCGTTTACGAAGCCATCCGCGCCGCCGCGGGAGAATCCTGAGGAAGCGCGCTCATGAAGGAAGGCGCGGCGCAAGGGCGAAAGACCCTCGCCGCGCCTTCTCTCGTCTGCGCCGACCGCGGAAGGTTTCAGTAAAGCTCGCCGCCCCCGCCGCTGTGCTCGCCCGGATTCCAGTCGCCGGGACGCGGGCTGTTCTCCGCGATCTCCTGCGCCTCGTCCTCGAACGACTTGCCGAGCTTGCCCTCCGCCGAGCCGGGCACGCTCCGGCCAGAACCCTCGGCGCCCGCGGGCCCCACGCCCGCCTCGTCAAGCCCCAGATTCGCGTTGTCAAAGTTTGTCTCGTCGCCTTCAGCCATCCCTGCACTCTCCTTGGTTCGTTGATAGTATGCCGCGCCGGCGCTCGACGTTTGAAGACGCGCGCCGCAGGAAACTCTCCGCGCGTCGAAGGACGTAAGCACGCCCCGCCCGAAGAAGCCTTTAAGCCGTTCCTAAATTTTCGATTGACGACTTGCCGGAAGTTTATTTGAACGCGCCGCCCGTTGTCCATCCCCGCCGCGCGGTCGCCGGAGCGTTCGCCGTCGAACAATCAAGAGCAGGACGCGCCGTGTGGAACCAACCGGGCGCGCGAGAGATTTTCTCCGCGCGAACGTCGGCGCGCGTCACGCCCCGCGCGCGAGCGCGTCACGTTATGATTGCGTCACACGTTCGACAAAAATTTAGGCGAGAGTTTTCCGAGCAGCGTCATTCAGGCAGCCGCAGTCTGCGCGCGTCTGCGGCGCGGGCGGAAGAAGAGAGAGCCGTGCACGCACGCATACCCGTCTCAACCTACAGGCTCCAGTTCAACCGCGACTTCACGTTCGCGGACGCGCGCTCGCTCGTCGAGTACTTCTGCGAACTCGGCGTCACCGACTGCTACTCGTCGCCCATACTCAAAGCGCGACCGGGGAGCGTCCACGGCTACGACATCGTTGACCACTCGCAAGTCAACCCGGAACTCGGCGGCGAGGAGCAGCTCGCCGAACTCGCCTCCGCCCTGCGCGGGCGCGAGATGGGACTCGTCGTTGACGTGGTGCCGAACCACATGTGTATCGCCTCTTCGGAGAACGGCTGGTGGCAGGACGTTCTGGAGAACGGGCCGAGTTCCGAGTTCGCGCGCTACTTCGACGTTGACTGGAACCCGCCGAACCCTTCGCTCAAAGGCCGCGTGCTGCTGCCCATCCTCGGCGAGCAGTTCGGACGCGTCCTCGAACGCCAGGAGCTTCGCCTCGCGTACCGCGACGGCGCTTTCTACATCAACTATTGGGAGACGCAACTGCCCGTCGCGCCGCGCACGACGACGCTCGTCCTCCGCCTCGCGCTCGACGGCGCGCGCCAGCGGCTCGACGAGACGGACGCGAACCTCCTCGAACTCGAAAGCATCATCACCGCGCTCGAACACCTCCCGCCGCGCACCGAGACCGACCCGGCGCGGCTGCGCGAGCGACGGCGCGAGAAGGAAGTCGTCAAGCGCCGCCTCTCGAATCTCGTCAAGGAGAGCAACGAGGTGCGCGCCGCCGTCCACGACGCCATTCAAAGATTCAACGGCGAGAAGGGCCGCGCCGAGACGTTCGACCTGCTCGAACAACTGATCGGCGAACAGGCATACCGCCTCAGCTTCTGGCGCGTCGCCTCCGACGAGATCAACTACCGCCGCTTCTTCGACATCAACGAACTCGCCGCCGTGCGCGTCGAGGAGCGCCCCGTCTTCAGCGCGATTCACGAAGTCGTCCTGCGCTTCGTCCGCCGCGGACTCGTCACGGGCCTGCGCGTTGACCACGTTGACGGCCTGCTCGACCCTTTCAAGTACCTGACAGACCTCCAGCGCGAGGCCGCCGCCGCCGCGAGCCGCAAGCGCAAGGGCGCGAACAGCGGCGACGCCGACGACGCGCGCCGAGAAGAAGACGGCGGCGAGCGACGACTGCCTTTCTACGTCGTCGTCGAGAAGATTCTCGGCCACGACGAGCTTCTGCGGCGCGAGTGGCCCGTGCAGGGAACAACGGGCTACGAGTTCATGAACCTCCTGAACGGCGTCTTCGTTGACACGTCGAACGCGCAGGCGTTCCGCGAGATTTACACGGAGTTCACCGGCGCGTTCGTCAAGTTCTCCGACCTGCTCTACGAGTGCAAGCGTCTCATCCTGAAGGCGGCGATGTCGTCCGAACTCTACGTCCTCTCGCGCCGCCTCTCGCGCATCGCCGAGCAGCACCGCTACACGCGCGACTTCACCTTGAACAGCCTCCACCACGCGCTCACGGAAGTGATCGCCTGCTTCCCCGTCTATCGAACCTACATCCGGCGCACGCAGACTTCCGTCAGCCCCGACGACCGTCTCAACATCAACGCCGCCGTCCGCGCCGCGCGCCGACGCAACCCCGCGCAAGACCCTTCGATCTTCGACTTCATCGCGTCGCTTCTTCTGCTCAAAGACCCGCGCGGGCTGACCGCGCAGCAGCGCGCCGAGCGCAGAGACTTCGCGCTTCGCTTCCAGCAGTTGACGAGTCCGGTCACGGCGAAGGGGCTTGAGGACACGGCGTTTTATCGCTTCTACCCGCTCGCGTCTTTGAACGAAGTAGGCGGCGAGCCGGCCATCTTCGGCGTCACCGCCGAACGTTTCCACGGGCGCAACCAGGACAGGCAGGACTCCTGGCCGCACACGCTCTCGGCGACCTCGACGCACGACACCAAGCGCGGCGAGGACACGCGCGCGCGCATCAACGTCCTCTCCGAGATTCCCGAAGAGTGGAACCGCGCCGTCCACCGCTGGCGCGGGATGAACCGCGCGAAAAAGTCGCGCGTCGAAGGCGCGCAAGCGCCCGACGCGAACGAAGAGTACCTGTTTTATCAAACGCTCGTCGGCACTTGGCCGCTTCAGCCGACGGACGACGAGGCGCACGCCGGCTACGTCGCGCGCATACGGGAGTACATGGTCAAGGCGCTCAAGGAGGCGAAGGTTCACACGAGCTGGATCAACGCCGACGAAGAGTACGAGCGCGCCGTCCGAGACTTCGTCGCCGCCGTGCTCGAACACGGCGCGGGCGACGCGTTCGTCGCTGACTTCGTTGAATTTCAAAAGTTGACCGCGCGCGCCGGCATTCTCAACTCGCTCTCGCAGACGCTCCTGAAAATCTGCTCGCCCGGCGTGCCGGATTTTTTTCAGGGCACGGAGCTTTGGGCCTTCACGCTCGTTGACCCGGACAACCGGCGGCCCGTTGATTACGAGCAGCGACGCGCGCACCTCGCTTCGCTCCGCGAGGCGGGCGACGGCGAAGCGACCGAGTTCGTGCGCGGGCTTCTCGAACAACCCGAAGACGGGCGCGTCAAGATGTACGTGACGAGCCGCGCGTTGGGCTTTCGCCGCGCGTACGCCGCGCTCTTTTCACAAGGCGCGTACACGCCGCTGCGCGCCGCGGGTCGCCGCGCCGAGTCGGTCGTCGCCTTCGCGCGCGAGCACGAAGGCCGCGCTGCCGTCGTCGTCGCCGGACGTTTCTTCACGCGCCTCGGCACGGGCCGCTCCGGCGCGCTCTCGCTCGCGCGTGACGCGTGGCGCGACACGACGCTCGAACTCGGCTCGCTCGGCGGTCGCTTCCGAGACGTTTTCACCGGGCGCGAGTTCGACGCGCGCGACGGCACGCTCCAAGTCGCCGACGCTCTGTCGCCGCTGCCCGTCGCGCTGCTCGAACGCTCGGAAGCGTGACCCGGTTTTCTGACTCAGCAGGATTAATTCAGCGGAAGGATGAACGATGAAAGTTTGGCCGGGGCACCCGTACCCGCTCGGCGCGACGTGGGACGGCGCGGGCGTCAACTTCGCGCTCTTCTCGGAGAACGCGACGGGCGTCGAGTTGTGCCTGTTCGATTCGCCCGACTCGGAGCACGAATCAACACGCATCCCGCTCGTCGAGCGGACGGACTTGGTTTGGCACGCCTACCTTCCCGAAGCGAGGCCCGGCCAACTCTACGGCTACCGCGTCGGCGGCCCGTACGAGCCGCAGGCCGGCTGCCGCTTCAACCCTCACAAGCTGCTCATTGACCCTTACGCGAAGGCCATCGAGAGCGTCATCAAGTGGGACGACTCCGTGTTCGGATACACCATCGGCGACGAGCGCGGAGACCTCTCGTTCGACGAGCGCGACAGCGCGCCGTTCGTCCCGAAGTGCGTCGTCGTTGACCCGGCCTTCAGTTGGGGCGACGACGCGCGCCCGCGGACGCCCTGGCACAAGACTTTGATTTACGAGCTGCACGTCAAGGGCTTCACGAAACTTCACCCCGACGTGCCCGAAGAGTTGCGCGGGACTTACGCGGGGCTGGCGCACCCTTCCGCGGTCGAGTATCTGCGCTCGCTCGGCGTCTCGGCGGTCGAGTTGATGCCGGTGCACCAGTTCGTCTCCGACAAGTTCATACAGGATCGCGGACTGACGAACTACTGGGGCTACAACTCAATCGGCTTCTTCGCGCCCGACGTTCGCTACTCGTCTTCGGGGAGGATGGGGCAGCAGGTCTCCGAGTTCAAGACGATGGTCAAGACCCTGCACCGCGAAGGCATCGAGGTCATCCTCGACGTGGTTTACAACCACACGGGCGAGGGCAATCAACTCGGCCCGACGCTCTCCTTCCGCGGCATTGACAACGCCGCGTACTACCGCCTCGTGCGCGACCAGCCGCGCTACTACATGGACTACACCGGCTGCGGCAACACTCTCAACATGGTTCACCCGCGCACGCTGCAACTCATCATGGACTCTTTGCGCTACTGGGTTCTGGAGATGCACGTTGACGGCTTCCGCTTCGACCTCGCCTCGGCCCTCGCGCGCGAGCTTCACGAAGTTGACCGCCTCGGCTCGTTCTTCGACATCATTCATCAAGACCCCGTTCTGTCGCAGGTCAAGCTCATCGCCGAGCCTTGGGACTTGGGCGAGGGCGGCTATCAGGTCGGGAATTTTCCGGTGCTGTGGGCCGAGTGGAACGGCGTCTATCGCGACAACGTGCGAAGCTTCTGGCGCGGCGACGCGGGGCAGTTGGACGACCTCGCGTTTCGTTTGACGGGGAGCAGCGACCTCTACGAGCGCGGCGGTCGCAGGCCATACGCGAGCGTCAACTTCGTCACCGCGCACGACGGGTTCACCCTGCGCGACCTCGTCAGCTACAACCAGAAGCACAACGAGGCGAACCGGGAAGACAACCGCGACGGCCACGACAACAACATCAGTTGGAACTGCGGCGTCGAGGGGCCTTCGGACGACGCGGAGGTTAACGCGCTGCGCTGGCGGCAGATGCGAAACTTCCTCGCGACGCTGATGTTCTCGCAGGGCGTGCCGATGCTCGTCGCGGGCGACGAGACGGGGCGGACGCAGGCGGGCAACAACAACGCGTGGTGTCAGGACAACGAGATTTCGTGGCTCGACTGGAACCTCGACGAGCGCCGCCGCGAGTTGCTCGAATTCACGCGCCGGCTCATCCAAATTTTCAACGCGCATCCCGTCCTGCGCCGCCGAAAATTTTTTCAGGGCCGCCCCGTTCGCGGCGCGGAGATCAAAGACATCTCTTGGCTGCGGCCCGACGGGCGCGAGATGACGAATGAAGACTGGCGCAACGATCAGGCCCGCTCGCTCGCGGTGCTGCTCGCGGGCGACGCGATTGACGAGATGGACGAGCGCGGGCGTCGCATCACCGACGACACGCTCCTGCTGCTTTTGAACGCGAATCACCGCGGGGTATCGTTCACGCTGCCCACGCCGCTACGGGGCGCGGGCTGGGAGCAACTTCTCGACACGCGCGAGGGCGTCGGGTTTCGGAAGTCTCGCCGCGTGGTTCGGGGCGGCGGGACGTACAGGCTCGAAGCGCGCTCGCTCGCGCTCTTCCGGCTCGGCGCGCAGCCGCCGCACGAAGAGACTCATCGCGCGGAAGAGGCGCAGGAAGAGACCGTGCGTGCGGAAGAGACGAAGCCCGACGTGCCGCGCGTGGCGGGAGACGAGGCGGCGATGACCGAGGCCCAGCCGACCGAGACGGTTTACTGCGAGAACGCGAAGATGATCGTCCCGCTCGACGAAGGCTTCTGCCGCGCGTGCAGCCGCCACGTCGAAGAGGGCGACCAGATACACAGCCGCCCGACGCCGGAGATGCTCAAGCAACTGCCCTACTTCACGACCGCCGAGTTGCCCGAACCGGAAGCGCAGGGCGAAGGGGCAGAGTCGGAGGAAGAGGCGCGGGGCGAAGATGTTGGGTCAAAGGGCGAAGGGGCGGAGTCGGAGGACGAGCCGCAAGGCTGATTAAAGTAAACCCGACTACGAGCAGTCCGGCTTCCGCCTCAACTCAGCCGCCCGTAAATCTCCGTCATCTCTCGCAGCCGCCCGCGCAGCTCGTCGTCGAGCGAGCCTTCCGTGAAGCGCCACGCCCAGTTGCCATCGGCGCTCGCGGGCGTGTTCATGCGCGCGGCGGACGGGAGGCCGAGCACGTCCTGAAGCTGCGCGACCGCGATGTCGGCGACCGACATCTGCACGGCGCGGATGAAGTCCCAGTTGATCTCCGAGCCGTCCGTGCCGAGGTACTTCAGACAGCGCTCGCGCTCGCGCTTCTCCGACTCGCTCGCGTCTTCGCGGGAGCGCGCCTCGAACCAGCCGACGACCGTGTCGTTGTCGTGCGTGCCGGTGTAGGCGACGGTGTTGTGCGTGTACTCGTGCGGCAGGTGCGTGTCGTGCGGGTCGCCGCCGAAGGCGAACTGCAACACGCGCATTCCGGGGAAGCCGAACTCGTCGCGCAGGGCGTGAACGTCGGGCGTGATCGTCCCCAAGTCTTCGGCGATGATCGGAAGCTCGCCGCCGAGCGCCTGCTTCAGAGAGTCGAACATCTCGCGCCCCGGAGCCTCGACCCATTGGCCGTGCTCGGCGGTCTCGTGTTCGGCGGGCACTTCCCAGAACGAGGCGAAGCCGCGGAAGTGGTCGAGGCGGAGCACGTCAACGATCTTCAGAGTCTCGCGCACGCGATCCAGCCACCACTTGAAGCCGTCGCCGCGCATTCGCTCCCAGTCGTAAATGGGATTGCCCCAGAGCTGGCCCGTCTCGCTGAACGCATCGGGCGGGACTCCGGCGACTACGACAGGGCTTCCGTCTTCGTTGAGCTTGAAGAGTTCGGGCCGCGACCAAACGTCCGCCGAGTTGTGCGCGACGAAGATCGGCATGTCGCCGATGACGCGCACGCCGCGCTCGTTGGCGTAGCGCTTGAGCTTGATCCACTGCGTGAAGAAGACGTACTGAAAGAACCTGTGCGCTTCGACGCGGTCGGCGAACGCGCGTCTTGCTCCTTCGATAGCGCCGTGTTCGCGCCTGGCGAGTCCACGTTCCCACTTGTTCCAGTCAGTGCCCCTGTGCTCGTCCCTGAGCGCGGCGAAGAGCGCGTAGTCTTCGAGCCAGACGGAGGCGAAGTCGCGGAAGCCTTCGAAGTCGCGGCGCAAGGCTTCGTCGGTCTTCGTCTTCTCCCTGAAATTTTTGAAAGCCTTTTCGAGCAGGCCGCGCTTGTACTCGATGACCTTGCCGTAGTCAACGCGCCCCGCCGGGAGGTCTGGCGTGTTCTGAACGTCGGACTGCGCGAGCAGGCCGGACTCGACGAGCTTTTCGGGGCTGACGAGATTCGTGTTCCCCGCGAACGCCGAGTAGGAGGCGTAGGGCGAGTCGCCGTAGCCCGTCGGGGTGAGCGGCATGGTCTGCCAATAGACCTGCCCCGCCGCGGCGAGCCAGTCAACGAACCCGTAAGCCTCGCCGCCGAAGTCGCCGATGCCGAAGCGACCCGGCAGAGATGTCGGATGAAGAAGAATCCCGCTTGCTCTTTTGAATCTCATCAACGTTCCTCGCGCGTCGGTAATCAGTCACAACTCTTTCGTCCAAGGGTGCTGCGCCGAGACTTTATCGAGGGCGCGTTTCAGCCACACGCGGCTCTCTTCCGGTAGCGACGCGGCGGCGTTGCGAAAGTCGGATGCGTTCTCTTCGGGGCGACCCGATTCGTAGAGCAGCACGATCTCCGGCGCGAGAGCCGGAAGCCCGGAGTCGGACTTGAATGACATCCGCCCGCGCTCGCGCGTGATCGTCTCGTCGCGCCTGAACCTGAACCGCTCGTCGTCAATCTCGTTGAGCAGCAACTCGACGAAGGCGGGATCGTGCGCGTCGTTGCGGCACCAGACTGTGTGGACGGGCGGCGACAAAATTTCCCCGTCTGCCCAAGCGGTCAACTCGCCGTCAACCGCCTTCTCCAATCTCCAGCCGCGGCGCAC
>Ga0070740_10001201_pt1 | contig 37916 bp, 32 predicted proteins | sample Coa_R2_FD_67286 | JGI IMG/M metagenome (GOLD analysis project Ga0070740, IMG submission 67286) | Surface soil microbial communities from Centralia Pennsylvania, which are recovering from an underground coalmine fire - Coalmine... | ecosystem: Environmental > Terrestrial > Soil > Unclassified ... | reverse complement strand
ATCTGGTTCACCTCTACGCTCCGTAACGTCGCCGGCACCTCCTCGGTGCCGTTCTAACTCAGTTCCGAGGTGGGGATTTTTCAAATGGCGATTTGGGGATTATTGCACTGGCGCTGACAACAACCAGCGCGACCGGGCGATCGCAAGGCCCGTCGCGCCATCATGCACATCCTCAAGACCGACGGTTCCCTCACATGATGGCCGGCGTCTGGCCGGGACAAAAGGAACGTTTATATCTCATCCAAAACCACTGCCCCATTCCCGCGGCAGCAACGAGATGCCAGGGACTCTGCTCGGCCGAAGTCGGCCTGTTTCGTAAAGTGCTGGGCGGCGACGTCGAGGTTGCGCGCGAAGAACATATCATTTCAGGCGCGCGGCGCTGCGCCTATCGAATTACGCCGCGGCCGGCCAGCTCAGCGATTAGCCAACGCGAACGGTGAGCATCGAGATGGAGCCGCCATCCACGCCTTCGATCGGAAACGAGATCGGGTCGTCCGGTTGGCGCGTGGCCAGGACATACAGCAGCGGCAGATAATGATCCGGCGTGGGGATTGACAATAATGCGTCGCGGCCCAACTTCTCGTACGCAACCAGCGGCTGATGCTCGCCGGCGAGAATCATCTCTCGCGCTTTTTCTTCGAAGCGAACCGCCCAATCGAACGGCTCCATCGCGTGGCGGCCCCAGGCGTACGTATGGAGGTTGTGCACCAGGTTGCCGCTGCCAGCGATGAGCACGCCTTCGTCGCGCAGCGGCGCCAGGCGCTGGCCGATAGCGTAGTGAAACGACGCGGGTTGAGTTTCGTCGATGCTCAGTTTGCACCACCGGTACATCCGCCTTCGGGAAGACGTGCGTGAGCACGGACCAGGTCCCATGATCCAAACCCCAGGACCCATCCAGAGTGACGGGCACGGGCGCCAGCATTTTTTGCACGCGGCGAGCGAGATCCGGATCGCCCGGAGCCGGATAGTTGACCTGGTACAGTTCGCGGGGAAAGCCGCCAAAATCGTGAATCGTGCGAGGGGCGGTCATTACCGTAATGCCGGTTTGAGGCACATACCAGTGCGCTGAAATGCAAAGTACGGATCGAGGACGGGGGAGGGAGGCGCCGAGGGAGCGCCAGCCCTGGGTATAACTGTTTTCGAGCAGGGCGTTCATGGGGTTGCCGTGCCCGAAGAAGATGGCCGGCATGCGGGCGTTCATGTTCTCAGTTTGCGCCCGCGGAGCGAGCATTCGCTGCTCCGCGTCGGAATGGTCATGACCCTCGGCATCAGGAAGGCCGCCGGCCCTCGAAGAAGGGGCCCCTGTACGGTGATTCGAAGGGGAAGCATGCAACGAGGTTGTATGCGGCACGACCATAATCAGCGGGCGATCCCGGTCGCCGAAGGCCCCAAGGACCACCAGAGCGGATCGGGTCTTGCCTGTCAGGCCGAAATCGACCTCACCACGCAGCGGCTCGCATGGTCCTCGTCGTCGGGCTCGCGGCAGCAACCGGCGGCCGGATCTCGGCGCGAACGTGAGTAATCGAACGGACATTGTTGGAATCTTCGTGCCATTTCTACAGAAAGACATGGCTTTAAAGCGATTGACAGAACTATGTGAAACCCACGTCGCGCATTAAACGCTCGAATTAAACGTTTGAAGACTAGGTGGTCGAGGGTTTGCTCAAGGCAGCTCGTCGGTGCAACCGGAGGCTGACGAAAAAACCCGCGGTTTTCCGTACGCCGCCAACGGTCGGTCACGGGCCGTCGCTTGGTGGTGTGACACTACCACTGATATGAACATTTGATCGTAACAATTGCTGTTGACAATACTGAGAGTGTTGCCTGGATATCTAAGTGAATAACGTCACAACTCGGCTATAAAAGGCGTAAATGCGTGCACTAAAACGTCACCTAGCAGTCGCCGCAGCGGCTGTGCTGTGTTTTATGTTTCTGTGGACACCCGCGGCGGCTCAGTTATGCAGCGGACATTGTGCTCAAGACATAGGTCCTGGGTGGTTTGAAATATTCTGTGACCCGGATGGGGATGTGCAAGCCTTCGAGTGTATGAATGAGGATTGCGTCTACACCAGCTTGTCTTACCCCCCTCACTCCGCCTTAGTGTCCACGAGGTTGAAACGGCCAAACGCACACAGGTCAACGCTTCCGCATCTCCGTATCGTGCGCTGGATATAGACGTACAGAACGAAAGAAATTCGGACGTCCTCGCTTACGTGCTGAGAGTCGAGTTTTATTCACCAGGTGGAAAACTATCGAGTGCATCCGCTTCGCGTATCATAAATACCGGCGAACCAGTCGGAGGAAGTCGAACAATGTTCTCCGCCGGGAAAACGTGGCGCCATCCAAATCGCATATATATTGCGAAAAGCAGGGATGGAATTGACCGGAAATATGCTGTCACGGTCGATTACGTGTCCTTTGCAGATGGGTTCAGATCGGGACTGGATGAGTCCGGTCTTGCGAAGGACACTGAAGGCTTTTTGCGCGGCATCGCAACCGCGAAGATGCTACAGAGCGGAACTCGCCCTGCTTCGCAGGCGCCGATTCAAGCTCACTAGAGCGGGTCGACGCTGCGGCCAGAAACTTCCTATCCGGTGTTTCACGATGTACCCGAAGTGAACCCTTGTTCGGAATAGCCACTCACGCCGTTTTATCGGATCTACCTCACTGCGGATCGGTCCACTCTCAGGCTGCGATTCAGCAGAGAATCGCGGCCGTAGCCGGACTGGCTTATTTCGGGTAACTGAGCGGCCAGGTTGTTCCCGCCGTGAGACCGCCGTCAACGTACACGACCTGGCCGGTCATGTAGTCGCTTGCGGCGCTGGCCAGAAAAATGGCGACGCCGACCAGGTCTCGCGGCTCGCCGATGCGACCGAGCAACGCTCGCGTCTCGGCGAATGCCTTGATTTCCGGCCTTTCCAAAACGGCGCGGTTCAGATCCGTGAGAATGAAACCCGGCGCGATGGCATTCACTTGAATGTTGTACGCCGCCCACTCCACGGCGAGGGCGCGCGTCATGGACCCGATCGCGCCCTTGCTCGCGCCGTAGGGGACCATTCCGGCCAGACTGTAACCGGTGTGCAGGCTGGCGATGTTGACGACTTTGCCGCTCTTCTGCTCGATCATTCTGCGGCCGCACTCGCGCGCCATGACAAAATTGCCGCGCACGTTCACACTGAGAATGTCGTCCAGCTTGTCATCGGGGAACGTTTCCGCCGCGTGGCGGAAGTTGATTCCGGCGACATTGAAGAGAACATCAATGCGGCCGAATTGTCGAGCAATGTTGTCCACGCAACGGACAATATCGGCGTTGCGGGCGATGTCACAGACTTCGTAGGCGAGGCCCGTCGACTTCAGCTCGTCTTCGTTGCGAGCGCTGACAATGACCTTTGCGCCGCGTTCGTGGAATGCCTGCGCGATTGCGCGGCCAATCCCGCGAGATCCGCCGCAAACGTGGACGACTTTGCCTTGTACCGAGAACAGTGGGTCTGCCATTCGCTTCTCGATCTATGTTATCGAGCGCGAGGGCGGGCCCGCGAGGCGCCGCACGCCGCTCAGAAATCGTCAGCGAACTCAATGTGATCGATCTGCAATTCAAAACAGAGTTTTGCGGCCGCAAGGCGCTCCTCGATCTCTTCGATCGGCAGCTCATAGTCGTCGGCCAGTTCTTCGACGGAAACGCCCTCTCTCGAATCGAGATACAGTCCGTAGTTCAACAAATCCGGCATACCATCTCCTCAATGCCAAATAGTGAGCTTCGACCAAGGCGGCGTATCAGCGACGCGGCTGCTAAAATGGCCGATTACCCTTCCCTATGTTCCGTGACGAAGCTGAGCTCGATGAGTTCCTGTCGCGCCCCTCGGAAGCCGATATACGAGCGGCCGCGAGACTGAGCGGCGATGTAATCATTCTCGGAGCCGGCGGAAAGATGGGGCCAACGCTTGCGCTCCGGCTGCGGCGAGCCATCGAAGCATCGAATTCTGGCGTGCGCGTGATCGCGGCGGCTCGCTTCAACCGCCCGGAAATTTACGAGCTCCTGCGCGGGGCTGGCGTTGAGGTGATCCGAACCGATCTGCTCAAGCCGGGAGCGATCAGTCAGCTTCCTGACGCGCCAAACGTTATCTTCATGGCGGCAACCAAATTCGGGACGACTGGCGCTGAAGCGCTGACATGGGCCACCAACGCTTTTCTGCCGGGCTTGGTAGCCGAGCGATACCGCAGCTCACAAATTGTCGCGTTTTCGACCGGGAATGTATATCCCCTCGTCTCGCCGCAAAGCGGCGGCGCTACGGAGTACACGCCGGTCGCGCCCATCGGAGAGTACGCCCAGTCGGCGGTCGGACGGGAACGCGTGTTCGAGCACGGATCGCGAACTTATGGAACGCGCGTCGCGATTATTCGCTTGAACTATGCGACCGAATTGCGGTATGGCGTGCTGGTGGACATTGGGCGCAAGGTGTTTTCCCGCGAGCCCGTCGACGTCAACATGGGCCTGGTGAATGTCATCTGGCAGGGCGATGCGAACTCGATTGGTCTGCGGGCGCTGTTGGAGTGCGCTTCGCCGCCTGCCGTATTCAATGTGACTGGACCTGAAACGCTGTCGGTCCGATGGATTGCGAACGAATTCGGGCGGCGCTTCGGCTTGGAACCGTTGATTGAAGGCGACGAAGGTCCGACGGCGCTGATCAGCAACAGCGCGCGCGCGATTCAGCGATTCGGATATCCGAGCGTGCCCCCAGCTCAAATGATCGAGTGGGCAGCGCAATGGATTTCGGCGGGGGGAAGCACGTTCGGCAAGCCCACCCGTTTCGAAGTCAGGGACGGGCGGTTTTGAAACGGCTGCGATCGAAACTCGCCGAGGGCCTGCTCATTCCTGCCCATCCGCTGGCCCTGACGCCGGAGCGAAAGCTGGATGAGCGGCGTCAGCGGGCTCTGACGCGCTATTATCTGGCGGCCGGGGCCGGCGGAATCGCCGTCGGCGTGCACACCACCCAGTTCGCAATCCGCGAGGCGGGATTGTACGAGCGCGTACTTCGCATCGCGCTCGAAGAAACAGGCCGGCGCGATGTCGTGAAGGTGGCGGGCGTGGTTGGAAAAACACCCCAGGCTTTGCGCGAGGCGGCGTTGGCGCGCGATCTCGCGTACGATGCCGCGCTGTTGAGTCTCGGGGCGTTGCGCGATGCAACGATCGAGGAACTGATTTCGCACGCGAAGGCCGTCTCCGAAGTGATCCCGCTGTTCGGATTTTATTTACAGCCGAGCGTCGGAGGCTGCGTGCTCCCTTACGATTTCTGGCGGCGCTTTGTGGAGATCGACAACGTCGTCGCGATTAAAATCGCCCCTTTCAACCGGTATCAGACTCTGCATGTAGTTCGCGCAGTCGCCGACTCCGGCCGCCAGGATGAAATAGCGCTCTACACCGGAAATGACGACAACATTCTGCTGGACCTTTTGACAACCTTTGACTTCGGCGGCGCGCGCGTCAGAATCGTCGGGGGGTTGCTGGGCCACTGGGCCTTCTGGACGCACCGGGCGGCGGAGCAGCTTGAAGCGGCGAAGGCAGCCAGGCGCTCAGGCGCGGCGCCCGCTGCGCTGCTGACGCTCGCTCAGCAGATCACGGATGCGAACGCAGCCGTCTTTGACCCGCAAAATTCGTTTCGTGGATGCATTCCGGGCATCAACGAAATTCTGCGCCGGCAAGGTTTGTTAGCCGGCCGCTATTGTCTGGATCCGCGCGAGGACTTATCAGCAGGTCAGAGCGAGGAAATTGATCGTGTGTGCCAGCAGTATCCGCACCTGGCTGATGATGACTTCGTACGCGCCCACTTGTCTGATTTTCTGGCTTAAGTCGGCGCCAGCAAGCGCGCAAGCGCGTCAGGGATGCTCTTTGACTTCCTCGCGGGCTGAACAAAAACGCGCTGGCCGAAGCCAGCGCGTCTTCTCCTGTGTTGCCGGAAACGAATCAGCTCTTCTTGGCCGCTCGTTTCGTCGCCGTTTTCTTTGCTGTAGACTTGCCGGAGGCGGCTTTCGAGGCAGTTTTGCCAGTGGCTTTGCGCGAAGAAGCATTTTTCGCGCCGCCGGAACTTGCTCTCTTCATCGCCGTCTTTTTGGTTGACGCCGATTTCTTACCGCCCGTCTTTTTGCTTACAGGCATTCTGATCCTCCCAAAATAGAATCAATAGCTCCATTTTAGATGCAAGCGCTTCGAATCCCAAGAAAAATTGCTTCGATGTAACGAGTGAAACATTTCTGCATGCCTGGAGTCAGATTCGCGGAGATGCGTATGGCCACTGAATCGGAACGCGACGGCGCACGGAAAGAGCCAGCGCTCGATCGCGAGGAAGTTGCGCGACTCGCCTATTCGTATTGGGAACAGCGGGGCAGACCGCAAGGCGGCCACGAAGAGGACTGGCTGCGCGCGGAAGCAGAGCTGCGCAGACGGCGCTCGCTTGCAGACGATCGTATCGTCGTGGGCGTGTTCAACTCCATCGACGACGCGCAGAGAGCATTCGAGAAGCTCGAAGCGGGCGGTTTTTCACGCGATGAGATCAGCTTCATCGCCAATAAGGCCGGAGCAAGCCGCAGAGCGCAGATGGATGCGGCAGGAGAAGACACGGAGTCCGATATTGCCGCTGATGCGGGCATTGGCGCCGCTATCGGGGGAGTCGGCGGGCTGTTGCTAAGTTTCGCCGGCTTGATTCCCGGCGTGGGACCCGTTTTCGCCGCGGGTCCAATTATTGCCGCGCTCGGAGGCGCCGGCATTGGCGCGGCCGCCGGAGGAATTGTCGGCGCACTGACTGAGACGGGCGTGCCGGAGGACGCGGCCCGCCACTATGCGGAGGGAGTCCGCCGCGGAGACGCCTTGATTGCGGTTCGCGCCGAAGGGGCGCGAGCGAATCAGGCGGCAAGAATTCTTGATCTTGCCGGCGCTATCGACATTGACGATCGGATCTCGACATGGCGCTCGCGCGGCTGGGCGGGCTTCGATCCGAACGCCGCGCCGCTGAGCGCAGACGAATTGCTCCGCGAGCGCGAGTATTATGCAGCCGCACAGGAGCAAGGCCGCGAATGGGCGCGCAGGAGTGATGCCAAGGCCAGCGCCGGACTCGCAGCCGCAGAGGCGCGCAACGCCCGGAAGGACGCCGCGCGAACTTCGCGCGAGGCCGAAGAGGCCATCGGAGCCGGACGGCGCGATTCGGGGCGCCGCGATCCCAGGCCGCGGTCCGCAGACAGCGATCAGCCCGCCGGAGCGGCGCGCATCTATGAGCGCTCCTCGCAGCAACAGGAATGAAGAGTTACCGGAAAGAACTGTGGTTTGAAACTCCGACTCGCCGCGCCTTCATTAACATAACCGCCCAAGTCGACGCCTGTGTCCGTGAGAGCGGCGTCCGGGAAGGCCTGGCCTTGGTAAATGCGATGCACATCACTGCGTCGGTCTTTATCAATGATGACGAGTCCGGGCTGCATCACGATTACGACGAGTGGCTTGAGCAGCTCGCGCCGCACCAGCCCGTCTCGCGATATTTGCATAATCGCACTGGCGAGGACAACGCGGATGCGCATCTGAAGCGCCAGATCATGGGCCGCGAAGTGGTGGTCGCGATCACGAACGGAAAGCTTGACTTCGGACCATGGGAACAGATCTTCTACGGAGAGTTTGACGGGCGGCGCAAAAAACGAGTGCTGGTTAAGATCATTGGCGAGTAGCCGGCGACGCTCCGCCGGCCTACGGCGGAAGGCGTCCAGCATGGCGCCGGGGCTGCTCGGCAGTTGTCCTCGGATTTCTCGATTTTGCATCCTGGCAGCCGCCGCGGCGCGATCGAGTCAGGTCGCAAATGCGCGCGTCGGCGCCAGCGCGCGGATCGCCCGACCGGTCCGGGGTCAAAGAATGTATTTGCTGAGATCCTGATCCTTCACAATGTCTGCAAGTTGCTTGTGCACATATGCGGCGTCGATGCGCACATGCTTCTTTTTCAAGTCCGGGCCATTGAACGAGATCTCGTCCAGAACTTTTTCCATGATGGTGTGGAGCCGGCGCGCGCCGATGTTTTCGCTGGTTTCGTTCACCCGCGCCGCGTAGTCAGCGACCGCCTCCAGCGCGTCGTCAGTGAACGTCAGCTTGATGCCCTCGGTTTCGAGCAGCGCGACATACTGTTTTACCAGCGCATTTTTCGGCTCGCGAAGGATTCGGATAAAATCCTCCCGCGTAAGCGACTTCAACTCTACGCGGATAGGAAAACGGCCCTGAAGTTCAGGAATTAAATCCGCCGGTTTCGAGACGTGGAAGGCGCCGGCGGCGATAAAAAGGATATGGTCTGTGCGCACGAAACCGTGGCGCGTGTTCACGGTTGTGCCTTCAACGATTGGCAGAATATCCCGCTGAACGCCCTCCCGGCTGACGTCTGGACCGTGGCCCGACTCTCGCCCGGCGATCTTGTCAATTTCGTCGAGGAAAATAATCCCGTTGCGCTCCACGCGCTCGAGAGCGACGCGAGTGACCTGATCCATGTCGATCAGCTTCTGCTCTTCTTCCTGCACCAGGTAGTCGATTGCCTCTGCAACGCGCATCTTGCGCTTCCGCGTCCGGCCTCCAAAAAGAGTCGGAAGGACATCCTTCAGGTTGATGTCCATCTCCTCGATCCCCGTATTCGTGGAGATCTCGAACGTCGGCCCGCGCTCTTTCACTTCGACCTCAACGATGCGATCGTCCAGCTTTCCGGCGCGGAGGCGTTCGCGCAGCTTTTCGCGCGTGCGCTCCGCGCTCTCAGGCATCTCGGGCTGGGGCGGCATCAGCAAATCCAGCAACCGCTCTTCGGCGTTGCGTTCAGCACGATCGGCGACTTCCTCCAGCCGCTCTTCGCGAACCATGTCGATGGCGATGTCAACCAGATCGCGAATCATCGCCTCTACGTCGCGGCCAACGTAGCCGACCTCCGTGAATTTGCTTGCTTCTACTTTAAGAAACGGGGAATTTGCAAGTTTCGCAAGCCGCCGCGCGATTTCCGTCTTGCCGACGCCCGTGGGTCCCATCATGAGGATGTTCTTGGGCATCACGTCCTCCGCCATTTCCGGGTCCAGTTTCTGACGCCGGATACGGTTTCTTAAGGCGATCGCGACGGCGCGCTTAGCGTCCGCCTGTCCGATTACATACTTATCCAGCTCGCGGACGATCTGCCGGGGCGTGAGCTCATCCAGGATCGGCTGCTCGTCCGTAGCCGCGCCCGGAAGATAAATGACCATTACTCGATTTCCTCGTACGTCACGTTGTCATTTGTATATATGCAGATTTTTCCGGCGATCGCCATCGCTTTTTCGACGATTTCACGAGCGCCGAGCTTGGTGTTTTCCAGGAGCGCGGTCGCCGCCGCCTTGGCGAACGGCCCGCCCGACCCGATCGCGGCAATATTGTCGTCAGGCTCGATCACGTCGCCGTTGCCGCTCACGATGTACGTCTCTGATGCGTCCGCCACCAGCAGCAGCGCCTCAAGATGACGAAGAATTCGGTCTGTTCGCCATTCCTTTGCAAGTTCGACTACGCTGCGCGGCAGATTTCCGTTATGCTGCTCCAGCTTGGCCTCGAATCGGGAGAAAAGAGCGAATGCATCCGCCGTCGATCCCGCAAATCCGGCAATCACCTTTCCGTTGTACAAGCGTCGGAGCTTCCGCGCGGATCCCTTTAAAACCTCTTGCCCCATAGTGACCTGGCCGTCTCCGGCCATCACCACTTTATTGTTGCGGCGTACGCAGAGGATGGTCGTGGATCGAATCTTCTGTCGCATCGACGGTTAAGCTTCAGTTTAACAAGCGCATCCTGCGGCCCTGATCGTCTCTCGCGCCTCTCTGCACAGCTAAGTCTCCTCCGGCTCGGCTTCAACCGGCGCAAAGACCATCTCCGCCATCCTTGCCACCAGCGTCTCGAGCCCCTCGCCCGTGACGGCCGATATTTTGATCAGCTCCAACCCTGTCTCGCAAGCCTTTTGTTGCAACGCCTCCACCCGGGCCGGCGCCTGGGCGACGTCCATCTTGGTCGCAACCAGGAGCATCGGCTTGCCCGCCAGCTCTTCATTGAAGCTTGCAAGCTCCTGCATAATGACTTCAAAATCATGGACCGGATCGCGTCCGGATGATTCCGAGACGTCCACCAGATGAGCCAGAAGCCGCGTGCGCTCAACATGACGCAGGAATTGCGCGCCAAGCCCGTGGCCGCGGTGCGCGCCTTCGATCAGCCCTGGGATATCTGCAACCACAAAGGTACGGTCGTCATAGCTGACCACGCCGAGATGGGGTTCGAGCGTGGTGAATGGATAATCGGCGATTTTCGGCCGCGCGGCGGAAATGCGCGAGATCAGCGTGGATTTGCCCGCGTTCGGAAATCCGACCAGGCCCACATCGGCCAGAAGCTTCAACTCCAGCCGTAGGTTCCGCTCTTCTCCGGGTTTGCCTGGCTCATGCTCCGTCGGGGCCTGGTGCGTCGGCGTAGCGAAATGTTGATTGCCGCGTCCGCCGCGCCCTCCTTTGGCTACGACAAACCGATCGCCGGGTCGGGTGAAGTCGTGCAACAGTTCGCCGCTATCGGCGTCATAGACAAGCGTCCCCACCGGCACAGGCAGTTCAATCGACTGTCCAACGCGCCCGGTCTTGTTGCTGCCTTCGCCGTGCCTCCCGCGCTCCGCTCTGTGCTCAGGATTGAAGCGAAAATGCAGCAATGTGTTGTAGTGCTCGCTGGCGACCAGGACGACGTCGCCGCCGCGGCCGCCATCGCCTCCGCTCGGGCCGCCGCGCGGCACATATTTTTCGCGGCGAAACGCAACACAGCCGTTGCCGCCGTCGCCGGCTTTCACATGAATCCTGACTTCGTCGATGAACACAATCTGCTGCCTCTGTAGACGCAAAAAGGCTCGCGACCGGGTGGCCGCGAGCCTGCGCAGAGTCGAAGTCTTGAAAGACTACGCCGCTTCGACCGGCTTGATGCTGACGAACTTACCTAAGCGCCCCCGATCGCGAAATTCAACGATGCCCGGGATTTTCGCAAACAGCGTGTCGTCTTTGCCAAGGCCGACATTCTCACCCGGCTTGTAACGGGTGCCGCGCTGCCGGACGATTATCGATCCGCCGGTGACGGTCTCCCCGCTGAAGACCTTCACGCCGAGCCGCTGCGCATTCGAATCGCGGCCGTTTTTCGAGCTCCCTAAACCTTTCTTGTGGGCCATGTTGCTGTAACCTCTTCGCTTACACCAGGATTTGGTTCACCGTAACAGCCGTCTGGTTCTGCCGGTGGCCAATGGTGCGCTTGTACTGTTTCTTGCGCTTGAACTTAAACACAATGATCTTCTTCGCGCGACCATGGCCGTTGATGGTTGCTGTGACCTTGGCGGATGCGATCCGGTCGCCCGTGAGCCATTGCTGATCGTCGCCGAAGACGGCAAGAACACGGCCGAGTTCGATTTGCGACCCGACTTCGCCGGGCACTGTCTCCACGTGGAGCCTGTCGCCGGGCGCGACGCGATACTGTTTTCCGCCGCTCTCAATCACTGCATACATACCTTTTCCTCAAATGTGCTGGATTCGAATGACTGATGAAAGTACGCGCACTCGCGCTAGGCGCCGCGCCTTTAAACTATGTTACATCATCGGAGCGGAATCCCGCCATTTGCGGCAGCGCGGACTCGGCAGCCCCGCCGAGCGCCTGGTCGAGGTCGGCGATAATATCCTCGATGGCTTCAATTCCGACGGAGACGCGAACCAAGCTGTCGGATATCCCGATTTGCCGCCGCTGCTTAGGGGCCAAGTCGCGGTGCGAAGACATCGCCGGGTACAGGATCATGGTGTGAACATCGCCGAGCGAGGTCGCGCGCACGACCAATCGAAGGCGGTCCATAAAGGCAAATATCTCATCGCGCCCGGCATCCTTAAGCTCAAAGCTCAACATCGCGCCGTATAATCCCTTTGGAAGCAGACGGGCGACCGCCGCCCGGTCGGGGTGGCTCGGGTGGCCAGGATAATGAACGCGCAACACGCGCGGATGCGAAGCCAGCCACTCTGCAAGCCGGCGCGCGTTTGCACACTGTCGCTCCATACGCAGCGGAAACGTCTTGATGCCGCGCATCGTGAGGTAACTTTCAAAGGGTCCGAGCACGGGCCCATAGGTCTTCGCCAGTTGCTTGATTGGCGCGTAATGCTCCTCGCCCGCCGTAACGATGCCGCCGAGCGCATCGCCGTGTCCGGACAGATATTTGGTGGCGCTATGAACGACGATATCGGCGCCGAGCTCCAGCGGGCGCATGAGCAGCGGGGTGGCAAAGGTGTTATCGACGATCAGCGCCGCGCCTGCGGATTTTGTCATATCCGCGATGCGATCAATTTCGCCGACGCGCAGCAGCGGATTCGAGATGGTCTCCATGATTACGCAACCCGGCTTGCGTTCCGCGATCGTGCGGGCGACCCTGTCGGAATCGCAGATATCGACATACGTCGTCTCGACGCCGAACGGCTCGAGAACGTTGTTCAGCAGCTTGATGGTGGCGCCGTACAGCGCGTTCGCCGCCACAACGCGCTTGGGGCGGTCCATGAGAGCGCCCGTGACTGCAAGCTGAATGGCGGCCATTCCGGAGGCGCAGGCGATCGAGCCGCGCCCGCCTTCTAGCGCGCTCACGAGTTCCTCAAGAGCCGCATTGGTCGGATTATCATACCGCGCGTAACAGAAGCCTTCTGCTTCTTCGCCGAAGACGCGGTCGAGCTGATCCATTGATTCGTAGAAAAAGCTCGATGCCGCGTAAATCGGGGTCGTCACCGGCACATGCGCGCCCGGCTTCTTTCGGTCTCCGGCGTGCACCGCCTTCGTGTAGATGTTCATTTTCTCTTCCAGCGAACGCCCTCCTTGGTGTCCTCCAAAATGACGCCCGCAGCCGCCAGTTGATCCCGGATCGCGTCTGCGCGTGCGAAATCCCGCGCCTTTTTAGCGGCTGCGCGCTCGGCAATCAGGCGTTCAACCTCCCGATCGCTAAGGCCGCCGGTCCGCGCCGCAGGACGGAGCACATCGAATACGCAATCGAATCGGCCAAGCAACGCCAAGGCGGAGCTGACATTGCCGGCCCTGAGCTCGCCGGCGTCCATCGCGCTGTTCATTTCACGGAGCCAATCGAAAACCGCGGCGAGCGCCTCGGCCGTATTCAGATCATCGTCCAGGGCTGCATCGAACTGCTCCTGCGCGGATCGGGTGCGCACGTCTACGGCTTCATTGACGCCTTCCGGAAACTTTTCCGTATCGAGACGCCACTTGAAATTTCGGAGCCTCTCGATGGAGGCGGCCGCTGCCGTGAGACCGTCTGTTGTGAAGTTCAGCTTTTTGCGATATGGCACGGACGCGAGCAGGTACCGGACCGATTCGGGAGTGTAGCCCATCGACAGCAGTTCGCGCAGCGTGTAGATGTTGCCCAGCGACTTCGACATCTTCTGCGAGTCGATGTTCAGGTGTTCGGAATGCAGCCAGAAGCGGGCAAACGGCTTGCCGGTGAGCGCCTCCGACTGCGCAATCTCATTTTCGTGGTGCGGAAAGATGAGATCGACTCCGCCGGCGTGGATGTCCAGCGTTTCGCCCAGATATTTCATCGCCATCACGGAACATTCGATGTGCCAGCCGGGCCTTCCCTCGCCGAATGGCGCCGGCCAGCTCGGTTCCCCATCTTTTTTCGCCTTCCACAGCACAAAATCGCGGGCGTCGGCCTTGTCGTACTCGTCCACGTCCACGCGCGCGCCGGCCTGCATTCCAGTGAAATCAGCGTGCGACAGCTTGCCGTATTCAGGAAACTTCGAGATTCGGAAGTAAACCGACCCGTCGCTGCAATAGGTGTAGCTTTTCTCCGCGAGCTTCTCTATCGCGGCCACCATGTCCGGGATCTCAGCTGTGGCGTAGGCGATGCGCTCCGGTTTCTCCAGCCTCAAAACAGCGGCATCCTCGAAGAATGCCTTTGTGTAGACGGCCGTGTACTCCTGAATGCTCTTGCCCTGCGCGAGCGCGTTCCGGATAATTTTGTCCTCCACGTCAGTGATATTCATGACATGGTTCAGTCGGTATCCGCGCGCCCGGAGCCAGCGACGGAGGATATCCTGGAACGTGAACGTCCTGAGGTTGCCGATGTGGACGTAGTTGTAGACCGTGGGCCCGCACGTGTACATCCGCACTTCGTTGTTGTGCAACGGGGCGAACTCCTCCACCTGCTGCGTAAGCGTGTTATAGAAACGCAGAGCCATACCGGGGGTGAATTTTCATCGTAGCAGGCGGCTGTTGCAGGCGTGAACGCTGATGGCGGCGGTTGGGCCGCGTGTTTACGCCGCCCCGGCGGGCACTCCCTGAGGCGCGAGCGGCAACGAGCGCAGCCGCACTCCCGTGGCTGCAAAAACTGCGTTCCCGATCGCTGGCGCAAGGCCGACAATGGGAATCTCGCCGGCGCCGGCCGGCTGAACGTCTTTGCTGCCTACCAGAACCGTCTCTATCGCCGGGACGTCGCTGAAGCGCGGCACGCGATATTTTGAGAATCGCGGATTCAAAACACGCCCGTTTTCGAACTCAATGGCCTCGAACAGCGCGCCGCCGATTCCCATTACGTTTGCGCCCTCGATCTGATTTCGCAGGCCGTCGGGATTCACCACCGCCCCGGAATCCCACGCCGTCACCACGCGATGGAGCTTGACGGCGCCGCGCTGATCAATCGAAAGATCGACGCAGGTGGCGACATAGCCGTTCTTGTCAAACCCGCAGGCAATGCCGCGGCCGCGCCCCGCCCCGGACTTGAACCCAGTCCACCTGAATTTCTCCGCTGCCGCCTTGAGCACATTTTTCTGCCGCTCATCGGTGAGATTGTGAAGCCGGAACTCGAGCGGATCCATACCCACTGCGTGCGCCAGCTCGTCAATATGCGATTCCCGCGCGAAGTGGTTCGCCGTGGCCGCCAGCGCGCGATACGAACCTTGGCGCAGCGGCGACTTCGCCGGATGAAACTCGACCCGCTGGTTGGCGATGTTGTACGTTCCGCGGATGCCCGCAGCGCCCGAATTGTAATTATGAAAATCCCATGCGGTGATCGTGCCGTCGCGCCGTGCGCCGCTCGCAATCTCGATCACGCCCGCCGGCCGGAAGTAGGCCCATGTGAACTCTTCTTCGCGCGTCCACACCAGCTTCACCGGCCTGTTCGCCGCTTTGGCAATGCGGGCCGCCTCTATGGCGCACTCGCCTGTGTGCTTGCCGCCATAGCCGGATCCCATATCGGGCATGAGGACGTGAACACGATCCTCCGGCAGGTGGAATGCTTGCGCAAGCTCCGACCGAACGCCGAAAGGCCGCTGCGTGCCCGTCCAGACCGTCAACCGCCCGTCTTCGGACCATTCGGCCAAAGCGGCCCTTGGCTCCAGCGGGGCATGCGCGATGTACGCAATGTGGTAGGTCTGGCGCAGCTTCACTTCCGCAGATAAGAGCGCCGCTTCGACGGATCCACTGTGCTGCGCCCGCTGTGGTTCGCCGGCGGGATTGGCTTTCAGGTACTCGAACAGCTCCCGCCACGATGGCTGGGGCTCGGTCTTCCAACTCGCGCGAACAGCGGCCGCAGCCTGTTCCGCCGTGCGCGGATCAGGCGCCGCCACGGCCAGAAAATCGCCGTCGCGGACAACTGTGACGCCCGGAATCGATTCGGCTGCCTTCGAATCAACCGATGCGAGCTTTGCGCCAAACGCCGGCGGACGAACCACCTTGCCGAATAGCATGCCAGGCGCGCTCATATCTGACGGATACTTATGGGCGCCGGTGACGATCTCGCGCGCATTGACCTTTCTCACCGGCTGGTCCATGACCTTCCAGTCGCGCGCCGGAGTCAGCGGCGGGTTGGCGGGGATCGTCGCAACCAGCTTCTGCCCGCGGGTCAGTTCGCCAAATGTCGCGGACTGGCTGCCATTCACAACGCGGCCATCGCGCACGGAAATCGAAGCGCGATCCGCATTCCACTGTTTCGCCGCCAGATCGATGAGCCCTTCGCGCGCGGTGGCCGCCGCACGCCGCAATTGCGGCGACATCATCGGAGTCGTCATGCTGCCAAAGGTACCCATGTCAAACGGGCACAGCGCGGTGTCGCCCATCACCATGCGCACCGATTCCACCGGCGCGCGCAGCTCCTCTGCCACGGCCTGCGCCAGCGAAGTCCTGATGTTCTGCCCGACTTCAACTTTACCGGTGAAGACGGTGATGGCGCTGTCCTGTCCGATATGCAGCCATGCGCCGACCTCCTGCGGCAGCGGAGCGCCTCGAAACCCGCCGCGCCGTCCGCCGCCTCCAGACTCCTGCCCCTCCACGTCAGCGGCGAGCACCAGCACGAGAAAACCGCCGCCGAGCGCTTCGAACCATTCCCGCCGGTTTAAGTCGAAACGATATGCGGGCTTCTCGTTCAGTTCGTACCGATCCGGCTCCATGATCATCGCGCCGTCCTCCTTGCCGCCATCGAAGCCAGCCGCACCGCTTCTATGATCCGTGGATACGTTCCGCAGCGGCAGATATTGCCCTGCATCGCATGAATGATGTCATCGCGCGACGGATTCGGATTACGGTCAAGCAGCGCGACGCCGGACATGATCATTCCGGGCGTGCAGTAGCCGCATTGCATGGCGTCCACATCGATGAAGGCCTGCTGCAACGGATGCAGCCTACCGTTGACGGACAAGCCCTCTATCGTTGTAATTTTCCTGCCTGCGGCCGACCCGACCGGCGTTATGCAGGATCTGGTCGCTTTGCCATCGATCAAAACCGTGCAGGCGCCGCACTGCCCCTCTCCGCAACCATACTTGGCGCCCGTAAGTCCCAGATAGTCGCGCAACGTGCTCAGCAGAGATGTTTGAGGATCGACCTCCGCGCGACGCGCCATTCCATTGATGTTGAGTTCGATTGCCATCGGCGGTCCTCTGGTCACAGGATACCGCCAGGCGCTTCTGCGCGCTTACGCGGAGACGCCCCGGCCGTAATGGTGGCGTGTCCAGGCGATAAGGGATACAGCCGCCCAGTCCCGTGTATCAAAATACGCGACTCCAGGGAGGCGCCTCGGTGCTGTGGTGGCAGAAAAAAGACGGCCAAAAGCTGTAATCTGAGGATAGTCGCTCAACGTCATTACAGCAACAGCTGCCGAGCTGGGTGTCACATCTGCCCTCAATGAATCGATTTATAACAGCCGGCCTCATCGCAGTAGTCACTGCGGGGCTCTCCTCTGCCGCCGAAACGCGCTCTTTCGCAACCGTCGTTCAGCCCTTCGTGCGGAAAAATTGCTCCGGGTGCCACAATGCCAGTCTGATGTCCGGCGGGCTCGATCTCATGTCGCGGCAAGCGGCTGATTTCGCAGGTAAAGACCGCGATCTCTGGGAGAAAGTCGCCCGACGCGTCGAGGCTGGCGAAATGCCGCCAAAGCCAATGCCACGCCCGAAGGAGGCGGATATCCAAGCCTTCGAAAGTTTCATCCATGCCGAATTCGACCGCGCCGACCGCAACATGCGGCCCGATCCCGGCCGAGTCACCGCCCGCCGTCTGAACCGCTACGAGTACAACAATACAATCCGCGACCTGCTGGGCGTCGATTTCAAGCCAGCAAATGATTTTCCAGCGGACGACTCCGGGTACGGCTTCGATAACATCGGCGACGTGCTCTCGCTCTCTCCGACTTTGATGGAAAAATATCTCGCCGCCGCCGAGCAGATCGCCAAAAAGGCCATTGCCGCTGATCCACCGCCGAAGCCCACGGTCGAACGCCTGAAGGCTGAATTGAACAGCCCTCACCCGCAGGATTTCGAAAGCAAGCGCAATATTGGTTATCAGGGCGACTACGACATTCGCGTTCAGGTTGCAGGCCAGTCGACTCGCGGCGCTTCGCACATATTAAAACTTGCCGTCAAGGTTGACGGCGAGGAGCATGGCGCCTTCGAAGTCGACACCGCTCCCGACAAAAAGCGCGGATTCGATATCCGCCTGCCGCTCACGCGCGGCGAGCACTCGTTTGAGGCGGCGTTAACCAGCGCGGAAGAGGGCTTCACGATCCCCTTTCGCATCGATCACATCGAGCTTCGCGGCCCGTTCAATCCGATCCCTCCGCCTCCGCCGGAGAGCCACAAACGGATCTTCATCTGCGGTCATGCCAATGGGCAACACAATCCGGAGTGCGCGCGGACCATCATGCGCGATCTGGTGCGGCGAGCCTTTCGCCGCTCCGTCACGGATGCCGATTTCGAACCCTACCTGAAATTTATCGCCATGGCGCAAACCCACGGCGATTCGTTCGAGCAGGGCGTTCGCGTGGCGCTGGAGGCGGTTCTGGTTTCACCGGAGTTCCTCTTCCGCATCGAGCATGATCCGGACTCCGGCGGCCCAGCCGCGGCTCATCGGATCAATGACTTCGAGCTGGCCACGCGGCTCTCGTATTTCCTGTGGAGCAGCATGCCCGACGAAGAGCTGTTCCGTCTTGCCGAACAGAGCAAGCTGCACACGCCCGCGGTGCTCGAAGCGGAGGTTCGTCGCATGCTGCGCGATCCGAAAGCCTTCGCTCTGGTCGAGAATTTCGGCGGGCAATGGCTGGAGCTCCGCAATCTGGATTCGATTCAGCCCGACCCTGACAAGTTCCCGACATTTGACAACGAGCTCCGCGCGGCTATGAAGCGCGAAACGCAACTGTTCATTCAGTCGATCATCCGGGAGGACCGGAGCGTTCTCGACTTCATCGATGGGAAGTACACCTACCTGAATGAGCGGCTTGCGAAGCATTACGGCATCGCCGGCGTCACCGGTCCGGAGTTTCGCCGGGTGGAGTTGACCGGCAATCAGCGCGGCGGCGTGCTCACCCAAGCCAGCGTCTTGACGGTCTCATCCTACGCGGCGCGAACATCGCCCGTGCTGCGCGGCAAGTTCATTCTTGAAAATTTTCTGAACTCCCCGCCGCCGCCGCCCCCGCCGGATGTGCCCAACCTCGACGAATCCAAGATCGGCGTCGCGGGCTCGGTACGGCAGCAGTTTGAAGCGCACCGCGCCAATCCGGTGTGCGCCTCCTGCCACATGCGTATGGACCCGCTTGGCTTTGCTCTGGAGAATTATGATGCGATCGGGCGATGGCGTACGCACGAAGGCAAGTTCCCCATAGACGCCTCCGGCGTTATGCCGGACGGCCGCAAGTTTGATGGAGCCGCGGGAATGAAGCTGGTGTTACTGGGCGACCGCGACCAGTTCGCCCGGGCGCTGACCGAAAAACTGTTGACCTACGGCCTCGGCCGGGGCCTGGAAAGGTATGATCGCCCGGCGGTACAATCGATCTGCCGGCGGTTGCAGGCAAAGAATTACCGGTTTTCTGCTCTCGTGTTGGGAATCGTCGAGAGCCTGCCGTTTCAGATGCGCCGCGGCGATGCGAACGCCATCACGATGAGCCGTGCGAGAACAGACGCGCTTGTGAGTAAACGGAGCGTTGACCGATGAAGAAGAGTCTTCCGCGACGAACATTTTTGAGAGGTCTGGGTGCGACCATCGCGCTTCCGGTTCTGGACGCAATGACCCCGGCGCTCGCCAGCGGAGCGAACCGGCTCGCGGCGAAATCGCCGTTGCGGCTGTCCATCGTGTACGTGCCGAATGGCATCATGATGAAGGACTGGACTCCGCAAGCCGAGGGCGCCGCCTTTGAACTCCCGCGCATCTTGAAGCCGCTCGAGCCGTTCCGCGATCAGATTCTGGTCCTCTCCGGGCTGACGCAAAATAACGGCCGAGCGCTGGGGGACGGTCCAGGGGACCATGCGCGCGCGGCCGCTACCTTCCTGACCGGAGTGCACCCGCGAAAGACCTACGGCGCGGATATTCAGAATGGCGTCTCCTTTGATCAAATCGCGGCGCAGCACGTGGGCGAGAACACTCGATTTCCATCGCTCGAACTCGGCTGCGAGGACGGCCGGCTGGTCGGCAACTGCGACTCCGGATATAGCTGCGCGTACAGCAACAGCATTTCTTGGCGGACGGCCACCACGCCCAATCCGCCGGAGATCAATCCGCGCATCGTATTCGAACGTCTCTTCGGCGCCAACGCCGCCGACGATGCGGCGACGCGCGCCAAGCGGCGCCTGTACAACAAGAGCATTCTCGACTTCGTCCTTTCCGATGCGAAACGCCTGGAAGGCGATCTCGGCCCGACCGATCGCCGCAAGCTCGACGAGTATCTTTCGGCGATCCGCGAACTTGAACGCCGGATCGAGACGGCCGAACGCGACAACAAGGATATCGCCCCGCCGATGGACAAACCCGCCGGAGTACCAGTCGACTACGCTGAGCATGCGCGGCTGATGTTCGATTTGCAAACGATTGCCCTGCAGGCCGACCTCACGCGAGTGATCACGTTCATGATGGGTCGGGAGGGCAGTACGCGGCCGTATCGCGAGATCGGCATTTCGGAAGCGCACCACCCGCTCACGCATCATCGCAACAATCCGGACATGATGGAGAAGGTCACGCAGATCAATTGCTACCATATGGAGCAGTTCGCGTATTTCCTGGGCAAGCTCAAAGCGACACCGGACGGCGACGGTACGCTGCTTGATCATTCCCTGATTCTGTATGGGAGCGGCCTGAGCGACGGCAATCGTCATTCGCACAACAACCTGCCGAACCTGATTGCGGGCGGCGCGTGCGGAACCCTCAAGACAGGCCGGCACATCCAATATCCTGCTGAGACGCCAATGAACAATCTGTTCGTCACGATCCTGGACCGCATGGGCGTACCCACGGAGAAGCTGGGGGACAGTACAGGGACGCTGGATCAGCTGACGGACGTGTAGCGCGCGCCCTGATCGCGCCCCAGTTTCAGGAAGAGCGCATCGAGGTCTGACCTGCGCCCCGCGCCCGCTCCAGAATGCGATGCTGGACGCGAGTGGCGGATATTCGTATCGGATGCTCAGGATGGCATTACAAGCACTGGCGCGGCGCCTTTTACCCGCAAGACCTCCCGTCCCCGCGATGGCTCGAATTTTATGTCGAGCGGTTCGATACGGTCGAACTCAACAGCACGTTCTACCGCCTGCCGCCTGAGCGCAGTCTCGCGAGTTGGCGCGACGCAACGCCCTTCGATTTCGTTTTTACCGCCAAGGGCAGCCGCTTCATCACTCACATGAAAAAGCTTTCGCAGCCCGAGGGAAGCATCAAACAGTATCTCGAGCGCGTCGAAGTTCTCGGCCGCAAGCTGGGACCCATTCTGTTCCAGTTGCCTCCTTGGTGGGAGCTGAATCTCGAACGTCTGGAGAAATTTCTGCTCGCGCTGCCGCGGGGCCGCAGATACGGCTTCGAATTCCGTAATGCGACGTGGCACACCGGCGAGGTCTACGCTCTGCTTCGAAAGCATAACGCCGCATTCTGCGCATTCGATATCGCGCAGTTCCAGTCGCCAGTGGTCATCACGGCGGACTTTGCCTATGTACGCCTGCACGGCCCAGGCCCGGGCCGCTATCAGGGCAGCTACTCGCGTGAGGCCTTATCCGTATGGGCGCGCCGTATTCGCGGCTGGGCGAAGGAGCTGAAAGCGGTGTACGTGTATTTCGATAACGACATGGCGGCGTTCGCCCCCCGCAACGCGTTGGAGTTAAAGCGCCTTTGCGCCAACATTACTGGCTGACGTAAATCAGCGCCGGCGGGCTGCTTGCATTGCCTACCGCCACCGTGACGGGGACGGCAGGACCCGTGTCAATGTCCGGCGGAATCACCGCGTTCACCTGCATAATGCCCGCGGGCATCCCGGGCGCCGCTCCTGCGTACAACACAGTCGCGTCCTTACCCCCCACTGTCACGGAAACGCGATTCCGCGGGCGCGGCAATTGATCGAAGGGCGCATGAGTGACCTGCCCCGTCACAGCGGCCGGCGTGGTCATGCCTTCGCCGGTGGCGTACAGCACAACAACGGAGCCGGGCGCGGCGGGATTGTCGGGCGCATTCACCGAAGAATCCTGGTTAAGCGCCGCCGCCCTTCCTGTAGCGACCAGGAAGAGCCCGGGCGCCGCGTCCACAACGTTAAGCGTAACAGCCTGCGATTGCGAGCCCTGATATTGCACCACCAGCCGGGTGACTGCGCGCCCGGCGATCTCATAGGGCACAATCGCCGCAAGCTGCGTCGCGGACGCATAGATCAGCGGCGCATCAACGCCGTCGAAAAAGACTTTCACTCCTGAAAGCGTCCGCTCAATCAAGCCGTTGGTTATGCTCATCGTCGCGAGGGAAGCCGGCCCCAGGCCCGCTCCGGTAATGACCAGAATTTCGCCCGGCGCAATGGGCCCAGGCAAAAAGCTGCCGGCGTTGACGACCGCCGCAATCGATGGGGCATTCTGCGGAATGGTCAACGTGACGGGTATGGTAATTGCAGCAACGCCCTCCACGGACGACGTGATCGTGATCATCCCGCGGTACGATCCGGGACTCAACCCGGCGGCATCGGCTGAGATCGTAAGTGCGGCCGGCGTCTGAGCGGAGGCGGGCGTAACGGATAGCCAGGCGCCTCCGCTCCCTGTGGTTGCGCTCGCGGTGATATTGGTCCCAAATGGCGCGCTGGTGACGTTCACTACCTGGGCAGCTGGATTTCCAGATCCTTGAACGGCGAATTCGAGGTTCGCAACCGATGCAGCGAGTACCGGCGCCATATTGACGCGGAGGGTGACGAGGACGTTCAGCACCGACCCGCCGCCGGGTCCCGGCGTGATCAGAACCCACCCGAAGTATACCGAGGGCGCAAGGCCGGTCGCGTCGATTGCAACGGTTACGGTGGAGGGAGTATCCGCTTCGGCCGGGCTGACCGTGAGCCAGTTGCCGGCGATGGGGAGAGAGGTGCGGACCGTGAAATGAATTGGCGCGCCGGAACTCGCGATGGAAAGGGTTCCCTGCGCCCTTAAGGACCTGCTCTGCGCCTGCACAGCGAATTCGAGTTGCGGCGGACTGGCGGTTATGAGCGGCGATCCGACCGGCGCAACGTTGAGAGTCACTTGAACGTTCGTTGTACCCGCATTCGATGTGATCGATACCAGCCCGCTGTAAGACCCGCTTGCGAGGGATGCGGCATTCGCCACGCGCACCGTAATCGCGCCGGGAACCGTTCCGGAAGCGCCGCTCACAATGGCGAGCCAGTTTCCGCCGCTTGTGGTTGACGCCGTCGCTGTGTAGGAGAGGCCGGATGATCCGGATACAGCAATGGTTTGGTCTGCCGGCAAAGCGCCGCCGGGAACCATGGAAAACACCAGTGACGTAGGCGCGGCAGTCAGCGATCCGCCGGTAGAGTTGGCGGTGATCACGACGGAGAAGTTCGAAGTCGACGACCGGCCGCACGGATCTGTCACCTTCAGCGAGAAATTGAACACGCCCGCAGCCGTGGGAATGCCCGAAACGTAGTATCGATCCGAGTTCGTAATGGACAGCCCAGTCGGAAGCGAGCCGCCCGCCAGCTCAAATCTCGGGACCGAAAATGGGTTGCTGCACCCGCCGGAGCTGGTCAATGCCTGCGAGTAGGGCGCCCCGACGGTTCCCGCTGGAAATGTTGTGGTGATCACCGGATTGCCTCCGCCGGGCGCCGCGCCAATTACGAGCGTGAGATTCCGCATTGCGGCGCCGCCCGCAGCATCGACCACCGTCACGGTGAACGTGTACGCGCCCGCCGAAGCCGGCGATCCGGTAAGCGCGCCGGTAGTCGGGTTTAGAGCAAGTCCTGGCGGCAGCGGTGCGGCGCTGAAGGAATACGGCGGGCGGCCGCCGGTCGCCGAGATTGCGGCGGAGTACGGCGTATTCACCGCCGCCGCTGGCAGAGAGGTCGTCATGATCGCAAGCGGTCCAGCGCTGCCCGCGCCCGCCTGCGTAATCGTGAAAAGCTGGCCGCCGACGCTGATCGCGCCAGTTCTCTGCGCTCCTGAGTTTGGAGCTACCGTGAACGAAACGGTTCCGTTTGATATCCCGCTGGCGCCTGCGGTGATGCTGATCCAGGGCGCGTTGGCGCTGGCGTCCCACGTACACCCAGGGCCAGCCGCGACAGAGATGCTCCCCGCGCCGCCCGCGACCGGAAAGGACTGGGACAGGGGCGAGAGGGCGTACGTGCAGGGCGCTCCGGGATCCACCGTGAGTACGATCAACGGCATCATCCGGTATTCGCCAACTTCCGCCGCGATTCCGTACGTACCCGGCGCCGCATGGATCACCAGATCGCATTTCGAGACTCCGCTTGCATCCGTCAGAGTGGGAGCGACGCACGCGGCGGGCGGGTTCGGATTGTCCGGGTTGTTGTAGTCGACAATGCGCAGGCTCACATTCGGCACCGGCTGGCCCTGCTGCGGACCGGATAACTCGACAACCTGTATTGCGATAGCTGCGGGAAGCGTATCGCCCGCGCGGCCGCGCAGCGTTCCACTGGTTGGCGCGGTCAGCTGAACGAGCGGCAAATCGACGCTCGATCCGTTCGGCAACCGGCTGAGGTTGTAGGTCAGGACAAAATTTACGCTGCCCAACGAAGATGACGCTGTAATGGTCGCTGTTTGGAAAGAATAGCCGGCGTCGACCGCGGTAGCCACCACATATGTGCTTGCGTAGCCGTTTGCATCGGTGTGATCGTGTGGAGGCAATCCGGGATCTAGCGCTGCCGTAATCGTTCCCTTTCCTTGCGTAATCGCCCATGTGACGGGCAGGTTCGCTACCGGCTTGCCCGCCGCGTCCACTGCTTGCACGATCATCGGAGCGCTGCGAAACTGCTCCAAGATCACTTGCCCGTTCCCGGAGACGATATTGAGTCCGGGCGACACAGCGGCGAGACCCGGCTGCACGCTGAAATTTGCGGCGACAAGCGTCAAAAATGACAAGAATTTCGCTAAATGAATGAAAATATTGAAGCGCTGAATCAGGCGCACCTTGCCCTCGCGATTCATGATCGCAATTCTCAGGCCGCGAAGTCAGAGAGCGGTCGCGGCGCTGTGCGGGTATACTGTCGAAGCATGCGTTCTCTTGTATTCCTTCTCTTCGTCCTAAGCGCCGTCGCTCTGGAATCCTGCGGCTCCGAGCCGAAACAGCCGGCGTCTGAGCCGAAGCGCGTCGAGACGCCGAAACCGGCGGATGAATCGCGACGGTTCCCGCAAGCCAATCTGGTCAACGCCAAAGTGATTGACGACCATCTGTTGGGCAAGAGCTTCATGCCGGGCGGCACGCTGGCGCATTATCAGAAAGGCAAGACGGAATACGACATGTTTGTGGCTCGGATGCCGAGTCCGACCGATGCTGCCATTCTATTGCCGGACTGGCGCAAGGCATTGGCTGGCGCCAGGCTCGTGCCGTCGTTCGGCGGCTATTTCGGACAGGATGACGGGCGGCCCGTTTTCGTGTTTACGAAGGATGCGTGGGTGGCTGGAGTCGTGGGTCTCTCGGAAAAAGAGGCCGATATGCAGGCGCGTGCGCTGGCGGCGCGGCTGGATTGAGAATGGAGAGCGGCGATCGGCAGCGCGCCGCTCACCGGTCGCTATGGCCAAGATCCTTACCCGGCGCTACGCGATCGCGAACCAGTTGCTTCAGTTCCTTGATCTCCGGAAACCGGCGCTGATCGCTGCGCGACCAGACCGTGGCGCCGTCAACCCGAATTTCGAAAACGCCGCCGGAACCCGGCACGAGGGCCACTTCGCGAATTTCGCTTTCGAATGTGGTCAGCAGCTCCTGCGCCATCCACGCGGCGCGCAACAGCCACCGGCATTGCGTGCAGTATTCGATTTCGATTCGCGGCCGGTCCGACACTTCCCAGGGTAGCTCGCGACCGTGGCTATTGCCGGTTCACCGAAATCACCCGCCATGCGACCCCGCCCGCCGCGTTGTAGGCATTAATCGTAATCGTGTTATAGCCGGTGAGCAGGGGAATCGGACCGGCGGTCCAGTTCGTCGCGCCCAATGCGGTTCCACTGGCGCCACTGTTGGTCGACCATTTCACGGCCACGACGCCCACACTGTCAGAGGCGCGACCGTGAAGAGTAATCGACGCAGCGCTCGTCGACAGGATCGAACCGGCAGGCGATGTGATGGTTAGTGAAGGCGGCGTTGCGCTGGCCCCAGGCGATGGCGTCGCGGGAGGCGCCGGGGCGGGAGGATTGGGCGTCGGCGGCGCCGGCGTCGATGGAGGATTGGCCGGCGGTTTCGATGGCGGTGTGGCCGGAGTCGGTGGCGGCGAGGCCGGGCTCGAGGGCGGATTCGAAGGCGTCGACGGCTGCGGAGTCGGATCTGGGGCGCCCGTGCTCACCGAGGTCTGCGCTGCGTAGAGATCGAGGATGGCCGCGATGTCATCGCTGGTCAGTCTGGATGCTCGCGTGTAATACGGATACATCACAGCGCCGGGCCGGTCGGAATGACCGAGGCCCAAAGCGTGCCCCGTCTCATGCAGTGCGACGCTGAACAGATCCGTGTCCGCGCCGATTTGCCACGACTCGTCGTCGTCAAAGTGCATGTCGCCAGCCAGCGGCTCCGGATTCGGCGGCGCGGGATAGAACGTGTGCGCCAGCGCTCCGCCGCGGCCATCGAACGGGTACGGATCGCCATGCGCCCGCTTCGCAAAAATGATGTTGATGGCTTTGAACGCTTCCGCGGTCTGCGCCGGCGCGAAGGTCAGCTTCGCGTATCGCGCCCACTCGCCGAAGGCGCGCAGTATCTCCTGCTGCGCCGCGGCCGAATCGAGTTGCGGCGTCATGACCGAAAAGAAATAGCCGATGTCTGCCGCGCCCTGGCCCGGGCCGTCCCACCCATCGCCCATTTTTGCGATGAATTGTCCGGCGCTGCCCTGATACGTCAGCGCGCTCGCGCATGCAATCACGCGGCGGCCTGCAACCAGATCCTCGGATGCAGGGAAAATATAGGCAACCTCGTCCGCAGCGGCCAGGCGGTTGATATCGTTGGGCGACAGGAGGGCAAGCGTCTGACGCGTTGCGACGTCTGGATTATCCTTCCACTCGATCCCCAGTTCGGCAAGCAACGCATGCGCTTCGCCCGGATCAACATCCGCGAAAAATTCAATAAGCGCCCACTGTGGTTCGCTTGAGGCGCTCAAGGCCGGACTGATTTTGTCTTCCGCCTGGAGTTCGCCATCCCAGCGGACCCCGGCGCCGTTCAACGATGCGCCCGCGGGCAGCGAAATTAGCAAAGCATTAGAGTGTACATATTGGAGGATGGCCGCGCCGTGTTCCTTCAGCGCGCTGACATCCGAGTCCTGAGGCGGGCCGTCGAATTGAACCAGGTAATGAGCTCGCCCCCCCGCCGCGCGGCGCGCGACGTTGCGCCGCAGCCGTTTACTTCCGATTGAGATGGCGCCCGCTCCGCTGGTGTCAATGGTTCTGGATTTGAGATAGATAGGGGCCTGCGCGGCAGCCGAACTCAACAGACAACCTGCCGCCAGAATCCCTAAGAAAAGCGGGCGTTGCACACTGCCCTTATCGGTTCACCGGAGAAGAATTTCAAAAATAACCCACGTAATTGGCGTGGGCTATCCCCGCAATCTTCTGCTTCCGGCTGTACTGGGTTTGGCCCTTGGAACCAGCGCACAGCCGGGTCCGGTGCTCATCACCATCGCGGGTACGGATGCGGTTGGCGACGGCGGCGCCGCGAGCGCAGCCCTCATTAACCACATCGAAGGGATCGCCTGCGATCTCTCCGGAAACGTCTACATTGCGGATGCGGACGACCATCGCATTCGCAAAATCGCCCCGAACGGCATCATCACCACCGTGGCGGGAACCGGGCGCGCGGGGTTCTCGGGAGACGGCGGACCGGCAATCAACGCATCGTTGAATACGCCCTATGGCCTGGCCACCGATCGCGCCGGGAATCTCTATGTAGCCGATCTCGGCAACGCTCGCGTCCGCAGGATCGGACCCGATGGAACCATCAAGACCATTGCAGGCGGGGGTAAGCGGCCTGGCAGCGCGGGAGACGGGCAGCCTGCCACAGACGTAGCTCTGAAACAGCCCCGGAACATCGCCATCGATCCATTTGGAAATATTTATTTTTCTGATTTCGCCGACAATCGTGTGTATCAAATTACGCCCGCCGGGCTGCTCTTGCGCGCGGCAGGCAACGGCGTTGCAGGATCCTCTGGCGATAACGGTCCGGCGCTCAACGCGACCCTGAATTCACCCGCCGGACTGGCCGCCGATTCAACCGGCGCAGTCTACGTTGCCGATGCCGGCAACGGACGCGTTCGCAAAATCTACCGCGGCGTGATCACCGCCTTCGGAAATATCCCCGCGACGATTCCGACTGGCGTGGCTGTGGATTCAGACGGAACCGTCTACGTCGCCGACAGCGGCGGTTTCGTGTTCCGCATCACGCCGTCCCTGCAATTGACGACCTTGACGCAGCCCGCGCGCGACCTGGCGCTGGACTCTACAGGGAATCTGTACGTTGCTTATGGCGCGCTGGTCTACAAGCGTCCCAAGTTCGGAAGCACGATCATTTTCGCTGGCAGCGGTCAGCCGTTTCACTACTCCGGCGACGGCGGACCGGCTATCAGCGCGCGATTCTATCAACCCGGCGCAATCGCTCGGGATGCGGTCGGCAATCTGTATGTAGCTGATACAGGAAACAGCCGGATCCGAAGGATCGCCCCGGATCTCTCGGTCCGCACCATCGCCGGGTGGGGCGGGGCCGGATTTAGCGGGGATGGCAAAGCGGCTGTAAATGCGCAATTGAGCGCGCCAGCTGGAGTCGCAGTTGATGCGGCCGGCAATATCTACGTGGCGGATACGGGCAACCACCGAGTTCGTAGAATCGACGCAAGCGGAACAATTGCCACCATTGCGGGGACAGGCGTCGCCCAGTACAGCGGCGATGGAGGTCCGGGCGTTCTCGCCGCATTGAATGCGCCGGCCGGCCTTGCCGTCGATGCCGCGGGCAATTTGTACATCGCCGACACGGGAAATCACGCGATCCGCAGACTTACGCCGGCTGGATTCATCAGCACGGTGGCTGGTACAGGCGCACGTGGATTTTCGGGCGATGGTGGAAATCCCGCGTCGGCTCAGCTCGATTCGCCAACTGCGCTTGCATTTGACGACAACGGGAACCTGCTGGTCACGGATTCCGGCAACCACCGGATTCGCCGTATTTCACCCGACACCTCCCTTGGACCAGGAACCATCGCGACGATTCCAGATGCGAATGCCGCGCTGTGGCGCCGGCCGGCGGGGCTGGCTGTCGATTCGAACGGAAACCTCTATGTCGCCGATCAGGATGATGAGCGCGTGTTCCGGGTGGAACCGAACGGCCGGGTGACTACCGTTGCCGGGACAGGGGCGGCGGGGTTTTCCGGCGATTCGGGGTCGCCGCTTGAAATGCTGCTGAGCAGCCCTCAGGGTCTGACGGCGGATGCGGCGGGAAATATATACATCTGCGACGCAGGCAACAACCGGATTCGCAAGCTGACAGCCGCCGCGACCGCTCCCGCTCCGGTCGCTTCGCTCAGCATTGTTAATGCGGCGAGCTTCGCGCCCGGACCGGTCGCGCCTGGCGAAATCGTTTCGTTAATGGGAGATGGCATCGGGCCCGAACAGCCGCTTCCAATGGACATGAGTAGCGGGGCGGCATCGAGCCAGCTCGGCGGAGTCCAGGTTCTGTTTAATGGCATTCCCGCTCCGATTCTGTTTGCAGGCCCCAACCAGATCAATGCGCAGGCGCCGTACGGGATTGCGGGGGTCGCGAGCGTGCAAGTCGAGGTGGTCGCTCAAGGGACAACCCGCGCGAAAACGAGCGCGGCGGTGTCGGCGGCGGCGCCCGCGATTTTTACGCTGGGCGGCTCGGGACAGGCGGCGGCGTTAAACGAGGACGGGACCTTGAATTCGTCCTCAAACCCTGCGCGGCGCGGTTCGATCGTGACTATATTCGCTACGGGCGAGGGCGTGCGGATGCCGGCTGTGGCCGAAGGACTTCCCGCACCGTGGCCCGCACCCGCGCCAGTCCTTCCCGTGGAGGTCCGCATCGGAGATTACCCCGCCGAGATTGTTTATGCCGCCGCAGCGCCTGGTCTGATCGGAGTCTTACAGATCAACGCACGCGTGCCTTCCGGATACGCCCCCTTCGGATCGGTAACCGTAACATTGCGAGTAGGTTCAGCCGTAAGCCCCTCATCCGCGATGATTGCGGTCGAGTGACCGCGATTCACCCCCGCCCAGCAGCCGTTCAAGCGCGAATTGATACCGAACAAACAGGAATACTCCAATTCACTGGAACCATTGTGGTTAAATGGTTTGAACCTCATGCCGGACTGGGGCTTTCGCTTCCAAAAACAGGTGCATGCGTTTACCCGCCGGATGCGTGAGCTGCGCCTCATCGCCTATGGCGCGGTTCACACCGACCACCCGGTCATGGCGCACATTGTTCCCATCCGGCGCTGTAATCTCGCTTGCGCCTACTGTAACGAATACGACGACTATTCGAAGCCGGTTCCCACAGATGTAATGATCGGCCGTATTAACAAACTTGCCGATCTGGGGACAACGATCATCACAATTAGCGGCGGCGAGCCGCTGCTGCATCCGGATCTCGACGAGATCATCGCCGCCATCCGCCGGCGCGGCGCCTTGGCCTGCATGATCACGAATGGATATCTGCTGGTGCCCGAGCGTGTGAAGCGTCTCAACCGAGCCGGTCTGGATCACATGCAAATCAGCATCGATAACGTCATGCCGGACGAAGTGTCGAAAAAAAGCCTGAAGGTGCTCGACAAAAAGCTCAAGATCCTGGCTGACCATGCGTTGTTCCATGTCAACATCAATTCGGTGGTGGGCGGCGGCATCCGCAACCCTGAAGACGCCCTGATCATTGGCAAGCGCGCGCTCGAACTGGGCTTTTCCTCAACCATCGGGATCATTCACGACAGCGACGGCCAGTTGCGGCCCCTTCGCGACCGCGAGCGCGAGGTTTATCGCAAGATGAAGCGCCTGGAACGGCGCAGCTTCACACGGCTGAATTTCTTCCAGGACGCCATCGCCGATGGCCGGCCGAATCGGTGGAGCTGCCGCGCGGGATCGCGATACCTGTACATCTGCGAGGACGGCCTGGTCCACTACTGTTCGCAGCAGCGCGGCTATCCGGCCAAGCCGCTCGCCGACTACACGGTCGAGGATCTGCGGCGCGAATACATCACCGAAAAGGCCTGCGCGCCCTATTGCACGGTGTCGTGCGTGCACTATGTGTCATACTTCGACTCCTGGCGCGGCGAACAGACCATCCGCGCATTCGAGCGTCAGCGCAGCGCCGCGCCGGAGCTGGTGCAAATTGAGCCGGCGATGGATTAGGCGCGCTGCTGCTTCTGCCTGCGCTCCCAACCCGGCTTAAAGAGCGGCAGCGCATTCTCCTGCTGGTAAGGGTGCTTCAGAATCTCTTCAACATTCAGGTCGATGCCGAGACCCGGACGGTCGGAGATCGGGATATAGCCGTTCTCGACGTGAACCGGATTGGTCACGATGTCGCGCTCCCAGGGCTCATTGAACTCATCAAAAATCTCGTGAATCAAAAAGTTCGGAAGGGAGGCGTTGAGCTGGACGCACGCAGCCGAGCAAACCGGGCCCTGGGCGCTGTGCGGCGCGATCATGCCGTAATGCGCGTCGACCATATCGGCAATCTTGCGCGTCGCAAACAGACCCCCGAGATTGAGGGGCTCGGGCTGGAGAATGTTCACGCATTCGTACTTCAGCAATTCGGCGAACTGCTGCTTGTTCGATAAACTCTCGCCAGTTGCGATGGGCACGGGACTGCGCCGAGCCACCTCAACCATCGCAGCGATGTTCGTATGCGCCACGGGCTCCTCGAACCAGGCCGGCCGGAATGGATGCATCGCCTCGGCGAACTCGATGGCGGTGGCCTGGTTAAAGCGGCAATGGCCTTCAATGAGGATGTCTACGCCATCGCCGACTGCGTCGCGAACGGCGCGAATGATATCCAGGCTGAGGTCGAATTCGTAGCGCGGCAGAGTCCGCCAGTTGGCGCCAAACGGATCAAATTTCAAGGCCGTGTACCCTCGCCGCGCGACGTCGCGCGCCTTTTCGCTGAAGCTCTCCGGGGTGCGCGGCCCGCGATACCAGCCGTTGGCGTAGGCCCGCAGCTTCTCGTGGCAGCGGCCGCCCCAGAGGTTGTAGACGGGCTGGTTGCAAGCCTTGCCGATAATGTCCCAGCACGCGATCTCAATGGCTGCCACGGCGCACATATGCACCTGCCCGCCTTCGGTGTACACGTCGCGGATCAGGCGTTGCGACAAAATCTCCACTTGAAAGGGGTCCATGCCGATGACGTAGGGCGAGAGTTCGCGTATTGCGGCTTCGACCGTTTTGGCGAAGTAATTCACCGTGCCTTCGCCGACGCCGTGTATGCCTTCGTCAGTGGAGACCTTTGTAAACAGCCAGTTCTTCCAAGGGTTGCCCGCGATATAGGTGTCTATAGAAGTGATCTTCATGAATCCGCCAGCTTAACACTGGTGGATGAACAATTACGAGGCCCACAGTTCGTTAACAGGCCCGTAATAGTCGCTGGCCGCCTGCGGGACGTACTCGAAGCCTCGGCCGAAGGGGTCATCATAGCGGACCGTGGTCCAGTTGATGCCCATGGCCGAGTAAATAGTGGCTTCAATGTCCTCCGGCGTGACGTCGCGGCGGCGCGACCATCCTGGATCTTCGGTCGCCGAACCGTCCGCCGTGGTCGAGCCGATGGCGCGCCCGCCTTTCACGCCGGCGCCGGCGAAAACCGCAAACTGCTGCGGATAGTGATCGCGCCCTTGTGCGCCTGACAATGGGCCGACGGTGCGCCCGAACTCGCCGACGGCGACCACCAATGTTCGATCAAACAGACCGGATGCTTTCAAATCCGCAATGAGCGCCGCCAGACCGGCGTCGAAGGTTTTGCCTAGCGTGAAGATGTTGTTGCCGCGCGTGGGATCGCCGTTGGCGCCGTAGATGTTGGCGTGCATGTCCCAGCCGCCCAGCGTGATCTGGATGAAGCGCGTTCCGGCATTGGCCTCAAGCACCTGTTTTGCGACCAGGCAGGCGTTGCCAAAACCGGTCGCGCCGTACCGCTGGCTGTCCTGGGTCGTGAACTTGAAGGCTTTGGCCACGGTCGGGTTGTACATCAGCCCCTTCGCTGCGTCATAGAAGGAATCCATATCCTCGGCCGGTTTGCCAAGGGGCGAATTCTGCCGCAGCGAGCCGTCGAGAACGTGCAGCAGCGACCATTTCTGATTCCATCGCGACTCGCCGTCGGGATTGGACGTGTTCAGAAGGCCGTTGGCGGAGGGCGTGGTTTTGAATGGAGCATACTGCGAATCGAGATAGCCCTGCCCTGCCGCTCCGTCCGAATTGAGCGCCAGAAATGTGGGGAACACGTGCGTCGGCAGCCGCTCCGGCGTTTTCTCGAGCGCGATAATGCTGCCAATGTTCGGCGCCACGTCGCCCAGCGCGGCGGCCGGATTCCGACCGATCTGCGTCCAGGTCTGCGCAAGGCTGTGCACCAGCGCATGCGACCGCATCGAACGCACGATCGCCAAATCGCCGAGCGTCTGGCCCAGGTTGGGCAGAATTCCGGTGGGCCACAGAAGTCCGTTGATGGTCTCTGGCTTCACCGCTGAAACCGGCGTCACGCCGGAAAAAATCTTGAGATCGAACGTGTCCACGTGGCTGGGCGCGCCTGCCAGAAGGATGAAAATTACGTTCTGGGCCTTGTTGACCGGCGTCACGTTCAACTGCGGCACAACCTGCGCCGCGCGCAGCGCGCCTGTCAAAAACGATCCCGTCACGCCAGCGCCGACAACGCGAAAGAACTCGCGGCGCGACCAGTGCGGGCGGCTGAAATAGCTGCGGTGCGCAGCCCGGCTGCACAGGCAAGAGTTGTTGTTCGACATATCGCGCCCTCAATAATTGAAGATGAAGTCCACTTTGTTGTACAGCGACCACAGCAGGTCAGAAGCCATGTCCGCACGGTTGCCCGAGCGCAACGCGGCAATCGCCGCCGTCCGCTCCGCATCACTGGGATGACGGGACAGCACAGCCATGAACAGCGTATCGATCAACTGATCGTCGTTGCCGTTGAGCGCCTGCGTGAGCAGGCTGGCGCTTGAGCCGCTGCCCGACATGCGCGTGCGAACCATCACCGTCGCATCATTCATCAATGCCAGCGCCTGCTGAACCGCGCCGTCCGTCCGCCTCGGCTGATCGTCGCGGTTGCCGGGCAGGAAGGCGGCCAGAAGGGCCGTCTGTATGGTTTTGGGCTCGGGGGCCTGCATCGCCCAGGCAATGGTCCCAAATCCGGCGACGTTGTACTTGGTCGGAACATTGCTGGACAGCGCAATGGAATCGGCGATCTCTTCGCCCCACAGCCGCCGCACCAGCTTGCGCGCAAACAGCGGCTCCCAGGCGGGATTCCAGGCGCCGCTGTAGCTGGACGAGAGTTGGTAGGCGTCCGAGGTCGCAATCAGCCGCATCAGATGTTTCACATCGTACCCGCTGTCAATAAAATCCTTGGCGAGCGCATTGAGCAACTGCGGGTTCGACGGCTGGAGCGTCCAGGGATCGGGCGGAGGATTATTGGGATCGAGCCGCGCGGGATCGAATTGATTCGCAGGCTCCACGATGCCGCGGCCGAAAAATTCACTCCAGATGTAGTTCACCGATGCGCGGGCGAACTGGAAGTCTGACGTCACCGCCCGGGCCAGCGCCTCACGATACGTCTCATTCGACTTCGGAACGTCGCCGTTGAAGAAGTAAACCGGCGCGACATTTTTTTCGTTCCCCACAGGCTGGCGGGCTGGACGGTTTCCCGTCGTCGTGTTGAGGGGATAGTTGGGAGATCTCAGATTATCGGTGATGCTCCAGTAGTAGACGTTGCGGTTGCTTGGATCGGGATTGACGCGCGTTTCGCGCGATTGCGACAGATAGGCCGCAAGCTGCCAAGCCTGGTAGCGGGAAGTTGTGGCGCCCCACAGGCTCAGCGAATCGAGATGCCCGCGTCCGTTATGGCACAGCAAGCAATTCACGTGCGCCAGGCCGAGGAAAGTCTCAGCGATGTTCGCCGTCTGCTGATCCCAGATATCCTGCTGCGGCCCGCCAGCGACAATGCCGCCCACCAGCCAGTTGATGGCGCCCTGCTCGGGCGCGTAGCTGTTGTCGCCCCTGGCGGCGATCAGCTCGCGCGCCATCTGGTTATACGGCTTGTTATTCGCCAGCGAGGTCTTAATCCAGGCGTAAAATGCATTGCGGCCGTCGGGGAAGCGGCGCACGCCCGAAGAAGGATTGAAATCCGTGTTCTTGAACCGGTCGCCGAAGTACATGGTCCATTTGTCAATCCACTCCGGCGTGGCCAGCAGCGCGTCCACCAGCTTGGAGCGCTTGTCCGGCGAAGGATCGTTTACGAAGGCTTGGACAGCCGCCGCGGTCGGGATGCGCCCGGTCAGATCGAGGTAAACGCGGCGGATGAATGTATAATCGTCCGCTTTATCGGCTGGCGTAACTCCCGCATCTTTCAGGGCGGCAAAGATGTACTTGTCGATCAGGTTGGCGCTGCCCGCCGCCGCATCGTTGGCCGCGGCGGCATGGCTCATCCGGCTGACGACCGGGGTCCGGCCGAGGCGGCTCGCAACCTGCTCGGTCAGCGCGCTTAAGCGGTAACGCTGACGCGCCTGCTCGGCGAACTGGTTCCGCTGCGCGCCGAAAAAAGTGCATTCGGCGTGTGGCGCGCCCGGTGAGCCGCTTTCCTGGGCGCGCATGACGAGCACGCCTATCGCCGCCAGCGCTGCTGTGCTGATCAATGACGCTATGGTTCCCCAGCGAAGTTGCTGAATACGCATTCTAAAATCCCCGCGCCCTCGCGTTCCTCCGTCTGTTATCGACAAACCCCCGCCGCCATCCAAAGTTCCTGTATCGACGCATCGGCGCGGCGCTACAGGCCATTAAGGTTTTTTTTGGGATGCTCGGCGCGGTAGCGGGCGAACCAGCGCCGCTGCTAAACTAAAGTTTTATAAACAAACAGTTAGGAGCATTCTACAATGGCGAAAACTTGTGAGCTGTGCGGGCGCGGTCCCCAATTCGGCAACCGCATCAGCCATGCGCACAACGTCACAAAGCGCCGCTGGAATCTGAACCTGCACACCGTGCGCGCAATCGTCAATGGGGCGAGCAAGCGCATCCGCGTGTGCACCTCTTGCATAAAGAGCGGCAAGGTTCAAAAGGCCGCTTAGGCTCCCAGCGTCAGCATATATCCGCGTTTGCCGACATTGACAGCCTGCGTGGCGCCCAGCCGCGTCGATACGCCTTCAGCTTCGTGTATGTGTCCGCAGAAGAAGTACTGCGGCTGTTGCTGCTCGATAAATTCCCGGACTGACCGGCTGCCGGCGTGCAAACCGGGGCGGATCTGATCAAGCGGCGTTTCCAGCGGCGGGCAATGGCAGATCAGGACCAGAGGGTTCAGACCGGCGAATTTCGATAACCTTTCCGCAATTTCAGCTTCGCTGTATTCACCCGGCGTGTTGAACGGCGTAGGACCGGAATAGCCCAGCGCCGCGATATGATATCCGGCCACTTCGATTGTTTTTCCATGCAAATGATGCAGGCCAAAGCGGCGGCATAACTCCTCGGTGTCGCGCTCTGCTTCGTGATTTCCGGGGATAACGTACATACGCTCAGCGCGACGGGCCAATAGCGGACCAATTTTTTCCGCGCCACGGGACCAAGTCAGCATGTCGCCCGCGGCGATGTAGTAATCCGCCTCCCTGTCCAGGAGCTTCTCAAGAGCTCGGGCGTCGTTATGAATGTCGGAGAAAATGAGCAGGCTGGGCACGGCGCCCTCAATCGAGCAGCCGTATCCGGATGTTCTTATAGAAGACCGTGCTTCCCGGGTCGTGGCCCTGGAGGGCAATGGTCCCCGGCCCGATGCGGCGGCCTGGAAAATCCTTTGTGCCGTTCCAGTCCGGAGGCTGAGTCCAGTGCACCACTTCGCGGCCGTTTACTTTCACCGTGATCGTATTGTCTTTGGCGATGATGTCTTCGGTGAACCACTCGTTATCCTTCACCAGCTGCGCATGGACATCCTGCACTTCGTACAGGCTGCCGGTGCGGCGCGGATCCCCGGGAAACGTGTTGTTCACCTGAACTTCGAAGCCCTTGGCGGGCCAGCCGCTATCCTGATATTCGGTGTCGATATAGACGCCGCCATTGGATTTCGGCAGGGTCATTACGTCCACCATCAGTTCAAAATTCTTGAAACGGTGATTTGCGAAATCGCCGATATAGAAGCAATGGCTGCGAGGGCCGTGCGCCACGATGGCGCCGTCCTGGATCGTGAACGTGGCCGTGTTTTCGTTGACTTTCCAGCCGGTGAAGTCCTTGCCGTTAAACAGTTGCGTCCAGCCTGCGTCGGCGGCGAACGACGCGGAGCACAGAATCGCGAAAAGGCTCAGCTTGGTCATCCTGTCGCCATGGTAGCGAAGCCAGCCGGAAGACGGAAGCGCAGTGGATTCCTGCTGCAGACCTCGACTGCAAGCAAGAAGACCGATGGGGAACAGCACGCCCGGCCAAATTCCCCTTGACAGGGGGATCTCGACGGGAATATTCTGTCAACACTGTTGATACGTTTCAATGGCGCGCTCGGGAAACCGGCCGGCGCGGCCGGACCGGGGGAGTCAACAGCCGAATATGCTTCTGTTGGGGGAAGACATGAAACTGGCTCAAGTTTCTGCTGCTTTCGGTCTTTCGCTGCTGGTCCTGGCGCCAGCAGCGCGCTCTCAAACCATCACCGGCCAGATCGCAGGCCGCTTGATCGACCCTGCCGGCGCTGTCATCAGCGGAGCTCCGGTCCTGCTCACGAATGATCTGAGCAAGCAAACCCGTCAGTTCGTCACCGACTCCAGCGGCAA
>Ga0070740_10001200_pt1 | contig 37936 bp, 36 predicted proteins | sample Coa_R2_FD_67286 | JGI IMG/M metagenome (GOLD analysis project Ga0070740, IMG submission 67286) | Surface soil microbial communities from Centralia Pennsylvania, which are recovering from an underground coalmine fire - Coalmine... | ecosystem: Environmental > Terrestrial > Soil > Unclassified ... | reverse complement strand
CTGTTACGCGCCTGAAGCGGCTGGCGCGCGTGGGCGAATGACGTTATAGAAGCCGCGCCTGCGGCCAATTCCGGCCGCGGCCTTCCCGCCCGCGTCCCGGTTATGCCGAAGATCACTTATATTGATTCCGACGGCACCGCCCGCACAGTAGACGCCGAAGTCGGCTCGACCGTCATGGAAACGGCGATCCGCAACAATATTCCCGGCATCGAAGCCGAGTGCGGCGGCGCCTGTGCTTGCGCCACGTGCCATGTCTATGTGGAGGAGGAGTGGCGGCCCAAGACCGGCGAGCCGTCGCCGATGGAAGAGGACATGCTTGATTTTGGCTATGACGTGCGGCCGAATTCGCGGCTCTCCTGCCAAATCAAGGTCAGCGAAGACCTCGACGGACTGACCGTCCGCACGCCGGAGAAGCAGGCATAACGCCCGCGCGCATGCGCCGCATGCGACCGTGATGCATCTTTGCTCGCGACGGGCTAGACGGAAGGGCGCGTATGACTCAAGTGATCGACACAACTTGCTGCGTCGTCGGCGGCGGGCCGGCGGGAATGATGCTGGGATTTCTGTTGGCGCGCGCGGGCGTGCGCGTTGCGGTGCTGGAGAAGCACAAAGACTTCCTGCGCGATTTCCGCGGTGACACCATTCATCCCTCGACGCTCGAACTGATGTACGAGCTCGGCCTGCTCGATGAATTTCTCAAGCTGCCGCATTCGCGGGTAGCGCACCTCAGTGGACAGGTCGGCGACACGACGATCCATCTCGCCGATTTCAGCCATTTGCCGACGCACTGCAAATTCGTAGCGCTGATGCCGCAGTGGGACTTTCTCGATTTCCTCGCTGAGCACGGAAAGAAATACGCCGGCTTCGACCTGCATATGCTCACGGAAGCGACCGATCTCATCGAGGAGAACGGCCGCATCGTCGGCGTGCGCGCAAAGTCCCTGGAGGGCGAGCGCGAATTCCGTGCCGACCTCACCGTCGCTTGCGACGGCAGGCATTCGACCCTGCGTGAACGCGCAGGGTTTCAGGTCCAGGACATCGGCGCGCCGATGGACATCCTTTGGTTTCGTATCTCGCGCCGCGATGGCGACAGCACCGAGACGTTCGGCCACATGGAAATGGGCATGATGTTGGTCATGCTCAACCGCACAGACTATTGGCAATGCGCCTATGTCATCCCGAAGGGCGGCATCGACCGCGTGAAGGCAAAGGGGCTGGACGCCTTTCGCGACAGTATCGCTTTCATGTCGCCGTTCTTGCGCGACCGTCTGGGCGAGATCGAAAGCTGGGACGATGTGAAGCTGTTGACCGTTGCCGTCGATCGCCTCGAGCGCTGGCACAAACCCGGGCTACTCTGTATCGGCGACGCCGCACATGCGATGTCGCCCATCGGCGGCGTCGGCATCAATCTGGCCATCCAGGATGCCGTGGCGACGGCGAACATTCTGGCCACGCCGCTGAAGGAGGGCCGCGTCACCCCTGAACTCCTGAATACGGTGCAGCGCCGTCGCACCTTGCCCATGCGTGTGATCCAATGGATTCAGGTGCAGGTGCAGAACAACGTGCTGGGCGCGGTGCTTGCCGGCAAAAAACGGCCGAGCCCGCCGTTGCTTGCGCGACTGTTCAATTGGCTGCCGCCATTGCAGCGTCTGCCGGCGCGCATCCTCGGGCTCGGTGTCCGCCCCGAGCACGTGCGGACGCCGTCGGTCGCTCCCCGCTGATCGCGTTCTAAGGCTGCATGCCGGCGGGGGCGACCTGCGAGGCGGTCAACCCCATCTCGTCGAGCGCCTTGCGTACGAGGCCGGACGCCTTCGCTTCTTCGATGAACGCGCTTACATAGGTCAGCGCCTCGGGCCGCCCCTTGGGGACGCAGACCGCGGTCGAGGAATTCAGGAAAGCGTCGTCGAGCACACGCGAGCCGGGGATTTGTGCGGCAAGACCGGCGAGCGATTCGCGCGACAGCGCGATCGCCTCGATGCGGCGCTCTCTCATAGCTGTGGCGGCCATGTCCACGCTGGCGAATTCGATATGGGTGGCGTTCGGTGTCGCTTTCTTGGCGGCGCGGAACGTCGCGGTGTTTGCGACCCCGCCAATGCCAATCCCTTTGGCGTTTGCATCTTTTACCGATTGCACTTTGGAGCCGGCCGCCACCAGGAACGTGCTTTGCAGCAGGTGATAAGCATTGCCGAAGTCGACAAATTTCTTGCGCTCCTCGTCGACGGGCAGGAAAGCGACATCCCATTTGTTATCGGCAGCGGAGTTCTGGATTTCGCCCGAAGCATTGTGCGGCACAATCTCCGCCGGCGCACCGAGCTTCTCCGCCAGTGCCCTTCCGAGGGTCACGGCGACGCCTTTGAAGCTGTCGCCATCCTTGATGGCGAATTGCGCCGAGGGCGACGGCGCAACTGCCACAGCGACGCGCAGCTTTCCGGTCGGCGTGAGTTGACGCAGGGCAGCGGCGCTTGGCTTGTCCATCGCACAACTCCAGAAAACGTGGCGCTACACTGTGGCCTCAGGCTTGGCGCCGGGCAAGCCGCCCCGCCGCTGCAGCGCTAGGCGTGCGAACGTGATCAGCAGCACCAGGACCGGGACCCAGGCCATGCGTGCGCCATAACGATTGTGCGCAGTGGCAAACGTGCCGAACACCGCCGCATTGCCGAGCACCGCGAGCACCGCGGTCGCATTGAGTGCGGCAAGGTCGGTGAACCCTTTTTTCTGCCACGTGTAGAACGCCGCGAATGGCAAAAGTAGGAGCGATAGCAGCGCCACCGGCACCTGCAGTGCATTGATGGCGGCGAACGACAATCCTGTGCGCTGTTGGCGTGCCGCATTCATCGCCGGTACGGCGGCGGGTGTGAAGGTTTTGATGGTTGCGTAGGTGTTCCAGATCCAGTTGACCACGCCGGCGCCGGTATCCACCTCAACGAGCTGCTTTGCGCTTTCAGACGTCATCGATTTGAGCTGGAGCCATGGATAGTCTGCGACGGCATTGAATGCGATACGGCGCATTTCGCCGTCCAGCTCGGCGAAGCGACCGAGCCTGTCGAAAATGCCGCCGCCCCAGAAGAAGTCGTCGGCGTCCTTCGGCAGATTGTTCCTGTAGGCGCAGAGCTTGAGCGTTGGATCGGGACAATGGTCGTCGAGATATTTCTTGACGATGCCGTCCTGCAGCATGCGGCCGAATGACAGGGCCGGACCGCCGGGCGTCCACGCGATCTTGCCCGCGACGAAATCATCGCCCACGAACACTGTGCCAGTAGCGACGAGCAAGGCGCCGACGATTCCGGCCAGCCGACCCGGCATAATGCGCGTCAGGAAGACGAGGCGGGCGATTGCCGCAGCGGCGGTGAGCAGCATGAGGACGGCCAATGTTGCGCTGTGGGTGGCGGCCGCGAACGCCACGAGTGCGAAAAGGCCGATCCGCTCTATGGAGCCGAGGGCTTCATCGCGCAGCAGCAGAAGATATAGGGCAAGTACGCCAAGCCCACCGAAAATGTCGGTCAGTAAAATTGCGCTCAGCCAGGGCAAAGTGCTGAGCGCACAAAGTGTGCTGGTGAAGGCAACCAGGAGTACGGGGCTGCCAAGTCGGTGGACGCGCAAAGTCAGCGCCAGCACCCAGACCGTGACCGCACTTTGCACCAGAACGACCGGCCAAAAATCGGGCGCGCGGCCGGCGACCAGCAGCAGGCCGTAAGGTACCGAGCGGCTGATGTGCAGTTGGTGGTCGAACCATGGCGCAAGGTAGCCGCCGGTGTCGTATTGCAGGAGCGGAAAGCCATTCCACAGCGCCGGCGCCATCAAAAGCGCGACGCAGAGAACAACGGCGAGCGCCCATTGCAGGCGCCAGCTCGTGTGCATTGCCCAATCCTCCCCGACGTTTCTCGTTGTTATTGCCTACGTTGTTACCGGCTTGCGCGGGCGCGGGCAAATGGCATGCTGCCGGTCTGCTAGCCTTGCGCCTTGGTTTTCGTGAGCTTGCGGGGAGCGTCCGATGGGCGACTTAGGCGGCCGTGCGGCCCTACGCGTCATTGCCGCGGTGGCAGCTACGATTGCGGTCGTCTGGCTCGCGCTCTGGTACTTCATCCCGGCGCCACCGCACGAGCTGACCATCGCGGCGGGCATCAAAGGCGGCGCCTTCGAGCACATCGCCAACCGTTACAAGGAGCGGCTCGCGCGCCATCATGTCACTTTGCACTTTCGCTATGCGTCCGCGGGCGGATCGACCCAGCTTATCGCCGATCCGAAGTCGGGCGTTTCCGCGGCCTTTTTGTTCGGCGGCTTGCTCAATAGCGAAACCGCGCCCGATCTGGTTTCGCTGGGTCGCATCGGCGCTGCGCCGTTCTGGGTCTTCTATCGCGGAGCCGAAACGCTCGACCGCCTGTCCCAGCTCAAAGGCAAGCGTGCCTACGTGACCGTCGCCACCGGCGATCTCGTCGACCGCATCCTTGCCGCTAACGGCGTAAAGCCCGGTGACCTGGCGGTCAGGCCCGAGCGCGGCGCTTTGGAAGCGCAGCATCTGCTGCAGCGAGGCGAGGTCGACGTTGCGATACTGCCGCCGATCGACCTCAATGCGCCGAGCATCCAGGTCATGCTGCGCGATCCGAATATCCGATTGATGAATGTCAGCCAGGCCGAGGCGATTACGCGCCTGTTTCCGTCGCTCAACAGGCTGGTGCTGCCGCAAGGCGTAATCGATCTCGAAAAGAACATTCCGCCGGCCGACGTGAACCTCATCGGCTCGACCACCGCGTTCGTGGTGCGCAAGGACCTACATCCGGAACTCATCTATCTCCTGGCGGAGGTGATGAAAGAGGTGCACAGCGGCGGCGGCGTTTTTCAACGGCCGGGAGAATTTCCCTCGCTTACCGATCCGGAGCTGCCGATGGCGCAAGAGGCGGTCGACTACTACCGGAACGGGCCGTCTTTCCTGCAACGCTACCTGCCGTTCTGGATGATCAATTACGCCAAGCGGGTAACCGCGATCCTGATCGCGGCGGTTGCAGTGGTCATTCCGATATTCACCTACGGTCCGCGGCTCTATGCGTGGTTGGTCAATGCACGGTTGCTGCAACTTTACCGGCGGCTGAGGCTCGTCAACGCGCAGCTCAAGCGCGATCTGACCGCCGATCAGGTCGCAGCGCTGCATGACGACCTGCAAAGCATCGACCATGCCGCCACCATGCTGCCCATGCGTCATTCAGATATGTTTTTCTCGCTCTTAATGCACGTCGACATGACGCGCACGCGTCTTGCGGCGCGGCTTGCGGAATTGCAGCCGGAGCGGAGGGTGGCGTAATCTAAAGTTGTCAGCGCTGGGTTTACCCCGGCGATTCCTATTAATAGGGCGTTGCCTTTCCCGCACGAGATGGCGGGGGCATGGCCGAGCGAAGCGACGCCGTTCTTCGAACGATTATGCCCCGCCATGACAAGGAAAGAATGTTCGTCACCTTCTTTTCCGAGCTCAAAGCCGCCGGCGTGCCGGTGACGCTGCGCGAGTATCTGACGCTGATGGACGCGATGCAGGCGGACCTCGCCTCACGCCGCGTCGAGGACTTCTATTATCTCTCGCGCGCGGCGCTGGTGAAAGACGAGCGCAACCTCGACAAGTTCGACCGCGTGTTCGGCCACGTGTTCAAGGGACTAGAAACGGTCGAAGGCGTCGAGGCGGAAATCCCCGCCGAATGGCTGAAGAAGCTCGCCGAAAAATATCTCACTGAAGAAGAGAAAAAGCAGATCGAGGCGCTGGGCGGCCTCGACAAACTGCTGGAGACGCTGCGCAAGCGGCTGGCCGAGCAGAAAGGGCGCCACCAGGGCGGCTCGAAATGGATCGGCACCGCCGGCACGTCTCCGTTCGGCGCCTACGGCTACAACCCCGAAGGCATCCGCATCGGCCAGGACGAGAGCCGCCAGCGCCATGCGGTGAAGGTGTGGGACAGGCGCGAATTCAAGGACCTCGACGACGAGGTCGAACTCGGCACGCGCAACATCAAGCTGGCGCTGCGCCGCCTGCGCAAGTTCGCGCGCACCGGCGCGCCCGAGGAGCTCGATCTAGACGGCACCATTAAGGGGACCGCGCACAAGGGCTATCTCGACATTCTCATGCGGCCGGAGCGGCACAACGCGGTGAAGGTGCTCTTGTTCTTCGACATCGGCGGCTCGATGGACTGGCACATCAAGGCGACGGAAGAGCTGTTCTCGGCGGCACGCAGCGAGTTCAAGCACATGGAGCATTTTTACTTCCACAACTGCCTCTATGAGCGCGTGTGGAAGGAGAACCGCCGCCGCTTCCAGGAAACGACGCCGACCTGGGACGTACTGCACACCTACCCGCACGACTACAAGGTGATCTTCGTCGGCGATGCCTCGATGTCGCCTTACGAGGTCACGGCCGTGGGCGGCTCGGTCGAGCATTTCAACGAGGAACCGGGCGCGCTGTGGCTCGAGCGCGTGATCCGCACCTATCCCGCCTGCGTCTGGCTCAATCCTGTGCCCGAGCGTGAATGGGATTTCACCTATTCGATCAAAATGGTGCAACAGCTCATGGGCGGGCGTATGTACCCGCTGACGCTCGAGGGATTGGACCGCGCGATGCGGGAGCTGGTGCGGTGAGGTGAAATGGCCGGCGCGTAGCTTTGCGCCGGCCGCTCAAGCGTGAACCGTCACATTGTCAGCAGCCGTTCGCGCCGGCGGTGCTGTTTGGTGCGCCGTTCAGCGAATTGGAATTGATCGAATTATTGGGGCCATTGAGCGAGCGCATGCCGCTCGCCGAATTGCCACTGGCGCTGCCCGCCCCAGAGCCGGTGGTTTCATTGGTTCCCGCCGTCGGATTGTTGTTGGGTGACGGATTGGCCGACGAGGCACCGGCCGCCATGCCGCTCGATGTGCCGCAGGGCCGGCTGTTCAGCGAGCGATTGACCTCGGAGGGCGACTTGACGCCCGGCGTCGCCGCGCCTGGCGTGCCTGGGCTTGCGCCACCACCGGCGGTGCCGCCGCCGCTGCCGGCGCCGCCGGCTGCAACGGCCAATCCCGTACCGGCCGCAAGGACGGCCGCGGTCAACAATGTTTTCCTAATGAGTTGCATTGTGAACTCCTCGCTGCTGGTTGGCCCCGTTAGCGGGCAACGTCAGAGCTGGCGGGAGGTTCGCCACTGCGCTCGATCTTTTGCGGAAACGCGGCAAAGCGTGGGCGCCCGCCGCGCATAAGACGAACTTGCACGCGCAAAACCTGCGGAACGGACTGTGCGTTATGCGGCGTTTGCCGCCCGCGGCTGCGTGGCCGCTTCGAGCGCGGACTGATTGCGCTGCAACGCCATCACCTCGCGCGCAACGCGTGCGAAGTCCTTGCGTGCGATTTCCAGCGCGCCGTCCGCGACCGAACGCTCGAGCTGCTCACGCTTGAGCGCCGCCTTGAGCTCTTCGATCGTCTGTTCCGCTGCCACTTTCTCGGCCGCGTGCGCCGATTCCATCGATTCGAGACGTTGATTGAGCGCGGCAATGGCGTGCTCCGCCCGTTCCAATGCGGCTTCCTTGGCCGTGAAAGCGCGCGCCAGCGCCGCGCTGCGCTCGATCAGGGTGGTCTTGGCCTGCTCGAGTTCCTGCAGTTCCGACTCGCGGGTGGTGCGTTCGCTTTGCAGCTCGGTGACGCGGCCTTGCAAATCGTCGCGCTCCAGCGCGGTCGCCCTCAGCCGCCGGTCATAGTCACGAATCTCCTCGGCTCGGGCAAGCAGGTGTTCGCGAGCTTCGCCCAGCAGTTTTTCGCTGGCCGCGGCGCGTGCCTGCAGCGCCTCGAAGCGCGTGCGCTGGTTGGCGCGCTCATGCTCGCTGCGTTCGTTGGCTTCATCGAGGGCGCCGGCGAGGCGGCTGCGCTCCAACGACAGCTCGGCGAAATTGGCCTCAACGTGGCGTAGACGCCCGTGCGCAGCATTGAGGGCGGCCTCGGTCTCGGCAAGCCTGCGCGCCAGACGCGCAGCCTCGGCACCCGCTTTGTCGAGCAGATCCTGCTGTGCGCGTTTTTCATCTTCGGCCATCAATAGGCGCTGCCGCGTGTTGTGCAGGTCCGACTCCAACGCGATGACGCGTTTCTCGGCGGCCGACAGCCGCTCGTCGAGCCGGCGGTTCTCTTCGCGCAGCGCGGTGCTCTCGCCTGTTTCCTGTGCGAGCCGCGCTTCGAGGTCGGCGATTTGCGCCTTGCGGGCAGCAATATCGATGGCAATCTCGGCGCGCGTTGCCTCTGCGGTGCGCAGCAGGTTCTGGGTGGTGGCGAGGTCATGGCGCAGGTCTTCGCAGGCGCTCTGTGAAGCGGCGAACTTCTTCTCGTATTCGGCGAGTTCGTTGCGCAGCTTGCCGTAAGCCGTGCGCGTGTTGTTGAGCACGGTCTGCAGCGCGAGCTTCTCGGATTTTTCGGCTTCGATCGTGCGCAGCGTCTTGCTCACGGGATCGACCAGCTTGCTGACCGCGTCCTTGATGACGTCGAGTTCGCCGATCTTGGCATTGGCGTCGAGCAGCAGATTGCGCAGCGTCTCGTTCTCGCCGCCCATTTGTGCGCCGATGGCGGAGAACAGCTCCTCGTCGAGTTCGAGCGGATTGTCGGGCAGGGTAGTCCCGGCCGGGGTCGGCGCGAGCTCGGCGGACGCGGGCTTGCGCGCGAGAAATGCCCCGAACTTTCTCATAGCAGTGATCCTTTTTGCGCCGATCCGCTCGGCCTGAAGCGACGCCGAATCACGACGATCACGAGTGCTAACGGAATCTGAACGGACCTGGTAAATGCATGGTTAATAACAAAAATGCGTGCCAGATCAGGGCCTTGATTGTGTTGTTGTGGCCGCGCCGACACGCTCGCCCGGCATCCGTCGCGAGGTGCGGCGCCGTCCCCGAGCCGCCATGGCCGTGGCTTGCTCGGCATGGTTAACTTCTCCGGCGGTCGCGCCTTCTCCAATTGTTGCGTGGCGCGCCGGCTATTTCTTCGTCGCTGTCCCGCCAATCCGCCCACGGAGCCCAATGTGAAATGGAAGAGTGTCGTCGCCGCCGCAGCAGTGGCGGTGAGCGCGTGTGCCGGTGGGGCGAGGGCGGCCGAACACAAGCCAGTTCACCGGGTCATTCGTGCGACGGATTTCTGGGTCGGTTCCGCCTGGACCGGCGCAGGGCTGGCGATGTCTAGCCCGATCGCCGCTGTGGCGGTTGGGACCACCATCGGCTGTGCTGTGACCGAGCCGATGGTGGCTAGCGCCGTGCTCAAGCGCCCGCTGAGCTATCGTGAGGCGCACATTCTGATTGGCTCTTGCCTGATCCCTTTCATCGGCGGCTGGCTGGTCAACGAGGCCTACAACAAAGGCTGGCTTTGGGCGCCTGACGAGAAGCCCAGGCGCATGGCGCGGCGCCATGGCAAGCCGAAGATGGTTGAGGAGCCGGCCGCGCAAGCGGCAAAGACCGCTGTTCGCTGAACAGCGCTTCCGTTCCGTCGGAATCGTCCCGCGTGCTTCTTTCGCAGGTACTATCTGAGACGTAGGCCGGTTAGGCTTCAGGTTTTCTTCGCGATGAACAGTCCTTCGCAAAGGCGGAAGGTGAGGGCGTCGCCTCTGCCCGCAGGCTCCATCACCGCCTTTACCTCTGGCGTCATTTCCGTAAGCATCGCGCGCAAGAAGTTCTGCATCGTCGCATCATGGCGCGCTGCCCAGCTTTTGAATTCCATCTGCTTGTAAATCTGTTCTTCGTGCTCGAGCTTGAGCCCTGCTTTCGTCAGTGCAGCGCGCCATTCCTCCATGGTCCAGGCCCGCAAATGGCTTGGGTCGCGGAAGCGTTCGAAGGCGTTGACGTAATCGCCGACGCTGCCGGCCGGCACCACATTGTCCACCACGGCGCAAACCCCGCCGGCCTTGAGCACGCGATGCACCTCGCTCAGGAAATCGGGAATTGAATCGAAATGGTGCGGGGCGATGCGGCAGGTGACGAGATCGAAACTTGCGTCCTCGAAGGGTAGCGCCTCGGCTTTGGCATAGGCCGTGCGGATGTTGCTCAGGCCGCGCTTTTGCGCTTCGGCCCGCACCATATCGAGCATCTCCTGAGTGATATCGGTCGCCCACATGCGCGCGACATGCGGCGCGAAAGTATAGGCGACATGTCCCCCGCCGGTGGCGATATCGACCCCGCGCCAGCTCTTCTGCGGTTGGGTCAAGGCGACTAAGCGCTCGAGACTGGCGCCTTTGGCATGAGGCGCCGACGTGAGATAGCTCGCGGCAGTCTTGCCGAACTGTTCCTGGACGAGGGTCTTGCTCATTGCTGATTTCCATGGCCGAGGCGAGACCGCCTATATAGAGCCAATCCTGGAAAAAAGCCCTGCATCTTTCGATGCAGGGCCATGTTGCAGACGGCCGCGACGGCCGACGATCAGTGCACGATCATGCCGGTGAACACGTAAGCCTGGAGCATGACCAGAACGCCGACCAGGCAGGCCAGCGAGATTGAATGAACGAACACGAAGCGCAGGATCGATCCTTCATGGCCAAACCAGTTGGTGGCGGTTGAGGCAACGACGATCGACTGCGCGTCGATCATTTTGCCCATCACCCCGCCCGAAGAGTTGGCGGCGGCCATGAGAATGGGCGACATGCCCAATTGCGTGGACGTGATTTTTTGCAGATTGCCGAACAGGATGTTCGACGCGGTGTCGGAGCCGGTCAATGCCACGCCCAGCCAGCCGAGCAGGGTGCCGAAGAAAGGATAGAGCACGCCCGTCGCCGCAAAAGCGAGGCCGAGCGTCGCGTCAATGCCCGATAGCCGCGTGAGGGTGCCGATCGCCAACATGGCGGAAATGGTGATCAGCGAATAAGCGCACACCTTGATGGTGCGCCCATAGGCCGCGACCAGTCCCGCCGGCGTAAAGCCCATCACAAATCCGGAAATGATGGCCGCGATGAGCATGCCGGTGCCGGTATAGGAGAGCCAGGTAAAGGCGAAGACGGCAGACTCTTTTGTCGGCGCCGGCACGATGGGCGCGACTTTGTTGATCATGTTGTGCAGATCAGGAACAGGATAGTTCCAGGTCGCCCAAGGATTGACCGTCAGTTTGAAGGCATTGGTGCCCCAGATCAGCAGCACGACGCAGACGATGACCCATGGCAGCAGCGCCATCCACATTTCGCCGCGCGAGACCTTGCGGCTGGAAGCCTGCTTGGGGGCTTTGCCTCCCGACGATTCGTCCTTTCCGCGCAGGGCCGCGGACGTCCAGAGCACTTTCGGCTGCCAGACCTTCAAGAACAGAAGCAGGCAGGCCATCGAGATCAGCGATGCGCCGATGTCGACGATCCACGGGTTGACGAAATTGGAAATCAGATACTGCGGGACGGCAAAAGAAACGCCGGTCACCAGGATGGCAGGCCAGATCGCGACCATGCCGCGGTAGCCGGCGAAAGCCCAGATCAGCCAGAACGGTACAATGAGCGAGAAGAACGGCAGCTGCCGGCCGACCATCGCACCGAGCAGGAACGGATCGATGCCTGTGACGCTGGCAAGCCCCGCAATCGGTGTGCCCAGCGCGCCATAGGCGACAGGCGCTGTGTTGGCGATCAGCGACAGGCCGGAGGCCGCGAGCGGCGAAAAGCCGAGACCGATCAGGATGGCGCCGGTCACGGCGACCGGCGTGCCGAAGCCCGAGGCGCCTTCGAAGAACGCGCCGAAGGAGAACGCAATGAGCAGGAGTTGCAAGCGGCGGTCGGTGGTCACGCCGCCGATAGCATTCTGCAGCGTTTCGAACGCGCCTTTCTCTACCGTCAGTCGGTAGAGAAAGATGACGTTGAGGACGATCCAGCCGATCGGGAAGAAACCTGTGACGGCTCCGAGCACCGAGGCGCGCAGGGACAGACCGGCCGGCATGGTGAAGATGAAGATGGCCACGCAATTGGCGACGATCAGCGCCACAATTGCGGCGATGTGAGCCTTGACCTTATTCGATGCGATCAAGACCAGCAGTGTCACCACCGGTAGCGCGGCGGCGCAGGTCGATAAAAATTGGCTGTTAAGCGGGTCGTAAATTTGGTTCCACATCGTCGCCCCCCGGTTCGTTCATGGACCCGCTCTATTGTTGGCAATACGGCAGGTCCCGGGGGAAGGCGGCGAAAGTATCTTTTCCCCGCTAATATATAAATTTCATATATATTTTGTATAAACGTCAGTCGCTGCGCGGCGGTTCGCGGTCCCCGCCGCCCAAATCGTCGTAGCCATGGCGATGGGAATAAAAAACGAGCGCCATCAGGCCGCCCCCGACCAGCAGGGAAAAGCCAACACCGCCGGCGATCGCCACCCACCCGTAACCGGGGATGTCCCCCGTGAGGTGCACCCAACTGTCGGCCGCAAACCAGAACGCTGCGGCAAGCAGCGCAAACAGCGGGACGAACATCAAAACCCTGCGCATCGGGCTCATATAGGCTGAGCGACTGCCTGCTACCAGGCAAACCCGTCGCCGATCTTCGCAAGGTGCCCGCCGAAGCAGGCCGGCCCATTGACCTGAGCCAACGCCGTATCATAATTTTTTTTGTCGGGCTCACACGCAGTCGCCCGGCTTTTTGCAAAAGGCATGTCGCCCAAGCACTGCACCTTGCCCGCTCGCGGGCTGGGAGCCTTGGCGATGCCACTTCACCCATCGTTCCTGGTTGCGCGCGCTCACACGGGGGGAAGCAGACTCCCCGTCAGGTGGCCGTCTCTCAACGCAATTGCGCCGCCCAAGCTCTGCTCAAACGGAGCCTTGGGTTATGGTCATTCAAATTTTCCGCTTTGCCACGCGCCTTGTCCGCACTTCGGCGAGTTCTCTCGTCCGGTACGCTCGGCACCATCATACCCGGCGGCTGCTTAGCGAACTCAGTCCACAGCAACTGCGCGACATCGGGCTTACGCGCGCCGACGTCACGGATTGGAGCGCGCACTTGCGTAGCCGCCTGACCAGCGACACTCACGGCGAGCGATGCCGGCGCGCGCTCAGCCGTCTCGATCAAGAGCAGATCAGCAATCTCAGCGAAGCGGGACGGCGTGCCTGGCGCGCAGCCCGCCGCGGCGAGCGGCTGGTTGGCGATTAAAGAAACGCGGGCGCCTGCCGCCCAAGTTTTTCGACGACTGAAGGACTGGTCTTACGCCTTGGCGGCGCGGGCCGCCTCCGTCTCCGTCTCCTCCAAGACGGGACCGGGTGTCGGCGCCGGAGGCGCCGCACGCTCGAGCGGCAAGCCGCGGCGCAGCGCCGAGCGCAACGCGGCAACTTCGCTTTGCAGCCGCGAATTGTCTTTGCGTGCGGCTTCCAGCGCGCCCTCCACCACAGCGCGCTCCATGCGCTCGCGCTGCAGCGAGGCATTGAGCTCCTCCACGCGCTTCTCGATATTGGTGCGGGACACCTGCACGTCGGCTTCAAGATGCGCGTTGCGCTCGGTCAACTGCGCGATCTTGTCTTCGGCGCGGGCAAGCGCGGTCTCGCGCGTCTTCAGCGTCTTGGTGAGGGCGGTGTTGCGCTCGGAGAGAGCCGCGCGGGCACTCTCCAGATCCTTGATGTGGCGCTCGCGCGCTTCGTGCGCCGCTTCGATCTGGGCCAGGCGCTTCTCGGAATTGTTACGAGCGATGGTCGCTTCCACCGATTTACGATCGAAGGCTCGCACCTCTTCGGTGCGGGCAATGAGGTTCTGCCGCGCTTCGGCGAGCAGGCGCTCGGCGGTGGCGGCGCGCGACTGCAGCGCATCGAGTCGCATATTGAGGGAATTCCGCTCCGCCTGGTGCTGCTCTTTGGCTTCGTCGAGCGCGGCGGCAAGCCGCCCGCGATCGCCGTAAGCTTCGGCAAAGCTCGCTTCGACCTTGCCGAGTTGAGCGCGGGTGGCGGTCAGGGTGTTCTCGCTTTCGGTCAAGCGGCGGGTGAGGCGGCCGATCTCGTTGAGACCCTGGTCGACGGCCATTTGCAGCGAACGCTTCTCATCTTCGAGCAGCGCCAGCTTTTCGCGCGCAGCGGCGAGCTCCCCCTCGATCTCGACGATCCGCTTTTCGGCGCTGTCGAGCTGCTCCTGCAAAGAGCGGCGATTCTCGCTCAAGGCGCGACGCTGACTCGTTTCCTGGGCGAGCTGGCGCTCGAGCTCGGCGATCTGCGCCGCGCGTGCGGAAATCTCGTTTGACAACTCGAGGCGCGTCGATTCGAGCGCGCGTGCCTGCTCGCGGGACAGCTCGAGCTCTTCCTTCAGGCGCTCCGATTCCGCCTCGAGCGCGGTTGCTTTCTTCTCGATCTGATAGAATTCGTCGCGCAGGGTCTCGTAGGAGTTGCGCGCCTCCTCGAGCATGCCGGTGAGCGTGACTGTTTGCGACTTTTCCTGCTCGAGCGCGCGCAGCGTCGAATTGAACGGAACGACCAGCTTGTCGAAAGCCTGCTTCAGCTCTTCGAGCTCGCCGATTTTGCGCCCGGTGTCGGTGAGCAGGCTCCGCAGCTCTTCGTTTTCTTCGCCGATGCGCGAGCCGATGTCGGACAAATTCTCGACACTGATGTGGCCGCCATTGCCGTTGCCGTGAAGGGGACGCGGGTCGACAGCGTCCGGCTCGCCTTTGCGGCCGAACAGTTCGGTAAACTTAGCCATGACAGACGCCTCCCACCCCAGACCATCCGAAAATACGGCGCTTTTCGCGCTTAAGATATTATATACCTTTGCCGATGGGAACACGCAGGCGCGCGGCACATTGCGCACCGATCTCGGCAGCCGCCATCATGGTTAATGACGCAAATCGTGGCTGAATTGCGGGAGATGGCGCGCCAACATGACCAGTGAGAGTGCCGTCGCGCCGCCGGAAATTCTCACTTATGCCTATCGGCCGTCCCTTTTGGGGGCGCCGTACGAGTTCCGTCTCGACGCGAGGGGACTTGGCTGGAGCGTCGGCCGCAAGACCGGCTTCGCGTTGTGGCGCAGTATCTATCGCGTACGCTTGTCGTTTCGTCCCGCCGGCATGCAGCCGCATCGTTTCGTTACGGAAGTCTGGGCCGAGGGCGCGCCCAAGCTCGTAATCATGTCAACCTCGTGGAAGAGCATGGTCGAGCAGGAGCGGCTCGATCAATCTTATGCGTCGTTTGTTAGGGCGCTGCACCGCCGGCTCGGCGAAGCGCAAGCGAGCACGCGCTTCGAGCAGGGGACGAATCCGCTGCTGTATTGGCCGGGGCTTGCGGTGTTCGTCATTGTGGCGTTCGCACTCGCGGCGCTGTGCGTGCGGGCACTGCAGGTGCAAGCGCCGGGCGCCGCTGCATTCGTTGCCATCTTTCTTGCGCTCTTTCTCTGGCGTGCCGGCGAATTTTTCCGCCGCAACCGGCCGCGGCGCTATCGCGGGGATGTCCTGCCTGCGGCGCTGATGCCGAACATATGACGGCGGCCCTTGGCCCTGTGCGACCGCTATTGGCGCACGACCAGCACCGAGCATTTGGCGTAGCGCACGACGTGCCCGGCATTGGAGCCGAGAAAATAGGTACGCATCGCCGGACGGTGCGAGGTCATCACGATCAAGTCGGCATTCATCGCCTTCGCTTCTTCCAGCACCTCGTGGTAGATGCCGCCCTGCCGCACTGTGTAAGAAATCTGCGCAGGGCCAAGTTCGCAGCTGCCGGCAACCTTGGTGAGGGTTTCTTCGGATGACTTGCGCTGCTGCACGTCGAAATCCGGCGGCACGTATTCGGCCAGCATGACCGGTGTCATCGGCAGCACATTGATCAGCCGCACAATGCCCCCAGATGCTTTGGCCATGGCGCAAGCCGCCGTTATCGCCGGCTTGGCCAGATCCGGATCGGCGGTGTCGATCGGCACCAGGATCTTCTTGTACATGACAGCGCCCTCCCTTCGCTGTGACGACGAGAGGGAATGATGGCACGTTTTGCCATCAACGATAAACCCGATGGTGAGCGGCGCGTCTCTCCCCAGCGATGGCTCAGTTCGCTGCCGCTTCCAGCATCTTGGGGGAGACAAAGCGCTCGATCCGCCCGGATTGCGGATGCAGACGGCCCCAATCATCGAAGGCAAAATCGATGATCACCAGTCCAGAAGTCGGCAGTTTCTCACGCAGGCGCTCGCGGGCTTCGATGTCGCCAGAGGCAATCAGCATAAGCGCCAATTCGTGCAGGCCAGGGTTGTGGCCGATGACCATCAGCGTGTGCACGGACGCGGGCTGGTCCTTAAGCACGCCTAAGATTGCATGCGGCGTTGCATCATATAGTTTTTCGACTGAGATCGCGCCCGGCTCGTTCGCCAAGGCGCCGGACGCTGCTTTCCACGTCTCCTGCGTGCGCAGTGCAGGCGACAAGACGACGCGGTCGGGGACAAGGTGGTGACTTGCCATATAGGCGCCGATCTTGGCGGCATCCTTGCGGCCGCGCTCGATCAACGCCCGATCGCGGTCGGGCGCACCGGCGATGGAACGCTCGGCTTTGGCGTGGCGAAACAGCAACAGACGGCGCATCAGGTGTCGATTTGAATGGTCGATTTCGAATCTGCGACAGTCTAGCATGCGCGCCGCGCGGCACGAGCCGCGGACGGTTCATCCGATGAGCGGCGGCGAAGCCACGGTCGATAGCTGGTACGAGGCCACGCGGGTCGCAACCCCCGATCGCGGCCGGCTCAACTATGAACTCGATACCGACGTTTGCGTCATCGGTGGCGGTCTCGCCGGGCTCACCGTCGCGCGCGAAATCGCCAAGCGCGGCTGGTCGGTCGCGCTGCTCGAAGCCGGGCGTATCGCCTGGGCAGCGTCGGGGCGCAATTCCGGTTTCGTGGTGCCTGGCTTTCATGAAGACGAAGGCACAATGGTCGAGCGCATCGGCCTCGATCACGCCAAGCAGCTCTACGCGCTCTCGAAGGAGGGCGTCGAATACGTGCGGCGCACGATCGCGGAAACCGGCATGCCGGGCGTCGATCCAGTCGCCGGGTGGCTGCACGTTTCCAAGACCGACGATGACGATGCTGTACGCCGGCGCGTCGAGCGATTGCGCTGGATCGGCGCTGAGGTCGAGGCGTGGCCCACGGCGCGGGTGCGCGAACAATTGCCCAGTATGTGCTATTTCGCCGCCGTCCACTACGCCAACGCCTTCCACATCCATCCGCTCAATTACGCGCTCGGGCTGGCGGCCGATGCCGAGGCGAAGGGCGTGCGCATTTTCGAGGAGACGCCGGCGCTTTCGATCGACCCGTCGGGTGTACGCAAGCGCATCAATACGCCGAACGCGCGCGTGCGCGCGCCGCACGTCGTGCTCGCCAGCAACGTCCATCTGGGCGAATTGATGCCGCAGCTCGCAGCGACCCTATTGCCGATCACCAGCTACGTGATCGTCACTCAGCCGATTCCGGTTCTCAACGAGGTGATCCGCTACAAAGGCGCCGTAAGCGACACCGAGCACGTCGACAATCATTACCGCGTTATCGGAGGAAACCGTCTGCAGTGGGGCGGACGTATGCGAGTGTGGGACAGCGAGCCGCGCTTCATCGCGCGCGCGCTCGCCAATGACATCCGCCGCAACTTTCCGCAACTTGGCAAAATCGACGTCGCGCATCTCTGGCGCGGCACCATCGGTCGCGCCGTTCATCGCATGCCGCAGATCGGGATGATTGAACCGGGCTTGTGGGTTGCGAGCGGCTTCGGCGGCCATGGCCTGAATACGACCGCGGTCGCCGGTGAGCTGATTGCCCGCGGTATTGTCGAGAACGACGAGACTTGGCGGCTATTTGCGCCTTACGAATTGGTTTGGGCCGGCGGACGCCTCGGGCGCGCCTTGGCGCAGGGCCTCTATTGGGGCAGGCGGCCGCTCGAGCGCATCGAGCAGGGAATCGCGCGTTACCGCGAGAGCGCGCGCGAGCGCAAGACGGCTCGGCTCAAGGCGCGACGCAATGGCAAAGCCGCTGGTGCGGTGGGCAAGCTTGGCCCAGAGCAGACCGCCGCCCTGGCCGCAATTGCCGACGTTGCCGAGGCGGAGCAGCAGGCTTTCACGGCGTCCGCACCACGGCCCGCCGAAACGATGACGCCTACCATCGCGCCGGTCATTTCCGCCGACATGGGCGAGCCGCTGCCCAAGGAGTTCGGCCGCCGCAAGCGCAGGCTGCGCAAGCCGAAGGGCGAGGCGGAGTAAAGGCCGTGCTTGCCATGGCATCGTGTCCCGCACGGCGGGGCAGCGTGCTAGCGGTGTACCGCAGATGCGGGACCGCTGCAGGATTCAGGTCGCGAACCGCGCCATCGCTTAATGGCGGCTACACTTGCTGCCCGGCCGCGCATCACGAGATTATCGGCGCGCCGTACATGGCCTCGCCCGATAATTGCCTTCCCGAAGTGTCGAATTTCATCAGTTCACAGGCACGGGTGCGCACGCCATTGAGATTTGCCTCGTAGAAAACAATTAATTCGCAGGTGTCAGAATCCCAAACGACGTGATCAAGCTTGAATTCGATCTTTTCGATCTTCTGCGCGGCAAGCCGCCAGTACTGCGATAATGCATCTTTCCCCTCGATAACGGGATTGCCGACCAAAGCCGCAGCTTTGGGGCTTATGAATTTCGCTTGGTCGTCGTAATGCCGCAGCACCGCATCGACGTCCTTTTCGTTCCAGGCTTCAATCCATTTTGCGGCAAATTCGCTTGCTTGTTTGCGGTTCATACGTCGCTCCCAACGGCTGCGTGCAGCGTTGAACCCCCTAAAGCGGTCCTTCTTCCCAAAAAGCAAATGACTTGTTTTTATCGATCGATAAATTGACCAGATCGTTTATGGAATGATCCCGCATTTTGCTCCGCTCCATGCAGGTACGGAGCGCTTATCAGCGCCCCTCCCGTCGCGCCATGAAGGCGAGGCGTTCGAACAGGTGCACGTCCTGCTCGTTCTTGATGAGCGCGCCGTGCAAGGGCGGGATGAGCTTCTTCGGATCGCGCTCGCGCAAGATCTCCGGGCCGATGTCTTCCACCATCAAGAGTTTGAGCCAGTCGAGCAACTCGGACGTTGACGGCTTCTTCTTCATACCCGGCACCTCGCGAATTTCATAGAACAGTTTGAGCGCCTCGCTGACGAGCCGTTGCTTGATGCCCGGGAAATGCACCTCGACGATGGCGCGCATGGTGTCTGCGTCGGGAAAGCGGATGTAGTGGAAGAAACAGCGGCGCAGGAAGGCGTCGGGCAACTCCTTCTCGTTGTTGGAAGTGATGACCACGATCGGCCTGCGGTGCGCCTTCACCGTCTCGGCCGTTTCGTAGACGAAGAACTCCATGCGATCGAGCTCCTGCAACAGGTCGTTGGGAAACTCGATGTCGGCCTTGTCGATCTCGTCGATGAGCAGGACAGGGCGCTCGTCGGCGACGAAGGCCTCCCACAATTTGCCGCGCCGGATGTAGTTGCGGATATCTTTCACGCGTTCATCGCCGAGTTGGCTGTCGCGCAGGCGCGAGACCGCGTCATATTCATAGAGGCCCTGCAGCGCCTTGGTGGTCGATTTGATGTGCCACTCGATGAGCGGGGCGCCTAACGCCTTGGCGATCTCCAGCGCCAGCACCGTCTTGCCGGTGCCGGGCTCGCCTTTGACCAGCAAAGGCCGTTCCAAGGTGATCGCCGCATTCACCGCGACCTTAAGATCGTCCGTTGCTACATAACCCTTAGTGCCTTCAAATCGCATGCATTTCGTCCCGAGAGGATTGCGGGCGACGCTAGCGGGCAGGGCAGGCCTGTCAACTGCTGCGGGCTCGGCTAGGATTGGCAAAAAGCAGGGGGAGTGAACGATGTTGCTCAAATGGCTTGCAGGCGCGACGCTCGGCTTGGCGATGACAGCGGCCGCACGGGCGGAGACCATCAAGATCGGCGTGCTGTTTCCCTATTCGGGAGCCAATGCGGATCTCGGCGATGTGGCGGACAAGGCCCTCGACCTTTACGTCAAGCTGCACGCCAAGGACATCCTTCCGCACAAGGTCGAAATCATCAAGCGCGACGAGGGTCCACCGTCCGGCGCGAACGCCAAGACCGCCGCGACGGAGCTCATCACCCGCGATAAGGTCAATCTAATCTTCGGGGTCATCTATTCGCCGTCTGCGATCGCCATGGCGCCGCTGATGACGCAGGCTAAGGTGCCGCTCGTCATCAGCAACGCCGGCACGGCCTGGATCACGACGCTATCGCCTTACATTGTGCGCTTTTCGTTCAGCATGTGGCACGATGGCTATGCCATGGGCAGCTACGCCCACGACAAGCTCAACTGCAAGACAGCGGCCAACGCGTATACCGATTTCCCGCCGGGGAAAGATTCGACGGAAGCGTTCAAGACCAGCTTCGAGAAGGCCGGCGGCAAGGTGATCGACGCCATTCCGATGGGCAACCCGGCGCAGGTGCCGGACATGACGCCCTTTTTCCAGCGCATCAAGGACGAGAAGCCGGACTGCATGTTCGTCTTCATCCCCTCCGGCTCGCACGCATCCGCCGTGGTGAAGACTTACGGGCAGCTACGCCTGCGTGAGGCCGGCATCAAGCTGATCGGTCCGAAGGACGTCGTTCCCGACAGCAAGCTGCAGGGCATGGGGGATGCTGCACTCGGCACCATCGTGATGAGCAACTACAGCAACGACCTCGACAACCCCGCCAATAAAGCCTTCGTCAAGGCGTGGCATGAGGCCTATGGCGCCGACAACTATCCCGACTTCGAGTCGGCCGACACATGGGACGCGATCGACGCCGTATTCAAAACAGTCAAGAAGCTCGACGGGAAGTTCGACGGCGACACCTTCGTCAATACCATCAAGAGCTATTCCGGGTCAGGCCCGCGCGGGAAAGTGAGCATCGATCCGGCGACGCGCGACATCGTCAACGACGAGCACGCGATGGAGGTGATAAAGAAGCCGGACGGCAAGCTCGGCACCAAGGTGCTGGGCACAATCGCGCAGGTCAAAGATCCCTGCAAGGAGCTGAAAATCGGCCGCTGCGCCGGCAAGTGATCGCACAAGCGTGATACGGAGGTGATGGGAAGTTGAATACCTTTGCCGCGCCGAAGGTATATGACATGGCGCGACGATTCAGGAGATCCCCCATGCGCCGCGTGCTGCTCGGCGTCGCTCTCGTCTTTGCGGCCTTTGGCATTGCGCGCGCCGCGGAGATGGCGAAGCTGCCGCAGCCGCAGGCGGGGCAGGCGGTGGCGATCTTCGCCGGCGGCTGCTTCTGGTGCGTGGAGAGCGACTTCGATCACGTGCCGGGAGTTATCTCGACCACGTCGGGTTACACGGGCGGCACGGTTGCCAATCCCACGTACCACCAAGTCAGCGCAGGCGGCACCGGACATGCCGAGTCGGTATGGATCATCTATGATCCGAAAAAAGTTTCATACGCGCAGCTCCTCACGTACTTCTGGCATCACATCGATCCGACAGTGAAGGATCGTCAGTTCTGCGATTACGGCAACCAGTACCGGACCGCGATCTTCGTGCGCAACGCTGAGGAGCGGAAGCTCGCCGAGGAATCGAAGAAGAAGGTAGAAGCCGAGCTCAAGGTGCCGATCTATACGGAGATCGACAACGCCGGCCCGTTCTACCCCGCCGAGGAGTACCACCAGGATTTTTACCTGAAGAATCCGACGAAATATAAATTCTATCGCTGGAATTGCGGGCGAGATCAGCGCATCGAGCAGATATGGGGCGACCGGAAGGGAAACAGTTGATGATCAACAGGCGCATAGTATTGCTCGCGAGCGCCTCGCTTTGCGCGATCGCCGCGAACGGACTTGGGAAGGCGGAAACGATGACGACAATGACGGATACCGATTGGCGTAATTTATCCGACGCCGACTGGCGCAAGCGTCTTACGCCCGAGCAGTACAACATCCTGCGCCAGCACGGCACCGAGCGCGCCGGATCGAGTCCGCTGAACCACGAAAAGCGCAAGGGAACCTTCGAATGTGCCGGCTGCGAGCTGGCGCTGTTCTCCTCCGACACCAAATTCGAAAGCGGCACTGGCTGGCCGAGCTTCTATAAGCCGCTTGATAACGCGATCGACACCAAGACCGACCGCTCGTTTTTCATGACGCGCACGGAAGTGCATTGCCGGCGCTGCCTCGGCCATCTCGGCCACGTCTTCAACGACGGCCCGCCGCCCACAGGCTTGCGCTATTGCATGAACGGCCTGGCCTTGAAGTTCATGCCGGCGGCAGCAACTGGCGCGAGCGGCTGATTGCGGACCTCGCTGCGCAAGGGTCAAACCTAGACGACTCAAGCCTTTTTTTCTACTTCTCGGTCCGCCCTCAAGGTCCGAGATGCCGCAACCGCAGCCAAAAGTCTCGAAAGTGGCGCAGGCCTTCGCCCAAGGGCTGCAGTTTCATCATCAGGGCAAGCTGCCGCAGGCCGAGCGATTGTACGCCGAGGTTCTTGCGGCCGAGCCAACCCATTTCGACGGCCTGCAGATGATGGCCTTGGTCAAGCTCGCGAAAGGCGAGCCGGCCGAAGCGCTGCAGCTGATGAGCTCCGTGCTGAAGGCGCGTAGACCCTCGCCGCAGGTCCTTTTGAATTACGGAATCATTCTCAATGCCTTGGAACGTCATCAGGAGGCAATCGACAGCTTTGACGCTGCTCTCAAGCAAAAATCGAAATACGCGGAAGCTTACAACAATCGCGGCGCGGCCTTGTCGTCCCTTGGACGCGATGAGGAGGCGCTCGAAAGTTTCAAAAAAGCGCTCGCGATCAAGCCGGATTATGCGGAAGCACATTACAATAACGGTTCGTCTTTGCGCATTCTCGGCCGCTACGAAGAGGCCCTGAAAAGCTTCGATCGCGCGCTGGCGCTGCGGCCGGCCTATGCGAAGGCCCACAACAATCGCGGTGCCGTCCTCGAAGTGATGCTCCGCGACAAGGAGGCGCTCGCTGCCTACGAGCGGGCGCTGGCGCTCTATCCGACCTTCAGCGAAGCCCGCATCAATCGCACGCGCGTGCTGTGCAATCTCGAGCGCTTCGACGAGGCGCTGGACGGTTTTGCTCAGGCGCTGGCGCTCGATCCGCAGGATGCGGACTCATATTACCACCGCGGCCGCATCCTCATCGACCTCAACCGCAACGACGAGGCGATTGAGGATTTCAAGAAGGCGTTGGCGATCCGGCCGGATTTTGCCGAGGCGCGGTTTGCCGCGGTGTTTGCGGAAGTGCCGATCCTGTATGCCGATGAAGCTGAGATCGCGCGCCGGCGCGCAGCTTACGAGCGGAGCCTGAACGTTTTGTGCGAGGACGTGGCCGTTGGCCGGGTCGGGGGCGATCTGGTCAAGGCGCTTGCCGTCAAGCAGCCGTTCCTGCTGGCCTATCAGGAAAAGAGCGACTGCGCGCTACAACGGCGTTACGGCGCGCTGGTCGAGCGCATCGTCAACGAACGGTACGGGCCGCCACCCGAACTGCCGCAAGCGCCGGCGCCAGGTGAGCCGATCCGTGTCGGCATCGTGTCGAGCTTTTTTTATCTGCATTCCAACTGGAAAATCCCGATCAAGGGTTGGCTCGGCCAGATGGACCGCAGTCGCTTCAGGCTCTACGGCTATCACGTCGGCACCCGGCGCGACGCCGAGACCGAAGCCGCCGCCAGGATGTGCGATCGTTTCGTGCACAAGACCCTGGATGTCGCCGGCTGGCGGCGCGAGATTCTCGCCGACCGGCCGCATGTGCTGATCTATCCAGGTCTGTGGATGGACACCATCACCTTCCAGCTCGCCGCACAGCGGCTGGCGCGCGTGCAGTGCAATTCATGGGGACATCCGGAAACGAGCGGCATGACCACGCTCGACAGTTTCTTCAGCAGCGATTTGATGGAGCCGCCCGATGCCGCCGCGCATTACACCGAACAATTGGTCCGGCTGCCGAACATTTCAGTGTTCTACGAGCCCGTGGAAACGCCGCCCGTCGCCATTACCCGACAGGAGTTGAAATTGCGGCCCAGCGCCGCCGTGTTCTGGTGCGGTCAATCGCTGTTCAAGTACCTGCCGCAATATGACCACGTCTTTGCGCGGATCGCCAAAGCGGCGGGCGATTGCCAATTTGTCTTCGTGCGTCATACCGGCGGACCACCGGTGAACGAGCTTTTCCAGCGACGACTCGATGCCGCCTTTGCCGCCGAAGGTTTGAAAGCATCCGATCATTGCGTATTCCTCGGACGGCTCAATCAAAGCCAGTTCATCGCGGCCATCGGTCAAGCCGACGTATTCCTCGACAGCATCGGCTGGTCGGGCTGCAACTCGGCGCTGGAAAGCCTCGCGCACAATTTGCCGATCGTGACCAGGCGCGGGGCGCTCATGCGCGGCCGCCACAGCGCCGCCATTCTGGAAATGATGGGTGTCATCGATACGATTGCCGACACACTCGATGACTATATTGAAATTGCCGCGTGTCTTGCACGCGAGCCGCAGACGCGACGTGCGCTAAGCGCGCGCATTGCCGCGAGCAAGCACCGCCTGTATCGCGATCGCGCCTGCGTGACCGCGCTGGAAGATTACATCGAGCGCCAGGTACGGGCCTGAAGGAGGGCAAAATCTGCCGCCCCGGGCAGAAAGGACCGCGCCCGCCCACCGGGCGTCTTCTTATAACCTATTGAAATATGACGATATTATCGGTGGCACGCGGCTTGCGACGATCCTGCCGCGGGATTGTGCCGCGCCCCTCGCGCGTGCCCTCAGTGGAGAGAAACCATGGGTCTGTTTAATGCGCTTACCGCTGCGGTCGGTGGTTTGCAGGCGCAGTCATTCGCCATCCAGAATATCTCAGGCAACATCGCGAACTCGCAGACGATCGCCTACAAGGACATCAACACCAGCTTTCTCGACCTCGTTTCCGCCGCTTCGGTGCCGACGCAGCAGGTCGCAGGCGGCGTTGTCGCTTATTCGACGGCGACGAACAACGTGCAGGGAGCGATCCAGCAGGCGACCAGCGGAACCGACATGGCCGTGAACGGCGACGGTTATTTCATCGTGCAATCGCCGCTCAGTTTTTCCGGCAACACGCCGATCTTCGGCGGCGTCAACAGCTATACGCGCCGCGGCGACTTCCAGCTCGACGCGCAAGGCTATCTTGTCAACGGTGCGGGCTACTATCTGGAAGGTTTGCCGATCGATCCCACGACCGGCGTACCGACGGGCAGCGTCCCCGCGCCGCTCCAGTTCCAAAGCAATTTCCTGCCAGCGAGCGCGACCACGGCGATTCAATACGGCATCAACCTGCCGACCAATCCGGTAACCAATGCCTTCAAGGCCAGCGTGCCGAATTCTGAACTGCTCAACCCGACGAACTTTTCCCAAAATCCGACAAACGATCCGGTCCCCGCCACGAACGCGGTCGTGACCGGCACTGCGGCGCTCAACTCCATCGACGCGAGCGGGGGCGCCATCACGTTCGACATCAATGGGCAGACTGTGACCCTGTCCACGACGGGCGGCTCCGGCGCCAACGGCATTTATTCGCCGTCGGACCTGGTATCCGCAATCAACACGCAAGTCGGCTCGTCGGCGCAGGTATCGGCGAGCCTCAACGGCAACGGCGACCTGGTGATTACCAGCACCAACACGCCGGGCGCCGGCGACTCGGTCACGGTCAACAACTTCAGCAGCGGCAACGCGACTCAGCTCGGCTTTTCCACGGCAACGGCCACGGCCAGCGGCACCAACGCCCAGCCGGCGACCGGCCAGGTCGTCGGCTCGGACGTTTCGACTTTCGTCGATGAATCGATCGATGGCGGATCGATCACAGTCTACAACGGCGCCGGGAGCCCGGCGAGCCTGCAATTCCGCTGGGCCAAGGTCGACAGCGTCGCCGCCGGCGGCCAGGACACATGGGAATTGTTCTATCAAACCGACTCGACCGCGACCGGCAGCACGGTGGCGTGGCAGAACGCCGGCCAGGACTTTGTGTTCGACGCCAGCGGCAAACTAAGCCCGGCAATTACGACGCTCACGCTCAACAACGTGACGCTCAATGGCAACGTCATAGGCAACCTGACCGTCAACAGCCCGGTAGGGTCGATCACCCAGTTTGCCAGCACGAGCGGAAATTCTACCGTCAACAATCTGCAGCAAAACGGCTATGCGGCCGGACAGTTGCAGGGGATTGCCGTCGGCGCAAACGGCGACATCACCGGTACGTTCTCGAACGGCCAGAGCGTCGCGCTGGCCAACATCCCGCTGGTTCACTTCAACAGCCCAAACAACTTGAAAAGCCTCGACGGCGGCGCCTACCAGGAGACCGCGGAGTCGGGGCCGGCGCTCTCCGGCGCATCAGGCCAAATTGTCGGTCAATCGCTTGAAGGCTCCAATGCGGACATCGCAACCGAGTTCACCAAGCTGATCGTGACGCAGCAGGCTTATTCAGCGAATACCAAAGTCATCACCACCGCGAATCAAATGTCGCAGGATTTGCTGAACATCATCCGCTGATGGTTGAACGCGCTAAAGCGGCACTATCAGGGGCAGAGATCGCTCCATGGGCTTGACACAAGCGCTCTCGACCGCAATGGCCGGCTTGCAGGCCAACCAGGCCAACTTGGCGCTGGTGTCCGGCAACGTGGCGAATGCCGATACCCCCGGTTACACCCGCAAGACCGCCGATCAGGTTGTCGTCAGCGCCGGCGGAACGATCGGCGTGCGTATCGCTGATGTTCAACGCGAGCTTGACCAATACATTCAGTCGCAGCTGCGCACAGAGAATGCGGGGGCCTCTTATGCCGACACGCGCGCGCAGATGTTTCAGCAGCTGCAGGACGTGTATGGGCAACCGGGCGGCGCCGACGCGTTGGAGACGGTCTACAACAACTTCACCAGCGCCTTGCAGGCGCTGTCCACCAGTCCCGACGATCCGTCGGCGCAGCGGGCCGTCGTCAGCTCGGCCCAGCTTCTCGCGCAACAGCTCAACCAGAGCACTGCGAGCATTCAGAATCTGCGCGAAAGCGCCGAGCTCGGCATCGCCAACGCCGTTTCGCAGGCCAACAATGCGCTAAGCCAGATCGCCGCGCTCAACCAGCAGATCGCTGCGGCTCCGGCGGGCGCGAGCGAGACTGCCAATCTGATGGATCAGCGCGACACCTATGTCGACCAGTTGTCGCAGCTGATGGATATCAAAGTCATCCCGAACGGTGCCAACCAGATCTCCGTGTTCACCAATTCGGGCGTGCAACTTGTGGGCGCCAAGGCCGCGCAGCTTTCGTTCAATGCCCAAGGCACTATGACGGCGACTTCAAAGTGGAGTTCCAATCCGTCACAGAGCACCGTCGGCACCATCACGCTCACCACCACAAGCGGCAGCTCCATCGACCTTCTGCAAAGCAACGCGATCCGTTCGGGGACGATTGCGGCTTATGTGCAGATGCGCGACCAGGACTTGGTGCAGGCGCAAAGCCAACTCGACGCGCTCGCTGCCGGTATGGCCAGCGCACTTTCCGACAAAGTGACCGCCGGCAGCGCGGTGCCGAACGGGTTTCAAGTGGACGTAGGCAGTCTCCTCGCGGGCAATAAAGTCACTGTCAACTACACCGACGCGGCCAACGCGCAACATACGATTACCTTCATTCGCGTGGATGATCCGTCGGCCTTGCCACTGTCAAACGACGCGACCGCCGATCCGAACGACACCGTTGTAGGCCTCGATTTTTCTGGCGGCATCGGCTCGGTGGTCACGCAAATCAACAGCGCCTTCGGCGCAAACGGTCTCACAGCCTCAAATCCAGGCGGAACGACGCTCCAGGTCGTGGACAACGGCGGCGCCACCGCCACGCTTAATTCCTTGACCACCACGACGACAACGACGTCGCTCGCCGGCGGCAGCGCCGAGCTTCCATTGTTCACCGACGGATCGAACCCTTACACCGGCGCGATCACTGCGGTCGGTCCGGAAAGCGTCGGGCTTGCCGGCCGCATCGTCGTCAATGCGGGCGTCGTCGCGGATCCCTCAACATTGGTGTCCTATCAGGCCGGGACGCCGGCCGGCGACAGCACGCGGCCGGATTTCATCTATCAGCAACTCACCGGCACATCGCTGACGTTTTCGCCGAACACCGGCATCGGCAGCGCCGCTTCGCCGTTTTCAGGCTCCATCAGCACGTTCCTGCAGCAGGCGATCAGCCAGCAGGCGGAGGCCGCATCGTCCGCCAACAATCTCAAGCAAGGCCAGGACGTGGTGCTGTCCTCGCTGCAACAGCGATTCAACGACACGTCGGGCGTGGATATTGACCAGGAAATGGCCGACCTCCTGACGCTGCAAAATGCCTATGCCGCCAATGCGCACGTGTTGACGACCGTCAATGCGATGTTCACGACACTGATGAACATGTGAGGACGCCATGAGTGTGTCGGCTATTGGTAGTCAGGCGGCGCTCGCGGTTCAGCAGCTCAAGAACTTGCGCTCGCAGTTCGACGATCTCCAGCGTCAACTGAGCACCGGACAGAAGTCGGCGACCTACGCCGGGCTTGGCACGTCAAGCGGGATCACGGTGGGCTTGAACGCGCAACTGTCGGCACTCAGCGGCTACGACACCAGCATCGATATGGTCTCGACGCGCATCAGCTTGATGTCGAACGCGCTCACCAGCATGACGCAGGTGCAGAATACAGTACAATCGGCGATCGATCAGGCAAACTCCGCTTCCGATGGTAGCGGCCCCGGAGTCGCGCAGCAAACGGCGCAAAGCTCGCTGGGTCAGTTGCTCGATCTGCTCAACACGCAATCCGGCGGCCGTTATCTTTTCTCCGGCAGTGCCACCGATCAGCCTTCCGTCGATACGCTCGATCACATCCTCAATGGCAACGGCGCGCAGGCAGGGCTGACGCAACTTATCTCGGAACGGACACAAGCCGATCTCGGCCCCCCGACCCGTGTTGGGCGTCTCACCGTTGCTTCAGCAGCGAATGCAGTCACCGTGACGGAGGATGCCGGGCCGTTCGGCCTCAAGCTTGCGTCAGTCACCTCCAACCTGACGAACGTGGCAACGAACGGCCCGAGCGGCTCGCCCGCCTCGATGTCAGTCGATTTTTCGGGAGGCAACCCCAATCCGGGCGATAGCATTACGGTGCGGTTCAATCTGCCGGACGGGACATCTGAAAATGTCACGCTCACTGCGACGACAAACTCGCCGCCGGGGACAAACCAATTCACCATTGGCAGTACGCCCGGTGCGACGGCCACAAATTTTCAGACCGCTCTGAATGGCGCGATCGGTACGCTCGCTGCGACCTCGCTGACGGCAGCCTCCGCTGTCGTCGCCTCCAATGACTTCTTCAACGCCGATGCCAACAATCCGCCGCAGCGGGTGAATGGTCCTCCTTTCGACACCGCGACGGGCATGGTCCCCGGCACCTCCTCGAATACGGTGATCTGGTACACCGGAGAAGCCGGCGCCGGCTCGGCGCGGGACACGGTAAAGGCGCAAATCGACCCGTCGCTGACGATCTCCTACGGCGCGCGCGCCAATGAGGCGGCCATCCGCAATCTTGTGCAAAACGTGGCGACGCTCGCCGCGGTGCAGATCTCGTCGACCAATCCAAATGCCGCAGGGTTGTCGGCGGCGCTAAATCAGCGGTTGACCTCGAACCTGAACAGCACGTCGGGGCAGACCATCACCGACATCGAGAGCGATCTTGCTTCGGCGCAAAACGCGGCAAGCAACGCCAAAACTCGCCACCAGCAGACGTCAGCAACCCTCAACGACTACCTGCAGCAGATTACCGGCATCTCCAATGAGGAGGTGGGCACGGAACTGCTGACGTTGCAGACGCGCATGCAGGCATCGATGCAGACGACGGCCATGCTCTTCCAAACGAGCCTGGTGAACTACCTGAAGTAGTCACCTTCTCCGCACACCAAAAAAGGCCGCGGGTCCGAGCCCGCGGCCTTTTTTATTTTGAGGTCGTCTTAGGCGCGGCCGAGCAGGCCGGCCGCGATCTGACGGTTGATGTTGATCAACGAGCCAAGATTCTCCGGCTTCGGGTCGGCCAACACCGTCAGCGTCTGCTTGAAGACGAATAGGCCGAGGTTGGCCACATTCTGCCGAATCGCCGCCGGCAGGGGGTTGTCCTTGCTGGTCGCCGAGGTCACAAAAATGGACCACAGCTTGCGGTTATAGTGAAGCGCGGGCCCGAGCTCGGGCCGCTTGGTGTCCCAGCCGTCGCGAACGGTCTGCAGTTTGGCTGCCGCGGTCAGCAGCAGATCGGCTTCGAGGTCACGCGGACTTCCGGTCTTTGTGGCGATCGCGCCGTAGGTTTGCGCGGCCTGTCGCATGGTCGAGTAACTCCTTTTCGTAAGCGATGAGAGCCCTGGCGCTCTTGAGCGCCTTGTACATTTCACCGGCCATGATGTGGTTGCTGATCGCCGAGACGTGCGGCCAGGTGCTGGGAGCGGCCTGCACCAACTCGCGCAGCAGCGTGAAATAGGCGTCGTGATGATTGCGCGGATCGGCCGAGGTGTACATCAGTTGAACGGCAAGATAGATACGCTTGGCCGGCGTGTCCGCTTGCGACGGCAGCATGATGTCCTTCTCGCGCAGAATGGGCGCCTGGCCTTCGATCAGAAGCCGGGTGCGCTGCTCGCCGTTGGTGACGAGACATTCGCCTAAGATCAGGCGCTCACCCGGCTTGAGTTCGACCTTGAGGCCCATTCGCCCCTTCGCCTTACCTGAAGAGCCGCAGCACGTTCTGGTCGGCCTGTGCTGCAAGCGACAACGCCGTCGTGGACAGTTGCTGCCTTGTCTGCAACGCGAGCAGGTTTGCGCCCTCCTCGTTGCTGTCGGCGAGCGTCAGATCGTCGGCGCCGGTATTCAGGGTGTTGATCATGGCCTTAGTGAAGTCCTGCCTGATCTGCACCGTCTGCAGATTCGAGCTTAGGGCTTGGGACTGGGTGCGCAGCGTGACCAGGGCGGTGGTGAGGTCGGTGGCGGCGGTGCTGATGTCGGCGGTGCCGGCCCAGTTGTTGGCGGCGTTGGCGATGGCGAGGTCGCCGCCGGTGGTGTCGTTGACGGCGGTGATGGTGACGGTGGATTGGCCGGTTTCGTTGAGGGTGATGGTGAGATCGTTGCCGCCGAGCAGGTTGACGCCATTGATGCCCGAATCGCCGGCGAGCTGGTCGATCTGCGTGAGCAATTCGTCGAACTGGCTCGACAACGTGGCCCGCACCGTGGTGTCGGTCGTCTGCTGCGCCTGGCTGACCAGCGCCTGCGCCGACTGCACCAGCTTGGTGATCGCCGAGATGCCGTTGTTCGCGGCCTGGATGGTGTTGATGCCGGTCGACATGCTGTCGAGCAGCGAATTGAGGTCGTTGGCGCGGGTGCTCAGGCCCTGCGCCGTGAAAAAGTTGATCGCGTTGTCGAGCGCCGAATTCACGCGCTTGCCGGTGGCCAGACGGGTTTGCGTCTGAGTGATCAAGTCCGACGTCTGCTGCAATTGCAGCAGGTTCGAGCGGACGCCGGCCGAGAGTACGATGTCACTCATGGCGAACTCCTTGCCTGTCAAAGGACCGATCGGTTCGCCGCGAAGATGATCTGTTAAGGTTGATACGAGGTTAAAATTCGGACAGATTTAACGCTTTGTTAACCACAAATTCCCCGCGCGCAAAAAAACGGCGGCCCGGAGGCCGCCGTCTTCATTGCGTTGGACGCGATTAGCGGAACAGCCGCAGCACGTTCTGGTCGGCCTGCGCGGCAAGAGACAGCGCGGTGGTCGACAGCTGCTGGCGCGTCTGCAAGGCGAGCAAGTTCGCGCCTTCCTCGTTCGAGTCCGCCAAGGTCAGGTCGCTCGATCCCTGTTGCAGGGTGTTGATCGTGGCCTTGGTGAAATCCTGACGGATCTGAATGACCGACAGGCTGGAGCTCAAGGTCTGCGACTCTGAACGCAGCGTCGTGAGCGCGGCGGTGAGGTCGGTCGAAGCGGCGGTGATGTCGGCCGCGGTCGACCAGTTGTTCGCCGCATTGGCGATGCTGAGCGCGGAACCGCCGGCATTGGTATAGTCCACGCCGGTCACGGAGACGGTCGATTTGCCGGTTTCGTCGAGGGTCACCGTCAAGGTGTCGCCGCCGAGCAGGTTGATGCCGTTGAAGCTCGAGTCGCTCGCCAGCTGGCCGATCTGGGTGAGCAGGCTGTTGAACTGCGTCGACAAAGTCGCCTGCGTCGCGGTGTCGGTGGTCTGCTGCGCCTGGCTGACCAGGGACTGAGCGGACTGCACCAGCTTGGTGATCGCCGAGATGCCGTTGTTGGCGGCATTGATCGTGTTGATCGCCGAGGACTGCGAGTCGAGCAGGTTGCTCAGGTCGCTCGCGCGATTGTCGAGGCCCTGCGCGGTGAAGAAGTTGATGGCGTTATCGAGAGCAGAGTTGACGCGCTTGCCGGTGGCAAGGCGGGTCTGGGTCTGCGTGATCAGGTCGGAAGTCTGCTGCAATTGCAGCAGGTTCGCCCGCACGCCGGCCGAGAGGACGATGTCAGACATCTTACGCTACCTTTCTGGTCAATATGCCGTACTGGCACGGACACGTGTCGATCCATTGGATCGGGCAATGTCATCGCACATGCCTCCCAACGGCCCGTAAAAGATCATGGTTAATGAGATGTCACCGCGTTTTCGCGCGCCTTCTCCGACGCGCCGGTGGCGACGTTGCGATTCTCCATCGTGGGTCAACCGCGTTTCCGCGTTTACGACTCGGTAAGTTTCAACCTTTGCTTAAGACGGCGGCGCTAGAATCGCCGCGAGTCGTAAGAGTCTGCCGATGACGTCCCTCATCAGTTCGGCCACATCGAACAGCGATTATTACGCCACGCTTTTCGCCGGCGGCGGGACGAATGGCGCCGGCACCACTGCGGGCTGGCTCAACGACGCCGTCACCGCGATCCAGAACTCGCAAAACTCGGGCGGCATTCTCGGCGCGCTGGAAAACATCGGCGACGGCAGCATCGGCTCCTTCCTTGGGCAGAGCTCGCTGAGCGCCAACAATTTCGCGCTCATCTCGCAGAACAGCGTCACCAATGCGACGCAGTTCTACACGCAAATCGCGGCGCAGAACCAACAGGCGCAGCAAGAGCAGGCGCTGGAAAAGGCCGCGACCGAGTTGCAGCAACAACAGAGCATGGTGCAGCCGACCAACCTGCTTCCCCCCGTCGTCTTTTTGCCGGACGGCACGACCATCGATACGACCAGCAACATCATGACACGGCCGGATGGCACGCAATATGACGTGACCACGGGCGCCAGATATGTCGACCCGAGCGACATCATCCAGATGGCCAACGGCAGCTATCTCAACACCCAGACCAACATTCTCACGCTGTCCGACGGCACGCAGATCGACACCGTGACCGGTCTGAAGGTGTCGACGACGGCCTGATTTGGTTACGGTCGGCTAGGCCGGCCAGCAATACAAAACGGTCTCCATCAAATTTGGCGCGTGGTGGCGCAGCGCGAATTGATAATCCGGCGCGAGCGTGGCGATGTAATTCGCTATTTGAGGAATATCTGACGGAAAGTGATAGACGCAAATGCCGAGCTTGGGTTTGTGCTTCTGAATCGTCGACCGCGCGCCATTCAGCAGCGCCATTTCCATGCCTTCGACATCGGCCTTGATAAAGGTGACGCTGCGGCCGTTCAGGTAGCGATCGAGGCTGACGACATCGACTTTGATGGCGTCGGCCGAGCTATCCGATGTGAGGGCAAGGCTTGTCGGCAGGCCGTTCGCACTTGCTGCCGCGGCCGATCCGTCTCTCTCGCCAAGACCGGCGTTGATCAGCGTAATGCTGCAGGGGTCGAGCGCCCATCGCTCTGTTAACCTGCGCGCGCGCCGGCGCAGCGCTGCGAATTGATCGGGGCCTGGCTCGAAAGCATAGATGTGTGAAAACGACCCGTGGTGCGTATCGATAAAACTTTCCGTGCTGTCGCCGTCGAAAGCGCCGGCATCGACGAAAATCTCACTCTGTACGTCGCGAAACGGCGCCAAGCGGAAGTACTGATCGGGCTCATATACCGCTGCGCAATGTGAGGCGTCCCCCGTCAGCATGGCCATCAGCACCGCGCGCAGCACCTCGCGCGATCGTTCGTCGGTCAAGTGTTCATCGTGCACGCGCTCGAAGTCTGCAAAGTGCCGGGCGACGTACCACGCATCGTACGAAGCATGCGGAACATGGAGACTAGAAAGCAGGTCCGATACGGGCTGAACGGCATGACGGGCGGTGATAAAGACAAAATCCGGCCGTGCGGCAGGAAGCTCAGTCGGCGCTCGTACCGGAAGGCCGCCGGCCCGGTGTTCGTGCAGGGCAGGATTGAGATCGTAGCACGAGATCACGCGGACGCCTTGCTGCTGGAGTTGCGGCAGAGCCCAGCGGCCGAGGAAACCATAGCCATAGAGTCCGACGCTGAGCGCGCCCGTCATTACTCCGTCCGGCACCGATTGCACGACACGTGCGGCGGCGCTTCGCAGTGCAGTCATCGTCGTCATCGGCCCGCGCGCTCGTTCGGGATGGCATAGACGACGGCGCCAGTGCCGCACCAGGAATGCATGCGGAACAGAAAACGGTACTCAGGCAATGTCTCCATCAGCCACAGCGGTGTGCGCCACATGCCGTCATCGTTGTGATAGACCGTGGCGGCGACGATCGGCCGACCGGTCAGCAAAGTCCGGCGGCCGCCTTTCAAGGTCGCCAGCTCCGCGCCCTCGAGATGAAGCTTGAGAAAGGTCGGAGAGAAACCGAGCGTGTCCAGCCGGCGGGTTGCGACGCGCATGCGACCGGTATCTGCCAATTGAGAGGCATAGCCAAGGCCGCCGTGAAACCTCGCTTCGCCGTCCTGTTCTGCAAGGGCGCAATCGATCACCTTGATATCGCGAAGGCCGCGCGTGCGCTCGATTAGCCGAGCACGATTGTCCGGATCAGGTTCGATCGCAATAATCTCTTTATATGCGGCGCCGGTTTGGCGGACGAAAGTCTCGGCCACAGCGCCATGATGGGCGCCAGCATCGAGTAGAATGTCCTCGCCGCCCAATATCGTGGTGACTTCGGGAATGAAGAACCTGTTGTCGTTGCATATCGGCGCGGATGCGAACGCCCACTCTTCGCGCAGCATGCGCCAGGCGAGAAACTGCAGGTGATGGGCACGCGAGATATCATCATGCCAGTTCGCCAGGACCTGCGCGATGTTTGCGCGATCGAGCGGGGAGGGCGGGCTCGCAAACCATCCGTTTGACAAGGGGTGCAGGTGGCGGAAGCTTTCAGCCAAATCGTAGAACGGGACGACATCGCCAAAGCCTCGCGTGAGGAGCCTCTCCTTAAGAGGCACATAAGGTGAGGTGACAACGCTGACGGCGAAGCGAGTTGTGAACTTTTCAGATTCCGTGACGTCGTCGGGATGTACCAATCTCACCCCGTTCCAATCGGGCCGGCCGGCGTAAGCATGCGCGTTCTTGTCGACTGCAAGCACGAAATCCTGGCCGATGGCTTTGAGGAAGTCGCGCGCCATAAGGCCGAGGTTTCCGGCGCCGTAGAGTGCGATCGGGCGATCGGGCCGCACCGGATGTAAGGGCTGCATCGCGGAAGCAAGATCGTCGAGCAGTAGAACCGCGAGCCGGCTGTCCGGCAGATCGGCGAATGATCGGGCGGTGTAAGGCAATGGTCATGCCATCCGGGAATCAGCCGCTATCCCTGCCACCGTGCCCGGCCGTCGTCCGCGGTTCAAGGCGCGGCAAGACATTCGTGGCGTCGAGCGAATCAGATAAAAATGACGCGGCGCACTCCACTTCCAACTGCGGCAGGCCGGTGCAACTCTCGATTTTGATCGCCAGCAATCGGCGCGGCCTCTTGCCTTGCGCGCGCATCGCGCAAGCCTGCTCGTGGGCCGGTCCCAACCTGGAAGTGGTCGTTCGGGATAATTCGGGTGATCCACGAAAGCGCGATTTGCTCGCGCATTTCCGGCAGGACAATTGCAACATCATCATCGCAGAGCCCTGCGATGGTCTGACAAACTTTTCCGAGGTGTTGCGGGCCGCCAAGGGAGACTTTGTCTTTTTGCTGGCCGACGACGATTGGTGCTTCGACCGCGCAATCGCCGGCCTGCCGGGCCTGCTCGACCAAGCCGCGAATGACGCCTCGGTCATCGGCGTCACCGGAGCCTATGCCGTGGAAACCTCGCAAGGTTCCGCGCTCCTCGGCTACCAGAGCGTCGACGCAGAAGACGTCGCCGCGCGGATCGCGGGTTTCCTGAATTTCAACGGCCCGAACATCCTTCATTACGCCCCAGTGCGCCGCGAAGTCGTGCAGCGCGTCTTCGCCTTCATGAACGCGATGCCGTTCTATTTTTCCTTCCACGATCAGATCCAGTGCCTGCTCTATCTGATGAACGGCAAGTTCGTCCGGCTCCAGCGCTTCATGTACGTCTATGACGTGGCGAACTGGGAGGATCGCGAGTCGGGACAGCGACAGGACCTCAAATTCTACGAAAGCGCCGGGCTCGATCCCGTCATCAACAAGCTGCACTGGTTCTTGTGCGGCTTCGAAGGCGCCATGCTGGTACGCAATGCGGCGGGGGTATTTCCGGATCACCCGCTCGGCATGCGCCAGCGCGTCGCCGATGTTTGGTTCTCGGTGATGTTCCAGCGCTTCAAGCGCGACCAGCGCATGACCTTCGATTCTGCTTTCGCAGGCGAGGCGGAAAAGCTCTGCGCCAAGCTGCAAACCGCCGCCGGCCATCTATCCTTCCACGAGATGCTTGCCGATATCAGCGACTTCTTCGGCCTGTTCTCGAAAGAGCAGGGGCGGCAATATTTCGAGTTCTGGGACGCCATCCTCGGCAAGCGCCAGCCGCCTTCGCGCGCTGTCCCCGCGAGCGAGGTGCGGCGCAGCAGCGTGGCCTAGGCGGCGGCACCCGGTTACAATTTTTTGGGGCGAATCAGTCGATGGCGTGAGGCACGTGGGCGGCCGGAATTCCGGCCGCCGGGACGAATTTCGACAAGCGGCGCAGCAAGCTCATGAAAGCCGTCATCCTGGCCGGCGGACTCGGCACCCGCATTTCGGAAGAGAGCTACCTGCGGCCGAAGCCGATGATCGAGATCGGCGGCAAGCCGATCCTCTGGCACATCATGAAGATCTATTCCGCGCATGGCGTGCAGGATTTCGTGATCTGCTGCGGTTATAAGGGCTACGTCATCAAGGAATATTTCGCCAACTACTTCCTGCACATGTCCGACGTGACGTTCGATCTTTCGGACAACAGCGCGATTGTGCACCAAAAGAAGGCGGAGCCCTGGCGGGTGACGCTGGTCGACACCGGCGAGAACACGCTGACCGGCGGCCGGCTCCGCCGCGTAGCCGACCACGTCAAGGACGAAAAGGCCTTCTGCTTCACCTATGGCGACGGCCTGAGCAATCTCGACATCCGCTCGCAAATCGAATTTCATTTTCGCCACGGCAGACTGGCGACGGTCACCGCAGTACGGCCGCCGGGACGCTACGGCGCCATCGAGCGTAAGGGAGACGCGGTAACTGCCTTCATCGAGAAGCCGCGCGGCGATGGGGGATTGATCAACGGCGGCTTCTTCGTGCTCTCCCCGCGCGTGCTCGATCTCATCGAGGGCGACCAATCGAGCTGGGAGAGTTCGCCGATTATCCGTCTTGCCGCCATGGGTGAGATGATGGCGTTCGAGCATCGCGGCTTCTGGCATGCCATGGATACGCTGCGCGACAAGAGCATGCTGGAAGAGCTGTGGGCCTCGGGCAAGGCGCCGTGGAAGGTCTGGCATTGACCGTGGACGGCGCATTCTGGCGCGGCAAGCGCGTCGTGGTGACCGGCCACAGCGGCTTCAAAGGATCGTGGCTGACGCTGTGGCTCAATCGTCTCGGCGCCGAGGTGACCGGCATTGCGTTGCCGCCGCTGGCCGAGCCCAACCTGTTCGCCGAAGCCGATATTGGCGCGCTGTGCCACAGCCATTTCTACGACGTCCGCGACGGCGCCGCGCTTGGCGAAGCGATAGGCGCCGTGC
>Ga0070740_10001195_pt1 | contig 38098 bp, 28 predicted proteins | sample Coa_R2_FD_67286 | JGI IMG/M metagenome (GOLD analysis project Ga0070740, IMG submission 67286) | Surface soil microbial communities from Centralia Pennsylvania, which are recovering from an underground coalmine fire - Coalmine... | ecosystem: Environmental > Terrestrial > Soil > Unclassified ... | reverse complement strand
TTCGTGAATGTCGGCGAACCGGTGGAGTTGCGGGTGAGCGCGCGCGCGTACGGCGACATCCCGAGGCTCGTGTTCGGCTACATGATCAAGGACCGACTCGGGCAACCGGTGTTCGGGACCAACACGCACCACACCCGCCAGGCACTCGAGCAACTCAGGGATGGCCAGACCGTCGAGTTCCGGGTTTCATTTCCGATGAATCTCGGCCCCGGCAGTTATTCGGTATCGACGGCTCTGTGCAGCACCGATACCCATCTGATCGACAACTACGAATGGCGCGACCTCGCGCTGCTCTTTACGGTCGCCAATCACGACCGGGATTTCTTCGTCGGCACCGCCTGGGTTCCACCGCTGATCGAGATCCGCCGCGGGCAATGAGCGAAAAGCGGCGCTCCACTTCCGAGAAGTCCCGGCGCGAGTTGCTCGACGAGCTTTATTACCTCAAGGATGTCGCCGGAGAACGTGAGCAACGCATCCTCCGGCTGGAAGCGGCCCTGATGCAAACGGGCGATGCGCGCGCGCAACGAATCGCCCAGTTGGAGGCGGAACTGGCGGCTGCGCGCGCCGCACTGGCAACCATGGTCAGCAGCCGGTCCTGGCGAATGACCGCTCCGTTGCGGGCCCTGACTCGGTGGCTCTCCAACGAAAAAACCGGAGATTTGGATGTATCAATGGACCATACGGTTGAGCCGGCAGCCTCGCAGGGAAGCGAGATTTACCCGGCAGAGCACGTCGATACCGGTGCGGCAGAGGCGTCGAAGATTTCCGGCTCCGAGACTTCTCTTCCGCGTCAACACGACGGCATTCCGCGTTTTTATGTCGACGCCACCGAAGTGGTTTTGCGGGAAGGCCGCACGGGCATACAACGTGTAGTACGGGAAATCCTGCGGCACCTGTCGGAGTCGCCACCCGCCGGATACGAGGTCGAGCCGGTTTATGCCGCACCCGGACAATCGTATCGGATTGCAATGGCCTCCGCCGATGGGCGGCTCGTGCGGGGAACATCGCCGCCGACGATCGAGATCGGGCCCGGCGACGTGTTTCTCGGACTGGACCACGCGATGGAAGCGGTGGTTGAACACGCGTCTGAATTCGAGGCCGTGAGGAAAGGTGGCGCACGCATCTATTTCCTCTGCAACGACACGCTGCCACTCTCTCGGCCGGACTGGTTTCCCCCGCAGGTGCATGAACTCTTCAAGGCCTGGTTGACCACCATTGCGCGCGTCGCCGACGGGATCATCTGCATTTCGCGAGCGACCCAGTCGGAGTTGCGCCGCTGGCTGGATGAACTGCAGATACAGCGCGAAACGCCGCTGTTGCTCGGACACTTCCACCTGGGGGCGGACATCGCGACACCTGCCCGCGAAAACCACACGTGGAGTGCGGAGCAGCGGAGCGCGCTTGAACGTCTGGGGAACATTCCCTCGTTTCTGCTTGTGGGAACACTGGAGCCCCGCAAAGGACACGCACAAACGCTGGAGGCCTTCGAGCTGCTGTGGCGGCGCGGACAGCAAGTGGCTTTGGTGCTGGTGGGTTTCCAGGGCTGGATGACCGAGGTCACCGCCAGGCGAATCCGGCACCACGACGAGTTCAACCATCGGCTGTTCTGGTTCATGGGTGCCGACGATGACTTTCTGGAAGAGTTGTATCGGAAGTGCACCGCACTGCTCGCGCCTTCCGAGGGCGAGGGTTTCGGCTTGCCTTTGATCGAAGCCGCGCGGCATGGATTGCCGATACTCTGTCGCGACATCCCGGTTTTCCGTGAGGTTGCGGGCGAACATGCGACGTACTTTTCCGGCTTCGATCCCCAGTCGCTGGCGAACGCGATTCGTGATTGGCTGAAACAGCGCGCGCGCGCCGGCGTGCCGGACTCGAACAGGATGCATTGGCTGACCTGGGGACAATCCGCGCGTCGGTTGCTCGATGTACTACTCGGAGGGCGATGGGACGAACCCTGGACAGGGCCGCGCGAGTTGCCGCCCGAAACGCGCAGCCGTTAAGATCACGCGTTTACCTGATCACCCGTTGGATCGGGAAAGAGGCCGCGATGCCTCGTCTGCTTGAAGGACACCGCGATGAAAACTGCCCTGATCACCGGCATTTCCGGACAGGACGGCGCCTACCTGAGCCAACTCCTGCTCGAGAAGGGCTACCGCGTGTATGGCGCATACCGGCGCACCAGCTCGGTGAACTTCTGGCGCATCGAGGAACTCGGCATCGCGCAGCACCCGAATCTGGTGCTGGCGGAATACGATCTCACCGACTCGGGTTCGAGTCTTCGTCTGCTGCAAACGTCCGAAGCCGATGAGGTCTACAACCTCGCGGCGCAGAGTTTCGTCGGGGTTTCCTTCGACCAGCCGATCACCACCGCAAAGATCACCGGACTCGGTGCCTTGAACCTGCTCGAGGCGATCAGGATCGTGCATCCGCGCACCCGTTTCTATCAAGCTTCGACATCCGAGATGTTCGGAAAGGTGCAGGCGGTGCCGCAGAACGAGTCCACGCCGTTCTGGCCTCGCAGCCCCTACGGCGTGGCCAAGCTGTTCGCGCATTGGGCCACGGTCAACTATCGCGAATCCTTCGGCATCTTCGGCGCCAGCGGCATCCTGTTCAATCACGAATCTCCGCTGCGCGGCCGCGAATTCGTCACGCGCAAGATCACCGACGGCGTCGCCCGCATCAAGCTCGGCAAGTTCGACGCGCTCGAGCTCGGCAATCTGGATGCGAAGCGCGACTGGGGCTATGCGAAGGAATACGTAGAAGGCATGTGGCGGATGCTGCAAGCCGACAAGCCCGAAACATACGTGCTCGCGACCGGCCGCACGGAGACCGTGCGCGACTTCGTCGAGATGGCGTTCAAGGCCGTGGACATGGATGTGGAGTGGCGTGGCTCCGGCATGCAGGAAACCGGAGTGTGCAGGCAGAGCGGCAAGACCGTGGTGCGCATCAACCCTCGCTATTACCGCCCCGCCGAGGTCGAACTGCTGATCGGCGATCCGTCGAAGGCCGCGGCGGAACTGGGTTGGAAGGCGCAGACATCGCTGGAGGACCTGTGCGCGATGATGGTAAAGGCCGATCTGAAGCGGATCGAACGTGGCATTTCGTTCTGAGCCCCGCAAACCGCGCGCGCTGGTGACCGGCTGCAACGGTTTCACCGGCCGCTACGTGATGGCCGAATTGCAGGCGGCGGGCTACGAGGTGATCGGCTTGGCGCACGAGGAAGATGCGGCTTCGGACGGCGTATTGCGCGCGAACCTCCTCGACCGCGAGGCAGTACGCCGCGCCGTCGCGGAAGCCCGCGCGGAAGCGGTCGTGCATCTCGCGGCCATTTCATTCGTCGCGCACGGAGCGGCGGACGAAATCTATGGCGTCAACATCGTAGGCACGCGCAATCTTCTCGATGCGCTGGCCACCGGAGATTTTCTTCCTCGTGTCGTGGTGCTGGCCAGCAGCGCGAACATCTACGGAAATGCCGAAGTCGAGCCGATAACGGAAGAGACGTCGCCCGCTCCCGCGAACGATTACGCCGTCAGCAAACTGGCGATGGAATGCATGGCGAGGCTATGGCTGGATCGTCTGCCGATCGTCGTGGCGCGGCCGTTCAACTATACGGGCGTGGGGCAATCCGAAAATTTTCTGATTCCCAAGATCGTCGCGCATTTCCGGCGGCGGGCCGAGTCGATAGAACTCGGCAATATCGAGGTCTCGCGCGACTTTTCCGACGTGCGCGACGTAGCGCGGGTGTATGCGGCTCTGGTCGCCGCTGCGCCGGCGGGGCGGGTGGTCAACATCTGCTCCGGCGTGGCGCACTCGCTCAAGGATGTTCTCGAGTCGATGACCGAGATCGCCGGCCATTCGATCGGGGTGAAGGTGAATCCCGCGTTCGTGCGCAACAACGAGGTGGTGAGGCTGGTGGGGTCGACTGCACGCTTGCGGCAGTTGCTGGGCAGGTCTCCGTCCATCCCGCTGCGGCAGACGCTCGAGTGGATGTACGCTGCCGCATGACTGCGACTGTGGTACCGGATTCGGGGAGTCATATGGGCGTGATCGACAATCCAGTGAGCGGACCGCTGCATTCCGCCGGTGCGGCTGACACCGAATCGCGCATCTTGGTGCGCGCGCCCAGTGTCGATCGCGTGCTCGAAGTGACCGTGGCTTTCACCCTCGTCACTAGTGTAGTCGGACTGGGCTCCGCCCTCGCCGGAGTTTTCCACGCACCTCAGGTGTTGCTGGGTTCGCTGCTGCTGACCGGCGCGTATGCGTTCCGAACGCGCGATCGCGCTTCGGGATGGCCGGGTGTGCAGCCGCGCTGGAGACATCTCGCGCTGTTGCTGCTGATCGCCTTGTTCTTCCGTCTGCCCGCTTACCACTACGTGCTCGGCGGACAGGACGAGGGTCTTTACACCAACATAGCGCATCATCTCATCGAGAGCGGGCGCATTGATGCGAACGACGAGGTCATGCAGAAACTGCAGGGCAGTCCTTATCTGCAACGGTATTTGGAGGACAATCGGATTTACGAGGGCAGTTCGCCCACACTGTATCTTTTGGGCGTTTATGCGCGCCAGCCGCAGACCTCTCACTTGGTGTTCCAGTTTTACTATCTCTTTCCGGTGTGGATGGCATTGGTCGGGGGGATAGTCGGTCTCACTTCGGGAATTTATGCGCTGACCTTTTTTGCGCTGCTGTCGGTCGTTTTCTTTTATCGGCTGGCATTGCTGCTGACACGCTCACATAACGCGGCGCTAATCGCCGGAGCATTGTTGGCGCTCAATCCGCTACATGCCTTTTTTTCTAAATTTCCGGTCACGGAAATGCCGACGCTGGCGTTTTCACTCATCGGCTTCACCTTGCTTGCCGTCTTTTGGACGACCGAGCAAAGCGAGAGGAGCTCCCGATGGCTGTGGTTGTCCGTCGGAGCGTTTTTTTGCTTGTTCCTGACCCGCATCAGCGGTTTCATGTACATGCCGTTTTTCGGTGCACTTGCCATAGCGTCTCTCATCTGGGACCAGGATTTGCGACGCCGCAACGCCATGCAGCGCTGGATGGCCGCTGTGACCATCGTTTATTTCGCATCGGTTTATTACGGGTTGCATTGGTCCCGCTACTACTCGCGCGATATGTATTTCCTTTCGTTCGAGCCATTGTTCGGATACCACTGGAAGTGGGCGGTCGAGATCCTGGTGTTGGTGTCGCTGATGTTCTGGATCGGCGTGGCGATGTGGGCGCGCTTCCCGCAGCGGCGTGAACGCTACGGTTCATTGCTCATCCGTCCGGTTCATCTGACGATCGGCTGCATCGTGTTCGCAGGCTTGCTGTTGGGACTGCTGAAGATCTACTGGCTGGGCTGGACGAATCACTATTCCGGTGCCGACGTGATCGATACGCGTTGGCATCTGTCGAATGGCGGCTGGAACGCCGCCACCGCCAGCAGCCTTTCCACTCTGATCGTGTACGTCGGCCCGTTTCTGGCGATCGCGTTTCTGGTTTTGATCTGGCGCCGCTCACGCGATCCCAGGATCGAATTCCTGCGCTGCTTCGCGGGTGGTTTCTTTGTCTATGCTGCGTTGTTGCAGTGGGTTCTGCCCTATGGTCCGTACTATGCCCGCTATCTGCTGAGCGAGCTGGTCCCTTATCTCATTCTGTTCGTGGTCTGCACTTGTGGCGCACTGCGGAAAGATCGTGCACGTGCGGTATTGTCCGCGTCATTGTTCCTGAGCCTCGTCTATGCGGCCGCTCTGTCCGCCGCGCAAATAGGAAAGAATGAAAATGACGGCGCTTACCGGGCGCTTGCGCAGCTGACCGCACCGGTCGAGAAGAGCGATCTTATCCTGTTGGATTCGCTCCACAATCACATCAATACGAGCGAGGTGAAAACACCGCTGCTGTACACGTTCGGACGCAACGTGGTGACGATCGGCAGCGAGGGCTTGGCGGACAACGGTTATCTGGCCGAGCTGAACGGCCTCTATGACGATTTGTTCCTGATTTCTCCGAATCCGAAGCCGCCTCCGGGTTTCGATTTGATCGACAGCGTCCGCTACCGGGTCATGGCGTTCCGTCAGACGCACTTTTTTCCGGACGAGCTGACCTCGACGGAAAACACGATTCTTTATCTTTATCGACTGGATCGAGTGCAGTTTCCGCTGGCATCGCCGCTCGCCTTCAAGGCCGGGTCAATATGGCTGGAAATGCTTGATCGGGGTTGGAGCTATCCGGAAAATTGGGGTATCTGGAGCGCGGGGGAAAATGCGAGCTTGACCATCGATCCCCGTGAGTTGCCCAAGTCGGATGACGGGTTGATCCTCGCGCTCGACGCGCATGTCTTCATCAAGCCCTCGCATCCGCGACAGAGAGTGGAAGTGCGCGTCGATGGCAGCCCGATAGCGCAATACAGCGTGATTTATCCCACAGCGGATTTGGCCATGCAAATACCGATCCGGGGCGAATTGCTCGATTCCACGAAACCGATCGTCATCGACTTTGCTTTGCCGGACGCGATCAGCCCGAAAGCGCTGGGGATCGGTGGAGACACGCGTCAACTCGCGATCGGCCTGACCAGCGCTCGCTTCTTGTCTTCTGCGCTTTCCACGAAAGCCGATTCGAACTGACGAATGCGAGTTCGCGCGGAGTACGACTGATGGAGCTTCAGGCTCTGCCGTAAACGTCCTGCAGACGGACGATGTCGTCTTCGCCGAGGTAGCTTCCATATTGCACTTCGATCAATTCCAGCGGTGTTTCACCGATGTTGCGCAGACGGTGCACGCTCCCCTTGGGAAGAAAAGTGCTCTGATTTTCATCCAAGGGAAATACTTCGTGGTCGCGTGTCACTTCCGCCTTGCCGGCGACCACCACCCAATGTTCGGCGCGATGATGGTGCTTCTGCAGACTGAGCGCCGCACCGGGTTTCACGGTGATGCGCTTGACTTGAAAGCGCTCGCCCATGTCCAGCGAATCGTAGCTGCCCCACGGCCGGTCGACCTTGCGATGAGACAGGTGCTCCTGCCGTCCTTTCGATTTCAGCTCATCCACCAGCAATTTCACGTCCTGCACGCGGTCACGCAGCGCGACCAGCACGACATCGGGCGTGTCGACAATCACGACGTTCTCCAGTCCCAGCAGGGCGACGAGACGGCGAGGGGCCGCGCGCACGAAACAGCCGCGGCTGTCGAAGGCGATCGCATCGCCATCGAGCACATTGCCGTAGGCGTCGCGTTCCGATGCGGCCCATAACGCCGCCCACGAACCGATGTCGCTCCACCTGCAACTGACCGGCACCGTCGCTGCCCTGGAAGTTTTTTCCATCACTGCGTAGTCGATCGAATTTTCCGGCGAAGCCGAGAAAGTTTTCCTGTCGACGCGTATGAAATCGGCATCGGTTTTCGCCTTCTCCACCGCCGCCTTCGTAGCGCTGTGCATTTCCGGTGCGTACTGCCGCAACTCCTCGAGATATCGTGCAGCCTTGAACAGGAACATGCCCGAATTCCATTCGTAGCCTCCTGCATCCACATACTCCTGCGCAGTGGCTGCGTCCGGCTTCTCTACAAAGCGTTGAACCCGAAAACCTGCATCGCCGATGGCGTCGCCACGTTTGATATAGCCGAAGCCGGTTTCCGGATGTTCGGGGCGGATACCGAAGGTCACCAGCCAGTCCTGCCCGGCCAGGATTCGGGCCTTCCGTACCGCATTCGCAAAGCTCTGGACTTCGCCGATCAGGTGATCGGCCGGCAGCACCAGCAGGATTACGTCGGGGTCGCTTCTCGATGCATGCCACGCTGCCAGCGCAATGGCAGGAGCGGTGTTGCGCGGAAGCGGTTCGACCAATATAGATGCATCCCGCACTTCGAGCTCGAGCAGTTGCTCGGCTACCAGAAAGCGATGTTCCTCGCTGCAGACCACGAGCGGCGGCGCGCAATCTTCAAGTGAGCGGACGCGCGTCACGGTCTGCTGGAACAGTGTCGAATTGCCGAGAAGGGTGAGGAACTGCTTGGGCATGTTCTTGCGGGACAAGGGCCAGAGGCGGGTGCCGCTGCCGCCGCTGAGGATCACCGGAACGAGCATGGAAACTTCCTTACTTGAAAGGCCGCCCAATCTACCACCGATCGGCCGTCGCCCAGTCTTGCGCCGACGCGAATTCCGCAGCGCCTCGCGCGTGTATTCTGGTCGCGCAAACATTGCTGCTGCGGTTTCGACGCGGGTGCTGGATATAATGCCCCGCAGCAGCAGATCACTGGCTCATCTGGATGGAAACCGGTCCGCGCCCGAGTCGGGCATGAACTCGACGATGGTCAGCTCCAGCGAGGATACGCCTTTGCAGCCAACCATCGATCCCGGCGAAGTCATGAAGCGGGTCCGGCAGGAATTCGCGCGCCGGTATCCCGCGGGTGCGCACACCTTGGAATCCGAAGATGCAGCTTTCCGCATGCCGCGTTGGCGTCCATCCGCGCCGCGGTTGCGGGACAAGGCTCAATACTCATTGAGCGACTTCCTGTGTTTCGATGATGAGGATTTCATCGATGTGGCTTATCGGAAGTTGCTGCGCCGGCCGGCCAATGACGAGGGCGGCCGCGAGTATCTAGAAGCCCTGCGGAGCGGCCTCGTCAGCAAAGTTGAGATTCTGGGGCTGATCCGGTTTTCAGAAGAAGGCCGCATGAATTCGGTGCACGTGGACGGTCTGCTGTTGCCGTACAAATTGCATCGCTGGCGACACGTCCGCATCATCGGGTGGTTCATCGGGCTCGCCGTGGCAGTCATCCGCTTGCCGCGGCTCGCATGGCGTCTGCAGGGCATCGAAGCCTCCGCCGCGCGCGAAACCCACGCGCTGGGGCAGCTGTTGAATCGGGTGGAAGCAGCGGTCGAAAAGAGCTTTCTGGATTCGGAGACTGCGGTTCAATCCAAGCTGACTCGAATCGATGCCGCCCAAGACCAGTGGCGGCGAGGAGCGCAGCAGCGCCACGATGAACTCGCGGAAAAGCTGACAGCGCACGAAGTGATGCTCGCCAAGTTGAGCGATCAGACGCGCAGCGACCAGCGCAGTCTGCGTGCCATGCTCGAGCGCTTGACGGTATTTCTGGATCTTGCACTGCGTCGCGAGAAATCCGGTCAGCAACTGCAATCCGATGAGCCCTCAGCCACGCTCGAAACCCAATACTCCTCGTTCGAGGATGCCTTCAGGGGCCAGCGCGAACAGATCAAGCAACGCGTTGCGTGCTATCTCGGCACGCTCGCAGCGGCGGGCGTCGAGCCAAACGGAGAAAATCTGATTCTCGATCTCGGCAGCGGCCGCGGCGAATGGCTGGAAGTGCTGGCAGAGCACGGCTATCGCGGCCGCGGTGTGGATTTGAATCGCGGGATGCTGACGGAATCCCAAGCGCGTGGTCACGAAGTGGTGGAGGCCGACGTTCTCGACTATCTGCGCACGCTGGATAGTGACTCGGTTGCCGCAATCACTTCCATGCACCTGGTCGAACACCTTCCTCACCAGGTCCTGCTCCAGTTGTTCGACGAAATGCTCCGCGTGTTGCGCCCGGCCGGAGTCCTGATACTGGAGACGCCGAACCCGGAAAACGTGCTCGTGGGGTCCTGCATGTTCTACATGGATCCCACCCATCTGCATCCGATTCCGCCGTTGCTGCTCCAATGGACTGTGCAGGCGCGTGGTTTCGAGCGGGTTACGATCGAGAGATTGTCCGAGCATCGCGGGCAGCCCGATCTGCTGCCCGTTTCCGAAAATGTGCCGGGCGCCCCCCAGATCAACCAGATGATCAAGTGGTTTACCGCAGCTCCGGACTATGCGGTGATTGCACGCAAGCCTGTGTCAAGTTGATCGCGATCGAGACTCCGTTGCCGCCGCGCGATCGTGCGCATCCGCTTACGACTGCATTGATCTGCACTACAATGATTGTCTGTCGGGCAGTGTATTCGCCGTAGCAAGCGTCCAGCCGTGTGTATGCCGGCCGGATGCGCATGCTCGTCGAACCGCAGTCGAGGAGGTGCCAGTGCGGTTGGTGGTCGATCTCCAGGCTTGCCAGACGGATTCGCGTGACCGGGGCATCGGCCGCTATGCAATGAGCCTGGTTCAGGCGATCGCCTTGCAGCTCCGTGACCAGGACGAATTGCTCATCGCCATCGACATGGCCGATGCCGATCGTGCGCGCGACGTGCGCAACGAATTGCATCGCAGGAAGGTGCGCGCGCGCGTGGTGGGATACGGCTATCCCACCACACACCACACCGATTCCTCACCGGCAGCCAGGTGCCTGGCGGGACAACTGCGATCCCGTTTTTATGCGTCGCTGCGTCCCGATGTATTGCTGATCTGCAGTCTCTTCGAATACGGCACGCGTTTCAGCACGGAACTCGACTGGTCGGTGCTCCGGTATCTGCCGACGGCGGTAATCGGCTACGACCTCATACCACTATTGTTTCCGGATCGTTATTTGCCGGAAGGAGCCGTTTTTACCGATTGGTATCGAGCACGTCTGGACAACCTCCGATGCTTCGACCTGATCCTTTCGATATCCGAGGCCACGAAACGGGATCTGATCGGTCATCTGGGAGTCGCCGAGGATCGCATCTCCGTAGTCGGCGCCGGCTTCGACGAGACGCTGGTTTGCCCGTATGACGATGCCACGCGTCAGCAACGGTTGCTCGACCTTGGTGTCCGAAAGCCGTTTGTGCTGATGGTCGGCAACGGCGATTGGAGAAAAAATACCCTGGGTGCACTGCGCGCTTTCGCCGGTTTGCCGGCGTCATTGCGTGATGCGTACCAATTGGTGCTGACGCAGGCCGGTGATGACGTTCGGTGGGCTCTGGAAACCGAATACGCGGCTCTCGCTAACCAAGTCCGGCTGCTGGGGAGGGTGGATGACGCAACGCTCGCGCTGCTTTATGGCGAATGCCGCGTGTTGTATTTCCCCTCTCACTACGAAGGCTTCGGGTTGCCGGTGCTCGAGGCGATGGCTTTCAACGCACCCGTCCTATCCTCCAAGGCAGGCTCGCTCCCGGAGGTGGCACACGATCCCCGGATCCTGTTCGATCCCGACTCGCACGGCGAAGGTGTGGCGCTGTTGACCAGGATGCTCGCTGACGAGGAATTCCGTCAGGACATCCGTCGCGGCGCACGTGAACATGCGCTCAAGTTCACCTGGGAACGGACTGCACGACAGGCTTTGGAATCATTGCGTGCGCTGACGGCGGGTAAAAAGCGCGATCGTGATTTGCCAAGCGGCCAGATGTGGCCCGGCGGAGCAGACGTCGCCTTGATGGCGGATGCCTGGATCGAGACCGGCGAACACGGCGGGCGCGCACTCGAGAACGGGTTGCGTGCCATTGCCCGGAAGGACAGCCGCCGGCTATTGGTGGACATCACCGAAATCGTACGGCTGGATGCGAAGACGGGCATTCAACGCGCGACGCGAAACTTCTTCGCCGGGCTCGCCGCCCTAGCCAAGTGCAGCGGCCGGTTCGAAGTGGAGCCGCTGCGCTGGGACAACGACGGCATCCGTTACGCCCGTGAATATGCTCGAAGCCGCTTGGGAGTAACTTGCGCCGGACAGGATGAACGGGTGCAGGCACAGCCTTCGGATCTCGTTTTCATGTTGGACTCGTCGTGGTGGTCACCCGAACGTTTCGATGATTTTCATGCAAGTGTCCACATGGCCGGAGGCGAGGTGGTCTGGATGGTCTACGACCTGATTCCGATCCGGTTTCCGCAGACCTGCGATCCGGGGATGCCGCCCGCATTCAATGCATGGCTGACCCATGCACTTCTTGCAGCCGATGGCTTCGTGTGCATCTCGGAGACCACGAGAACCGATCTCGAATCATTCATGGACGAAGCTCGTGAATCGAGCACTCGGCGTCCGTGGACTCGAAGCGTCCATCTCGGCTGTGATCTGGATGTCGTGGAGAACAGCCCGTCCGAAAGGGGGCGGGCCTTGCGTGCCACCCTTGGCGCGCGCCCCTATTTCGCCGTACTGGGAACACTCGAGCCGCGCAAGGATTGTGGAACGATCGTCGACGCATTTGAGTCATTGTGGTCGCGAAACGAAGATGTTGCGCTGGTGATCATCGGCAAGCGGGGATGGAACGTGGATGAACTGGTGGAGCGCATCGACAGGCATCCCGAGCTGGGCCGCAGGCTCTTCTGGGTCCGGGATGGCAGCGATGCTGATGTGCGTCATTTGCTTGAAGGAGCTGCCGCATTGATCCAGGCTTCCATCGCGGAAGGTTTTGGATTGCCCTTGGTGGAGGCGGGCAGTCTCGGCATCCCGCTTCTGTTGAGCGACATCTCCGTGTTCCGTGAAATCGCCGGAAACGGCGCGACGTATTTTCCAGTCGGTGATGCAACCGCACTGGCAGATGCAGTCGCTGCCTCCACCGAAGCGAGATGCGTGCGCAGTCCGCCGTCCATCCGGGTTCGAGGCTGGAAGCAGGCGTCGTTGGAACTTGCTGGTACTCTCGGCGTGATTTGACGACAGACACCCGCATTCTTCGGCATGGCTACATCTTCTGCCGTTGCACCTGATCCCCGCCACTGGAAATTTGGGTCGCCTGCGGTGCGAGCGCGGGGATCGTCCGCCGCTCGGATGATGAAGGCTCGTTCTCGTGCCGGATCAGGCCATGTTCGATATGTTGCAGGCGGAATTCGACCTGCTCAAGCAGTTTCCGGTTGGTCGCGATCAGCTCCGCCAACAGGCCGATCATGAAGGACAGCCCGGCCAGGATCATGGACAAGGCGGCCAGGATCAGCGATTGCACGTGACCTTCGCCTGCACCCGCGAAGTAATACGCCAGAAAACGCGCACCCAATGCGATTCCGAACAGAGCCAGTGCACTGCCGCTCCAGAAGAACAGGTTCAGCGGCCGGTAGATCACGAACACGCGCAGGATCGTGATCAGCGAGCGCCGCACGTAATTCGGAATGCTGCGCACCAGGCGCGAGGGGCGCAAATCCGGATTGGTGCGAATCGGCACCGAAATGACGACGAGATTGCTCAAGCCCGCCTGGATGATGGTTTCCAGCGTGTAGGTGTAGGCGTTGAAGACATTGAGCCGCATCGCCGTCTCGCGGGTCATCGCGCGGAACCCGCTGGGCGCATCGGCGACGTTGGTCTTGCTCGCGATGCGCACCGCCCAGCTTCCGAAATGCTGCAGTTGCTTCTTGATCCAGCTGAAATGCTCGGTCTGCGCGATCGGACGCGCGCCGATCACCATGTCGGCGCGATGTTCGAGGATTGGCTGGACCAGCTTGGGAATGTCCGCGGCTTCGTACTGATTGTCGGCATCGGTGTTGACGATTACGTCCGCACCCTGCCGCAACGCGGTGTCGATCCCGGTCATGAATGCCGCCGCCAGCCCTCGATTCACGGGATGCCGGACGACATGATCGACCCCGAGCTTGCGCGCGAGCTCCGCGGTACCGTCGGTCGAACCGTCATCGACCACCAGCCACTCGACTTCGTCGAACCCTTTCACCTCACGCGGCAAGGTCGCCAGCGCGATCGCCAACGTCTCCGATTCGTTCAGACACGGAATCTGGATGACCAGCTTCATCGAAAAGGTCCGCGGACTGCGATCATCTGGCCGCCTCGTGCATGTGCTGCGTTCCCGATTCGCCGCGCATCGTCCTGAACAGCTCCAGCGCCTGCGGATTCGCCAACGCGTCGGTGTTCTTGACTTCTTCGCCGTGGATCACCGCGCGCACGGCGAGTTCGGAGATCTTGCCGGAGATGGTGCGCGGGATGTCCGACACCTGCGCAATCAGCGCGGGCACGTGACGCGGCGTGGTGTTGGCGCGGATCTGGTGTTTGATCTTTTCGCGCAAGGCATCGTCCAGTTGCAGACCTTCGCGCAGGCGCACGAACAGCATGATGCGCTCGTCGCCCTGCCAGCGCTGACCCACCGCGACCGATTCCAGCACTTCCGGCAGTTGTTCGACCTGCCGATAGATTTCCGCCGTGCCGATGCGCACCCCGCCGGGGTTGAGCGTCGCGTCCGAACGGCCGTAGATGATGATGCCGTCGTGTTGCGTGAGTTCGGCGCGGTCGCCGTGGCACCACACGCCCGGCACTTTCGAGAAATAGGCGGCGCGATACTTCTCGCCGTCTGGGTCGTTCCAGAACGCCACCGGCATGGATGGAAACGGCGCGGTGCAGGCGAGTTCGCCCGGTTGTCCGCGCACAGCGTTGCCGCGCTCGTCCAGGATTTCCACTTTCATGCCCAACCCGCGGCATTGCAGCTCGCCGCGCCACACCGGCATCAGCGGATTGCCCAGGGCGAAACAGGAGATGATGTCGGTGCCGCCGGAGATGGACGACAGCAGCACGCGTTCCTTCACGTCGCGGTACACATAGTCGAAACTCTCCGGCGACAGCGGCGAGCCGGTCGAAAGAATCGTCTTCAGCGCGGCGAGCTTGTGCGTCTTGTGCGGCTTCACGCCCAGCTTCGCGGTGGCATCGATCCACTTCGCGCTGGTACCGAAGATGCTGATGCCGACTTCATCGGCGAGATTCCACAAGACGTTGCCGTCCGGCCACGTCGGTGAGCCGTCGTACAGCACGACCGCTGCGCCCACTGCGAGAGACGACAGCAGCCAGTTCCACATCATCCAGCCGCAGGTCGTGTAGTAGAAGATGCGGTCTTCTCGCTTCACGTCGGTGTGCAGCACCAGTTCCTTCAGGTGCTGCAATAGCGTGCCCCCCGCGCCGTGCACGATGCACTTGGGCGCGCCGGTGGTGCCGGAGGAATACATGATGTAGAGCGGGTGCTCGAATGGTGTGGGCACGAATTCGAGCGGCTGATCGGAATCTTCCAGTTCGTTCCAGGCCACTGCGTGGCGCAAACCGTCCAGTTGCAACGGCTCGCCGGAATAGGGGATCACGATGCAGCGTTCGATCGATGGAATCGCTGCCAGCACTTCGCGCAATTTGGCCAGGCAGTCGTGGCGCTTGCCGTTGTAGGGATACGCGTCCGCTGCGATGAGCACCTTCGGTTCGATCTGACCGAAGCGATCCACCACACCCTTGACGCCGAAATCGGGCGAACACGAAGACCAGATCGCGCCCAGCGAACTCGCCGCCAGCATGGCGATCACCGTTTCAGGGATGTTCGGCAGGAAGCCCGCGACGCGATCGCCTGCGGTGATACCCGCCTGTTTCAGCGCATGCGCAACGCGCCCGACCTCCGCGTGCAATTGCGCATAGTTCAGCTCGCGCGCGTGTCCCCACTCGTTGCGGAAGATCAAAGCGGGTCGCTCGTCGTTGAACCGCATCAGGTTCTGCGCGAAATTCAGCCGCACATTGGGGAACCAGTGCGCGCCGGGCATGCGGTCGCCGTCGGCAAGCACCGGCTCGTGCTCGCCGCTGGCGCGGATGCCGCAGAACTCCCACACCAGTGGCCAGAACTTCTCCGGATGACGGACCGAGAATTCGTAAAGCGGCGCGTACCGGCGGATGTCCTCGTTGCCGGTTTGCTCGGCCACGAAGCGCGTGAAGCGGCTCATGTTGGCGCGCTCGATGCGCTCGGAACCCGGGCGCCAGAGCGGAGTGTCTGCGGTCGTGGGAGAGGAAGCCATAAACTGCGCGGATTGTAGCCGAATGAACCCGCACGCCGTGGATGGTGTGGGATCGTGAACCTAGTCACGCGCCTGTGGCGTGACAATGCTATAAAGGCGACCTGTCGTTTGTTCCGGTAGTCCGCACATGTTGCAGCGAATCCTTTCCGCCACCTTGCTCCTGCTGGCGGGCCTGACGCTTTCCGCTTCCGTTCCCGCCGCGACACCCGCCGCTCCCGGCACCGACGCTCCGGCGCCTTTCACCCTCCAGGGCACGCCTCGCGTTCTGGGCGGCGGCATGCAGCAGGCATGGCGGGTGAAAGTAGATGAAGACCGCGCGATGCAGGCGATTTTCAAGGGCGGCATGTGGTTGCCCAACGGCGCGGGTGGCCGCGAGTACGCGCGGTATTCCAGCCATATCCTTCACCCCGATGGTTCATGGACGTGGATCGGCAAAGTCGCCACCGCACATGGCGAACAGTCAGTGGTGATCACCTTCGGCAAGGACGCAGTGTTCGGCCGGATTCCGCAATCGAATGACTATCCTTTACGCCTGGAAACGGAACACGGCGTAGTTTCACTGGTGCGGACTTCAGGCGCAGCGATCAGCCGATCCGCAACGGCGGTCGCGATGCGCGCGACCACCGACGCTCGCACCCTGCCGCGCCGCACGACCACAGGCGGTGCGAAGCCCGCGGCCGCTGGCGCGCAGACGCAGAAGACGACGGGAGCCGCATCCACCAATGCCGCCACCGTCATCGACGTCATGGTCGCTTACACACCCGGCATCGTCAGCGAATACGGCAGCACGTCGGCCGCGTTGACGCGCATCAACAATCTGGTGGCGATCGCCAACCAGGCCTATTCCGACAGCCAGGTGAATCAGAGGATCCGTCTGGTGAATACCGTGGAGGTCAACTACCCGGACAACACCTCCAACGACAGCGCACTGGACGACATCACCGGCTACGACAGCAACGGCAATCCGGTCACCATTCCTCCCTCGCTCAGTCAGATCCATTCCCTGCGCGCGCAGTACGGCGCGGACCTGGTCAGCCTGTTGCGCAGATACAACAACGCGACCAATGGCGGCTGCGGATTGTCATGGATTATCGGCGGCAATCTGCAACCCATTGTCCCCAGCCAGGACTACATCTACGGTTATTCGGTGGTCGGCGACGGCAGCGATGGAACGTACTATTGCCTGGACACCAGCTTCGCGCACGAGCTCGGCCACAACATGGGCGACGAACACGACCGCGCCAATGCCGATCAGCCGGGTGCCTATTCGTATTCATACGGCTTCAAGAGCACTTCGCCGACCGGGTTCGCGACCGTCATGGCCTACGGCGACCCTCAACAGACGCCGCTTGCCGTATTTTCCAATCCGAATATTTCGATCTGCCAGAACCAGCCTTGCGGTGTTGCCGACAGCTCATCCAATTCCGCCGACAACGCGCACAGCATGAACAATACGGCCGCGTTGATCGCCCAGTTCGAAACTGCGGTGCCACGCGCGCACAACGACGTCGACGCGGATGGACTGACGGATTTTCTGTGGCGCTCGGTAAACCAGACTCAGTTCGCTTACTGGGTAATGGATGGTGCCACCTTGGTGAGGGGCACGACCTTCAACACTGCGAGCAATCTGCGGGTGCTGGCTTCGGGCGATTTCAATGGAGATGGTTACAGCGATATCTTGTGGAGCGATGGGAGCAATTTGTGGGTGTGGATCGGCAACGGCACTTCGTTCACCAATACTTTCCTGCTTGCCTATCCCGCAGGCGGGTGGACCTTGGTGGGGGCCGCCGATGTCGACGGAGATGGCAAAACCGATCTGCTCTGGGTGAATGGATCGAGTCGTCTGGCGACGTGGTTGATGAACGGGGCCTCGGTCACAGCCGGGTACTCACAGAGCATGCCCGCGGGTTGGCGGGTTCTCACCACCGGCGACTTCGACGGCGATGGAAAGGCCGATGTCCTTTGGGTCAATGGGGCATCGATGCAGATGTGGACGCAATTCAGCAATGGGGCGTACACGCCTGTCGCCACGCGTGCCTACCCCGGAGGCTGGAGCATCGCCGGATCAGGGGACATCAATGGCGATGGCATGGACGATCTGCTCTGGCGCGACAACGCGCACCAGTACTTTGCTTATTGGCTGATGAACGGCGGGACGCTGACCCAAGCTGTGCGATTCAATGTCGGGCCGACATGGACGCTGGGAACTACGGGTACCTTCAACGATGATGGATTCCTCGACATCGTTTGGAACAGCAGCAGCACTATCGAACTGTGGTCAGGCAACGGCAGTGGATTTACCGGTCAGGTAGTACGGACGTATCCCGGCGGATGGACAATGCTGAAGTGAAACGGATGGCTGCTGTCGTCGGAACTACAAGACCTGCTCCAGTTCCGGCACGATCTTGAACAGATCGCCGACCAGGCCGTAGTCTGCGATCTCGAAGATTGGTGCGTCGGGGTCCTTGTTGATGGCGACGATGGTGCCGGCGTCCTTGATGCCGGTGAGGTGCTGGATCGCGCCGGAGATGCCGATGGCGAGGTACAGCTCGGGCGCGATGATCTTGCCGGTTTGTCCGACCTGCAGATCGTTGGGGACGTAACCGGCGTCCACCGCCGCGCGTGATGCGCCGACCGCGGCGTGCAGCTTGTCGGCCAGCTTGTAGATGATCTCGAAGTTCTCCTTCGAGCCTACGCCGCGGCCGCCCGACACCACCCGTTGGGCGCTCTGCAGATCCGGACGATCGCCGCTCGCCTGTTGCAGCTCGACGAAACGCGTGTGCGCTGCTACCGCGACGTCGAGATTCAACGCTTCGATGGGCGCTGCATTGGACGATTCGCCCACTGCCGGCCATGAAGCGGTGCGCACGGTACCGACTACGATCGAATCGTCCGGCACTTCCACATCGACGATGGCGTTGCCTGCGTAGATCGGCCGTCTGAACGCGTGTGCGCCGTTCACCGCCATGATGTCGCTGACCTGACCGACGGCCAGCAACGCGGCCGAGCGCGGCGCGACATCCTTGCCGAAAGTGGTCGAGGGAAACAGCAGGTGCGTGTAGGCGCCCTTCGCCACCGCGGCGATCTGTGGCGCCAGCATCGCAGCCAGCGGATGCGCGTTTTCCGCGCGCGTCCCCGTCAGCACTTTGGAAACGCCATCCAGTTTCGCGGCTTGCGCGGCAACAGTGTCCGGCGTATCCGATAACACCAGCACATCGATCGCGTCGGGGCTCAATTCGCGCGCGCAGGTGACGCAGCGCGCGGTCGCGGCGTTGAGCTGGCCATTCAAGTGTTCGGCGACGATCAGGATTTTGCTCATCACACCAACCCTTTCTGCTTCAGCGCGGACACCAGTCCCGCGACATCCTTCACCATCACGCCACGCGAGCGTTTTGGCGGCGGCGTGTAATGCGTCGTCTTGATCTCGCCGCCGTGTTCGATGTTCAACGAAGACAACTCGATCGTTTCGATCGGTTTGCTCTTGGCCTTCATGATGTCGGGCAGCTTGATGAAGCGCGGTTCGTTGAGACGCAAATCGGTCGTGATCACCGCCGGCAGATCGACTTCGATGGTTTCCAGGCCCGCATCGACTTCGCGTGTCACGCGCGCGGCATTTCCATTGACTTCGAGCTCGGAAGCAAACGTCGCCTGCGGGCGATCCCACAACGCGGCCAGCATCTGCCCGGTCTGGTTGCAGTCGTCGTCGATCGCCTGCTTGCCGAGAATCACCAAGCCCGGCTGTTCCTTCTCGATCAGCTTCAGGAACACGCGCGCGGCAGCCAGCGGTTGCACGGGATCGCTCGTCACCACGTGGATCGCGCGGTTCGCGCCCATTGCCAGGCCGTTGCGCAGATGCGCTTGCGCATCGCTTGGTGCGATCGTGGCGATCACCACGTCCGTGGCGATGCCCTTCTCGCGCAGGCGCAGCGCTTCTTCCAGAGCGATGTCGTCGAACGGATTGGCGGACAACTTCACGCCATCGGTGACCACGCCGGAGCCATCCGGCTTCACCTGGATGCGCACGTTGAAGTCCACCACGCGCTTGTAGCCGACCAGAATCTTCATGCGTGCTATCCGCTGCCGCGAAACGGCACATTCTAACCCACGCATTCGTCCCTCCGGCCACGAAGCTTCGGCGTGGGCGGCGGATTGCGCCGGAATCCGGAATGACGAGCAAAGCGGCGTTATGGACGTGCGCGCCGCAAGATCGCGCGAGCGAAGCGCTCGGCCACGCCCTCCGCGTGATTGAGAAACACCGAAGGCTCGGTCAATTCCAGTTCCAGCAACCGCGGCGAGCCGTCCGCATCGCGGATCAGATCGACGCGCGCGTACAGCAGCGGCTGCGGGAACGGGATCGCCCCCAACGCTTGTTTCGCGATCTCGATTTCCTGCGCGGAAGCCTCGCGCGACGTGATCTCCTCGGTTACGAACAAGCCGCCGGTAAGCGCCGCATTGCTCCTCAGCAGCGGGCCTTTGCGGATCGCGTGGCTGAATGCACCTTCGAAGAACAACAGCGCAGTCTCGCCGTACTCGTCCACGCTGTGCAGATAAGGCTGCAGCAGCACGGCGCGGCGTGCATCGAGCAAACGTTGAAGATGCGCAATCGCTGCTTGCCGCTCTTCGCGTCGATAACGCTGCGCGTCCAGCGAACCCGCGCCGACGCAAGGCTTGATCACGAATTCCGTCGCCTCGGGATAAACGTCCAGAAATGCCGTCAACGCCGCTTGCGCGTCGTCGTCCGGTTCGACGAACGCGCTCGGTACCACCGGCACGTCCGCACGCGACAATTCGGCCAGGTAGTGCTTGCCGATGTTCCAGCGCACCACCGCCAGCGGATTCAAGAGTCGCGTGCGTTCAGAAACTCTACGCACCCAGTCTAAAAACTCCGAAGCACGCTGCGTGTAGTCCCAGGTCGAACGCAGCAGCGCGAGATCGAAACTCGACCAGTCGATCGCATCGTCATCCCAATCGGCGACCGTCACCTGCGCACCCGCTTCGCGCAGCGCGTGTTCCAGCGGCGGCATGTCTTCGTCCAGACCGCGCGCTGCGCGCGCGGTGACGAGTGCGATGTGCGGCGGACTCATGCGGCGCTACAGGTTCTGGTAGTTCGGACCCGATCCACCTTCGGGCGGCACCCAATCGATGATCTCGTAGGGATCCTTGATGTCGCAGGTCTTGCAGTGCACGCAGTTCGCGGCATTGATTTGTAAGCGCTTGCCGTTCGCGTCTTCCACGATCTCGTACACCGCGGCGGGGCAGAAGCGCGTGCAGGGGTTGTCGTACTCGCGCACGCAGCGGTCGATGCAGATGCTGGTGTCGCGCACGTGCAGGTGCACGGGCTGGTCTTCGTCGTGCGTGGTGGCGGCGAAGTACACGCCGGCCAACCGATCGCGCGGTGGCAGGTCGCGCGCGACGTAATCGCGCTGATCCTGATCAGTAATCAGTTCTTCGTGTTCGCCCATCTTGTCCAGCGAGCACCAGTCCGCCTTGTTCTTCAACGTCCAGGGCGACAAGCCCGCGGTGGCGGTTTCCCAAGCCGCATTGGCGAGTCCGAACCACATGCCCTTCTTGAAACCCGGCTTGATATTGCGCACGCGTTTCAATTCCGCCATCACGGGCGAGGCGCGCAACTTGGCGTCGAAACCTTCGGCCTTGTAACCGTTCGCGACCAGATGTTCGGCCGCGAGCATGCCGCTGCGGATCGCCTGATGCGTGCCCTTGATCTTCGGCACGTTGAGCAGGCCCGCGGTGTCGCCGATCAGGATCGCGCCCGGCATTTCCACTTTCGGCAATGATTGCCAACCGCCGGTGACGATCGCGCGCGCGCCGGCGGAAAGGATTTGTCCGCCTTCCAGCAACGGCTTCACCGTCGGATGGTTCTTCCATTGCTGGAAGGCTTCCCACGGTTTGTATTCGGGATCGCGGTAATCCAGGCCGCTGACGTAACCCAGCGCGATGCGGTCCTGGTCGAGGTAATAGAGAAAACTGCCGCCGTAGGTGCTGGTGTCGGCCGGCCAGCCGATCGAGTGCACGATCCTGCCGGGCGACACGCGCCCCGCGGGCACCTGCCACAGTTCCTTGATGCCGATCGAATAGCCTTGCGGATCGGAATCCTTCGCCAGATCGAAACGCTTGATCAGTTGCTTGGTCAGGCTGCCGCGCGCGCCTTCGGCGAGCACGGTGACTTTCGCGTGGATGTCCACGCCGGGCGTGTAACCCGGTTTGTGCGATCCGTCCTTGGCCACGCCCATGTCGCCGGTGCGCACGCCGATCACGGTGCCGTATTCGTCGAACAAGGCGTCCGCCGCGGCGAAACCCGGGAACACTTCCACGCCGAGCGCTTCGGCTTGCGGCGCCAGCCATGCGCACATCGCGCCGAGCGAGACGATGAAATTGCCGTGATTCTTCATGCCGGGCGGCAGCGGCAACTTGCGTCCGCCGGTTTTCGAGAGCAGCCAGAACTCGTCTTCTTTCGCCGGCACGCAGATCGGCGGCGGATTCTTTCGCCACTCCGGCAGCAGCGCGTCCAGCGGCGCGGGCTCGATCACTGCGCCGGAGAGAATTTGTCCGCCGATGGTGGAAGCCTTTTCCAGCACGCACACGTGCACGTTCGCGTCGAGCTGTTTCAGGCGGATCGCGAAGGCGAGGCCTGCGGGCCCCGCGCCGACCACGACCACGTCGTATTCCATGACCTCATGCTCGCTCATGGACTCGATTGTCGCGGGGAACGCGCGGACGGGCAATGCAACATGCGTTTTCGGCATGCCTTCGCCATAATCCGCCGAGGATCACGGGAGGAGCAATGGACGCAGCCGTTTCGATTCCTGCGGAAAGCGTGCGCGGCGCAGGCTTGTGCCGCACGTTGCACTGGCTGGCCACCGGCCAGCTCGATCCGCGCGAGTTGTGCGAAATCCATTTGCAGGCGATCGCGCGCATCGATCCGCAACTGCATGCGTTTCTCGACGTGCGTCCGGCGCTGGTGCGCGAGCAGGCGGAGGCAGCCGAGCGCCGCCGCGGCGAAGGTCCGATCGGCCGGCTGGACGGTGTGCCCATCGCGATCAAGGACAATCTCGACATCGCCGGTTATCCGACTACGGCCGGTCTGATCTCGCGCAAGGCGCGCATCGCGCAGCACGACGCGCACGCGGTGTCGCGTTTGCGCGCGGCCGGCGCGGTGCTGATCGGCAAGACCAATCTGGACGAAGGCGCGCTCGGCGCGGTCACCGACAATCCGCATTTCGGTCCGACGCACAATCCGTTTCGGCACGGTTACACCGCGGGCGGATCCTCCGGCGGTTCCGCGGCGGCGGTGGCGGCGGGATTGGCGACCGCGGCGATCGGTTCGGACACATTGGGTTCGATCCGCATTCCCGCGAGCTATTGCGGTGTGTGCGCATTGAAACCGACGCACGGCGAAATTTCCGCGCGTGGTCTGGTGCCCGCGGCGCGAAGACTGGACGCCGTCGGTTTGATCGCGCGTGAGGTCGGTGATCTCGCGGTGCTGTTGCACGTGCTGGCCGGTTACGACGCGGACGATCCGCGTTCGCGCCGCCGCCGCGTGGCGCTGTCGCCGCCCGATTGGGAACCGGGCGCATTGCGTTGCGGCTTGTTGCCCGATCTTTCCACGGCAGGCGTCGAGCCGGCGGTGAGCGAAGTGTTCGAAGCCGCGCTCGCCAAGCTGCAACACGAACTGGGCGAACGCGTCCCGCTGGATTTTAGTGATTGGCCGTGGCCGACGATGCGCCGCGCCGGCTTGCTGCTGATGGAAGCGGAGATGTTGAACACCTTTGCGGACGATCTGGAGCAAGCCTCATCCGTGTTCCGCAAGATGCTGGATTTCGCCGCGCGCAAATCGGCGGCCGATTACGTGGCGGCCGACCGCACCATCGACTTCGCCGTGCTGAAGGCGCGACGCGTGTTCGCGCGCGTGGACGCGTTGGTGATGCCGGCCACGCCGCAGGGCGCGTTTCCCTTGGGCCAGCGCGTGCCCGACAGCCAAGCCGACCTCACCGCGTTCGCATCGCTGTCCGGCTGTCCCGCGGTCAGCATTCCGATGGGCACCTTGCCGGACGGCATGCCGGTCGGCATGCAATTCGTCGGGTCGCCGGGCTCCGATCTGCGCGTGCTGGAACTGGCCGAGGTCTGCGCCGCTGCGCTGGACGCGGCGCTTGGGTATCCGATAAAAGTGAGCCGCTAAGGGGCAGAGATTGTTGAACCGCTGACTTCAATCCTCTGTTTCCATTCCGACCAGAACGCTGCCCATCCCTCTGCATCCTTAGGATCAAGCACAGGATTACGGGGCGGGCTTTGGTGGTAGAACTCATCAACTGTACTCGCAAAGGTGAGTACTGCGGACGACCACTCTCTAAATGGCGCTGACGCCTTTACGCCGGCTCGCTCGAATGAAACTTCAGAACCATAATGTCGAACTTCAATATCAATTCCATTAGGACAGCCAAGGACCAAAACTGGAAAGCGTTTACTAAATGGCCAAACGCTAAAACCGCAACAGGGGAACAGCTGATTGCCCTCTGACACCGGAGCCTCGGCCGTATGATCTTGCTCCAGCGTTCTGAGAAGAAATAACGCCGCTGCACTCAACGTAAAAGACCTGTCTGCGGGGGAAACGAAATGCAGGCCATCGACTTCAAACTCTGCGTTACCGTGCGCACACTGATCGTCGCGTGAGTCTCCGCTGTCGAGCCAGTGTAAGTTGAGCGCGCGAAGAACGATCACAGTTTGCCTAACGCGGCTTATACGCCTTCTGCCCCTGCTCCAGCGTCCACTGCACCACCTGCGCGCTCAGCTGATCGCAGGCCTGGCCGAACGCCTGCACCACTTGCGGCACGGCGACGCCTGAGGGCGTGGCGGTCACTTCGAAACTGCGCGCGGCCAGCACGTCGCGCGCGCCGCCGCGTCGCAGTTGCGCGTCGAAGCGCACCACCACCACCGGCGAGCCGTTGCGGTATTCGGTCTGGAATGCGCGCAGGTCGCCCGCCAGCACGAAATCCGCGCGCATCGAATCGTCTTCGCTGGTGACGGCGGGCAGGCGGTGCGTGTCGAGGAATGCATCGATCAAACGCTCGCGCAGCAGCAGCGGCGCGCCGTCGCTCCAGCGCGCGTCCTTGTACACGGTGATGCGGCCGGGTTCGGGCATCACCACGATGCCGCTGCCGGACAACAGCCCCGTGGCTTCCGGCGTGTCCACGCGCAGTTGCCACGGCAATTGCGACTCGGCACTTTCCGTCTGCGCCGAACGCGATTGCGGCAGCACGTAGATGTTGGGCGATTCGGCGGGCGGCAGGATGGAGCACGACGACATCGCCAGAACGGCGGACAGACAGGCGACGAAAAATGGCACACGGATTTTTTTCATGGACATTCCATTCGGATCGTCATTCCCGCGAAAGCGGGAATCCAGTGCCTTATCGATCGAAAGTCACTGGATTCCGGGTTCCGCGCTGCGCGCGGCCCCGGAATGACGAGAGTTGTTACGCTCTTTCAATTCCGGCTCCCGACTCGCCACGCGCTATTGTCCCTTTCCCGGATCGAACTCTTGCGGCCGGTCTCGCCCCAGCAGATAACCGGCCGGATTGCCTTGCAGCTTCTGCGTCAATCCGCGGATGTCGCGCAGTGTGCCGCGCAATTCGCGCAAGGCCGGGCCGAGTTGCGACACGCCTTCCAGACCCGATTGCAGCGAACCGCGGTTCTCGGCCAGAAGCTTGTCCAGCGTTTCGGAAGTGTGCTGCAGCGAGGCGAGCGCGGCGCGCGCGCTGTCCAGCGTGGCCTTGCCCTGGTTGTTCACCAGCGCGTTGGTGCTGTGCAGCGTCTCGTTCAATTCCTTCGATGCCGCGGTCGCCTGCTGCAGCAGCGTGCGAATGTCGTCGCGCTCGTCCGCCACCGCGCCCATCGTCTGGTCGAGGTGCGCCAGCGTGCGATTGATGCGGTCGATGTTTTCCTGGGAAAGAATCGCATCGGCCTTGGCGAGAATGCCGTTCAAGCTGGTGACGATGTCGGCGCCCGAATTCAGCAACTGCGACAGCGCGGAACTTTCGGACGGAATCTGGGGAACGGGATTGTCGGGCGTGGGCACTAGCGGTGCGCTGCCCGGCTTGCCGCCGGTCAATTGGATGAAGGCGACACCGGTCAAGCCGAGCAGGCCGAGCTTGGCGCGCGTATCGATTTTCACCGGCGTGTCGGCGGCCAGACGCACGCGCGCGATAACCTTGCGGGGATCGCGCGGGTCGAGCTTCAACTGCGACACCTCACCGACCTGGATGCCGTTGTACTGCACCGCGCCGCCCTTTGAAAGGCCGGTCACCGATTCGGTGAACACGATGTCGTAATAGTGGTACTGGCGGTTGACGCTGGTGCGCGCCAGCCACAGCGCGAACACGACCGCCGCGGCGATCACCACCAGGGTGAACGCGCCGATCAGTACGTGATGGGCCTTGGTTTCCATGCTGATGCCAATCCTAGAGATGCCGCGTTCCAATTGCACCCTGTAGGGCGGACATCGTCCGCCGAAAGAGGCGGGCAGTGCCCGCCCTATGCATGCGCGGCTTCCGCCGCGCGTCCGCGCGGACCGCCGAAATATTCCCGAACCCAATCGTCGTCGTACTGCTCCACCTTTTCCAGCGAGTCGGTCACGATCACGCGCTTGTGCGCCAGCACCGCGACGCGGTCGCAGATGGTGTGCAGCGAATCCAGATCGTGCGTGTTCATCATCACGGTGAGACCCAGCGCATCGCGCAGCGTCTTGATCAGTGCGTCGAACCCCGCCGCCGCGATCGGATCGAGACCGGAGGTCGGTTCGTCCAGGAACAGGATTTCCGGATCCAGCGCCAGCGCGCGCGCCAGCGCCGCGCGCTTGCGGGTGCCGCCGGACAGTTCGCTCGGATATTTGTGCCGCACATCCGCGGGCAATCCCACCAGCGCCACCTTCAGCGCCGCCACGCGTTGCGCGTCGTGGAAAGAAAGCGAGGTGTGCTCCAGCAGCGGCACGCGGATGTTCTCGCTGACCGTCAATGACGAAAACAGTGCGCCGTCCTGGAACAGCACGCCCATGCGGCGTTCGATCGCGACACGCGCGTCGCCGCTGAGCGAGTGCAGGTCTTCGCCCAGCACGCGCACCGTGCCGGCGTCCGGCTTGCGCAGACCGAGGATGGTGCGCATCAGCACCGACTTGCCTGTGCCGGAGCCGCCGACCACGCCCAGGATTTCGCCGCGATGGACGTCGAGATCGAGATTGTCGTGCACGACCTGGTCGCCGAACTGGCTGCGCAGCCCGCGCACCTCGATCACGACCTCATGGCCGGTGCGTTCGTTGACGGCCGCCTTCACCAGCCCATCTCCATGAAGAACATCGCCGCCAGCGCGTCCACCAGGATCACCAGGAAAATCGATTGCACCACCGATGACGTGGTGCGCTGGCCGACCGACTCGGCGCTGCCCGCGACCTTGAAGCCTTCCAGGCAGCCGATGGTGGAAATCAGGAAGGCGAAGATCGGCGCCTTGGAAAGCCCGACCCAGAAATGCCGCATCTCGGTATCGGCCTGGAAGGTCGCGATGAACTGCGTGGTGCTGATGTCGAGCGAGAGCGCGCATACCGCCATTCCGCCCAGCAGTCCCGCGATCATCGACAGGAAGGTCAGCAGCGGCAGCATCGTGATCAGCGCCAGCACGCGCGGCAGCACCAGTTGTTCCATGGGATCGAGGCCCATCGTGCGCATCGCGTCGATTTCCTCGTTGACCTTCATCGAGCCGATCTGCGCCGTGAATGCGGATGCCGTGCGGCCGGCGATCAGAATCGCCGTGATCAGCACCGACAATTCGCGCAGGATCGAATACGAAACGAGATCCACTGTGAACACGGTGGCGCCGTAGGCCTGCAATGCGGTCGCGCCCAAGAAGGCGATCACCGCGCCGATCAGGAAGGACAGCAGCACCACGATCGGCACTGCGTCCAGTCCCGTCTGCTCCATGTGGTGCACCAGCGCGGTGACCCGCCAGCGTTTCGGAATGAACACGGTGCGTGCGAAGGTTTCCAGCGTCAGGCCGATGAAGCCCAGCAGACCCAGCGCCAATTCCCAGACGTGCTCGACCGCGGCGCCGATGCGCGCGATCATGTCGACGAAACCGAGATCCCGCCGCGGTTTGGGCGGATGGGCGTAGATTTCGGCGACGGCATCGCTGACCGTATCGAGCAGGCCGCGGATTTCGCGCGGCACGTCGCGATCGTGCTCGGCCAGCCATTGCAGCGTCTTCGGGCCCAGCGCCACCGCGATCAAGCCGGCGCCGGCGGTATCGATGCGGGCGACCTCGTTGAAATCGACGTCCGGGATTTCCGGCAGGCGCGATTTCAGCGCATCCAGTTGCGCTTCCAGCTCGGCGAAATGCGCCAGCGTCCAGTCGCCGCTGAAGCGCAGCACGCCCTCGTTGCCCGCGCTCTGCACCCACTCCGCGCGGCCGGTGCGGGAATTGCCTATGGCCATGCGCGCAAATTTAGCAGCTTGTCCGGCTGCTTGGATCGCGAACCGCGCGCAGCCATAATCTCCCGTTTCCGCCGCGCGGCCGAGCCGATGACCAAGCAGACGATCTTGAACGCCACCCACCGTGCCGCGGGCGCGAAGATGGTGGATTTCGGCGGCTGGGACATGCCGCTGCACTATGGTTCGCAGCTCGAGGAGCATCACGCGGTGCGCCGCGATGCCGGCATGTTCGACGTGTCGCACATGACCGTGGTCGACCTGCGGGGAGACCGCACGCGCGAGTTCCTGCGCCACCTGCTGGCCAACAGCGTGGACAAACTGAAGGTGCCCGGCAAGGCGCTGTACTCGTGCATGTTGAACGAACGCGGCGGCGTGATCGACGACCTGATCGTGTATTTCCTCTCGGAAGACTTCTTTCGCGTGGTGGTGAATGCCGCCACGCGCGACAAGGATCTGGCGTGGATCGAGAAGCAGGCACAGCCGTTCGGTGTGTCCGTCACCGAGCGTGCCGATCTGGCGATGATCGCGGTGCAGGGGCCGAACGCGCGCGGGAAGGTACTATCGCTGCTGCACGCCGACGACCGCGCGCGCATCGGGAAGCTGGGCAAGTTCGTGGCCGGCGAAGCGCGCGGGCCGGGTGACATGGAATTGTTCGTGGCGCGCACCGGCTACACCGGCGAGGACGGCTTCGAGATCATCGTGCCGGAAGCGCATGCGGTCGCTCTGTGGAATGCGCTGGCCGCGGCGGGTGTAAAACCGGCGGGCTTGGGTGCGCGCGACACGCTGCGGCTGGAAGCCGGCATGAATCTCTACGGTCAGGACATGGACGATGACATCACGCCCTGGGAAGCGGGGCTCGCCTGGACGGTGTCGCTGGACGAAAGCCGCGACTTCATCGGCCGCGCCGCGCTGGAGAAGCAGAAGGCCGCCGGCGTGCCGCGCGAACTGATCGGTGTGCTGCTGGAAGACAAGGGCGTGCTGCGCCACGGCCAGCGCGTGCGATGCGAAAAAGGCGAGGGTGAAATCCTGTCCGGCATCTTTTCGCCGAGCTTGGCCAAATCGGTCGGCTTCGCGCGGGTGCCGTCGGGCGCACGCGAGAACCTGCGGGTGGACATCCGCGGCCGCGAGTTGCCGTTGCGCGCGGTGAAATATCCGTTCGTGAGGGAAGGCAAGGCGTGCATCTAGTCACGATTGGACTGCACGCGCAACGCTTATAGAATCTTCCGACTGCAACGAGGGATCGGACATGAGCGAGATACCCGGCGATCTGAAATTCCTGAAGTCACACGAGTGGGCGCGCGTCGAGGACGCCGATCAGGTGCGCGTGGGCATCTCCGATCACGCGCAATCGCAATTGGGCGATCTGGTGTATGTCGAGTTGCCCAACGTCGGCGACCACGTCGAAGCCGGCAACGCCTGCGCGGTGGTCGAATCGGTGAAGGCCGCGTCGGACGTCTATGCGCCCGTCAGCGGCGAGGTGGTCGCGATCAACGAATCGCTCGGCGACAAACCCGAAACCATCAACGAAGATGCCTATGGCGACGGCTGGCTGTTCGTCGTCAAGCCGGACGCGGAAGCCAAGGACGAGCTGGAAGAACTGCTGGATCCGGATGCCTATGCGGAACTGATCGAAGGGGATGAGCATTGACAGCGGGGAGGCGGGAGGAGTGAGGCGGGAGGTGTGCAAAATCGCATACTCGCTCGATCTGCTCGCTCAATAACGGTAGTCACTTGTCCCGAACCTGATGTGGCTCAAATCGCCTCCCGCCTTCCACCTCACTCCTCCCTTATACGATGCCCTTCATCCCCCATTCCGAAGCCGACGTGAAGTCGATGCTGGCCGCCATCGGCGTGCAGCGCATCGACGACCTGTTCGATGAAATCCCCGCGTCGTTGAAGATCGCGGCGCTCGAAGGCGTGCCGAGCGGCCTGTCGGAAATGGAAATCACGCGGCTGATGAAGGCGCGCGCGGCGATGGATGGCACGCCGCTGAATTTCGCCGGCGCCGGTGCGTACGAGCATCACATTCCCGCGGCGGTGTGGACGGTGGTGTCGCGCGGTGAGTTCTATTCGGCGTACACGCCGTATCAAGCCGAAGCCAGTCAGGGCACGCTGCAACTGATCTACGAATACCAGACGATGATGACGCGGCTGACCGGCATGGACGTCAGCAACGCTTCTCTTTATGACGGCGCCACGGCGCTGGCCGAAGCGGCGCTGATGGCCGAGCGCTGCGCGCGCAAGGGGCCGCGCCGCATCCTGGTGCCGCGCACCGTGCATCCTGCGTATCGCAAGACGCTGAAGACCATCGTCGAGTTGCAGAACATCGAGGTGGTCGAGTTCGATTTCTGCCACGAAGGTGCGCAAGCGGGCGGCGTCGATCCGGCGTGGTTGGCGAAGCAGGACTTCGGCGCGTTCACCGCGCTGGTGATCCCGCAGCCGAATTTCTTCGGCGTGCTGGAAGGAGTCGATGCGCTGACCGACTGGGCGCACTCGAAAGACGCGCTGGTGATCGGCGTGGTCAATCCGATATCGCTGGCCGTGCTGAAGGCACCGGGCCGCTGGGGTGCGGCAGGCGCGGACATCGTCTGCGGCGACGGCCAGCCGATGGGCGTGGCTGTCGTCCGGCGGGCCGTACTTCGGCATCCTCGCATGCAAACAGGCACTGGTGCGCCAGATGCCCGGCCGCATTGTCGGCCGCACCACCGATCTGGACGGCCGCGAAGGCTTCGCGCTGACCCTGCAGGCGCGCGAACAGCACATCCGTCGCGCCAAGGCGACATCCAACATCTGCACCAACCAGGGCCTGCTGGTAACGGCCGCGACGATTTACATGGCGATGCTGGGACCGGAAGGCCTGCGCCGGGTTGCCGCCAACAGCATGGCGAATGCGCGCGCACTGCGCGACAAGTTGTGCGCGATCGGCGGCGTGCAACCGCTGTTCGCGCGTGCGCAATTTCACGAATTTGCATTGCGTGTGCCGCTCGATGCGAACGAACTGATCGAACGTCTCGCACGCAAGAACATCGTTGCCGGTGTCGCGCTGGAAGAGGACTATCCGGAACTCGGTCACGCTTTGCTGACCTGCGTCACCGAGACGAAAACGCGCGCCGATCTCGACCATTTCGCCGCCGCGATGGCCGAATCGCTCGCCTGAGCGAAAGCTTCCATTCAGTGTCCGTTGCGCCCGCTAGCGGCGCATCCGTACGCGCACGAGCGAATTGGTGCCCGCACGCGCGCGTCGATGCGGGCGCAGCACATGCCCATGCTGAAATTCAAGCCCGATGCGGCTTGCACGCCATCGAGCGAATTCCGCGTGGATTTCATTTGGACGTCTATACGCCTCGCGACCGCGTGCGCGACGGATTGCGAGATCGCGTGCAGACGATTTTCGTCCGGCTCGCGACGTACGCAAGAGCTTCATCCGCCGCGAAAAATCGATTGACAGCACGTTTCGACGGGTCTAGTTTCTGCGCCCGACGACATGCGTCGAAGGAAATATGCCGGCTGCCAAGTACATTGAACCGTACATCGAGCATGGTCACAAAAGTGATCAGGTGAAGAAGATCACCGTCTCGATTCCGCTGCATGTACTCCGGTTGCTTTCCGACGAACGTACACGTCGTCAGGTGTTGAACTTGCGGCACGCCAGCAACAGCGATCTTCTCTGCGAGGCGTTCCTGCATGCGTTTACTGGGCAACCACTGCCAACTGATGAGGAGCTGAGACGAACCATGGCCATGAAGAAAGCTGCAAAGAAATCCGCCAAGAAGGCGGCGAAGAAGTCAGGCAAGCGCAAACCCGCTCGTGCGAAGGCCGCATCGGCCCGCAAGACCGGCAAGCGCAAGACGGCCCGCAAGGCCGCGAAGAAACGGCCGGCGCGCAAGCGCGGAGCCAGGAAGGGTGGACGCAAGTCCGCAAAGAAAGCCGTGATGGCGAAGGCCGCACGTGCCAGCAAGGCCTCCAAGGCCAAGCCGAAGGCGAAGAAGAAGTAAGGAAACTCAGAACTGGAGTTTCCGAGAGGCACATAGACGTGCCGCTTCAAGAAAGTGGTCCACTGTCAAGCAACAAGCATACGCACCATAACTACAAGCCAAACTCTCCCCGCGACGCCCAGCGTGGGGAGAGCCCGGCAAAGGCAGTAACTCGAGCCCCGGCCCCGTGCCGGGGTTTTGCTTTCGTGCCGGACGGAACGTGATCCGGTCAACAATCGCCAAGGCAATTGCCGGCGTCCGCTGGCAGCGTTATGTTCCGGCCGGGTGCCGCATTCGTGCGGCCGGGGACCGCAATGCCTCATATCGGATCGTGTACCGCCAGATGGAACGTTTCCTGCTAGGCATTTCGGTGTGGCGCATCGCGCGCATCAGCCTGTGAGCTTCACCATGTCCGCATCGATCCGCATCCGATCCCCCTTGTCCGCCGCGGTTGCCGCCGCCTTGCTGCTCGGATTGAGCGCCTGCGGCAACAACAATGCGCCGGCCAACAATGCCGCGCCGGGTCAGCCTGCGAAAACGGCCTCGGCGCCGGCCAAGCCCGCCGCGACGCCGGCCAGCGCGTCCACACAGGCCCAGGCTCAGGCGCAGGCCGAACAGGCCGCGCGAGCGGCGCAGGCCAAGCTGGATTCGATGAGTGTCAAGGAGCTGCTGGCCGCGGGCAATACCGCGATCAACCAGCAGAAGCTGGTGGCCCCCAAAGGCGACAACGCTTTCGAGTACTACGAAAAGGCGCTGGAAAAGGATCCGAAAAACCAGGCCGCGCAGGACGCGCTGCGCGAGCAGTTTCCGTTCGGTGCCAACGCGGTCGAGACCGCGATCGGCCAGAACAATTTCGATGAAGCGCAGCGCGAAATCGGTTTGCTCGCCAAGGCCGATCCGGGCAACTACACGTTGAAGATCCTCAATTCGAAACTGGACGCCGCGAAGAAACAGCAGGCGCGCGCGGAAGCGCTGAAGGCCAAACAGGCTGCGGATCTCGCAGCGAAACAGGCCGAAGCGGCGAAAGCCGCGGCAGCCAAGGCCGCGGCGGCGGCGCAACCCACACCGCCGCTTCCTTCGGCGCAAAAGCCGGTAGTGCAACAGCCGCAATCTGCGCCCGCACCGGTGCAGGCCGCTCCGAAACCTACGCCGCCGCCTGCTCCGCAGCCGACCGGCGAAACGCGCGGGCCGCAAGTCGTCAGCGCCGCCGCGCCGGACTATCCGATCGAAGCCGCGCGTAATCACCAGTCGGGTTATGCGACCGTCGAGTTCACCGTCAATCCCGATGGCTCGGTCAGCAATGCACACGTGATCAACGCCAATCCGCCGCGTGTGTTCAACAGCGCCGCGATCCAGGCCGTGTCGCGTTCGAAGTTCAAACCGGCGCTGAAGGACGGACAGCCGGTTTCCAGCACCTTGCAGCGCCGCATCGATTTCAACCTCGGTGGGTGAGGCCGAATGCTTGCGCGATGCGTTGAATCGCATCGCGCATGAGGCCGAACGCCCGAAGCAGGATGCGAAGGGCAGGGTTGCTTAGCGAGACAGGGATGTCGAGCTTAGCAACAGCGAACGCACGCACAGGGACGTGCGGGCGGCGCCACGTCCCACGGATGGCTGCTTGCCGGTTTCTGCTTTGGCGTGCTAACACGCCAAATCGTCGTACGTGCTCAATGCTTCGATCGCCGCTTGTGCACCCGACGTGGCGCGGGTTGTGCGGCGCGCCGTACCGGCGCATTCAATCCGGCCCAATCCACTTCCGGCAAACCCAGCAATTTGTCGAACACCATCGGCATCAAACCGGCGGGTTCCGCGCACTCGCAGTTCCACATCAATACCATGCCGACGTGGTATTCGGGAAAGAAACCGATCTCGGCGCGATAGCCCTGCACCGCGCCGGCGTGGAAGATCAGCGTGTGGCCTTCATAGTCGTAGACGCGCCAGCCCAATGCGTAATGCGCTTCCTGGACGCGTGCGCGCCGCCAGGGTGAAGCCATGCGTTCGCTGGGTGTGTCGATGCCCGGCGCGTGCAGCACTTCGAGCAACTGTTGCGGCAGCACCATCGGCCGCCCGCCCATCTGCGCGATCAGCCACTGCTCCATGTCGCGGATGCTGGCGTTCACGCCGGCCGCGGGCGGTACGTAGAAATTGTCGTTCGGTTCGAACGCCACCCAGTTGCTGCCACGGCGATAGTGCGGACGCGCCCAGCTCTTGCTCGACTCCAGTCCGTCACGGCCGTAGGTCGCATCCGTCATGCCGAGCGGCAGGAACAACCGTTTGTCTACCAGGTGATAGAAGAAATCGCCGGTCTCGGCGTAGATCACGTCGCCGATCAGCGAGAAGGCGACGTTCTGATAGCCGTAGCAATCGCCGACGCCGCAGCTCATGTTGACCTCGTCGAGTTTGCGCGCCAGTTCCTGATACGGCACGCCGCTGGAGAGCATGTTGTCGTACGCGTTGCGCGGAAGACCCAGCCGCTGGCCAAGGATGTCGCGCACCGTCGCCTGCGCGGTGGCGTGCGCATCTTTCAGCTTGAAGAACGGCAGCACATCGGACAGACGCGTGTCCCAGCTCAGCACGCCTTCGCGCACCAGGATGCCGGTCAGCGCGGTGGCAAATGCCTTGGACAGCGAGGCAAGGCGGAACGCGGTGTCGGGTTGCACTTTCTCGCCCGTCTGCGCATCGGCGTAGCCGAGCGTGCGCTCGAGGCGTACCTTGTCGTCCACGATCACCGCGGTGGCGAGGCCGGCCACGCGATTGGAAGCCGCGAGCTGATCCAGCCAGCCGTCGTAGCTCTTGATCGTGTCGTCGATGCGCACCGCGGGCAATCGCGCGCGTTCGGGTTCGGTGTGCACGACGGTGGGTTGATTCGGCGGCGCGCCACGCGCGAAAGAAGGCAGCGCACAACACGCGACGAGCGCGCACCCCGCCCAGCCGCGAAGGCGTATCGGACGCGTGCTAAGCTCGCCAACCGTGAACCGGAACCGTGCGCCGAGCGCACGCAGACGCGAGGAAAAACGCATGACGGGCATCATCGTACTGCTGATCATCATCGCGGTGATTGTCTTTTACTTCATCGCGATCTACAACGGACTCGTGACCGCGCGCAATTCATACAAGAACGCGTTCGCGCAAATCGACGTGCAACTGACGCGCCGGCACGACCTGATTCCGAATCTGGTGGAAACCGCGAAGGGCTATCTCGCGCACGAGCGCGAGACACTGGAGGCGGTGACCGCGGCGCGCACCGCGGCGGTGAACGGGCTGGCCGCGGCCAAGGCGAGCCCCGGCGATCCCAACGCGATGCAGCAATTGTCCGGCAGCGAGAACCAGTTGACGCAGGCGCTGGGCCGGCTGTTCGCGGTCAGCGAGGCGTATCCGGATCTGAAAGCCAACCAGAACATGATGCAGTTGTCGGAAGAGCTGACCTCGACCGAGAACCGCGTGGCGTTCGCGCGGCAGGCGTACAACGATGCGGTGATGAACTACAACAACCGCCGCGAGACCTTCCCGGGCTCGCTGCTGTCCGGTGCGTTCGCCGCGGCGCAACCGCTGGCGATCGACGATCCGGCCAAGCGCGAAGCGCCGAAGGTGAGTTTTACGTGAGACGGGAAGAGGGAGACGGGAGACGAGAAGCGCCGGCTAACTGAATTCCGTCTCTCGTCTCCCGTCTCTCGTCTCCCGGATCGCCATGGACTTCTTCGCCCAACAAGCGCGCGTGCGGCGCAGCGCCCGCTGGCTGGTGCTGCTGTTCGCGCTGGCGGTCGCCGCGATCATCGCCGCGATCGATCTGATCTGCGCGTTCTTCCTGGTCGGGCCGCGCCCGCAGGCATTGCTCGGCATTTCCCTTGTGGTGCTGGTGCTGATCGGATTGTGCTCGCTGTTCCGCATTGCGAGCTTGCGCGGCGGCGGCGGCGCGGTGGCGCGCAGCATGAATGCCACGCCGGTGCCGGCCGACACGTCCAATCCGCAATGGCAGAAACTGCGCAACGTGATCGAGGAAGTGGCGATCGCTTCCGGCGTGCCGGTGCCGGAAATCTGGGTGATGGAGAACGAGCCCGGCATCAACGCCTTCGCCGCGGGCTACACGCCGGCCGACGCTGCGGTGTGCGTGACGCAAGGCTGTCTCGACAAACTCGATCGCGACGAACTGCAAGGCGTGATCGCGCACGAGTTCAGCCACGTGCTGAACGGCGACATGCGCTTGAACATCCGCCTAATCGGCTTGCTGTTCGGCATCCTGGCGCTCGGCATCATCGGCCGGTTCCTGATGTATTCGAGCAGCGGCCGCAGCCGGCGCGACAGCGGTAACATCGCCTTGGTTGGCCTCGCGGTGTTCGTGGTCGGCTACATCGGATTGTTTTTCGGCAAGATCATCCAGGCCGCCGTTGCGCGCGCGCGCGAATCGCTGGCCGATGCGTCGGCGGTGCAGTTCACCCGGCAAACCACCGGTATCGCCGGTGCACTGAAGAAGATCGCCGCGCTGGAATTCGGCTCGCAATTGCAGGCGTCCGGCCGCGACGAGGTGCGGCACATGCTGTTCGGCGATGCGGAAATGTCCTCGCTGTTCGCCACGCACCCGCCGATCCTGCAACGCATCAAGGCGCTGGAGCCGCAGTTCGATCCGCAGGAACTGGAACAGATCGTCAAGCAGTGGGCGGCCGCGGGCGGCAATCCGGATTCGGTCGAATTGCAACACCCCGTGCACGAGTGGAATCGCTTCGCACACGAATTGGCGGATGCGGACGGAGACACCCTGGGCAATGCATTGCCGGGATTTCCGCCGGATCATCCGTCGCCACACGCAACCGGTGGTGCACTACCGCCGCGCGGCGCGCAGGTCGCCATTGCTGCGGCGGCTGTCGCGTCGCAAGTCGGCACGCCGGCTTCGGACGATTATCGAGCCGCCGGTGCGCTGCACGCGCGCATGCCCGCAGTGCTCGCAACCGCCGCGCGCGATCCGCGCGGCGCCTTGGCGGTGGTATTCGCACTCGCGCTGTCGGATCAATCGGAACTGCAGCAACGGCAAGTGCAAGTGATCGCGCAATCATTCGATGCATCGCTCGCTGATGCAGCGCGCGGTTTGATGTTGCACATGGGCGAATTGCATTCGATGCTGCGTCTGCCGCTGGCGCAACTGGCGTTTCCCACGCTGAAACGGCGGCCGCGCGCCGAACTGGAAACTTTCACCAAGACGCTGGATGCCCTGATCCGCACCGACAATCAGGTCGATCTGGACGAATACTGTCTTGCGAAACTGGTGCAGGTGCAGGTGATCGCCGCGCTCGATCCGTCGGCGAATTTCACAGCGGGTTCGGTGCGGCTCGCCGACGCGCAGGACGCATTGCGCGATCTGTGCGCATTGATCGCGCATTTCGGCAACGACGACATGGATGCGGCGCGGCGCGCGTTCATGCTGGCGATGCAGGAAGCGCTGCCCGGTTCGACACCGCTGTTCGCGATTCCGGATGATTGGCAGAACGCGCTCGACGATGCGCTGCAAAAACTTGCGCGTTTGAATCCGGAAGGCAAGGAACTGACCGTGCGCGCGCTGACCCGCGCGATCGCCGAAGACGGTCAAGTCAACGTGGCCGAATCGGAAGTGTTGCGCGTGGTGTGCGCGGTGCTCGGCTGTCCTCTGCCCCCAATTCTCTCGAATGGCTGAAAAAAGCGAGCGCGGTTTCTGGGTCGTCCGCCCGGGCGAAGGCCGTGCACTGATACTCACGGGCCTCGCATTCTTCTGTCTGCTGACCGCGTATTACGTGATCCGCCCGGTGCGCGACCAACTCGCCGGCGCGACCGGTTCGACCGCGTTGCCGCTGTTCTACAGCGGCACTTTTCTCGCCATGTTAGGCATAGCGCCGCTGTTCGGATGGCTGACCGCGCACCTGCCGCGGCGCGCGCTGCTCGGCTGGAGCTACGGGTTCTTCATCGTCTGCCTGATCGCGTTCGTGCCGCTCTTCACGCGGCAGGCGCAGATCGGCGCGCGCACGCTGGGCGTCGCGTTCTACATCTGGGTCAGCGTGTTCAACCTGTTCGTGGTGTCGCTGTTCTGGAGC
>Ga0070740_10001193_pt1 | contig 38144 bp, 29 predicted proteins | sample Coa_R2_FD_67286 | JGI IMG/M metagenome (GOLD analysis project Ga0070740, IMG submission 67286) | Surface soil microbial communities from Centralia Pennsylvania, which are recovering from an underground coalmine fire - Coalmine... | ecosystem: Environmental > Terrestrial > Soil > Unclassified ... | reverse complement strand
GAGGGGGCCGGGGTTGCGATTTTCGACATCAGCGCCACACAGGCCGAGTCGGCCCAACGCGAACTGTTGGCAGCCGGCCATGAAGTCATGGCCATCCCAGTCGACGTTACCAACGATGCCGGAATTGCCGCAGCGGCCAGCGCCGTCGCTGAGCGGTTCGGCAAAATCGACGTGCTGGTTAACAACGCAGCGCTGTACAACGAAATCGAACTCGGCAACGCAGATGTCGAATATGGACAGAAGGTAATGCGGGTCAACGTGTTCGGCGTACTGCTGAGCACCTGGGCGGTGGTGCCCTACATGATGCGGCGCCGGTGCGGATCGATCATACATATCTCATCGATTGCGGCCTGGCCGGGGTTGCGCCAGAAGACGCAGGGCCGGGCGATTGGCGCGGAGGGCGAAATACCCAATGAGGTAGTGCGTCGCGCCTACTACTACGGGATCTCGAAGGCAGCGGTTGTCTACCTTACCCATGCAATGGCGGGCGACTACGGACCGTACAATATAAGAGTCAATGCTATTGCCCCCGGGGTCGTCATGTCCGAAGCCACCAAGAGACTCGTGCCGAGGGAAACAATCGAGGCGTTGAAGAAATCGTCGGTTCTTGATTGCACCATCGAACCCGAAGAGCTTGGCGCTACGGCGGTATATTTGGCCTCTGACGAGTCCGCGAAAATGACAGGACAGGTGTTAGTAATCGATGGCGGACGGAAGCTTTGGTAAGAGGGTGCGGCGCCTGCCGGCAATTCGCTGTGCGTAAGGCGGAAGAGCATTGTGACTGGTGGAATCGATGAACACGGAGAGACCTGACGGCGGAGTTTTAAAGGGTATTCGCGTTCTGGAAATGGGTATGAACGCGGCGGGCCCGATGGCCGCCGCAATCCTCGCCGACTGGGGCGCTGAGGTAATCAAGCTGGAGCCTCCCGAGGGTGATCCCGTCCGCGGCCTTATTCAGGACGTCGGTCTTGACGCGGGAGGACTCAATCCGCTGCTTCACGCGTGCAATCGTGGTAAACGCTCCATCGCCGTCAACCTGAAGAGCGCCGAGGGCAGGGCGATCTGTCATCGGCTCGCTGCGTCCGTGGATGTGTTCATCACCAATATGCGCGTTGCGGCGCTCGAGCGCCTGGAGATGGATTACGGCCGGTTGGGCCAAATTAATCCCGGGCTCGTGTACTGCCTGGTAACGGGCTATGGCTGTGAAGGGCCTGACCGCGACCGGGCCGCCTATGATCTCGGGGTATTCTGGGGCCGAGCCGGCGTGGGCCCGGCAGTGCTTGGGGACAATGCCGAACCGCTGATGCGATGCGGCGCGTTCGGCGACTTCTATGCCGCGCTGAGTGCCGTGGCGGGTATTTGCGGAGCGTTGGTCAGCCGCGGACAGACCGGGCGCGGGCAAATGGTGTCCACTTCCCTTCTGCGCACCGGTGCCTATTGCATAAGCTCCGCCATCAACCGCACTTTGCTCGGTCAGCCAGCTCGGGCGATTGAAGAACGTGAACGCTTTCCCAATCCTCTCATCAATTGCTATCGCGACAAGAACGGACGGTGGTTCTATTTGCTCGGCCTTCAGGGCGACCGTTTATGGCCCAAGTTGTGCCGCGCGATTGACCGTCCGGAGCTTGAGCGCGATCCGCGGCTGGCCGATATGGCACGGAGAAGGGTGAACTCGGCCGAAACCGTAAGGCTGCTCGACGAAATATTCGCAACCAGGACTCTCGAAGAGTGGCGCCCGCTATTCGACCGGGAGGACGTATGGTGGACGCCCGTGCAGAGCATAGCCGAGGTGATACAAGACCCGCAGCTGCGCGCCGGCAGAGCGTTTGCCCAGATAGAGCTGTCCGACCGCACCATCGAGGTCGTAGCGCAGCCGGTGGATTTTAGCGAGACGCAGTGGTCTGTGTCGTCAGCCGCGCCAGAAACTGGTGAGCACACGGAAGAAGTTCTTCTGGAACTGGGTTTCGATTGGGAACGGATAGGCAAGCTTAAGGAGCAAGGGGTCATCATCTAGATACCAGGCATGCCAGAGCCTGCTGTCTGAGGCATATTAGCCAGTCCGCACAGTCGATTGGGAATAACGAGATATGGAGCAGAAGGTGTGTTTCTTTAGCGCAGGAGTTCCAATAGCGGGGGTGATTGGAATTCCGGACGATTATCGGCAGGGCGAAAAGCGCGCCGGTATTGTGTTTTGCTGCGGCTTCATCAGCGTAAAAGAAATTCACATTCCCGCGAATGCTGAATACATGCGCAGACGCGGTTATGTGACCCTCCGCTTCGACTATCGTTACTTTGGCGAGAGCGGTGGGGAGCCGCGCTCACGGTTGATTCCTCAGGACCAGGTGGCGGATATCCAGAGTGCCGTTACGTTCCTGCAGCATCGGCCGGAGGTCGATCCGGAGCGCATCGGACTTTATGGGCATAGTTGGGGATGCGGCAACGTAAGCTACGTGGCGGGAATTGATGACCGGATTAAGTGCACGGTTGGAATCGGAGGCCCAGCGGACTGCGAGCGCCAGTTCCGCCTCGGTACCGGCTTTGAGAGGTTTCTTGAGAGGGTCAAACGTGCGCGCACGGAGTTTATCCTGACGGGAAAGCCGACGTACGCCGACGTGAGTAAATTCATGGGCCGCGATCCGGAGATGGCCAGGGTGATCGAGGAGCAAAAGCAGCTGTATTCGACCTGGCGCCCGGAATTTACTTTTGAATCGCTGGCGGACGTCATGCGGTTTAAGCCGGAATCGGTTGTTCATCAGATTGCGCCGCGGGCCATAATGTGGCTGTTCTCCGACGCCGACAAACTGGTTTCCCAGTTCGAGGGAACGAGCTTTCTTGCCAAGGCGCGTGAGCCCAAGCAGTTGGTAATCCTCAACGGACTGACCCACGACGATATGTATCGTGAGCCGGGTTTCTCGCAGGTGATGGAGCATACCCGGGCGTGGTTCGCGAAATATCTACCAGCGCGATAACAGCACTGCGTAAAGGGTCCACGCTAATGGGAGTTCTGCGCGGGTATCGTATCTTGGAGTTCTCGGGCATCGGGCCTGCGCCGATGTGCGCGATGCTGCTTTCCGACCTGGGCGCGGAGGTGATTCGCCTGGACAATCCGGCCGCCGAGGGCGGCCTGCCCGCCAGATTCAACTTTCTCAGGAGAGGCCGCCGGTCAGTAGCGCTCGACCTCAAGCGGCCTGCAGCGCGAGTTGTGGTCATGCGGCTGGTGGAGAAGGCCGACGCGCTTGTTGAAGGGTTTCGGCCCGGTGTCATGGAACGCCTGGGGTTGGGTCCCGAGGAATGTCTGGCGCGCAATCCCCGGCTGATCTATGGACGGATGACGGGCTGGGGGCAGGAGGGCCCGCTGGCGCGCGCCGCCGGCCACGATATCAACTACATTGCTCTCAGCGGCGCGTTGCACGCGATCGGACGCGCCGGACAGCCACCGGTTCCGCCCCTTAATCTGGTTGGAGATTTCGGCGGCGGCGCGCTCTTCCTTGCCCTTGGTATCGTCGCGGGCCTGCTTGAGGCTCACAAGTCGGGCAAGGGCCAGGTCATCGATGCGGCCGTGGTGGATGGCGCTGCCTATCTGATGACTGCAATCTATGCCAATTATGCGGCAGGCGCGTGGAGCGACGAACACGGCGTCAACCTTATCGACAGTGGGGCTCCCTTCTACGACGTGTACGAAACGCGCGACGGCAAGTATGTGAGTGTCGGCGCGCTGGAGGCGAAGTTTTACGCGCAATTGTGTCAACTGTGCGGGCTGAACGAAGAAGATCGGACGGCTCACGACGATCGGCGACGATGGCCTGAGATGAAGCGCCGTCTGAGCGCGCTGTTTGCGAGCAAAACCCGTGAGGAATGGTGCGCATTGCTGGAGGGAACCGATGCGTGTTTCGCCCCCGTGCTAAGCATGGCTGAAGCGCCCGCCCATCCCCACAACCGCCGTCGGGGAACCTTCGTTGAATTTGGCGGAGCGGTCCAACCGGCCCCTGCGCCGCGCTTCAGCCGCACGCCAAGTGCGATTCAAGGCCCCGCTGTAAGGCCGGGCGAGCACACCGAACAGGTCTTACGCGATTGGGGAATCTGCGAGGAGGAGATCCGAGAAGCAACACGTCCGGACTAAGCGGGCGTATGCCGTCTGGGTGAAGCCAATGAACTCCATTTCCCATTCCGGTGTCCCGACGGCACCCGACACAGGCAAGCCGCGCGCCGTAAAGCCCCGTCATCGGCCTTATCGTGCATGTGCAAGGCCTCGAAGCACTCGGACGCCTTTTCGCCGACCTGGCGAAAGTTTTTAACCGAAGAGCAACGGAGGAATTATACACCATGAAAGCCACAGCGGTATCCCCGCGGCAACTGACAGTGGCCCGCCTGCTATCTGTCGCATTGACAGCGCTCGCTTTACTGGCCGCTTTCCCGGATGCAGCCAAAGCGGATGTTACGTACACCGAGGAGGCCTATAGGGCTCTTGCCGAAGCAGGTTCGGATGTCCCCGCCCCGGGCACGGTTATTAACAATTCCAATTGGAAAATCTACCGCAAATACCTGACGATCGGGTACCAGGCCTTTCACCAGAAGTCCCTGCCCTTTTATTTTGGTGACGGGACCGAGTTCAACATGGTTGTGACTAACTACGTACCGGTGCCCATGCCGAAGATCTTCGTTCAGCATACCGAGCAGTACGCCGGCCGCGTAAGACTTGAACCTTCCTCTCACGGGGGATGGCTCGCCGCCAACTACGTTGCAGGACTTCCCTTTCCAAAACCATCAGGGCCGATGGCCGGAGTCGAGATAGCGTACGATGCGCTGTACCGCTTCTCACCATATGCGTACGAGTCATGGGTCGATACTCATTCCATAGATCGTTATCGCAACGAGTCATCAACCCTGTTTAACTCCTATTTTTACCGTGTGATGCATTTGAGCGACCCTGACCTGGGATATCCGTTGAATCTGCCGATTGCCAAAGGATATTGGCTGTTGAACCGGTATGAGGTTGTGAATCCGGAACAGTCGAAATACACAACCCAGGTCGTCAACTTCCCGGACCGTCAGGACACGCTGCCGGAAAACTATGTCTTTCTGCCTTCCTTGAGGCGGTCCATCCGCCTTTCCAATGCGGCCCACTGCGCGCCGATCCTTGGTACCGAATTCATTAACGACGATAGCTTCCCGGTAAAGTTCCAGATACCTTTCTTTGACGTCAAGCTCCTGGGCAAGAAGACCATTCTCGCCGTCGACCACGTACGCCAGTTGAACGCGAAGGAGGGCAAAACATTTCCGATCAATGAAATGTACACCCATGGCGATCCGTTGCCCGGCTTCATGAAGCCGGAATATGCGAAATGGGAGCCAATGCCGGTGTACGTCATCGACGCGAAACCCTTGCCCTCCTTAGGCGGTTATTGTTATTCCCACCGCGTCTTTTACATCAACGCCGACTCGTATAATATCCTGGCCGACGAGGCTTACGACGTGTCGGGCAGGCTGTGGAAATTCAACGTGTACAACTGGCGCATCAGCAGCCTGAATGACGGTGAGCCATTCATCTCAACCGCCGACTATTATGGCGGAATTTACGACGTACAGAACGCGCACATGAATATGACAGGGTCGTGGCACGGGGCACCGGCGCGCATCGACAAGGAATTGGACGCCGGGCGGCTAAATGCCGGAGTGTACGGTTTCCCTGGCAGCCTTTCCCAGGTCATGCGGTGATTGCGCACTACCGGGAGCGGGGCCGAGGCGCGGAGCAAATTGCCAGGTCGAACGGATCGGACCCTGCTCTGCCTGCACGGTCATCGCGGAATCACCCTCACGGCGAGCCTCGGACCTTGAACGATACCTGGTCAAGCAAGCGGCCGGAGCGATCCATCAGCGCCAGCACGTGGAACCCCGGAGTGGGCGGCCACAGCAGGAGCCGGGCGGCGGAGCCCAAGTCGTGGGAATCAAGCCGCCAGTGCGCGCCGGGGCCGGTGCGCTCCGCCTCGAACCTGACCCGTTGGGCCGCGCGCGGGATATCGGGGTCCAGCGCGATTATGGTTTGTGCGGCGGGCGACAGGATGCGCGGATTTTGATCATTAAGGCGCGGCATCGGCGTGCCGGGTTCGGTGCCCGCGATAAACCATTCGGTGCGCGGCGGCTCAACCGAATCGGCAAACGCGACCGTGGCTGCACGCAGGGCGGCGGGACGCGCGATCGCCCCGCCGCCGTAGCGGTCGTGCAGGTAGTTCATTACTTCCAACCATACCGGCGCCGCGCCCGTGATTCCGGTCACGTTGTGCATCGCGGCGCCTGAAACGTTGCCGACCCACACGCCCACCGTAAAACGGTTGGTGTAACCCACGCACCAGTTGTCGCGCATATCCTTGCTGGTGCCGGTCTTGACCGCGCTCCAGTAGGGCGTGGCCAGACTGTTCTCCAGTCCGAAGGTGGCGCTGCGGCTGGCGCGGTCGGAAAGGATGTCGGAGATTAACCAAGCTGCCTGGGGCGAGTAGATGCGCGTGCCGGAGGTTTTCTCCGTTGCGAACAGGCGCATTGGCGACCATACGCCGCCGTTAGCCAGTGTGCGGTAGGCGTTGACGAGGTCCCACAGGCTTACGTCGGGCGAGCCCAGCGCGATGGACGCGCCGTAGTAGTCGCCGGGCTCGGAGATCTCCGCAAAGCCAAGGTGCCGCAGATGCTCCGCCAGGGCGTCCACGCCGATCAGCCCTGCGGTCCTGACGGCGGGGACGTTGAGCGAGGAGGCCAGCGCTGTGCGCATCGAGACCAGTCCTCTGAACTGCCGGTCGTAGTCAAGCGGCCGGTACAGGCCGCGCTCCTCGGGCACTTCCAGCGGCGTGTCGAGCAACAGCGAGGCCGGAGTCAGCAGCCGGCGCTCCAGCGCCAGGGCGTACAAGAAAGGCTTCAGGGCCGACCCGGGCTGGCGCAATGCGCGAACTCCGTCAACATAGGGCGCGCTGGACAGGTCGCCGGTGCCGGCCACATAGGCCCATACCTGGCCGGTGGCGTTTTCCACCGCCAGCACGGCGCCGTCGTTTACGTGGCGGTCGCGCACCTGGAGAATCTGGATGTGCAGCGCATTCGCGGCAAGGGTCTGGGTGTCGCGATCGAGGGTGCATCGAACCGATCGATTCGCGCCGCGCAGCCATCGCTGCGCCAGTCCCGGTGCAAGCGCCGCGCGGTTGAAATCGCTGCCGCGCCGTGCCGTGGCGCGGCTGACGGCATCCGCGACGTCCTCAGGCGCGGGCGCGTCCGCCGCCGCCGCACGCAGCGTCTGCGCGCGCCGCATCAGCTCCGCGCGCCGCGCGTTGGGCGCCTTGAGCAGGGCGGCCATCACCACCGCCTCGGCGGGGCCAATCCCGCCGGGCTGCTTGCCGAACATCACGCGCGACGCGGCAGCCACGCCCTGCAACTCGCCGCGATACGTGACGAGATTGAGATAAGCCTCGAGAATCTGGCGCTTGGACCATTGGCGCTCCAGGGCCAGCGCCGCCTTGATCTGGACCAGCTTCTGCCATGCGGTTTTGCGCCGATGCGCCGGAGCCAGCGCGGGATCGAGCAGTGCCGCAAGCTGCATCGTAATCGTGCTGGCGCCGCCGGCGTGCCGCCCCGTCAGCCGCGCGCGCAAGGAGCGTCCAATCGCCATCAAATCGACGCCGCGATGGCGCCAGAAGCGGCGGTCTTCGGCGCGAATCGCTGCCTTGATCAGGGCCGGCGAGATATCGTCGAGTGCAGTCCACGCCAAGCGGCGTCCCTGCCGGTCGATCCGCACCTCGTGCAGCGGCTGGCCGCGGCGGTCGAGCAGTTGCGCGTCGGAGGGCCGCCATCGTGCCCGCACCTCATCGAAGCCAGGCATGATGGGCTGTGGAATCGCGAGCCACGCCGTTGTCAGGATTATGCCGGCTGCGCCGATGCACATCCCGATCTGTTTCAGATGACGATGCATCGGCTGATTCACCGGCCGACCTCGAAGGGCGCATTGGGCAGCTCGCCGAACATCTCCGGCTCGTACAGCGGCTCGACGCGCGTGGCTGGGAGCTGGAAGGTTCCCGCCTGGTTCAACCGAATCGTGTATTCGACGTCGAAGGTGCCCTTGGGCAGGTAATCGTAGTAGGCGCGGAAGGCGTCGAAGGCGCGTTCGACAAAGGCCGGCCACAGGTAATTTTCGTTGTTCCAGTTCTCCGTAGAGGTGGCAATTTGGGAATCGCGCGCCAGCCCGGTTCCCAGATGCGACGCGCCGGCGGGAATCGGATCGTTGACGACCACCCAGGTCATGTCGGTCTGCGCCTCGATCCTGAGGTGCACGCGGACCAAGTCGCCCTGACGCCATCCACCGCGGTGCGGGCTTTCCACCGGCGTAAGCGTCCGAATGATCCTGTAGCCGCTGGAGAGCGGGGCCTTGAGCGGAATTGCGGCGTTGGCGCGCACCTGCACCCACGGATTGCCGCCGCCGGCGTGATCGATGCGCAAATCAGCCTGGGCCGGCGGCCATGCGAAGTCCAGCGTCCCGCCTTGGGGCGCGCGGGTCCATTGCAGTTGCTGCCGGGCGCCGTCGATTGCGGCGGATGTGATGCCGTTGATCGGTTTTGATTCGAAGACCTTGGCGAACTTGTCCACGGCCAGCGTGCCCCACGCGTTGGCGGTGGTGGTAAGCCACGCCCCGCGCGACTGCATCGCCATCGCGCCCACCATCACCTTGGGCAAGTCATCGTGCCACAGGTCGTTGTCGAGCAGGAGCAGGGCCAGACGCATTTGGTTGGTCTGGGGGCCGATCATCAACCACCACAGGTCGCTGCCCGACAGATGGGCGCCGGTGCCCTGCCAGTTAAGCCGGGCGCGCATGATCTGCTCGGCCGCCGCCAGGCGGGGCGCGCGCTGCGGCGCTGATTTCATCCGCAGCAGGATACTCCACCAGTCGATTACGGCGGAGTCAGGCCACAGGTTGGGGTCGATGATGATCGTGCCGAGCATCGATGGCTTGGCCTTGCCGACGCGCGTCAGCGCCTCGATCGCCGCCAGTTTGCGCAGCGGCAGGTCGACGCTGGTCACCGGCTCGTAGCGTACAACCTTTGCCTCGACGAAGTCGGCCAGCCCCTTTTCGATCGCCTCGAGCGAGGTGGAGGGAATCTCAAACCCGGCCTCATTGGTCAGCGACAAAAAGTATGACGTCAGCACATCGCTGCCCAGCTCCTGGCTGGGGAAATACTTGAGCAGTCCGTCGGGGTCGGTGTAAGAGGGCAGGTCCGCAACAATGCCCTGCCACAGCTTCGGATCGCGCAGCGCCACGGCGCGCGACACGCGCTGCTCAAGGCATGAGTAGGGATAATCGCGCATCCACTGGCGCACCCCGTCCAGCCCCGCGACCAGCGAGCGACTGAGCGTTAGCGCGACGCCGCCCGCGCCGGGAATCGCGTCGGCGGGACGGGCGATCGGCTGCGTGATTGGTTTTTCCCATCTGATTAGAGTCGCCTGATAGGTGCGGACCGGCACCGCGGGCAGTACGCGCTGAGTTATGAGCAGATGGTCCGAGGGGCCGCCCGCCGCGGTGATCGCTTCGACGTGATATTTAAGCTGCGCGACGCCCATCGGTACGTTGATTTTCCAACCGATCGTCCGGCCCTCGCCCGGGCCCAGTTGCAGCTTTTGCACCGGCTGCGGCGCCGCGGCGGCCAGCCCCTCGACCCTGGCGCTGACGGCGGTCTCCAAGGCATGCTCGGATGCGTTGCTCACGGTGAACTGCGCGTCGAAGGAATCGCCGGTACGGATGATCGGCGACACCCCGGCAAACAGCATCAGGTCTTGCGTGGAGCGGATGGTGGTTGAGCCGGTGCCGAACAGGCCGGTCCCCGCGCTGGCGACGGCGACGATTTTGAACGAGGTCAGCGAATCATTGAGCGGCACATCCACTTGCGCCTGCCCGCGTTCATCCAGCGCGACCACCGCCTTCCACAGCAGCAGGGTGTTGAACAACTCACGCGTGACGCGGCGTCCGCCGCCGCCGCCGGGCGGGAGCGCCTTAAGCCCATAATGGCGCTTGCCGACCACCTGCATCTGGGCGGTGGAGGTTTCGATTTCGTAGGGCCGCCGGCCCATCATCGCCTCAAGCAGCTTCCAACTGTCGTTGGGGCTGAGTTCGAGCAGCCCCTGATCGACGGCCGCCACCGCGACCTCCGCGCCGGGCGCCAGCGGCGCGCCGTTGGCGGTTTTGACGGCAATCTTCACGTGGGCCTTCTGGCGCACATGATATACGGCGCGATCCGCGCTGACCGCGACCTTCAATTCGTGAGCGCGCCATCCCACGCGCAACTCGGCGATTCCCAGCTTGAACGCGGGCTTGCCCAGATCAACCATCGCGGTCGGCTGGATCGATCCGATCCGTCCGCGCACCGCGAGCACCGAGACGAACACGTTGGGCGCGTAATCGCGGATTGGCACTCTGATCACCGGGTCCTTGCCGGACAGCGGGAATACCGACGCCGCGAGAATGCCTTCACGCTCCACGGTGACCAGCACGGTGGCCTCGCTGAACGGCATCCGCACCTGCAAGCGCGCGGTATCGCCGGGTTGGTAGGCCGGCTTTTCGGGCAGCACGTCCATGCGGTCGTGGTCGTGACCCTCGAACCATTCGCGGCGCTCGCCGGGGATGTAGATTTCGGTGTTGGCCGCGCTGGTGTTGCCGGCGTCGTCGGTAACCGTCGCCTGCACCACTACCGAACCGGTCAACGCGGGCTTTGCGTTGCACACCAGCATCCCGCGGCGGTCAGTGCGGCCCGCGCACAACTCGCCCGCCGGGCGCGTCTCGATCGTGTTTTCGTAGGCGTAAAATCCGCCCACCATCCGCTTGCGGTAGGAATAAACGGTGCGGCTGAACAGGGTCATCCGCGCCGCGGCGCCCGCCGCCGGTTTGCCCTGCTGGTCCACCACGGCGGCGTGGATGCGCGCCCCGGATGACGACGCCCACTCGCCAGCATAAATGCCTACCAGCAGTTTGGCGGGCCAGATAGTGATCGAGTTGGAGACCGTCTGCGCCTCGCCGTTGGGATCGCGATATTCAAGCTCAGCTTGGACCGCGACGGGCGTCTGCTGCATCGGAATTGCGGTAATTTGCGTGCGCGCGCCGCCCGCTGCGTCCAGCACCATCGCCGTGCGCTGATGTACGCCCGGCGGGGCGGCTTCGGGTCCGGTCGCTTCCCATTCCTCGCTCTTGACCACGCCCTCCTGAACCGCGCCGTTGGCGAAGGTGAAGCGCTCGAAGTCGGGGAACGACACGCTGGCATCCTTGGTGATCTGGCTGCGCAAAATCACCGGCAGGCCCTTGGCGGGGCCGCCGGCCAGGTATTCGACGCTCACGTCGACCGGGATCGCGCTGGCACGCACCGGCGGCGCGGCGGGCAGCCGGATTGCCGCCTTCATCAGCGGCACGCGGAATTCCTCGACGCGAAAGCTTCCGCTTTGCAGCTCGGTGGTTTCCTCCTCCGCGCCCCCGTCTTCGGACGGAGCCGGGCTGGGCTTCCTGTGATGGCGGATCAGAGTGATTGTGTATTGGCCGAGCTTGGCGTCCTTGGGGATATCCCAGGTGTTCTCGGCGGCGCCGTTATCGCCCCAATTGAGTTTGAAGTCGTAGGTCTGCTCGCCGCCCACGAAGCTGATTCGCATCGCATCGGGAAGTTGGCCGCGCGCTACCATCGCGAAGCCCGCGATCGTGCGGGCGCGGATCAGATGCTTCATGTGGACGGTCTCGCCGGCGCGAAACAGCGAGCGGTCAAGCACCGTGGTCGCCGCCAGGTTGTTCGGATGCCATTCGGTAGGCAGGTTGAAGCGCCACGGTTCGATGCCGTTTTGCCAGGCGGTGCGATCGAAGCTGAAGTCGTCGCCATGGCGGGCAGTGATGAGCAGTCCGCGCTCCAGACCGCGCAGCGCTTCGTTCTGATCGGTGTAATAGTCGGGGTTTTGCTGGCGGTTGTGGTCGGAGCCCTCGGGCCGCGTGCATTGCGGCAGATGGTCGAAGGCGGCGATGCGCGGCACCAGCGCGAGGCCGCGGCGGTCGGTACGCCCGCTCCACAGTTGGGTGCCGGTGCAGTCGGCGACCGCCACCTCGGCGCCGGCTACCGCTTTGGCCTGCTCCAGCGACGTGACCCAAATCAGGGAGTTGTCGTGTCCCTGCTTGAAATGGACTGCGAGGTTGGTGACCAGCGCGGCGGTGGGAACGTACATGCGCTGGTTGGTGCCGAGCAGCATCGAACCGAGCCGGGCGCTGGAGAGCTCGACGATGTAAAGACCGGGCTTGTCCAGCGGGATGCCGATCACTTCGAAGGCCTTGGCGCCGTTGGGCTTGGGCATCGTGAAGCTTTTGGCACCCTCGCCCGGCCCGGCGCCGAACACCGACTGGTCGCGGCGCGCCTCGGCAACCTTTCTAAGCCAGGTAAGGACCGCGCCGGCATCGGGCGGCGCCACGCGCCAGTAGGTGGCCTTGATGCGCGAGATCAGGTCGTAGAGTTTGGAACCGGATTTTCCCGCCTCGCCGTGCAGGTCAAGTTTCGCGCCGTGAAGTTCAGCTTCCAGGTTGCGCACGGTGACGGGCAGCACCGGAGCGGCCCGTTCGATGATGCCGAAGCGGGCCGAGAACTTGGCCAGCGGCGGATATTCGCCGGTCCGGACCGCAAGCGGAAACTGCGCGGCGTTGGCCAGTGCCCGCCCGCTGATATCCACGATGTCGTGCGGGACCTCGAGCATGTATTGCGCCGACTCGGCGAACGGCCCGGCAAAAGTCACCGACGATACCTGGGGCTGGTTGTCAACCGTGGGGCTCAGCCGCTTGCCGCCGGGTGCCACAAGCGCAACGCGGCGTGCCTGCGCCGACGCGACCGGCCATGAAAAGGACACCGTGATCGGGGTGAGCGGGATGCACGGGGCCTGCGGCGCTTCGCGCTCGCAGACGGATTTGGCCTTGAATTCCTTGCGGGTCTTGAAGTTGAACTCCTGGTCTTCGGTGGTCGCGATACCGGTGCTGGTCGCGATTCCCTTGCCCCACACCAGGCGGACCGCGGCTTGGTTGGGAAAGCGCTGGCGGGCCTGCAGAATAATCACCGGGCGCTGGTTGATGAAATTCTTGAAGCGCTTGAGCAACAGGTCGCGATCGGGTCCGGTCATGACCGTGACGCCGACCATCTGTGCGATGCCTTCCACCCCAAAAGAGGCATGGGCGAGGACGGACTGGACGTCGGGCTGCGCGTCCAGCACCAGGACGAAGGCCTGGCTTTCGTCGATATCGTTGCTGTCGGCCCACGGCCGCGTTTCGATGATCGACGGTCCACCGGTATCGAAGGTAAATTGCCGCCGGCCGGCGATGGCGGCGCCGCGCAGCGACTTCAGACCGGTGCTGAGCGTGAACGTGCATCGCAGCCCGGCAGGCAGGTCGTGGTCGAAGTCGTACGACCAGGTCTGGCTGTCGATCCATCGCGCCTTGGCCTTGGCCGGACAATCGGCCGTAAAGGCGTTGGCATTGACGCGCGGGTCCCCCAGCGGCACCATCGCTTCGGAAAATCGCGCCGTAACCTGGCGCACCTGCTTGACCGTGCCCTGCGGCGAGAAGAACACGATGGAGGGCGCGGCGGCGCGCGCCGGGCTGTCGATTAACGGCAAGAGAAACCCGGCCAGCGTCAAGATGACCGCGGCACGCCTGTGGCACAGGTATTCGAGAAGGCGGCGAGTGAGAGCGTAAATTGGAGTCAACCCCTTTCGATTCGCAGATAGAGCCGTGCGGCGCCAAGCTAACTCCAGATGAAATAGCACAACGTTGCCATCAGCGGCGAGAGACGCGCGTCGCCTGCGGAAATGTGGCAGCGAAGGGCTGATGCGCCGGACGCTGGCGTTTGCGCGCCGCGGTCAAAAGGCGCTAAAGCCCTTGCCAAGATCGCCGGCCTGGAGGTCGCATTGATGATCCATCACCATTTCTTCATGCCCAAGCGGGCGGATTTCACCCAGGAACAATTCTCGCAGTACTACCGCTACCAGCACATCAAGGCGGCCGGCGACCAGCGCATCCCGGCGCTGATCCGTTACGTCCAGAGCCATCGCGTGGCCGAGCCGCCCAGCGCGGCTGACTTCGCCGCGGTTGCTGAAGTCTGGTACGAGAGCGAGGCCGCCCTCACGCAATTCACTTCCAGTGCGCAGTACGCAAAGTTCCGGGCCGATGAACTGAACTTCGTCGACGTAAGCCGGGCTGAGAACCTGACCACTGTGGATCACGTGATGCTGGAGGGCGAGCGCAAAAAGGGCATGGTCAAGGGGATGTTCATGCTCAAGCGCAAACCGGGGCTTACGGTCGCCGACTTCCGCAAGCATTGGCTGGAGGTGCACGCGCCGATCGCGCTGGCGGAGATGGACATCCGGCGCTACGTGCAATGCCACACCATCGACAGCGTGTACAACTTCTGCGAGCCGCAGTGGGACGGTATCACGCATCTATGGTTCGACGACGCGGCAGCGGCCGCGCGCGCGATGGCGGCGGTGCTGCAATCGCCGGCGCTGACCGCGGACGCCGCCAAATTCATCGGCCACACCGCCAACCTGTTCGTCGCCGAGCACATCCTGATCTGGCCGAAGTAGCCCCGGAGCCCGAGGGCGTCCATGCGTGTAGTGGCGCCGCTCAGGGATTGAGCTGCCCCAGCAGCGGATGGTGCGGTCGGCCGCCCAGGCCCGGCCCGCGGCAAGGGCAAAGAGCAAAGCGCACACGCACAGCCCTTGACGGCCCGGCAATCGCGCAGCTTGATCCCTTGGCCGCCAATCGATGCGGCGAGCCGGCACAGATCAGGGAAAGCATCGCTTGCCCTCCTCACTGCGAGCCTATTCTGACCAGATAAGCTGGATTTTCGTTAATTAGTCCGCAAGCTTTGCTGAATTCTGAAATCGTTTGTATTCAATGGGAACACCGTGCGACAGCGGCACACCTTTGGAGAGCCCCGTGCCCCCTATATCATCTTGTAGAATTTGTATTCAAACCTGAACTATGGTAAGAGACGAATTTGTCTACTTCTGGTAAGCGGCGGCGGCCGGCGGAAGATGCATAAGCGGCGCGTTGACGCCGATTCCGCACCTGGCCAGCCGCAACCGCAGGAGAGAGCAGGATTTCGTATGGTTGCCCACAAAGCGGCGGCGATGCAGTGCCGGGCAGCAGGCAAGTCAGGACCGACCGGCGTCGGTGGGGCAGGAAGGCGAAGATTGACCGGTGCTGATGGCGCCGCGCAGGAGGGAGGATTCGAGTTGAATCGGCAAGATGCATGCCCGCAGACCGTGATGACACTGCACGAAGTCGCGCAGTTCCTCAGATGTCACGAAAGCACGGTGTACCGCCTAACCAAACGCGGCGAGATTCCGGCCTTTCGCTTGGGCTCCGAATGGCGGTTTCTGCGCTCCAAGATCGAGCAATGGATCGCCAAATGCCATCAGGGCGCCATGGGCCGGTAGTGATGTCACATGCGGCTGCGCGCCGGCCGGCCTTGCGTCAGATGCCGTACAGACGAGCGGCGTTGTCCGCTGTGATGAGGCGCCGCTCGTCGTCAGGGAGGCCGGCGAAGTCCTTCTCCACGCGTTGGCGGGAGCCCGGGAAGGTGCCCTCGGTGTGCGGGTAGTCCGAGCCCCACATCAAGCGCTCGACGTTGAGCAGTTCGCGCGTCAGCAGTCCGGCGCGGTCGTCTTCGAAGGTGAACCAGAACTGGCGATGGCAGTAGAAGCTGGGCGGCTGGTCCAGCCGCGGCTCCATATAATGATGATGGTCCTCCCACCAATGGTCCATCAGGCGAATCACCGGCGCCACCCAGCCGATGCCGCCCTCGGCAATCACGAACTGCAGCCCGGGATAGCGCTGTGGCACGGCTGAGCCCAGCAGGCAAGTCAGGCTACGCATCTGGTTGCCGATCTTGGTTTCGACGATCGCGTAGTTTCCCACCCGCATCGCCAGGCTGATGCCGGCTGCTTTTTCGGCGGGCGACAGGAACTGCTCGGTGGCGGTGTTGTGAAAGGCCAGCGGCAGCCCGAGGTCGCAAAGCGCCTCCCACAGCGGCACGTAATAGGGATCCCACCACGGCCGATTGGGGGTGTCGGCCGGCAGCAGTACCGATTTGAGATTCATCTTCGCGATGCGCGCCGCCTCCTCCACCGCCCACTGGATCGGGCCGCCGATGGGCAGGATTCCCACTCCGACCAGGCGCTGCGGCGCGGCGGCGCAGAACTCCGCCAAAAAATCGTTGTACACGCGGATGCATTCGCGCCGGTATTCGACGTCGGGCGCGGCCAGGATATACATCCCGCAGTTGGGGTAGATGACCTCGGCGCGGATGTTGTCCAGGTCCTGGTCGGCCAGCCGCGCGATCGGATCGGCCGCGCCGGGACGCACGTCGGCAATTCGGTTATGGCTATGCCCTTGGATCGGCTTGCCCGCCGCCTTTTCGTTGGCCATCGTGGCGATCGTGTCGATGAAGTCGACCGAGTTGAGCCCGTCGATCTGAAAGGCGTCGAACTCCTCGTGCTTTCCCCAGGCGGAGGTTTTGGTCACGATGCGCGGCGCGCGGTCGCGAAACCGCCGGTCCATCCGCTCCACCCACAAATTGGCCGGCTCCTGCACGTGACCGTCGGCGGAGATGAATTTGTCCGCGTTGCTGTCTGCCATGGCGGCTGCTCCCGATTGGTAATGCCGAAAAGTAGCATCCCGCGGCGGCGGGTGTTAAGTGCCGACCGCGCGGGTCAACGGCCGTGGACCGTGCCGCCGTTGATGTGGATGGTCTGCCCGGTGACGTAGCCGGCCTTCTCCGAGGCCAGCCACACCACGCAGGCGCCGATTTCGCGCGGCTGTCCCAGGCGGCCCATCGGGATGGTGCTGAAGATGCGCTGCAGGTAGGCCGAATCGCCTATCCGCTCGGCGGTGTTGGCCATCAACCCCAGCGCGATCGCGTTGAGCGTCACACCGCTTTGCGCCATCTCGATCGCCACGCTGCGCAGCAAACCTTCAATCCCCGCCTTGGCCGCGCTGTAGATCGACACCTGCGGCACCCCGCGCGACCCGGCGCCCGAGGAGATTTGAATCACCCGGCCCCATTTGCGTTGGGCCATCCCCGGCAGCACGGTGCGGATGCAATACATCGACCCGTAAAGGTTCAGATCGATGTTGTGATGCCATTGCGCGGGATCCGAATCGACAAACGGCCCGGTCGCGCCAATACCTTCAGGGATGCCGGCGTTGTTGACCAGGATGTCGATCGGGCCCAGTTGGCTTTCCACGCGCGCGACCCCGGCACGCACCGCCGCAAGGCTGGCGACGTCGAACGCCGCCGCGATCACGCGCCCGCCGGCGGGCTTGATCTGGTTGCGCGCCGCCTCGGCGCGATCGGGATGAAGGTCGTTGACCGCCACCGACGCGCCCGCTTCCGCCAATTCCTGCGCAATGCCCAGCCCGACGCTGCGTCCGGCGCCGGTCACCAGCGCGATTTTTCCATCCAGCTGCCCCATGGTCATCTCCCGTCTTTGGACCGCGGAACTTTGACTTGACCTCCGCAAGAGCGTGATTCTATACCACGTCAGCGCAAGCCGCGCGCCACCGGCGGCAGGCGTATCGCGCTCGATGGAGGTTGGAGATGGCGTTCGTACGAAGCTCGAAGTCGGCCGTAGTGCGCGCCAGGCTGAGTCACCCGGTGATCGATTCCGACGGCCACAGCCTCGATTACCGGCCCGCCCTGATTGACCATCTCAAGGCGGTCGGCGGGCCGAGCATCCTGAGCCGCTTCGCGGCGCAACTGGCCTGCACGCAGATGGATCCGGCGTGGTACCGCCTCGATGAGCGCGGACGCCGTGAGCATCGCACGCTGCGCACGCCATGGTGGAACGTTCCGACCAAAAACACGCTGGACCTTTCCACTTCGATCATTCCGCGCCTGCTGCGCGAGCGCCTGGACGACATGGGGCTGGACTACTCGGTGGTTTACGCCGGCGGATGCCTGCTGCCGATCCATTTCGATGACGACGAGGTGCGCCGCGCGGTGTGCCGCGCAATTAACAATCTGCACGCCGAAGTGTTTGCCGAATGCGCCGACCGAATGACGCCGGTGGCCGTCATCCCGATGCATACGCCGGCCGAGGCACTGGAGGAGCTGGATTACGTCGTCACCCAGCTCAAGCTCAAGGCCATCCTGATGCCCAGCTTCGTACGCCGGCCGATCGCCGCCGTGGTGCGCGATAATCCGCAAGCCGGGCCGTACGCCAACTGGATGGACACCTATGGCATCGACAGCGAGTACGACTACGATCCGGTGTGGGCCAAATGCATCGAGCTGGGCGTGGTGCCGACCTTTCATTCGCACGGCATGGGATGGGGCAGCCGGCGCTCCATCTCCAACTACGTCTACAACCATATCGGCCATTTCGGCGCAGCGGGTGAGGCGATCTGCAAGTCGCTGTTCCTGGGCGGTGTGACACGGCGCTTTCCCCAGCTCAAGTTCGCGTTTTTGGAGGGCGGCGTGGGCTGGGCGCGCAGCCTGTACTGCGATTTGATCGGCCATTGGGAGAAGCGCAATCGGGTCGCGATCGAAAACCTCAATCCCGTCTATCTCGACCGCGAACTGTTTGTCAGCCTGTTCGAGCGCTTCGGCGCCGGGCTGGCCAAATACGGCGACCCGCGCGACGGCATCGATTTTCTCGGCATCGGCGAGGACCGCGCGGCGATCGACGAATTCGCGCGCTGCGCTATCGAGCGCAAGCAGGACATCCACGACCTGTTCGTGCCGCATTTCTATTTCGGCTGCGAGGCCGACGATCCGGTCACGGCGTCCGCCTTCGACGCCAAGGCCAATCCCTTGGGCGCGCGCCTGGGCGCCATCTTCGGCTCCGATATCGGCCATTGGGACGTGCCCGACATGAACGAAGTGACGTCGGAGGCCTACGAGATGGTGGAGAAGGGAATCATGACGGAGGAGGACTTCCGCGATTTCGTCTTTGCCAACCCGGTGCGCCTGTGGACGGCGCTCAACCCGGATTTCTTCAAGGGCACGGTGGTGGAAGCCGCGGCGGCCAGGTTGGTGGCTGGTTAGGAATCTGGCGGGTCGCGGAAAAAGTTGGTGGGGCCGGCGTCCCTGCCTATCGATGATGCGCGAGCGGTTCTCGCCCGCGCCATCAAGGCAAGACCCGCGCCGATTTCCAGTTTTGCTCGCCCGGGGAGACCAGCCCTTGGTTGGACAGAGAAAAAAGAGCCCGCACATTCGCACGAATTCGTGCCTACTAACGATTTCAACATTTTGCGCTAGCTCTAATCGCTCGACACGCTCACTCCGTCGGGGCCGCCGAAGATTCGCTGGCAGAGGTGGTAAATCGGCCAGACCGCGAGCGCAAGCGCCGCTGCCACCAGCAGTTGGACCTTGCCGCCGGCGCCGTTGGCGGCGACGCTAAAGGTTGCCGTCCACACCGCCAGCGGCGCGATGACCGTCAGCAACAGGCCCAGGCGGCCGGCACCGATTACAAACAGACCCTGGCGCCTGGGGTATAGCCGCCGCAGCCGCACCAAGGCCGCCATTTCCAGCGCCAGCGCTGCCATGTAAAACGTCACGTCCAGGGTGACCAGCGCGGAGAAGCCCAGCGGCAACAGCAGGGTACAGACAGCGCAACTGGTCAGAATCGCGGTTGACGGCGTCGCCTGCCGTTCCCATATCCGGGTGAGCGCCTGGGGCAGGAAGCGTTCGCGCGCCAGCACAAACGGCATCCGTGACACCCACAGCATCGCGGCCTGAAACACCGCCAGGGCACTGACCATCCCGCCAATCGCCAGTGCGCCGCCCAGGTAGACGCCGCCCAGACGCTGGCCGATGCGCGCAAAGGCGCCGGTCGTCCATTGGGCTGAATTACCCACCACGGCGGTGCCCACCGCCAGCGGCAGCAGGTATCCGGCCACTACTGTCGGCAGGACGCAGGCGATCGCGCGGGCGTAATTGCGCTGCGCGCCGCGGATTTCAGCCGCCACCACGCTCAGGTTCTCCCATCCGCAGAAATTCCAGATCACCACCGCCAGGGCCGCCCCCAAAGCGCCCAATGTGCCGGATGCGGACGGGGGCGGCAGATGCCAGTCGCGAATCGATACCAGTCCGGCTGCGATCAAGCCTGCAAATGGCGCCAGCAGCGCGATTGTCAACAGCACCGAGGCATGCCCGACAGGCTGGACACCCATCAGGTTGAGGATGCCGCACAGCCAGACCATCGCCACGGCGACCAGGATTACCACGATGGGGCTGGATGGGAGCAGGAAGGCCAGGTAGGAGGCGAACAGCACCGGGTAGATCGCCATGTCCACGCAGGTGTAGAGAACGGTAAGATAGGCTTCGGCAAAGCCGGCGAACGAGCCAAAGGCTTCCTTGACCCAGAAGTAAAAACCACCTTCGACCGGGAAGAGTGCGGTGAGTTCGGCAGCCATCAGGGCGGTGGGCAGGCTAACGGTCAGGGGCACCAGCAGACACAACAACAAGGTCAGGCGCGGGCCGCTGGCCGCGACGGCATCCTCGATCCCGTATGCACCACCGCTGATTGTCAGGTACATTACTGCCATGAGCGGCAGTAACCCGATCTGCCGGCTACCCAGGCTGCTGCGGGGCCGCCCGCCGCGAGGGGCCTCAGCCGGCAGGGGGCTTGGTGCGCTCGAATTCACGGTCGTACCCATAACGCCATGGCGTCTGCGGTGAGCGTATCTTCAATTCGGGCGCCGTTGTCCCAGCCCGCAGCATGGCGCAGTCCGATGGGGGGAGCTGCAAGTTGACCGTCAAAAAAGGCTGTGTTAACCAGTGAGTTGCGAATCACCATCTTCCCTGTTTTCGATGAAATGCCGCGGCAAAGCAACGCTGGCCCTGCTGGTCGCAGGCTGTGCGCTGTTTACCGCCTGCGCCGCCACTCCGGGCGCTGAGCCCAAAGCCGCCGGCCAACGTTCTGAAGTGGGCGCCCCAAGCCTGCCCTTTGGCGGTATACCACCGGTTGCCATTCCGCCCGACGCCGCGGCGATGGGCGATTTTCTCAAGGCCGAGGTCGCCAGCAACGAAGGTGACCGCAAAAACGCCACCATCTTCTATGAGGCCGCCGCGCAGGCCGATCCGCACAATGCCGCCCTGCGGCTGAAGCTGGCCTCGCTCTACGTGCGGGACGGTCAGCTTAACAAGGGGCTGGAGGAGGTCAATGCGGCGCTGGCGCTGAAGCCCGACATGGTCGAGGCGCGCCTGCTCGCGGCGGGACTGCAATCAGCCACCGGTGATGAGGCCGGAGCCGAAAAGCAGTACCTGGAAGTGCTCAAGATCGACCCCAAGAGCCAGGAAGCGTACCTCTACCTGGGTACGCTTTACGCCAAGCAGGGCAAATACGACGCCGCGCTAGCCACCTTCCGCAAAATGATCGCTGTCGACCCGCACGCCTTCCTGGGCTACTACTACGCCGGGCGCGTCGCGGCGGCCGCACAAAACTATCCGCTGGCCGAGACCTACTTCCATCAGGCGCTGACGCTCAATCCTGAATCCGAGCTGGTGGTGATGGACCTGGCGCTGCTGCGCGAGCTGGAAGACAAGCCGCAGGACGCGATCAAGCTTTATCAGCGCGTACTGGCCGCCGATCCTACCAACGAGACCGCGCGCAAGCGCCTGGCGGCATTGTACGTGGGGCAGAAGAAGTTCGAGCAGGCGCTGAGCGAACTTAAGAAAGTCGAAGGGATGGAGACCAATCCCGAAGACACCCGCATCAAGATCGGGCTTTTGTACTTCGAGCGCGGCGATTTTGAGCGTGCTGCCACCGAGTTCAACCTGGTGCTGGGCGCCGAGCCCAACAATGCGCGCGTGCACTACTATTTGGGCACCGTTTATGCGGAGATGAACGAAGCGGAGAAGGCCGAAGCGCAGTTCAACCTGGTCCCGCCCGACTCCGACCATTATGTCGAGTCGCGCATCCATCTGGCCTATCTCTACGACAAGGATGAGCATTATGACCAGGCGCTAAGCGCGCTGCAGCAAGCGCTGGCCAAGCGGCCCAACGACACCGAGTTGATGAACTTCATCGCCGGCGTCTACCGCGAGAAGAAGGACCTCCCCGCCGCCATCAACGTCGCCAAAAAGATGGTCGCGCTGGATCCGAAGAACGACAAGTTCCACTTTACACTGGGTGCGCTGTACGACGAGGCCAAGGACAAGCAGCTCAGCATCGAGCAGATGCGCGAGACCATCCGGCTCAATCCCAGCAACGCGCAGGCGCTCAATTACCTGGGCTACACCTATGCCGAGATGGGCACCAACCTGGGCGAGGCGGAGCGGCTGATCCGGCGCGCCTTGCAAATCGAGCCGGGCGACGGCTTTTACATCGACTCGCTGGGGTGGGTCTACTATCAGCAGGGCCATTACGACAAGGCGGTCAAGGAACTGGAGCGGGCGTGGGATTTGGTCGGCGACGACCCGACCATCACCGAGCATCTGGCCGACGCCTACGAGAAGCTGGGCAAGCTCAAGCAGGCCCATAGCCTGTACAAGGACGCGCTGAGCAAGGCCAAGGAGACCGACCAGGTCACCCGGCTGAAAGACAAACTCCAGGCCCTGCGCGATGACGGTCACAGCCAGCCCTAGCAGGCTTTGCTGGATGGCGGGGCGGGGCGGCCTGAGTGTCATCATCAGCCTGGCCGTCATGCTGGATGGCTGCGCACTGCTTGCCCCACGTTTGGCCCCGACTCCGGCCCAGCTCCCGCCGCCCGAACCGGCGCAATTTCAGCGTCTTACCGACGCGCTGATCGAGCGCGCACGGCGTCTGGACGCGATGCAGGCCGACGCGGTGATGGATTACGCGGGCGGCGGGCAGCACCTCAAAGTGCGCGAAACGGTGGTCGTCAAGCGTCCGGCCAGCTTGCGGGTCGAAGCGCTGACGCCGTTCGGGGTCGCCGCAGTGGTCGCCGCCAACGGCACCACGGTCGCCATCTACGAACCCTCTAACAACACGTTTTACCGCGGTGCTGCATCGGCGGACACCCTGGATCGCTTCGCGCGCATTCCGCTGCCGCCCGCGCAGGCGGTCAAACTGCTGATGGGCCTGTTGCCGCAGGGCGAGGCCGACTTTGCGGCGCCGGCCTCGGTGTGGAGCGAAAACGGGATGCTGGTCGGTTCCTACTCGATGCCCGCAGGCGAGGTCGATGAGTTGGGCTTTGCCGACGGACAGTTGCGGATGGTGCGGGCGCGCGACAGCTCGGGAGGGGGCTACGAGGTCAACTACAGCGACTATCGCGACATCGGCGGGCTTGAGTTCGCCCATCGTCTGGAGGCGAAATTTTTGAACACCGGCATCCGCCTCAACGTCAAATACAATGACGTGATCGTCAATCCCACTGTGAGCGATTCGCAGTTTGTGCTGGTGCCGCAGGGCACGGTGCGGATGATCGATTTGGATCGGCCGGCGGCGGGCGGTCATGGCTAAGCGTCCGGTGCTTATAGCGGTCTGCGCGTTGGCGCTGACGGCGGGATGCCAGGTGCGGCGCGCCGCCAACGATCACGCCCGCCAGCAGATTCTGTACACCGCAATCAGCAGCGACCCCCAGACCTTCAACCCGATCCTCGTCACCGACGCGTACTCGGGTGAAATCCTGGGCGATGTCTTCGAAAGCCTGATCCGCATCAATCCCGTGACCACGCTGCCCGAGCCGGGACTGGCCGAGAAATGGGAGATCGCGCCGGATCAGAAATCGATCATCTTTCATCTGCGCCGCGGCCTGCGATGGTTTGACGGCCAGCCGCTGACCGCGCGCGACGTCCTCTTTACGCTCGATGTCATCTACGACCCCAAAGTACCCAACAGCATCCGTCCCGGACTGTTGATCGACGGCAAACCGTTAAAGGCCGAAGCACCCGACGATTACACCGTGGTGATGCGTCTGCCCAAGCCGTTCGCGCCGCTGCTCTACGCCATCGGTATCCCGGTGATTCCCGCGCACATCCTGGAGCCGGTGTGGAAGGCGGGCCAGTTCAACCATTCGTGGGGAATCAACACGCCGCCGAGCCGGATAATCGGCGACGGACCCTTCCGTCTGACGCGGTACGTGCAGAATCAGTTCGTGCGAATGGAGCGCAATCCAGACTACTGGATGAGCGATGAACATGGCGTGCGGCTGCCGCGTTTACATGGCAAGGTGGTGCAGATTATACCCGACGCCAACGCTACCTATTTGCGCTACCAGTACGGACAGATAGACATATATTCGCCGCGCGCCGAAGAGGTATTGGATATCCGGCAGAAAATCAAAACCGGCCGGCTGCGCGCGAAGCTCCAGGAAATCGGCATCGATACCGGCGAGCGTTTCTTCTGCTTCAACCGCAATCCCCGCCATTACGTCAAAAACGGCGTCACCGATCCGAAGCTGACCTGGTTTACCGATTTGAATTTCCTGCGTGCGATAGCGCATTCGATCGATAAAAAGGGCATCATCAACCTCGTCTACCATGGCCTCGCCGTGCCCGCCGTCTCCGACGTATCGCCGGCCAACAAGCTTTTCTATAATCCCAATCTCAAGGACTACGACTATGACCCGCGGTTGGCGGCGGAAATCCTGGAAGGCGCGGGCTATCACATGGCCGATGGCAGGCGCGTCGATCCCAGCGGCCATCCGATCGAATTCAACCTGACCACCGCCACAGGTTCTCCCGAGGCCGACCAGATCTGTGCCATCTTCAAGCAGGACCTCGGTAACCTGGGTATCAAGGTCAACTACCAGCCGTTGGAATTCACCACGCTGGTCGAGAAGGTGGAATCGACCTTCGATTGGGACTGCGTGATGATGGGGTTGACCGGGACGATCGAACCCAACGACGGCTCCAACTTCTACCGATCGTCGGGAAACCTGCACCTGTGGAATCCCAACCAGAAAACTCCCGCAACCCCTTGGGAGGCCGAGATCGACCGTCTGATGGACCAAGGCGCCTTTGAGATGGACCCGTCCAAGCGTGCCCCATACTACTGGAAAATCCAGCAGATCCTCCACGATCAGCTGGCGATTATCCAAACCGTCCGGCGCAAGGACTACGTATCGTGGACCGATTCGCTGGAAAATTATCGGCCCAAGGTGTGGGGCGTTTACAAACCCGAATGGATGCAGTTCAAAGTCGACTAGCTGCGATGTCTGCGTAGTGAGGAATCTCAGCGATGTCCGCGCAACCGCTTTCGTTGATCATTCGACGCGGAAGTCAGCTCACGTCGCATCGTTGAGTTTTCTCGCTGTGCTCGGAATGACAAAACCAAATCCTGTGCAATAATGGAACGAGGCTCTCAGGACTGACTGAATGACTCGCTTCTTAGTACGCCGATTGCTCAACATGATCCCTTTGATAATCGGGATCACCCTGATTTCGTTTCTGGCGATGTCGCTGGTGCCGGGCGACTACCTCTCCAACCTCAAGATGAATCCGAAAATCTCGCCCGAGGTAATCCATCAGCTCCAGGCCCAGTTCGGACTCGATCAACCGCTGCTGGTGCGCTATGTCAAATGGCTGTGGGGCGTGCTCCACCTGGATTTCGGCTATTCGCTCCAGTATCGCGTCAGCGTAACCAGCCTGATCGCGGCGCGCGCACTCAACACCGTAATCCTGGCCGCCGCCAGCATGGCGTTTGCCTGGATGCTCGCGATTCCCATCGGCATCATCGTCGCGGTGCGGCAGAACTCGATCTGGGATCGCGTGCTGTCGTTCCTGGCCTTCTTCGGCATGTCCATCCCCAATTTCTTTCTGGCCTTCCTGATGGTGTATTTCGCGATGTGGATGGGCAAGGACTGGCTGCCGCCGGGCGGAACCTTTTCGGTCGATTACAACTCGCTGGACTTCGCCAACCGCGTCGCCGACCGCATCAACCACCTGATCCTGCCGGTGTTCGTGCTGGGCGTGGCGGGGATGGCGGGCCTGATGCGCCTGATGCGTTCGCAGATCCTGGAGATCAAGAATTCCGACTTCGTGCGCACCGCGCGCGCCAAGGGGCTGTCCGAGCGCGTCGTCATCTACAAACACGTGCTGCGCAACGCGCTCAACCCCTTCGTCACGATGGCGGGCTATTCGCTGGGCGACCTGCTGGGTGGCGCCGCGCTGGTCGAGGCGGTGATGAATCTTCAGGGGCTCGGCCTGCTGCTGCTCAACGCCGTGCGCGCGCTGGACATCTACCTGGTGATGGGCTCGGTGTTGATCGGCACCGTGCTGCTGCTGGTCGGTAACCTGCTGGCGGATATGGCGCTGGTCGCGGTCGACCCGCGCGTGGACTTCTCCTCGATGGCCTCCCAATGAGCGCCCCCGCTACCGCAATGCCGCATCCGCAAAGCGTCGCGGCCGCCGCGCGAGTGCGCGGCGGCGTGGCGCGCGAATGGCGCCTTGCGTCGCGCACGGTGCGCGTCTCGGCGCTCTGCCTGGTGCTCTTTTATCTGTTCGCGGCCTTCTCGCCGTTCTTCGCGCCCTACGATCCGGCCTACCAGAACCGCGCGATGCCCGACTGCCCGCCGATGCGCCTGCATCTGAGCGCCCCGGCGGACTGGCCGCACGGACTGTTCTGGACCTACCCGATGCGCATGGTCGACGCCGAGGAACGCACCTATGCGCCCGACCGCTCGCGGCGCATCTATATCCATCTGTTTTCCGGCGGACATCTGTTCACCACGCAGTCCGAAGACCAGCCTTATTATCTGTTCGGCAGCGACGGCCTGGGGCGCGATCTCTTCTCGCGCATCGTATACGGCGCGCGGGTCAGTATGTGCGTCGGGCTGATCGGCGTGCTGATCACCTTTACACTGGGGCTCGTGGTCGGCGCGCTGTCGGGCTATGTGGGCGGACTGACCGACAACCTGATCATGCGCTGGTCGGAGATCGAGATGTCGCTGCCGTCATTCTACTTTCTGTTAGCGCTGGCGGCGGTGATTCCGCCCGGCATCAGCGCCGCGCAGCGCTTTTTCCTGATCGTCGCGATCATGAGCTTTATCGGATGGGCGGGTCTGGCGCGGGTGATCCGCGGGATGGCCTCCTCGGTGCGCTCGCTGCCCTACGTGGAAGCGGGACGCGCGCTGGGCGGCTCGCGATGGCGTATTATCACACGCCACGTGATTCCCTCCGTGCTCGGCTACGCGATCGTCGCCGCCACCCTGTCGATTCCAGGCTTCATCCTGGGCGAAAGCGCGCTGTCGCTGTTGGGGCTGGGAATCCAGGAGCCGACCCCAAGCTGGGGCAACCTGCTGAGCCAGGCCGAAGACCCGCAAAACCTGTCGCGCTATCCCTGGATCCTGATCCCAGGCATCTTCATCTTCCTGGCGGTAATGTCTTTCAACTTCCTGGGCGATCACTTAAGAGATCGCCTCGACCCCGGCAGCAATTAGCGCCTTTTCCCGCCGCCATCCCGAGCAGGGCGATCGCACTGCCTGACCGGGATGATTCCCGGGGGAAGGCGGAGAATGGTCATTGGCGCGCGGCCCTATTTTCTTCGCCGCCGCGCTTTAGATCTTGATGCCTGGCGCTCCGGGCTGCGCCAAGGCACTGCGGACCCTCACCCGGCGCTGCGCGCCGGCCTCTCCCCTCCGGGAGAGGCCAATCCAACCCGGCTCGAAATCGACAGTCTCTGTGGAGAGGGGGTGGTTGCGGGGGAGGGATTTGAACCCACGACCTCCGGGTTATGAGCCCGGCGAGCTACCTGACTGCTCCACCCCGCGCCGACATACTGCCAGTGCCCGCAGTGGGGGTCAACGGGGTGTAACGGGCAGCACCAATTTTGCGGCGCGCCGCTCAGGGCGCGGCCAGCTTTCGCACCGCCGCCTCCACCACCGTGCCCTTGAAGAAGTCCGGGTTCATCCCCAGCCACATCCCCGCCGGATTTTCGAACACGAAACGGCGGAAGTCGTCCTCGCTGATGACGCCGCGTTCGACCAGCTCCCAGGCCTCGCGGCTGACTTCGCACATGTCGGGCACGTCCCAATGACCGATATCGGAGCTGAAGATGGCGCCCAGGCGCGCTCCGAACGGATTGCGCCGCGTGTCGAAGGCGGCGGCGTTGATCGGATCGTCGGCTTCGCACCCGAAGTAGAAATGGTCGACAAACAGATCGCGGATGTCCTCGGCGCGTTCGATGCCGCATCGTGACCAGTCATCGCGCGTGGCCAGGTCGGAGCTGGGGTCGGCGTTGGGCAGGGTGAAGGAACGGGTGGCGAGCCGTCCTTCCACCAGGCTGCCGCCGTAGCGATGGCATAGTTCGAGGAAAAGCTCCTTGTCGATGCGCGCCGGATTGTAGATCTGAACCTGCCGGCCATTGCGCTTTTCCCAATGCCCGATCATGTCCGCATACAGGCCGGCCGCCCAGCCCACACCGCCCTCCAGAAAGGCGAACTTCAACGTCGGGAAGCGGCGCGTCACGCCGCCCATGAACAGCGCCTTGCACAACGCTTCGCCCGACGCCGCGAAATGGCCGATGTGGTTGTACATGTAGTTGGAGGGCGAAGTGCGAAAGCCAATACCCATGCTGAGGGAATGGAAGGTCGGCACAACTCCCAGCTCCACGCACTTGGCCCATAGCGGGTCATAGTCGTACTCGCTGTCCAGGGCGAAGGTGTCAATCCAATAGGCAAAGCGCGAGGACCGCGAGCGCTCGGCGGCCAGCGCCGGGATTGGACGGCGCACGTAACTGGGCATCATCGCAGCCTTCAATCCCAGTGCGCGGGCCGCATACTCCAGCTCCTCGATTGCCTCGGCCGGCGTGTGCATCGGCACCACCGCCACCGGCGCGATCCGGTCGCGGAACTCGCCGAAGTAGCGCGCGAAATAAATATTGACGCCGCGGCAGGCCGCGCGCCGCGCCTCTTCATCCTCGAGGTCGGGAAAAATCAGCGCCAGGCTGGGATAGAGCACCGTGAAGTCCAGCCCCGTCTCGTCCAGCCGCTCGTACAGCAGCCGGGGCAGCGTTGCGGTCGCCAAATCCAGCGTGTTCTGCGCCGGCAGCGCCCACCATGGCCCGCGCGAGACGCGCCACTCGCGCCGCTCCTGTGCCGACGCTCCGCCAAACGCCCCGGGCAGCAATTGCCTGACCCGCTGCGCCATCCGGGGCCCGCCGACTTCGGCGATGCAATCGAACAGGGCGCGGGCGAACTCTATCGCATGTCCGTCGGAATCGATGATCGGATGGTTCAGACGCGCGCGCAGGGCCGCCGATGGCGATTGATGTGCGGAGGACATGGGCCGCTCGCCTCCTCAAGCAAAGAGTTTTGCCGGCGCGAAGGCCGTCGCATGCACGCGCATACGCCGACGCGCTGATTATGGTGCTCCGGCCGCCCCTGCCGCAAGATGATCTATGCTGTGAAAAAGCTTTGAGGGCCCCCAAGCGGCGTTCAATCGGCCAGAATCCGCACGCTGCACTCGCGATGCTCGCGGCCGAACTGCTTGACTTCCTGCTCGACGGGCCCTCGCGCCGCCTGAGTGTCGTCGACCATCAGGCGTCCGGCGGCGGCCGGCTCGATGCCGTCGGCCTCGATGGAAACGTTGTGATCGTCGCAGCAGATGAATGCCATGGTAAAACTCCCTGTCCGGCGCTTGAGTCTATAGCACGGCGCCGCCGCTGTCAGCCCGGAGACGACCAACCTATACACGCGCGGCGCCCTTTTGTGGTAGTCGATCGAATACAAGGAGCGCAACGATGAGTCTTAAGGGCAAGGCAGCCGCCATCGGCATCGGCGAACTCAAGCCGTATCGCGAACCAACCGAGGACTCCGCGCTGGATCTTATGACGGCGGTGGCGGCCGAGGCGATCGCCGACGCCGGGCTGGAAAAGAAGGACATCGACGGTCTGCTGGTCGGGATGGCCAGCGCCGACCCCGGCATGATCTATCCCTCCGCAATTGGGGAGCTGTTCGACTTGCGGCCCCGGATGCTCAACGTGCTCGACATCGGCGGCGCCAGCGGCGCCGGGATGATCTGGCGCGCGGCGGCCGCGATCGACGCCGGGATGTGCAACGCGGTGCTGTGTCTGACCGCCGACCTCAACCGCCTGGGGCGGCGCCGGCCGCCCATGATCTCGTTGATGTACGAGTTCGAAGCGCCCTACGGCGCGATCGGCGCCAACTGCAGTTACGCGCTGATCGCGCAGCGCCACATGGCGATTTACGGCACCAAGCCGGAGCAGATGGCGAAGGTGGCCGTTGATCAGCGGCGCAACGCGCTGGCCAATCCGCTGGCGTACTTCAACGACACCCCGCTTACCATCGACGATGTACTCAACTCGCGCTACATCTGCGAGCCGCTGCATCTGTTCGAGATCGTCAGTCCGATGAGCGGCGGCGCGGCGGTGGTGGTCGCCTCGCCCGAAATCGCGCTGCGCGCCAAACATCCGCCCATCTGGCTGATCGGCGCGGGCGAAGGCTCCGACCGCGCCTCGATCACCTATGCGCCCGAGATTACGGAATCGGCCGTCAAGGGCGCGGCCGACGCGGCCTTCAAGATGGCGGGGGTGTCGCGCAAGGATATCGACCTGGTCTGTCCCTACGACTGCTACACGATAACCGTGCTGGTCACGCTGGAGGACGCGGGCTTTTGCAAAAAGGGTCAGGGTGGACCGTTCGTAATGGAGCACGACCTTACTTTCTCAGGCGACTTTCCCTGCAACACGCACGGCGGGCAGTTGTCGTTCGGTCAACCCGGACTGGCAGGCGGGATGAGCCACGTCACCGAGGGGATACGCCAACTGATGGGCCGCGGCGGCGACCGCCAGGTCAAGAACGCACGCCTGGCCTACGTCAACGGCAACGGCGGAATCATGAGCGAGCAGGTAAGCTTGATCCTGGAGCGGGTGTCATGAGCGAATACGTCAAACCTCTGCCGCAACCGAGCAAGACCAGCCGGCCGTTCTGGGAGGCGGCCAAACGCCACGAGTTGATGCTGCAACGGTGCGAGGCGTGCCACCAGTTCATCTACTATCCGCGCGCCCGCTGCCCGCACTGTTTTTCCGACCGCCTGGTGTGGCGCCGATGCAGCGGCAAGGGCAAGCTCTACAGCTTCACCGTGGTCCATCGCCCCTCCACCCGCCTGTTTGCCGACGCGCCCTACGTACTGGCGATTGTGGAACTGGAAGAAGGACCGCGGATGACCACCAACATCGTCGCGCCGCCGCAGTCGCTCAAAGTCGACATGCCGGTGACCGTCTTCTTTGACGACGTTACGCCCGAATGCACGCTGGTGAAGTTCAAGCCGGCGGGCTAATCGCACGCTCCTTGCCCGGCTGATGTACTCCCGCGCCAAAGCGCGAACGCGGTGCTGCGTTCAGGAGCGATAGCGCGCGATGATCTGCTCGCCGAAGGTGCGTAGCTGCTTTTTCACCACCTCGAGCGGGAGCAGGCCCTGGTCGGGGCCGTAGATGAAGTACTCGGGATTGACCGTTTCCACCAGGCGATCCATCTCGCGCAGGACCTCGGGGATGGGTCCGGCGGTGATGGTGCCCGACTCGCGCACACGCTCTTTGGTAATCGCATGGGGCGGCAGCGTCACCTTGCCCAGCGGGTAGCGGATCGCGTCGTCGGGGCGGCGCATCGATTCGGCATAGCCGAAATGGCTGTGGAACAGCCGCGTGACGACGCCGATCACGCCGTTCCACGCCAGGTCGTAGGCTTCGTCCGTATCGCGTCCGAAGTACACGCTATGCATCACGCCGAACGCCTGGCCCAGCTCCAGCTGGCGGCCGCAGGCGGCCGCCTCGTCGCGGTAGAATTTGGCGATGCGCAGTATTTCGGGCACCATCGGCACCGCGGTCAGCGGAATCACGCCGTTGCGCGCCGCCCACGAGATCGTGGCGTCGCTGGCGGAGAAAGCCTGGAACAGGGGCGGATGGGGTTTTTGGTAGGGCTTTGGAACGATCGAGATCTTGCGCACCCGGCCGTCTTCGACCTCGCCCGGAGCGCCCGCTTGCGCGGTCCATTCCGCCGCCCGCCACGGCGTGCCCTCCTCGTATGGATAGGGGAACTCGTAGTACTTGCCCTTGAATGCGAAGGCTTCGTCCTTCCACGCCAGTTTCAGAACCTCGAAGACCTCTTCGAACGCCTCGCGGTTGGTCTTGTCGATCTCGGACTGATCGCTGCCGGTGGCCTGCACGTGCAGCTTCTGCGCCATCGGATTAAGCCATCGCGTCTGATAGCCGCGCGCCAGTCCTACAAAGGTGCGGCCCTTGGTCAGATGGTCCAGCCATGCGATGGTGACGGCCAACCGCAGCGGGTTCCATCCGGGCAGCACGTAGCCGACCGGTCCGACCTTGACGTGTTTGGTCTGCGTCGCGAGGTAGGCGTAGAAGGCAGGCACGCTGCCGAACTCCAGCCCCTCGGTGTGCAGGAAATGCTCGGGCAGGCCGATCATTTCAAATCCCAGGTCCTCGGCCATCTTCGACAACTCGGTGACTTCCTCGATCATGCGCTGGATGCGGTCGTTATGATGCGCGATCGGCCGCAGCCGGATGCGCTCTTCGACGGTGCCGGGAACGCTGGGAAGGAAAAAGCACATGAATTTCATCGATCGGAAACCCCGCGACGTTGTTAAGGCAGAAACCCTCTGGCGGACAGACCTCTCCCTCTACCCGCTTCACCTGCGCACGAAGCATGCCAGCCCCAATCGGCATAAAGAACTTGGATCTTTGCGACCTTGGCATCCAAATCGCGCTGGTGCGGCCCGGCGATGATCCCCGAATGGAGCCATTCGCGTTTCCAAAGGAGCCAATTTGCTGGCCGGCTAAATAGGATGCTTGGCCCGCATTTAACGAAGATGGATTTCGGGGCCGCGCGCTGCTGGAGTGCGGGACCCGATTGGTGGAGCCTTACGTATGTGCCGGTCCATGACGCGCGACCGCTTTTTCTCCGCGCAAAACCGGGGCGGCGCGATGCCCGTGCCTCACTGGCGGGCAGGGCGGCCCGCCCACCATTTTTTCATTTCTTCAATTCTCGCCGCAGTTTGCCGGGCCCACCAGTCAAGACCCGGGCGGGGATGGGTTTCCGCAGTCAATCGCCGGAACTGGTTTTGCGTGGCGTGCTGAACTCGCCCGGCGCGGCTTCCAGCTCGGTCTGGAAGGTGGCATGGAAGCGGTTTACCAGGTGGCTCATCCCGACCATCATCATCAGTTCGATCAGCTCGCGCTCGCTCAGATACCGGCGCAGCCGGCCGTACAGGTCGTCGCTGACCTTGCCGTTGTGCGCCATCACCTCCGCGTATTCCAGGATTACGCGCTCCACCGGCTCAAAGCCGGCGTTGGTGCGCCAATCCATGTTGGCCAGCTTCTCCGCGCTGATGCCGACTCTCGCACCGAGAGTCATGTGCGTGGGCACTCAATAATGGCACTGGTTGATGAGCGAGGTCTTGAGGTAGGCCAGTTCGAGCAGTCTGCGGTCGAGCGCCGCGCTGCGGTTGACTGCGGTCATAAAGCCCCACAGGCCGATGAAGATCTCCTTGTGATGGGCCATCGTGGCCAGCACATTGGGCACCGCGCCCAATGACGCGCTCATCTGTTCATAGAGCTGACGGAGCTCGGGATCATCAGGATTGCGCAGCGGCTGCAAACGTGCCATCTCTCGCCCACTCCCCCTTATGCGGCAGCGGCTTTGCGCGGCGTGAACTTGACCGGCATGTGCTTGATGCCGGCGACCTGGATCGAGGTCAGGCGCTCGACTTCGCCCGCCAGCCGCAGATCGGGCATCCGCCGCATCACCTCTTCCAGCATCAGGCGCAGCTCCAGGCGCGCCAGGTGCGACCCGATGCAGAAGTGCTCACCCTGGCCGAAGGCCAGATGGTAGTTGGGCGTGCGCGTGATGTCGAAGCGATAGGGGTCGGCGAAAACCTCCTCGTCGCGGTTGGCGGAGGGATTCCAGATCACGATGAAGTCGTCGTCGTGGATGCGGCGCCCGCGCCATTCGAAGTCGCGCGTCGCCGTGCGCATGATGTGGGTGATGGGACTGGTCCAGCGCAGGATTTCCTCGATCGCGGTCGGCATCAGGGCGGGGTTCTGCGCCAGGCGCTCCCACTGATCGGGATTGCGCATCAGCTCCAGCACGCCGCCCGATATCGCGTTGCGGGTGGTCTCCAACCCGCCCAGGACGAACATCACCGCGTTGTGGCCGATTTCCATGTCGTTGAGCAGCTCGCCGCCGAGCCGGGCGGTGCCGATCACGCTGAGCAGATCGCGCCCGGGTTTGTCGCGCCGGTGCTTGGCGAGTTCCAGGCAGTAGGTGAACAGATGCATCCCGCCCATCATCGAGGTCTGCATCGCCGAACCGCCGACCTGGTATTCGGGATCCTCGCCGCCGATTACCATGTTGGCCCACTTGTACATCGACTCCCAGTCGGCGCGCGGAATCGCCATCATCTCGCAGATGATCGCCATCGGCAGACGCGCCGCGACATCGACCACGAAGTCGCATTCGCCGCGTCCGGCCACAGCGTCGAGCACTTCGCTGACGATGCGCCGGCCCGAAGCTTCCAGCTGGGCCACCGCGCGCGGCAAAAAGGCGCCGTTGAACTGCCGGCGCATCGCGCTGTGGCGCGGCGGGTCGGTGCCGATCAGCATCTGGCCACAGCCGCGCATCTCGGGACTGAGCATCGCCTCGGCTTCCGAGTTGGAGGGCAGTCCCACGGAATAGCGCTGGGAGCTGAAGGTGATAGGATCGCGATAGACGGTCAGCGCGTCCTCGTAGCGCGTGATCGACCAAAAGCCGCGCTGGATGCGCCTGCCCGTGGTCCAATGAATCGGATCCTCGGTGCGCAGCCGTTGCCACACCGGATGCGGATCCTGCCTGGCAAAGCATTCAGGATCGGTAAGATCGAATTCCATGGCCTACCCCTTTGCGTTGACAACCGCGGGCCGGTGCGTAAAGTTCCCCGCGCCGCCACTATCCTACTCGTTTGCACCGCGCCTTTACAGGCTTTGTATCGACTTGGCGGCATCGCCGGCTGCCGAGTTTTAAGCCGGTTCGAGCCCGCGGCAGGGCCTTCCAAAATGCGCATCGGCTAGAACCCGCGATCAGTCCAAAAGACGGGCCAAGACATGGCCGAGCCATGATGGTAGGATTTTGGGGCGTTTGCAAGGGGCGGCAAGCACGAGAATACGGGAGAAAAGGGAAAAACCACGGCGGTACCCCGGCTACCGCGGCGCCGAGAAGGACTCGCATGCCGAATCGCACGAAAGCAGTCTACGTCTCTCTCCCGGCTCAAGACCTGGCGTCGCACGTTGTTCCAACGCCGTAAGGAAGTGCAAATATGCTGTTCGCACCCTTTATTTTCATCTACATGATCATCGCTCTGAGCATCCTTGCCGTTCTCTTCGTATCCATCCAATTAAACCTCATCAGCTATGCATTCATGGTGTTGGGGCTGCCGCCGCGGCTGGCGGTGCTCGCTCTGCTGGCCAGCCTCATCGGCAGCTACATCAACATTCCCCTGTATACAGTAAAGTCCGGCTCCGCGCCGGCGGTCGCGACCGTGGATATCGACGGTATGATCTACAACATCCCATATGAGTACCGAGGCGAGGGTACCAGGGTGGCAATTAATGTAGGCGGTGCGATTGTGCCGCTTGCAATCGCAGGCTACGCGCTCGTTCGCTCGCCTGAGGCGACGCTACCCTCGGTGCTGGCAACAGTAATCGTCGCGGCGGTTACTCATCGATTCGCTCATCCGGTGACAGGTCTTGGAATCACTGTGCCGATGTTTATCCCGCCTCTCCTGGCAGTCACGGTGGCGCTATTTCTGGGACAGGCAATGGGGGTGCCGAGAGCGATCCACGTTATCGCCTATGTAAGCGGCGTGTTGGGCACTCTCATCGGCGCGGACCTGACCAATCTGGGCCGCATCAGCGATCTTGGCGCACCTGTCGCCTCAATCGGCGGTGCGGGAACCTTCGATGGGGTCTTTCTTACCGGGATAGTAGCGGTGCTGCTGGCCGGCCTGTAACCTTTTGCATCCATGCCGCGGACGCGGGGCAGGCAAGACAAAACCTCATGGCGTTGGAGAAGCGGGTTTGCAACGGCGGCGACCCTTGTTCCAGGCAAAATCGGTAGGCCTGCTCCAGTGTGGTGACGCATCGAACTCATTGATGAAAGAGGGCACTTATGGGGTACTGGCGGCAGTATGCGGAGACCTTCGTGGCGCTATTCGTAATCGCAGACCCGATCGGCGCGGTCCCGATATTCCTGAGTCTTACGCAGCATCATCCGCCGGCTGACAGGAAGCATATTGCCAACGTGACGGCGCTCGCGGTAGCCGCCATTCTGACCGCCTCGGTGTTCGTGGCCGAACCGCTGTTGGGGTTCTTCGGGGTTGATATCGCGGCCTTTCGCGTAGCTGGCGGCATTCTAATCATGCTTATGGCATTGGGGATGCTGGAGGCCGCATCGCGGCGAACCCAGCGCACAGCCGAAGAAATGGCCGAGGCCGAACTCAAGGCGGAAATCGCCGTAGTCCCGTTGGCGATTCCCTTAATTGCCGGTCCCGGCGCGATCAGCACCGTAGTTATATATGCGGATCAGTCGGCTATGTGGTTTGACACTATATATTTGGTCATTGCCTGTATGCTGGTCGCCCTCTTCGTGTGGCTGGCACTAAGAGCGGCGGATCCTATCCGGGACCTGTTGGGAGCCACCGGTATTAACGTGGTTACGCGCTTACTGGGCGTGATTCTCACGGCGGTGGCCGTGGAATTCATCACTTCAGGCCTAGCCCGACTATTGCCAGGTTTGGCGCTCGTGGAGCGCTAACGCAGCGTAGATCGCGACAATCGCGGTATGTATGCATCACCGTCCCAAACGTGGGCGGCAGCAATTTGTAATTTCACACAAAATGCAGGGTGTTGAGAAAATGGTGGTTCTCGACACCCTGCGTAAAAACCGGTGCCCGCCGCAATCTTTCTCCATACCGGCGGCCGGGAATCACCGCTGCTTGAGCATGATCGCGGCCTTGGGCTGTTCGTGGCCGGAGATCGGCTTGGGCCGATAGGGCCCTTCCAAGGCCGCGATTTCCTCGGCACTCAGTTCCAGGTCCAGCGCCCGGATCGCCTCATCCAGATGCTCGAGCCGGGTGGTGCCGATAATCGGCGCGGTGACGCCGGGGGCCTGAAGAATCCACGCCAGCGCGACCTCGCCCGGCGTGACGCCGCGCGCCGCCGCCACTTTGGCGACTGCGTCGACGATCGCAAAGCCGTCCTGCGTGTAATAGGGCGCCGCGAACGGATCGCTGCTCGCCCGCACGGTCAGCGCCTTGCCCTCGCGCGTGCGATTGCCGCACAGAAAGCCGCGCGCCAGCGGGCTCCACGGAATCACGCCCACGCCCTGGTCGATGCACAGCGGAATCATCTCGCGCTCCTCCTCGCGATAGGCCAGGTTGTAATGGTTCTGCATCGAGACGAAGCGATGCCATCCGTGCTCGCGCGCGAGATACAAGGCCTTGGAGAACTGCCAGGCCGCCATGCTGCTGGCGCCCAGGTAGCGCACCTTGCCGGCGCGCACCAGCGAGTCGAGCGCGTCGAGCGTCTCTTCGATCGGCGTCGTATAGTCCCATCGATGGATCTGGTAGAGGTCAATGTAATCGGTCTTAAGCCGGCGCAGCGAGGCCTCGCAGGCCGCGATGATGTGCTTGCGCGAAAGCCCCACGCAATTGGGTCCCTCTGCCATCCGCCCGTGCACCTTGGTCGCGATCACCAGTTCGTCGCGCCGGCCCATCTCGCCCAGCCATCGCCCGGTGATCTCCTCGCTGACGCCCAGCGAATAGACGTTGGCGGTGTCGAAGAAATTGATGCCCGCCTCGATCGCGCGTGCGAAATGCTCGCGCGCCTCGTCTTCAGTCAGCACCCACTGGCGCCATTTTTTGCTCCCATAGCTCATGCATCCAAGACAGATTCTGGAGACGCTCAGTCCGGTTTTGCCCAGTTTGACGTACTTCATCGCGCAATCCTTTAACTCCTCAAGACCGTTGCGATATTGGTTGATGCAAGCGAAGCGATTCAGGGCTAAATTACCATACCGGCGGACCGGAGGTGATCGGAACATGGCGCACCGGCGGCTGAAATTCTGGGGATGGGGTCACGAAGGCGACGGCCCCAACGAAGATGCGCAGCGCCGCCTGTGCGAGCGCACCGCGCGCCGCTTC
>Ga0070740_10001192_pt1 | contig 38144 bp, 27 predicted proteins | sample Coa_R2_FD_67286 | JGI IMG/M metagenome (GOLD analysis project Ga0070740, IMG submission 67286) | Surface soil microbial communities from Centralia Pennsylvania, which are recovering from an underground coalmine fire - Coalmine... | ecosystem: Environmental > Terrestrial > Soil > Unclassified ... | reverse complement strand
AGTGCGCGTTGTCGTGAACCCAGGTGATGCCGCTCTCCCTCGCCGGCACCTCCACGAACGTGACGCGGTCTGACGCGGCGGCGCTCGACGGGGTCTGCGCGTTCGACTGCCTCGCGCGCGACGCGGCTGCGCCTGAGCAGAGGAGGGCGAGGGACAGAACGAAGTTGATGGTTCGTCGCAATGCTTGTCGTGCCTTTCGACTTCAGGGCTTCGGCGTGTTGCCGGTCGTGCCGGGCCGGTCGCTTGCGCCGGGACGCGCGCCCTGCGATTCGGGCGTCGGCTGCTTCTTCTGCTGCTCCTCGTTGAGCCGCTGGATCGTGGCGCGCTCGCGCTCGGCGTCGGCGTTGCGGTTGAGTTTATAGTAGAGCCGCGCGAGCAGCACGTGCGCGGGCGTGAAGTCGGGCGTGAGCGCGACGGTGCGTTCGAGCAGCGCGACCGCGACCGCGTTGTCGCCCTTCGCCTGCGCGAGCTGCGCGAGCTGGTAGAGCGCGCCCGTGTCGTTCGGCCTCAGCTCCAGGGCCTTCTTCAGGTACGGCGCGGCGTCGTCCAGGCGACCGTCCTCGCGGTAAATCCAGCCGAGCCGCGCGTTGGCCTCGAAGTCGCGCGGGTTCGTCTCCAACTCCGCCGCGAACTCCTTGACCGCCTGCTCGCGGTTGCCGGAGAAGAGGTACGCGCGACCGAGTTGCGAGTGGAGCGTCGGGAGCTTCGGGTTGATGGCCGCGGCTGCGGTCAGCTCCTCGATGGCCGGGTTCATCTCCTTGAGCGCGAGGTGGAGCGAACCCATGATGAGGTGCGACTCGGCGGAGTCAACGCCGCGGAAGACCTTGCCGATGAGTTCGCTCGCGTCGTCCGTGCGCCCCAGACTGATGTAGGCGGAGCCGAGCGCGTATGCGGCGGCGAGGTTGTCGGGCTGCGCGCGATAGACCGTCTCAAGTTCCGAGACGGCGTCGTTCAGCTTGTCGAGCTGGTAGAGCGATAGACCGAGGAGCAGGCGCGCCTGAAGGTTTTCGGGCTGCGCGTTGACGACCTTCGTGAGTTCGCGCGCCGCCGCGTCGAGGTCGTCGGTCTTGTAGAAGGCGATGCCGAGGTTGAGGCGGACGGCGTGCTGCGCGGGGTCAACGGCGAGCGCGTCCGTGTAGCACTTGATCGCCTGCTCGTACTTGCCCATGCGCGCGAAGACGACGCCGAGGTTCGAGAGCGCGTCGAAGCGGCGCGGCACCTTCTGCAAGGCCGACTCGTAGGCGGCGCGCGCGCCTTCGAGGTCGCCCTTCTGCTGCAACTCGACGCCGCGCGCGAAGTCGGCTTCCGACTGCCGCACCGCGGCGGAGTCCTGCGCGGGCGCGAGCGCGAGCGCGAATAGGAGAATCAGGTGAGCGAACATAAAGCGTTCTTCACGAGGGCGTCTTTGTTCGGCTTTAATCGAGCCGCGTCGGCTCTTCTTCGGGCGGGCCATCCACCTCGGACTCGGCGGAGTATAGCACCGCATTTTCCGGCGCGACAAACGGGCGATTCGAGAACCTTAAGACGCCTCCGCGGCGCGCGGGGGTTGACACGTCGTGCATAATATCCGCGCCTCCACCAAGAGCGAACGCAGGTTTAGCCGGAACTTCTCGGCCCCGCCCGCGACGGTTTGTTGCATGAGCATACAAAAGTTTTGACGAAGAGGTGAAATGCGGTGACGAAAAAAATGCGGACTCCCGCGGCCTTCGTTCTGCTGCTCGTCGCGGCCAACGCGCTTCTCGCGCAGAGCGCGGCCAGGCCCTTCGCGCTGGCCGCGGCGGACGCGCGGCAGGCGTCGAAGACAAAAATCTCGCTCGACTCCGGCTGGAAGTTCCGCGAGGCGGGCAAGGGCGACTGGCACGCGGCCACCGTGCCGGGCTGCGTCCACACAGACCTGCTCGCGAACAAGTTGATCGAAGACCCCTTCTACCGCGACGACGAACCTAAGTTGCAGTGGATCGGAAAGACGAACTGGGAGTATCAGACGACGTTCAACGTCTCGCCCGACGTTCTCAAACGCGAGCACGTCGAGATGGTCTTCGAGGGACTCGACACTTACGCGACCGTCACGCTCAACGGCTCGCAACTCCTCGAAGCCGATAACATGTTCCGCACGTGGCGAGTTGACGCGAAGCGATTGCTCCGGCCCGGCGCGAACACGCTGCACGTACTTTTCCGCTCGGCCATCAACGAGGTTCTGCCCGTGATGGCGAAGATGGGCTACCAGCTTCCGGCGGTCAACGATCAGGGCGAGAAGACTTCCCCGCTCACGCGCAAGGCCCCGTACCAGTACGGCTGGGACTGGGGGCCGCGCTTCGTGACGAGCGGCGTGTGGCGTCCCGTCTCGCTCGAAGCGTGGGACACGGCGCGCGTCGAAAGTCTCCGAATCATTCAAAACCAACTCGGCAAAGACACGGCGCAGTTGACCGCCGAGGTCGAGGTCGTCTCGGCGGGCGCGGCGGACGCAGTCGTCGTCGTCGAGAACGTAACCGACAAGGGTGCGCCCTCGCGTCAGCCCGTGAAGCTCGCCGCGGGCGCGAACAAGGTCGCCGTCAATTTCGAGATCGCGGGGCCGCGGCTCTGGTGGCCGAACGGCTACGGCGATCACCCGCTCTACGACATCCGCGCGCGCCTGCTCGTCGGCGGCAAAGACGTTGACGAAAGGAGCGCGCGCGTCGGACTTCGCACGGTCGAACTCAGGCAGCAGCCGGACGCCGACGGCAAGAGCTTCACGTTCGTCGTCAACGGCGTGCCCGTCTTCGCGAAGGGCGCGAACTGGGTTCCGGCTGACAGCTTTCCGACGCGCATCACGCGCGAGCGCTACCGACAGTTAATCGAATCAGCCCGCGACGCGAACATGAACATGCTGAGAGTGTGGGGCGGAGGCATCTACGAGTCCGACGACTTCTACGAGTTGTGCGACGAGATGGGAATCATGCTCTGGCAGGAGTTCATGTTCGCGTGCAGCATGTATCCGGGCGACCAAGCCTTCTTAGACAACGTCCGCGCCGAGGCCGCCGATAACGTCAAGCGCCTGCGTAACCATCCGAGCATCGTCATCTGGTGCGGCAACAACGAGGTCGAGACCGCCTGGGATCACTGGGGCTGGAAGCAGAACCTTCCGGCGAGCCTCTGGGACGATTACAAAAAAATCTTTCACGGTGTCTTGCCTCAGGTCGTCGCCGAGTACGACCCGACGCGGCCCTACTGGCCCAGCTCGCCCAGCTCAAACTTGGAAGACGACCCCGACTCGCAACGGATGGGCGACGTTCACTACTGGCAGGTCTGGCACGCCGCCGCGCCGTTCACAGAGTACGAGAAGCAGCACCCGCGCTTCATGAGCGAGTACGGCTTCCAGTCGTTCCCGCAGATCGAGACTGTCAACGCCTACACCATCCCGTCCGACCACGACATCCAGTCGCCCGTCATGCTCGCGCACCAGAAGCACCCGCGCGGCAATCAACTCATCCGCGAGTACATGCTGCGCGAGTACCCGGAGCCGAAGGACTTTGAATCGTTCCTCTACGTCAGCCAGGTCTTGCAGGCCGAGGGCATCAAGGTCGGCGCGGAGCACCTGCGCCGCATCATGCCGCACAACATGGGTTCGCTCTACTGGCAGTTGGACGACGACTGGCCCGTCGCCTCGTGGTCGAGCATTGACTACTTCGGTCGCTGGAAGGCGCTCCAATACTACGCGCGCCGCTTCTACGCTCCACTTCTCGTCAGCCCGCACGTCGAAAATAACAACGTCGAGTTCTACGTCGTCTCCGACCGCACGCAGGCCGTCAGCGCCGAACTCGTCGTCACGCTCACGGACTTCGACGGCCACGCTCTCTCCGAGAACCGAAAAGCGGTCGAGGTCGCGCCGCTCGCGAGCAAGTCTTACCTGAGCGTCGCCACGAACGAACTGCTCCGCGGCCACGACCCGAAGGCGGCCTTCCTCGACTGCGAGCTGCTCGTCGGCGGCAAGTCCGTCTCGTCGAACCGCGTCTTCTTCCGCCCGTTCAAAGAACTGACTCTGCCGACGCCGCACGTCACGACCGACGCGGCGAAGACGCGCGACGGGTTCACCGTGACTCTTAAATCCGACAAGTTCGCGCGCGACGTTTATCTATCGGCGGAAGGTCTCGACGGCTACTTCGCCGACAACTATTTCGACCTCATCCCCGGCAGGGAGGTCACGGTCGAGTTCCGCGCGCGCCGCCCCGTGAGACTCGACGAGTTCCGCGCGCACCTCAAGGCGCGCACGCTCGCCGACGCGTTCCGTTAGAGTATGCGACGAACCCTTAACGTTCTGCTCGCGTGCGCGGCGCTCGCGGCGCACCTGACGCTCGCGCCCGGTCGCGCCTCCGGCAGGGACTCGGCCATCAGGCTCAACACGGTCGGCTTCCTTCCCGGCCACGAGAAGCGCGCCTCGGTCGCGGCGCGCTTCACCGACTTCAGCGTCGTTGACGACAAGGGCGGCGCGGTCATCTTCCGCGGCAAGGCTTCGGGGCCGGTTCACAACGCGGACACGGACGAAGACCTCTACGTCGCGGACTTCTCCGCTCTCGACCGTGCCGGCCTCTATCATCTCGAAGTCGCGGGCGTCGGTCGCTCCGCGCCGTTCAGGATTTCGCGCGACGTGTACGACGAGCCGTTCCGCACGGTCGTTCAGGCGATGTACCTCTGGCGCTGCGGCGCGGCGGTGAGCGCAGATGTCGGCGGCGTCACATACTCGCACGCCGCGTGTCACACCGAAGACGCCTGGCTCGATGCGGTCGGAGAAGGGCACGCGCGGCGCGACGCGACGGGCGGGTGGCACGACGCGGGCGATTACAACAAGTACGTCGTCAACGCGGGCGTCACCGTCGGCACGATGCTCCTCGCTTGGGGGCAGTTCGGCGCGCGGATTCAGAGGGCGAATCTCGACGCGCACGGCTCGGAGAAAGGACTGCCCGCGTATCTCGGCGAAGTGAAGTGGGAGACCGACTGGCTGCTCAAGATGCAGGCGGCGGACGGCTCGGTCTATCACAAGGTCTCGACCAAAAACTTCGGCCCCGCGGGCCAGCCCGAAGACGAGAAGACTCCGCGCTACTTCGCGCCGTGGAGCAGCGCGGCCACCGCCGACTTCGCCGCGATGCTCGCGATGACCGCGCGAGTCTTCGATCCATACGACCGCGCCTACTCGCGCCGCTGCCTCGACGCCGCGCGCAAGGCTTACGAATACTTACGCGCGCACCCCGAAAGTCATCGCGCCGACCTCCGCGGCTTCACCACCGGCGCTTATCAAACGGGCGACGCGGACGACCGGCTGTGGGCGGCTGCGGAGTTGTGGGAGACGACGGGCGACGCGGCCTACCTCAAAGACTTCGAGACGCGCGCCGCGGCGTTCGCCGAGAAGTTCGACCTGGATTGGGGCTGGGGCGACGTGAAGAATTTGGGGATGCTCACCTATCTTTTCTCGAAGCGCGCGGGGCGCGACGCCGCGCTCGTCGGTCAGGTTCGAGACGGTTTGATCTCGACGGCTGACCGCGTCGTCGCCCTTCGCGACGCGCACGGCTACGCGCGAACGCTCGGCACGAAATATTACTGGGGCGCGAACGGCGGCGTGGCGAACACGACCGTCATTCTTCAGTCGGCCAACCTCGTCGCGCCGAAGCGCGTGTACGTCGAGGCTGCGCTCGACGCGATCTCAAACCTCTTCGGTCGGAACTTCTACGGGCGCTCGTTCGTCACCGGCGTCGGCGCTGAGCCGCCGCTGCACCCGCACTTCAGGCCGACGCTGCGTCAGCCGGGGAAGCCGACGTGGCCCGGCTACCTCGTCGGCGGCGGCTGGCCGCGCGCGACCGACTGGCGCGACGAGGACGAGAACTACCGCGTCAACGAAGTCGCCATCAACTGGAACGCGCCGCTCATCTACGCGCTCGCCGGCTTCCTCGATTGATCTTCATCCGCGCCGCATCGCCCTAAACTTCGGGCGCTTCCCAGCGGCCCGTCTCGGCGGAGCGGAAGACCGCGTCAATCACCGCCATGTTCTTCACGGCGTCTTCGAGCGGGATGGGCTGCTCGCTCCCCTCGCGCACGGCGCGCGAGAAGAGGTCGCCCTGAATCGTGTACTGGTCGCAAGTGTCGAACTCAATCACCTCGACGCCCGCGCCGAAGATGTCCGAGCCGTCGTCAACGAAGACGCGCGTCGGTCGGTCGGTCGGCGCGTTGAAGGGAATCTCGACCTCGATGCGACCGCGCGTGCCGAAGAACTGCACGCGCTGAAAGGGCACGAGCTGCGTGCTGCAAGTGAACGTCGCGCGGCCCGAAGGGAAGTCGAGTATCGCCGAGGTCAGGCGATCCGTGCCCATTTCGGGGTCGCGCTCGACGAGTCCGAGGCAGCGGCGCGGCTCTTCGTCGAAGGCGAAGCGCGAGACCGTGACGGGGTAGCAGCCGATGTCCATCAGCGCGCCGCCGCCCATCGCCGGCAGGTTGCGGATGTTCGACGGGTCGCGGTTGAAGTAGCTGAAGAATCCCGTGGCGGCGCGAAGCTCTCCGATTCGCCCCGCGCGAATCAGTTCGATTGTGCCGAGCCACTGCGGGTGTGTGCGAACCATGAACGCTTCCTGAATCTTCACGCCCGTCCGGTCGCGCGCCGCGAGGAGTTCGCGCGCCTCCGCCGCGCTCATCGCAACCGGCTTTTCGCAGAGGACGTGCTTGCCCGCCTCCGCCGCCTTCACAGTCCAAGGCGCGTGCAGGTGATTCGGCAGCGGATTGTAGATAGCTTCGACGCGTTCGTCCGCGAGCAGCTCTTCGTATGAGCCGTAAGCCTTCACGATGCCGAGCGCGCGCGCCGCCTCGCCCGCCCGCCCCGCGTCCCTCGAAGCCAACGCGACGACCTCAGACCACTCGCCCCGCTGCATCGCGGGGATGACTTTCTTGACGGCGATGTTCGCCGCGCCGAGGACTCCCCATCGCACCTTGTCCGGCATAAGATTTCCGCCCCGACGTTCGGCCCGAAAGCTCCGGCCCGCCGCTCACTTCTCAAACACGATGTTGTCAACGACGACCGTGCCTTTGGCCGGCGTGCAGGGGGCGCAGTAGGCCGTGACGGCGACGGCGGTCAGCTTCTTCAGAACGTCTTTGACCGCGACGCGCGGCTGCGCCCACTCCGGCTGGAGCAGAGTCTTGAGCGGAATCTTGTACGTGTTGAGGCCCTGCGCGACCTTGAAGGTCGTCTGCGGGAATGCCTGCGGCGCGCCGAGTCCCTGCCCGCGGCTCTGGAGTTCGAGCCGGAGCGAGGGCACGCCGGTCGCGTAGATTTGCAGCGAGACGAACTTGTACTCACTCAAGTCGTCGGCGACGGGCTTGCCGTCCTTGTCCGGCTCGCCGTGCACCTCGACGCCGACGCCCGCGTACTGGTTCGGCGAGGCGAGCTGGTAGTCGAAGGCGATGGCGTGGTTCGGGTCGCCCTGCTTCAGGCGGACGAGTTCGGGCGCGGGCGGGTTGCTGCCCGCGAGGCCCTTGAAGCTGCTCTGGCTCGAAGGACTCTCCTGGTAGGAGACGATCTGGATTAGCCCGCCGTGGCTGCTGACGGGCCTGTTGTCCTGCGCCGACTCGAAGTCGGCATAGACGAGCTTGTCCCCGTTCTGCGCGGGCTTTGCGTCCTGCGCGCTCGCCTCGCGTGCCCGCCCGCCCGCGAGGGCGGACAGCCCGGCCAACGTCATGGAGAAAACAATCGCGGATGCCTTCGCGAGTCTCATACGATTCACCTCCTCGCGGCGGGCGATGAACCCGCCGCTCGTCATGATTTCAAGCGTCAACGCGCGGGGAAGCGCGTGACCTGCCACTTGACCTGGCCGCGGAGCGGGTCGTTTTGCAGCGCGTAGCCGCCCGCGGAACTGCTCAGGTCGAGCGGCTGAAGCTTGCCCTGCGGCAGCGCAAAGACGCCTGCGACCGGCGTGTTGTCCGTCGAGAAGACGCGCAGCTCGACGTTCTTCCAGTCAATCTCCGAAGTGCTCTGCGCGGGGCGGACGTGCGGGATGACGGAGTGGTTACGCACGAGCAGCACGACCGGAATCTGACCCGCCGCGATCTGGTGCCACTGCGCGCCCGCGTATGTCTTTCCGGTCTGGTAATCAATCCAGTCGCCGGGCGGGAGATAGACGCGGCGGCCCTCGGCGCTCTCGAAGAGCGGCGCGACGAGCAGGCTTGAGCCGAACATGTACTCGTCGTCAACCGTCCAAGAGGTCGGGTCGTCGGGGTACTCGAAGAAGAGCGCGCGCAGCATGGGGTAGCCGTGCGCCGAAGAGTCAACGGCCTGCGCGTAGATGTAGGGCATCAGCGCGTACTTGAGATTGAGCGCGCGGCGGAAGTCTTCCGTCAGAGCCTCGTCGTACTCCCAGGGTTCGCGCGGCGGCGCGCCGTGCGCGCGCGTGTGCGAGGTCAGGACGCCCCACGCCATCCAGCGGCGGTAGAGGTCGCGCGGCGCGCGATTGACGAAGCCGCCAACGTCGTGGCTCCAATAAGTGAAGCCGGAGAGTCCGAAGGAGAGTCCGCCGCGAAGCTCCGCCGCCATCGCCGAGTCGGTGTTCTCGGCGTCGCCGCCCCAGTGGAGCGGGTAGCGCTGGCTTCCCGCCCAGGCGCTTCTGGCCCAGATGATGTTATCGCCCGTCGTCTCGCGCGTGATGTCTGCGACGGCCTTGTTGTAGCGAAGCGGATAAAGGTTGTGCTCGTACCAGCCCGTCCGGCCCGAAGCGAACTGGCCGTTCAAGGGCGCGCCCTCGCCGAAGTCAACCTTGATCGCGCCGACGCCCATCTTCAGAAGCGCCCCGAGCTTCGACTGGTACCACTTCACCGCTTCGGGGTTCGACATGTCGAGCACGGCGTCCTCGAAGGGAAGATTGCCCGCCATGTCTTTGACCTCGTAGCCGTGCGAGACGATCTCCTTGTAAAGCTCGTTCTTCGGCGTGAAGTATGTGTACTGCCAGAGGCTGATGTGGAAGCCCTGCTTCTTCAAATCGGAAATCATCTTCGCGGGGTCGCGGAAGCGTGATGTTGAAAATTGATAGTTGCTGCGCCAGTCGGTCTCGAACCAGCCCGTGTCGAGGTGGATGACATCGGCGGGCACTCGATGCTCGCGCAGCTTCGCCGCAACGTCGCGCACTTCATCTTCCGACTTGTAGGTGATGCGGCTCATCCAGAAGCCGAAAGACCAGAGCGGAGGCACCGGGCTGCGGCCCGTGAGCGCGGTGTACTCGGAGAGAATGTCTTTGGGCTGGCCGAGGAAGACGAAGATGTCGAGGTTCTCGTCGCCGGTGTAGATGGTGTTGTGCTGGTCGTAGGTCTTGCCGAAGTCGAAGGTGACGGGCGCGGAGGTGTGGACGAACATCCCGTAGCCGTTGCTTGAGAGGAAGAACGGGATCGGCTTGTACATGAACTCGTTCTGCACGCCCATGCCGTCGCGCGTCCAGACGTTGATCTTCTGCCCGCGCTTGTCGAAGCGCGTGAACGACTCGCCGCAGCCGAAAATCTTCTCGTCGTGCTGAAGCTCGAACGTCGCCGCGGTCATGCGCGAAAGATCGCTCGCGCGTCGGACGAAGGAGAAAGGAATCGGCGTGAAGTACGTCGCCGGGTCGCCGATGGTCTGCGTGCGCGTCAGGAGGTGGCCGGCGTTGTCGTAGAACTCCACATGCCACGGGTCTTTGATGAGACGCACCTGTCCGTAGGCGCTCGTGTACGTGACGCCGTTCGCCGTCTGCTCGACCTTCCACGAATGGTCTGTCGGCGGCGGGCCGACGAGCATCAATGAATCCGTGTCGCGCGGCATCTCGGCGCGCGAGGTGAAGCGCAGGCGGATTGTGCGAGGGCTGATGAAGGTGATGGAGAAAGGAAGCACCGGGTCCTGGTCGTACTCGGTGCCGGGAAACTCGGTGGCGCGACCGCGCGCGAGCGTCACGTCAATCTTGTTGAAGGAGAGTGTCGTCGAGCGCAGGTACCTGTCCCACTGGAGCGTTCCTTGTCCGCTCGCCGCGTCAAAATCCTTGACACGGCTGCCGACGAAGTAAGTCTGCTCCATCTTCTGAAACTCCTGGCTCACGTCAACGGGGTCGTTCAAGACCTGCGCCGCGACGCCCGCCGCCGGCACCAGCGAAAAAGCCAGCGCGAGAAACAGACGCGAGACGGCGCGGCGCGCTCTGCCGCCGGGATAAGGAATCAACTTCATGCTCTCCTCTCGATTCGATTGGCGACGGCGTTCGGAAGCAGTCGCCGCGCCGCGCGGGAACAAAGGCTGTTGACAAGGTGCGGCGGCGACGTTACGTTACCGCCCGCGGTCTTCTCAACGTAACGCAATTCCGAAATCACGCCGACGTTTCAGACGCCCGACGGCGGACGTTCGCGGAGAACCGCCGACTCTTAACGAAAACGCCGAAGCCTCTTATGAAGCACCGCATCAGCCGCCGACAGTTTCTTTTCAAGAGCCTGCTCGCGTGGGCCGCGACGCCGCTCGCCATCATCAAATCGCGGGGCGCGAGCCGCGAGCCGTTCGCAACGTCGCCGGCTTCGCCCGCGACGGACGAAGCGGAGTGGTCGGCGCTGAAACTCTGGTACGACAGGCCCGCCGCGCAGTGGGTCGAGGCTCTGCCCGTCGGCAACGGTCGCCTCGCCGCGATGGTCTTCGGCGGCACCGCGAGCGAGCGCCTGCAACTCAACGAAGACACGCTCTACGCGGGCGGCCCCTACGACCCGACGAACCCCGAAGCCCTCGCTGCTCTCCCGCAAGCGCGCCGACTCGTCTTCGACGGCAAGTACAAAGAGGCCAACGACCTCATCGGCGAGAAGATGATGGCACGCCCCGTCAAGCAGATGCCCTTCCAACCCGTCGGCGACTTGAACCTTTCGTTCCCCGATCACGACAGCGCCGCCGACTACCGACGCGAACTCGACCTCGACACGGCCATCGCCTCAGTCACTTACAACGTCGGCGGCACGCGGCACGCGCGCGAAGTCTTCTCAAGCCCCGTCGAACAGGTCGTCGTCGTCCGCCTCACCGCCGACCGCCCCGGCCAAATTACTTTCAACGCCTCGATGAAGACGCCGCAGGAGGCGAGCCTTTCGACCGAGTCGGGCCACACGCTCGTCATGCGCGGCAGAGGCGGTGACGCCTTCGGCATCCGAGGCGCGCTCAAGTTTCAGGCCCGCGTGCGCGTCCGTGCCGAAGGCGGGAAGATGACCGCGGACAAAGACGGCATCACGGTCACGGGCGCCGACGCGGCGACCATCCTCATCGCCGCGGCTACGAGCTACCGGAGCTACAATGATGTGTCGGGCGACCCTGAAAGGCTCGCCGCTTCAACTTTGAACAAGGCCGTCGCGCGCGACTTCGCGCGGCTTCGCGCCGAGCACATACGCGAACACCGAAGGCTCTTCCGCCGCGTCCGGCTCGACCTCGGCTCGACCGACGCCGCGAATCTCCCGACGGACAGACGCGTCGTCCGCTTCGCCGAGGGCAAGGAAGACCCGCAGCTCGCCGCGCTCTATTTTCAATACGGGCGCTACCTTCTAATTTCAAGCTCGCGACCGGGCACGCAGCCCGCGAACCTTCAGGGCGTCTGGAACGAAAGCATGACGCCGCCGTGGGAGTCGAAGTACACGATCAACATCAACACCGAGATGAACTACTGGCCGGCGCAGGTGACGAACCTCGCCGAGTGCCACGAGCCGCTCATCCGCATGGTCACGGAACTCGTCGAGAACGGGAGCCACACGGCCAAAGTTCATTGGCGCGCGCGCGGCTGGGTCTGCCACCACAACACCGACCTCTGGCGCGCGTGTGCGCCGGTTGACGGCCCGCTCTGGGGGATGTGGCCGACGGGCGGCGCCTGGCTCTGCAAACACCTCTGGGACGCATACGAGTTCGCGCCCGACAAAATCTATCTTTCAAAAATCTATCCGGTGCTCAAGGGCGCCGCCGAGTTCTTCGTTGACACGCTCGTCGAAGAGCCGAAGCACAAGTGGCTCGTCACCTGCCCGTCGCTCTCGCCGGAACACGTGCATCCCTTCGGCGTCGCCGTCTGCGCCGGCCCGACGATGGACACCCAAATCATTCGCGACCTCTTCAACCACTGCGTCGAGGCGGCGCGCACGCTCAAAGTTGACCGCGAGTTCGCCGCGCGTCTCTCTTCAATTCTCCCGCGCCTCGCCCCGATGCAGATAGGCCGTGCGGGGCAGTTGCAGGAGTGGCTCGAAGACTGGGACATGGAAGCGCCGGAACTCAACCACCGACACGTCTCGCACCTCTACGGCCTGCACCCGAGCAACCAGATCACGCCGCGCTCGACTCCCGAACTCTTCGCCGCCGCGCGGCGCACGCTCGAAATCCGCGGCGACGCGGGCACGGGCTGGAGCCTCGCGTGGAAGATAAACTTCTGGGCGCGTCTGCTCGACGGCGAGCGCGCCTACAAACTTCTGACGAACGCGCTCGCGCCCGTCTTCGCGCAGCAGGCCGCGAGCCGCGGCGGCGGCGTCTATCCCAACCTCTTCGACGCGCACCCGCCTTTCCAGATTGACGGCAACTTCGGCGCGACCGCAGGCGTCGCCGAGATGCTCCTGCAATCGCACGCGGGCGAGATACATCTGCTTCCCGCGCTGCCCTCCGCGTGGCCGAAGGGGAGCGCCCGCGGCCTTCGCGCGCGCGGCGGCTTCGAGGTTGACATCAGTTGGGACGCCGGAAGTCTCACGAGCGCGACCGTCCGCGCGGTCGCGGGGACGCGTTGCACGGTGCGCTACGGCGAGCGCGCGGTCGCGCTCGCCATCGGGCGCGGGCGCTCCGCCCGGCTCGACGCGAACCTCCGGCGTTCATAAAAAATGTTTCTTTGACTTGCGGCGGTGCGGGCCGCGGCGTGCGGCCCCGCGCGGCGGTAATAGTAAAGACTTTTATTGGGTCATGCAACAAAGTTTTTTGCCGCGCAAGACTTCGCCCGCCCGGCTGTGCTACAAGACACGACTCGGCGAACGAATGCGCGCACGAGTCCGCAGAGGAGGAGTTGATGGAGAAGAAGGAAGTGACCTGGCATCGCTGGGACGACATGCCGAAGGAGGCGGTGACGGAAATGCTCGACCGCCGTCTCATCACGGGCGAGCGCATGATGCTCGCGCACGTCTATCTCAAGCGCGGCGCGGTCGTGCCCCTGCACTCGCACGACAACGAGCAGATAACCTACATCCTCGAAGGCGCGCTCCGCTTCTGGCTCGGCCACGACGAGTCGAAGGTCGTGGACGTGCGCGCGGGCGAAGTGCTCTGCATCCCGCCGAACGTGCAGCACAAGGCCGAGGCGCTCGAAGACACGCTCGACGTTGACATCTTCAGCCCGCCGCGCCAGGACTGGCTCGACAAGACGGACGATTATTTGAGGCGGAAGTAGCGTCGTTGAACCTCGGACTCGAAAATAAAGTCGCGCTCGTCGCGGCTTCGAGCCGCGGACTCGGTCGCGCCGTCGCGGAAGAACTCGCGGCGGAGGGCGCGTCGCTCGTCCTCTGCGCGCGCGGCGAAGAACAGTTGAGCGCGGCGTGCGTTCACATCAGGAAGTCAACGGGCGCTGCCGTCGTCGGCGTGGCGGCGGACGTGTCCGCAACGGGCGAGGCCGAACGCGTCGTCCGCGCGTGCGTCGAAAGGTTCGGGCGCGTTGACATACTCGTGACGAACGCGGGCGGGCCGCCAGCCGGTCGCTTCGAGACTTTGAGCGGCGACGATTGGGAGCGCGCGACGCGACTGACGCTCACGAGCGCGGTCGAGTTGACGCGCGCGGCGCTGCCCGGCATGAAGGAGCGGCGCTGGGGCCGGATACTCAACATCACGTCCATCACGGTCAAGCAGCCGGTCGAAAACCTCATGCTGTCGAACAGCCTGCGCGCCGCCGTCACAGGTTTCGCCCGCACGCTCGCCGACGAGGTCGCGGCCTACGGCGTCACGGTCAACAACATTCTGCCGGGCTACACGCGCACCGAGCGCGTCGAAGAACTCGCGCGGACGATGGCCGGGAAGGAAGGCGTCGCGCCCGAAGAGTTCAGGGCGCGCTGGGAGTCGGAGATTCCGATGCGGCGGCTGGGCGAGCCGCGCGAGTTCGCGGCGCTCGCGGCCTTCCTCGTCTCAGAGCGCGCGAGCTACATTACAGGGACTTCGATCCCGGTTGACGGCGGCTGGATTCGCTCGCTGTTCTGATTGATGCTTTGAAGCCGTCGAAGCGCCGCCGCATCGCGCCGCATCTTTCTCACGTCAACGCCCCAACAGTTTTTGAGTGTGAAGCCCGAGCGCGGCTGCGGTCTGTGGGTCGGGTTCGGCGCTCCCGTCTTTTCTCACCGCGACGCCGAAGCCTCCGGCGTAATCCCACATCGCCCAACCGATGTTGTGCCTTTCGAGCGCGGTGCGAACGTCCTCGATCCAGCGCAGCCGCGCGGCGGGCGGCGAGTAGGCGCGATAGACTCCGAACTCGTTGCAGGTGAGCGGCACGCCGCGCTTACTCGCCCAGTCCGCCGCCGAAGCGATCATGCGTTCGAGTCGTTCGGCGTTCCAGCGCTCGTCGCCGTAAGCCTTCAGCGCGCCGCGCGCCGACTCGTTCTCGATTGAAGGCAGCAGCGAGGCGACCGCTTCGGGACTCGAAGGGTAGGGCACGCCCTTGAGGTACGGCCAGTACTGCGCGCCCCACGTCGCGCCCTGGTGCGTGAAGGTGTGCGGGTCGTAGAGGTGAAAGTTGTAGATGACGTTCCGGTCGGCGAGCGGCTCGATGCGGAGGAGTTCGTCCGCGGAAGACCAGCGCGGCCCGGCGGCGATGATGGTGTGGCGCGGCGCGCCCTCGCGAATGGCGGCGGCGACGCGCGCCTGAATCCCCATCCAGCGGTACGCGTCTTCGACCATCGGCTCGTTGAGGATTTCGAGGAAGAGGTGTTCGGGGTCGCGCGTGGAGAGGTGGCGCGCGAGCGCACGCCAGAACGACGCGAAGGCTTCGACGTGCTTGTCGTCCGTTCGGAGTTTGAGCTTGAACTCGTCGGACGGGTGTATGTCGAAGACGACCGAGAGGCCGTTTCCGAGCATCATGTCGAGCGCGTCGTCCAGACGGCGCAGGTATTCGGCGTTGAGTTCCGAAGGGTGCGCCTCGTCGAAGAAGGGCGCGGGTTCGACCGTGAAGCGGACGTGGTCGAAGCCGAGGGCTTTGATGAGCGCGATGTCCCGCGCGGTGGTGTGCGTCCGCAGATGATTCTCGGAGTAATCGCCGCCCGGCGACTGCGCGAACCAGTGACTCAGGTTGATGCCGCGCCGGAGGCGCGCGGCCCTCGACCACGCCACGCGCAAAGCTTCGTCGCGGGAGCGCGCGGCCTGCGCGTTGCCGTCCGAAGAAGCGTTCGCGCGCGCCGCCGGATAAGTCGCCGCGAGCGGCGCGAGCAGGGTTAAGAGCGCGAGGATGATTCGTCTGAACATGGTTGTGATTTTTACGGCTCGATTTTGACGAGGACGACGCCGTGCGCGGGAACGTCCGCGGTGAAGCTGCCCGTTTGCCTGCCCAAGTCCTTCTTCGCCCAGAGGTCGCGCACGGCGGCGGAGAGGTGTGCGGGATAGCCGATCTCATTCCACGAGACGGAAATCTTCGCGGGCGACGTGCCGCGATTCAACAGCGCGACCGCGCGACCGCCGTCGGCGAGCTGCTTCGCCCAAACGTCTGCGTCGCCCTCGCGCCGCACGCGCCGGCCCTGAAGTCCGAGCGAGTCCTGGTCAACGGCGATTGCCTCTTTGTTCGTCAGTATCGAGGCGATCTCCGGCGTCATCGTGCGCAGGTCGTTTCCGGCCATGAGCGGCGCGGCCAGAATGCACCAGAGGCTGAAGTGCGCGCGGTACTCGGTCGTCGTCATCCCGCTGTTGCCGACTTCGAGCATGTCCGGGTCGTTCCAGTGCCCCGGCCCGGCGTAGGATTCGAGTCCGTCCTGCAAGTCGAGTATGCCGAGGAAGCCCATGCCGCCCCAGTCGCGCTTGCAGTCCCAGCAGTCCTGTATGTCCGAGGTCGTGCGCCAGAGGTTCCCGACGCCGCCCGCCCAAGTCCAGGGCTTCGACGTGCCCCACTCGCAGATGCTGAAGACGATTGGCCGCCCCGACTTCGCGAGCGCGTCGCGCATGATCGAGTACGAGGCCGGCTGGTTCTGCGTGGAGGTCGCGCACCAGTCGTACTTCAGATAGTCAACGCCCCAAGCGGCGTACTGGCGCGCGTCCTGAAACTCGTAGCCGCGACCGCCGGGGCGCTTCTGGCAGGTGAGCGTCCCGGCGTCGGAGTAGAGTCCGAACTTCAGCCCCTTCGAGTGGACGTAGTCGGCGAGCGCCTTCATGCCCGAAGGAAAGCGCTGCGGGTCCGGGATGATGTTGCCTTCGGCGTCGCGCCCGACCTGCCAGCAGTCGTCAATGACGACGTAGCTGTAACCGGCGTCGCGCATCCCCGACGAGACGACGGCGTCGGTCATCTCCCTGACCAGCTTCTCGCTCACGTTGCAGCCGAACTTGTTCCAACTGTTCCAGCCCATCGGCGGAGTCTTCGCCAGCCCGTTGTCGAGCGCGCGCGCGGCGGTCGCCGAAGAGCACACGGAAAACAGGACACACAACAGCATGCAGCAGCGACGTAACCTCTTGGCCTCGTCCATTCAAGAACCTCCGTAAAATAAGATTCGTCAACGCGCGAGGAAGTCGGCGACCGCCGGGTTCAGCTTCTGCCACTCGCAGCCCGGCGCGAGGTGGCCGCAGTCGCCTTCGAGCCTGAGCAACTGCGCCTTCGCCCCCAGCAGTCCCGCGAACTCAATCGCCGGGCCGGGCGTGACGGTGTGGTCTTGCGTCGCGACGACGACGAGCACGCGCGCCTTCACCGCCGCCGCCGCGCGCTCCATCGAGCCGCCGAACGGCGCTGAAATGTCGAGCGCCATCATCGCCTGATCCTGCCTGATCTTGTCGTTGGCGTCGAAACCGTGCAAAGTCTTCGCGTGCTCGATCTCGGCGAGAACCTTCTCGCGCGTCATGCGGCGGTTGAACTCCGCGGGCGTCGTCAACACCAGCCCGCCGAACTCGTACTCCGCCGCGCGCGCAGGCTCCTGCGTGTAGTCGCCGCCGCGCCATCTGGGGTCGTTCATGATCGCATCAATCTGCGTCTGCCAGTCCAGCAGGTCATACGGCGCGAGCCGCGGCGAGCCGACGACGGGGACGCACGAGTCCATGAAGTCGGGGTACGCGACCATCCACTGAAACGTCTGCATCCCGCCCATCGAGACGCCCATCACCGCCTTCAGGTGATTGATGCCTAACACCCTCGTCAGAAGTTCGTGCTGCGTGTTCACCATGTCGCGGATGGTGACGCGAGGGAACTTCATCCGCGGCTGCGCGGTGCTGTTCGACGGCGAAGAGGAGACGCCGTTCGAGAGCGCGTCAACCGCGACGACGTAGTACTTCGACGTGTCAACCAGACGGCCCGGCCCGAAGTTCGACGCCAACTGCTCGGTCGTGCCCGACGCCCAAGTCGGGAAGAGAATCACGTTCGACTTGTCGACGTTCGGCGTGCCGAAGGTTCTGTAACCGATGCGGCAATCGCGCAAGACCTCGCCGCTCTCGAGCCTGAAGTCGCCGAGTTGCGCGAACTTCTGCTCCTGCGCGGCGGCGACGCCCGCGGTCGCGAGCAGGAAGAGAAAAAGGGACACCGATACTCTCATCAATCTCTTCATCGAAGTCTCACTTTCGATGTTTGAAAAGTTGAATGACGAAACGATGTCGCGCGCCGGCGGAGCAAGACGCGATTCGGCCAACGAGTTTCGACGGGGACGTGTAAAGGCGTGGCGTCCCGCGCCCAAGCCGGTTCAGGCGTTCGCGTTCGCGCCAGCCGCCGCCGTGCCGATGAATTTGCGTCGGCTGAGTTTACCCATGACGCATTCCCCTCTCACATCTCGTCTTCCTCAATTCCACCTTCGCCGCTGAACTTCTTAGCAGCTTCAATCCAGCCGATAACTTTATCCGGCACACCTGTTGACGGGTGGATATGCATATAACCCCAATCAGAAGCGCCTTGCCGCCAATACTTGAAATCTGGATCAGCTACATTACCCTCACCAACACGAAGTTCAAGTTGAATGTATCTCTTCCGAAAGTGCGCCTTCGCAAAAACTCTATTCTTCTTAAAACGAAATGAGCGTGCAGTAGCATAACTATAAACTCCGTCTGTTTCTAAGTGGGTCTTTAATTTACTGAACACTTCCTGAAGATGTGGGTACTTTTTAAGTAGTTCCCCTTCTGACACTAACTGGCGCATTTGTGGTTCAACTTCACTATTATCTACCTCTAGCTTCGGAACAAGGACGGTATTATTGCTCGTGTCACGAGCTACCATGTACGAAAAGACCTTGACGTGATTTGATATGACATAGATTGCATTCTTAATTCGGTCATCTATATCAGTGACGACACAGATGAGCCGGATGGAAGGCTCAAAATCTTCTACGTCAGGCTTACGTTGGCGAATAATCTTCTCCAAAACAGCCATTCTATTTTCATCTCTTGCAAACCAACTCAGGTAATCCATCAATTGAATCAGAGCATCTTTGCTGAATTCTCCACGGCGCTTGTACTCAATAAACACCGGACGGCTGTTGTTGGAATCAAACGCTAAAGTATCTACGCGCCCCGTACCTATGACGACTTCTGAGCCTATCAACTCCAACCCCTCTTCCAATTTCGATAAGTCTCGCTCAAATGCGTTCTGTATGTCCTTCTCTTTGAACTCAACTTCTTCAGGCGATAGGATTTTGATTTCCATAGATTTACTCGTCGCGCTCCTCTCTACTTTCCCACGTAGCTGACGCGCCAGATCGTGTCCGAGCCGTCGTCGGAGACGAGGAGCGAGCCGTCCCGGCCTTCGGCCACGCCGACGGGCCGGCCCCAAACGTCGCCGGAGGGAGTCAGAAAGCCGGTCATGAAATCTTCGTACTCGCCGGTCGGCACGCCGTTGCGGAGAAGGACGCGGATCACTTTGAAGCCGGTGCGGGGCGCGCGGTTCCATGAGCCGTGCTCGGCGGCGAAGGCGTCGCCGACGTACTCGGAGGGGAACTGCCCCGCGGCGTAGAACATCATTTCGAGCGACGCCGAGTGCGACTGGATGAGCACGTCGGGGACGAGAACCTTGTCGCGAAGCTCCGCGTGCTCGCCCTTATGTCGCGGGTCTTGGTTCGGGCCGATGTAGTACCAGGGCCAGCCGTAGAAGCCTCCGTCGCGGACGCGCGTCACGTAGTCGGGGACGAGGTCGTTGCCGAGTTCGTCGCGCTCGTTGACCGACGCCCAGAGGTCGCCCGTCTGCGGGTTGACGGCTAGCCCCACGGCGTTGCGGATGCCGGTCGCGAAGATTCTAAAGCCCGTGCCGTCCGGGTTGTACTGGAGAATGTCGGCGCGATTCTCCTCCGCCGCGTCCCGCTCTTCGTAGTCGTTCGTCAGCGAGCCGACCGAGACGAACATCCGTTTGCCGTCGAGCGAGAAGGCCACGTCGCGCGTCCAGTGGCCGCCGCCGCGCAGACGCCCGCCTCCGGGCAGGTCGGGCACGATTGTCTCTGCCGGGCCGCGCGCCTTCGTGTCGCCGTTGCGGTAGGGGAAGCGAAGCACGGCGTCGGTGTCGGCGACATAGACGTACTGCGGGTCTGGGCCGGGCGGATAGAAGGCGATGCCGAAGGGCTGGTGCAGGTCTGCGGCGAAGACTTCCGACGTTTCGGCCTTGCCCGCGCCGCGCAGCACGCGCACGCGCCCCGCGTAGCTCTCGGCGACGAAGAGGTCGCCGTTCGGCGCGGTGCGAATCAGACGCGGCGTCGAGAGGCCGGTCGCGTACTCCTCGACCTTGAAGCCCGCGGGCACTTTCGGCAGAGCGCCTTCGGGCCGCCGCACGACTCTTGAGCCTGCGTCCACCGAGCGCGTGGCGTAAGGCTGCGGCAGGTCGGCGGGCGTGATGTGGTGGCGCACGCCCGGCGCGTCCGTCGTCCAGTCGCCCGCCGTGCCCTGACCCGCGAGCAAGCTGCCCGGAGTGGCCGACGGTCGTGACGGTTGGCCCTGCGCCCCGCGCCGCTGCTGCGAGCACGCGTCGCCGAACGTCACGAGCAACGCCGCCGCCGCGAGCGCCGCCAAAGACACGAGCGCCGTCAGGCCCTTCTTGCGCATTTATCCTCCGCCCCCTTGTTCATCATGAACAAGCACCCGTCCGAATTCGGTTGAATGTTACTTGCGGCATCTTAGCAACAAACGCGCCCGCGTTTAAATGAGAGGTCAGTCTCTCATTCGCGCGGGCCTGCGCCGCGTCGCTCTTCTGCCGCGTCGAGACGGACTCGCAACCTCGCCGACTTCCGCCGCGTCGTTCACGAGCCGCGAACGTTTATGGCGAGCGCCGCCGGGGGCAAGCCTTGCGAAGAGGCTCTGACGATTACTCTGCCGGCGCGGCGTTCGGATTTTATGACGACGAGGCAGCGGCCCTGCCAAGCCTTCCGCTGCGGCTGCTGGTAGCTCTCCGTGCTGACGGGGTTCGCGTTGCCGACGGCGACGATTGTCCCCGGCCCTTCGACCGAGAAGCGCACGAGGTTCTCCGCCTTCGGGTTGCGAACGCCGCGCGCGTCCGTCAGCTCGACCGTGACGTAACTCAAGTCCTCGCCGTCGCCCTTGATGTCGCTGCGGTCGGCTGAGAGCGTGATGCGCGTCGGCTCGCCAGCCGTTCGCAGCTCGGACGAGCTTACCTGTTTCCCCGCGTCGTAGCCGACGGCCCTGAGCACGCCCGCCTGATACGGCACTTCCCACTTCGCCGTGAACTCCGTCGAGCGGTTCGTCGGTTTTCTCCCCAACGATCTGCCGTTCAAAAACAGTTCGACCTCTTCGCACGAGGAATAGACGTTCACTTCGAGCGGCCTGTTCTCGTTGCCCTTCCAGTTCCAGTCGGGCGCAACGTCGAGCCAGTGCCACTTCGACCACGCCTGCCGCTTCGGGTTCGGCGGGAACGAAGGCTGTGGCGGCTTGACGAAGACCGAGACCTGATCTTTTTTCCAGAGCGCGTCGCGGTAGAAACTCTGCGGGCGCTTCCACCCGCAGATGTCTATGTCGCCGCAGTAGGCCAGAGTCCAAGGGTAGAAGTCGTGCTCCTGCCAGTAGCCGCGCCAGCCGATGCTCGCCTCGCCGATGTAGTCGAACGCAGTCCAGACGAAGTCGCCGACGACGTAAGGATGATCCACGACGCCCATCCAGTAGCCGAAGGCTTCGAGCGGGAACGACTCGGTCGCGACCATCACGCGGCGGGGCACCCGCGCGTGGTCGGCCTCGTACCTGTCCTTCATGTAGTTGTAGCCCGCAACGTCGAGCGCGGAGAAGTAAGGGTCTTTGTCCTCGCCCATGTCGTTCACCGCCGAGGTGACGGCGCGCGTCGGGTCGAGGCGTCGGACGTAGTCGGCCAGAGCCTTCGCCGTCTTCACCACTGCGGGCTGGTTCCTGTTCGGGATTTCGTTCCCGATGCTCCACATGACGACGGACGGGTGGTTGCGGTCGCGCCAGACCATGCTCTCGGTGTCGCGCTGCCACCACTCGTCGAAGAAGAGGTGGTAGTCGTGCGGGTTCTTCCCGTCGCGCCACATGTCGAACGCCTCGTCAATGACCATCATGCCGAGACGGTCGCACGCGGCGAGGAACGCGGGCGACGGCGGGTTGTGCGCGAGACGGAGGGCGTTGAAGCCCGCGGCCTTCAGGAGTTCCACGCGGCGCTCCTCGGCGCGGTCGTATGCTCTCGCGCCGAGCGGGCCGTTGTCGTGATGCAGGCACCCGCCTTTGAGCTTGAGCGGCTGGCCGTTGAGCATGAAGCCGCGCTCCGCGTCGAACGAGACGGTGCGGACGCCGAACTGTGTCTCGACGCGGTCGGTCAGTTGGTTGTCGCGATAGACTTCGCTGACGGCTGTGTAGAGCATCGGCGAGTCGGGCGACCACAGCGCCGGAGATTTTATCGTCGCGTCCTGATTGAACTCGTGAGCGGCTTTCGCCTCGACAGTTTGACTCGTCTCTTCCCGCGCGGCCTCCGCGCCGCCGGAGTTGATGATTCTCGTGACGAGTCTGACGCGCGCCGGGCCGTCGCCCTCGTTCTGCACACGCGTCTTCAAATTAACTTTTGCCGACGACGCGAAATGAGAGTCGGCAGACTGCACGGCGACCTCCGGCGTCGTGACGTAAGTGCCCCACTGCGCGATGTGCAAGGGGTCGAGCGTCTTCAGCCAGACGTGGCGATAAATCCCTGAGCCGGAGTACCAACGGCTGTTCTCGCCCTCGTTCTTCACCTTCACGGCGAGCGTGTTCGCGCCGCCGAATTTGATCTTGTCCGTGAGGTCGTACCAGAAGCTCGTGTAGCCGTAAGGGTGGCTGCCGAGTTGCTGCCCGTTCAGCCACACGTCGGCGTTCATGTAAACGCCGTCGAACTGGATGACGATGCGCTTGCCCTTCGCCTCGGCGGGCACGTCGAAGGTCTTTCGATACCAGCCCGTGCCGCCCACCGTGAAGCCGCCGCTCACCTGACTGATGGCGTCGGGGTCGAAGGGCGAGCGCTTCTCCGGCAGGTCTTCGATGCTCCAATCGTGCGGCAGGTCTAACTTCCTCCACTTCGAGTCGTCGAAGTCGGGAGCCTCCGCGCCCTGCGCGCCGCCCCGATGAAAACGCCAGTCCGCGTCGAAGAGCGCGACGCTGCCGCGCTCTCGGTCGGAGGGCGCGACGTTGTTTTGTTCACGCTCGAAGGCGGCAAGATTATTTTGTTCGCCGTCGAAGAGGGCGACGTTACTTTGTCCGGCGGGCGCGGGCGCGTTTGAATCCGCCCGCGCCTTTCCCGCCCCCGTGAGCGCTCCCGCCGCGGCCAGCAGGACGAGCAGCGCGACCGCCGCGGCCTTCAGACGGGTCTTGACTGAGAACTCTTTTCCCGGCGCTCTGACAGCGCCTGCGCGCGTTGACTTCATCGTTTCCCTCGCTTTGAAGAAGTGAAGCTCGGTCTCCCTTGCACACGCCTCCGGCATTCGCGAGGCGGCTGCCAATCGTGTCGTTTCAGAAGTGCGGCGGGACTTATTCGTAACCTGCCTTCTGGCTGTCCGAGTACGCCTTCTGGATGTACTCGGGCGGCGTCGGCGAAGCGAACTTTCGGCCCTTGCTGAAGGCCCACGCGCCGAGCCAGTCGGAGACGCCGAGGTACTTGTCGGGCGTCCGGTAAACGGGGTCTTTCAGCGCCTCTTCGAGCGTGATGAAATGATAGCCCCTGTCCGTCAGCAGCTTGACCAGCGCGTCGAAGTTGTCGGCGTTCAGCTCGTTGGCGTGGAGCAGGAGTATCTGTTTGATCGGTCGCCCGAACAGCTCAGCCGTGACGCGGTCGCAGTTGTCGAACTTGAGCGCGGCGAACTTCAGGTAATCGTCGGTGACGCGCTTCACGCCTTCGGCGTCGCCACGCGCCCGCGCGTCCTCATACGCCGCGAGGAACATCCAGTCCCAAGTGTCGGCGGTGATGGGCGCGATGCGGTAGCCCCGCGCGGCGATGAAATCCTCGAAAGATTTTTCAAGCTCCGGCGTCGGCCCCATCTGGAGGAACGGGTGGCGGAAGTATCTTTCCCTCTGCCCCTTCGCCTTCAGAATCATCCCCGTGACCGACTCGCCGCGGATGAAGTCGTCCTCGTAGTCGGCGAGCGAGGCCGACTTGAATCCGAGGTGCGAGAAGGTGTGATTGCCAAGCTCCACTCCTCCGTCCGACCACTCCCTGAGCAGCGCGATGCGCGCGTCCGTCTCGCCCGGAATGTAGAGGAGCGATTCGTTGACGAAGCCGACGACCGGCATTCGATACTTCTTAAACCCCGACACGAGCTTTTCCGTCATCGCGCGCAGGCGCGCGAGTTCGATCCGCGAGCCGCTGAGCGGCAGGTCGTCCATCGTCACCGCGATCTCTTTTTGCGGGGCGCGCGCGTCGCCCGCCGCCTGCGCCCGAAGTTCCATCGCACAAGCGCCTGACAACAGGAACGCGAGCGCCGCCACACACAGAATTGTTCGTCCCATGTTTCCCCTCGTCGGCACGGGTATTCTCAGGTAACTAAATTTTCGTCTTGTCTTTCCGCCGCCGCGTGGCAGTGAGGTTCGTGATTCTAACCCGCGACGACGCGGGTTGCCACACGTTTTTTTCGCGCGCGGTCGCGAGCCGAGAATCGCTTGACGAGCTAGGCGGCGAGCAGCGGCCTTTCGTAACGCGCGGCCAGGCGGACGCGCTTCTCGTATGCCTCGCGCGCGATGGAAATGTCTTCGAGGAACTGCGGCAACTCTTCGACGAGAAGCGCCTGCGGCCCGTCAACGAGCGCGCGCGAGGGCGCGGGGTGGAAGTCAACGAGGATCATGTTCGCGCCCGCGATGACGCCCTGCGCCGTCGTGTGCATGATGTCGAGTATCCCGTCGGGGCAGCGCGAGCGCGAGCCGACCGCGTGCGAAGGGTCTATGCAGACGGGCATCCGCGTCAGGCGCTTGACGACGGGGACGTGCGCGAAGTCAACGAAGTTGCGGTGCGGGTCGCCGATGTTCGTCTTCATCCCGCGCAGGCCGAAGACGATGCGGCGGTTGCCCTCGCTCGCCAGATATTCGGCTGCGTTCAGAGACTCGTCGAGCGTGATGCCGAAGCCGCGTTTTAAGAGAACGGGGAACTCTTGCTGGCGGCCCACAATCTTCAGCAGCTCGAAGTTCTGCGTGTTGCGCGTGCCGATCTGGAGCATGACGCCCGCGGGGCTTCCCGTCGCGTCGAGCGCGCCGCGTATCTCCTCGATGTGCGACTCGTGCGTGACCTCCATCGCGACGACGCGGATGCCGTATTTGCCCGCGAGATCGAAGACGTAAGGCAGACACTTTTTGCCGTGGCCCTGAAAGGCGTAAGGGCTTGTGCGCGGCTTGTACGCGCCCATGCGCGTGCAGACCTGGCCGTGGTCGCGCAGAGCCTTCATCATCAGCTCGACGTGTCGCGGCTCGTCAACGGCGCAGAGGCCCGCGAAGACGTTGAGCGTGTCCTGACCGAAGCGCACGCCTTTGTAGTCGAAGTGCGTCGGGCGCTCGTCGTCCTTGTGCCGCCCGATGACGCGGTACTCTTCGGAGACGCGCACGGCGCGCTCCACGCACGGCAGCGCCTTCATCTCGTTCAGAGAGATCGAGGCCGTGTTGCCGATGAGATAGACTTCGGTCAGGCACTGCTCCGCGCCCTGCTCGCGGTGGACGCGCACGCTCACGTTTTGCAGGCGCGCGAGGTGCGACATCAGACTCTTGTAAGCCTCGCCTTCGGTGTCAACGTTCGGCGTCAGAATCAGAATCATAAACTTCCTTTCGGCTTCTGTTCTTCAGACTCGTAATTTTCAATCCTTCAACCTCGCCAGTCCCTCGGCTTCGTTCGCGCGCGCCGAAGGGTAGCAGCCGAGAACGCGGACGCTCGCCGCCCTCTCGCGCAACTCTGCGAGCGCTTCCGCCGTGTCCGCTTCGAGCAGCGACGCGCGCAGGTCGAGGAAGATGTGGTAGCTCCACGGCTCGGCCTTGACGGGTCGGCTCTCGATCTTCAGAAGGTCAACGCGGCGGCGCGCGAAGGGCGCGAGCGCGGCGCAGAGCGCGCCAAGCCCATCGGGAAGCGTCATGACGAGCGAGAGCTTGTCCGCGCCTTCTCTCACTTCCGGCACGGGCGCGAGCAGGACGAAGCGCGTGTAGTTCTCGCGGTCGTCCTCGACGCCTTCGCGAAGAATCACGCCGCCGTAAAATTCGGCTGCGCGGCGTCCGGCGATTGCCGCGCGCGTCGGGTCTGCGCGCCTGACGATCTCCGCCACGCTCCCCGCCGTGTCGTCGGCTGTGACGCGGCGCAGGCGCGCGTGCGCGGCGAAGAAACGCTCGCACTGCGCGAGCGCGACCGGGTGCGACTCGACCGTGCGGATGGAGTCGAGCGAAGAACCTCGGCATCCGACGAGACAGTGACGGACGGGGATGATGACTTCGGCGACGATGTGGAGCGCGCCTTCGAGAAGCAGGTCGTAAGACCTCTGCACCGAGCCGGCGAGAGTGTTCTCGACGGGCGCGAGCGCGAAGTCCGCCGCGCCTTCGCCGACCGCGGCGAACAGAGACTCGAAGGTCGGGCGCGGCACGAGCGCGATGCCCTCGCCGAGCAGGCGCAGCGCGGCCTCTTCGCTGAACGCCCCGCGCTCGCCCTGAAAGGCGACGCGCGTCGCCGAATTCGCCCGCGTGCCCTGTGCCGTCGTCGTGTTCATGTCAAAGCCTCTTCCGCCTGCGCGAGTGATTCTTCCAGTGCCGCGGCCTCGGCGCGGCGCGACTCGTGGATGATGCGTCGGAACAGACGCGCGACCGCCGCGGAGTCGAGCGGCCCGGCGTTGGCGAGGCGTGCGCGCTCGACGACTTCGCGCTCGCGCGCCGCGTCTTTGACCGACAGCCCCGCGCTCCGCTTCGACTCGCCGACGCGGATGGCGAGCGTCGCGCGCGCGTTCAGGAGTCGGAGCAGCTCCTCGTCAACCGCGTCAATCTCCGCGCGCCAGTCTTCGATGGTCATAAATCTTCAACTCCCTCTTCGTTTGAATCGGCGGCCTCGCCACAGCGCCGAACCGAACGCTAAAAGAGCCAGCCGCGACTCCCTTTCAATCAGGAGGTCGCGGCTGGCTCGGAAACTTTTTCGCGCCGTCTAGCTCTTCAAGTCTTCAGCAGACCGACGCGCGCGCTTCCGCTTCGCCGCCCCTCCCGTAGGAGAAGCGGAACGTAAAAGCGAAGAAGTTGAATCGTGCGCCGTGCATCGTCTTGAAGCTTCGGCCCGCCTTCGGTTCAGAGCGGGCGTCGAAAACTATATGCAAGCGGCGAAAAGTCTGTCAACAATTTCCGCCCCGCCGCCGCGTAAATAGTTTTTATAGCCCGGTAAAAATAATCTATTGGCCGCACGCCGCGCGCCGCGTGTAGAGTGTGCGCGCAGGAAAAACTTAAGACGACCGAGGAGAGACACGAATGGACGACGAGTGCCCGTGCCCTGACTGTCAGGAGTTACTCGCGTGCCCGGCGGCAAAGCGTGAAGGCGCTGGAGAAGTCGCCGTATCCGGCGAGCGCCCGACGTGAAGGCTTGCTATCGAAACTCGAACCCGCGCAGGCCATCAACAGCAGAAAGGTTGATGGCTTTTTCGTCGGCACGATTCGCCGCGAACGACCATGATCGCACAACAGCACATCAAGCAGTCCAAGCCGGCGTCGCTTCCGCCTGAGTCGGTCGCGACGGACGAGGGCTTGCCGCGCGGCGCAGAGATTCTCGTCGAGGCGCTCGTGCAGGAGGGCGTGGACTCCATCTTCGGCTACCCCGGCGGCGCGGTGCTGCACATCTACGACGAACTCTGGCGACGCCGCGAGCGCGTCACGCACTACCTCGTCCGGCACGAGCAGGGCGCGGTGCACATGGCCGAAGGCTACGCGCGCGCTTCGGGCCGCGTCGGCGTCGCGCTCGTCACTTCGGGGCCGGGCGCGACCAACGCCGTCACAGGCATCGCCAACGCTTACATGGACTCGACGCCCATCGTCGTCATCACAGGGCAAGTCCCTTTGCACCTCATCGGCACGGACGCCTTTCAGGAAGTTGACACGGTCGGCATCACGCGCCCCTGCGTCAAGCACAACTACCTCGTGCGCGACGTGCGCGACCTCGCCGCCGTCGTGCACGAAGCCTTCTTCCTCGCGCGCACAGGTCGCCCCGGCCCCGTCGTCATAGACATCCCGAAGGACGTATCAGCCGCGCGCGCGCCTTACTCGCGGCTCGACCACATCGTCTTCCCCTGCCGCGAGAGGAGAAAGAGTCCCGACGCGCAAGCCGTCTCCAGCGCCGCCGACGCGATCATGCGCGCCGAGCGGCCCGTACTCTACGTCGGCGGAGGCATCGTCAACTCCGGCGCTGACCGCGCGCTACTCGCCTTCGCCGAAGCGTTGCAACTTCCGGTCACGCCGACGCTGATGGGCCTGGGCGGCTTCCCTTCGGCGCACGCGCTTTCCCTGGGGATGCTCGGAATGCACGGAACCTACGCGGCGAACATGGCCGTCGCCGAAAGCGACCTGCTCGTCGCCGTCGGCGTGCGCTTCGACGACCGCGTGACGGGCAAGCTCTCGACCTTCGCGCCGCACGCGCGCGTCATCCACGTTGACATTGACCCCGCCAACATCGGCAAGAACGTCGCGCCCTCGCTCGCCATCGCCGCGGACGCGCGAGAGGCGCTCGACGCGCTCCGCGAAGAAGTGGGCGCGCGCGCTCAAGCCGAGACGGGCGCTGGTCTCGCGCGCCGCGAACCCTGGTGGGAGCGCATCCGCGCGTGGCAGCGCGAGCAGCCGCTGCGCTTCGACGACGCGGGCGAACAGATCAAGCCGCAGTCGGTCATCCGCGAGCTTCACCGACAGACGCGCGGGCGCGCGATCATCACGACCGACGTTGGACAACATCAGATGTGGGCCGCGCAGTTCTACCCCTTCACGCGCCCGCGGCAGTGGATCACGAGCGGCGGACTCGGGGCGATGGGCTTCGGACTGCCCGCGGCCATCGGCGCGCAGCTCGCCTTCCCCGAACGGCTCGTCGTCGCCATCGTCGGCGACGGCGGCTTCCAGATGACCAATCAGGAGTTGGCCGTCGCCGTGCAGTACAGGCTGCCGGTCAAAGTCGTCGTCATGAACAACGGCTACCTCGGAATGGTTCGCCAGTGGCAGGAGATGTTCCACGACCGCGCCTACTCCGAGGTTGACATCTCGGTCGCGCCCGACTTCGTCCGCCTCGCCGAAGCCTACGGCGCGGGGGCCTTCCGCGCCACGCGACCCGAAGAACTGCCCGCGGCGCTCGAAGCCGGACTCGAGCACGACGGCCCCGCTGTCATCGAGGCGCACGTCTCGAAAGAGGAGAACGTCTTTCCAATCGTCCCCGCCGGGGCCGACTCGAAGGACATGATTTTTCAGAGCGAGGGAGTCTGAGGCAATGCGGATTTCGGATTGCGCAATGCGGGTTCGCGACCGACGAGAGCCGCGCTGCCTCCTTTGTTTCTCCGCGCATGAAACCGAGCGGCCATAACGGCGGGCGCGTCTCTTCAATCCGAAATCCGAAATCCGCATCCCGCAATCGAATGGTGCGTCACACGCTTTCCATCATCGTCGCCGACCAGCCGGGCGAGCTTTCGCGCATCGTCGGACTGTTCAGCGCGCGCGGCTTCAACATCGAGACCGTTACGGTCGGCGGCACGCTCGACCCCGAATGGTCGCGCGTCACCATCGTCACGCGCGGCGACGACCGGACAGTCGAGCAGATCGTCAAGCAGTGCGAGCGGCTGGCGCGCGTGCGCGAGGTGCGCGACGTGACTAGCCAGCCGCACATCGAGCGCGAGATGGCGCTCATAGACGTGTCGGCCACGGCGGGCGCAGAGCGTCAGGAGGTTTTAAGTCTGGTCTCGGTCTTCCGCGCGAAGGTCGTGGACATCTCGCACGCGCGCATGGTCGTCGAGGCTTCGGGCAACCGCGAGAAGGTCGAGGCGTTCATCGAGATGCTCCGGCCCCTCGGCATCAACGACATCACGCGCACGGGCCGCGTCGCCATCGGTCGCCTCTCGAACGGCGAAGAGAGTGAATAGATTTAAGAAAGGATTGAAGAGATGAAGGTTTATTACGACAAAGATGCAGACCTCGGCGCGCTGCGCCAAAGACGTATCGCGGTGATCGGCTACGGCAGTCAGGGCTTCGCGCAGTCGAACAATTTGAAGGATTCGGGCTGCGACGTGACGGTGGGGTTGAAGACCGACAGCCCTTCGCGCGCGAAGGCCGAGCGCGCCGGCCTGAAGGTTCTGCCCGTCGCCGAGGCCGCCGCCGAGGCGGACGTGGTGATGATGCTCGTGCCGGACGAGGTCGCGGCGGACGTTTACGCGCGCGAGGTGGCCGAGTCCATGACGCCGGGCAAGTACCTGGCCTTCTCGCACGGCTTCTCGATTCACTACGACTTCATCAAGCCGCCCGGAGATGTCAGCGTCCTTATGGTCGCGCCGAAGGGGCCGGGCCACTTGGTTCGCTCCGAATATTTGCGCGGCGCGGGCGTGCCGTGTTTGCTCGCAGTCAGTCAAGACCCGACGGGCGACACGCGCTCGCTCGGACTCGCCTACGCCTCGGCCATCGGCGGCGGGCGCGCAGGCATTATTGAAACCAGCTTCCGCGAGGAGACCGAGACAGACCTCTTCGGCGAGCAGGCCGTCTTGTGCGGCGGGCTGACTTCGCTGATTAAGGCGGGCTTCGAGACGCTGGTCGAGGCGGGCTACGCGCCGGAGATGGCGTACTTCGAGTGCCTCCACGAGATGAAGCTGATCGTTGACCTCATCTACGAGGGCGGCATCAGTGAGATGCGCTACTCGGTCTCGAACACGGCGCAGTACGGCGACATGACGCGCGGCCCGGCGGTCGTCAACGACGAGACGAAGCGGCGGATGCGCGCGCTGCTCGCCGAGATTCAGTCGGGCGCGTTCGCGCGCGAGTGGATGCGCGAGAACCGCGCGGGCAAGGAACGCTTCCGCCGCCTCGAAGCCGAAACGAGCGAGCACCAGATCGAGCATGTGGGCCGGAACCTGCGCGAGATGATGCCGTGGCTCTCCGCGAATCGCCTCGTTGACGAGTCGAATTGAGGAGCAATGAGCGATAACCTGAGAAGCAGGGCCATCACGCGCGGGGTCGAGCGGACGCCGAACCGCGCGATGCTGCGCGCCGTCGGCTTCGGCGACGAGGATTTCGAGAAGCCGATCATCGGCGTGGCGAACGGGTACAGCACCATCACGCCTTGCAACATCGGCTTGAATGAGTTGACCGGGAGGGCCGTCGCGGCGCTCAGAGAGTCGGGCGCGATGCCGCAGGTCTTCGGCACGATCACGGTGAGCGACGGCATCTCGATGGGGACGGAGGGGATGAAGTACAGCCTCGTCTCGCGCGAGGTGATCGCGGATTCCATCGAGACCGTCTGTCAGGCGCAGTCGGTTGACGGCCTGCTCGCGGTGGGCGGCTGCGACAAGAATATGCCGGGCGCTTTGATTGCGATTGCGCGCATGAACATCCCCTCGATCTTCGTTTACGGCGGGACGATCAAGGCGGGCCGCTACAACGGCGAAGACCTGACGGTCGTCAGCGCGTTCGAGGCCGTCGGCCAGTTCTGCGCCCGCAGGATTAGTGAGAAAGAATTGTTGGAAGTCGAGCGGCGCGCGTGCCCCGGCGCGGGTTCGTGCGGCGGGATGTACACGGCCAACACGATGTCTGCGGCCATCGAGGCGATGGGCCTGAGCCTGCCCTACTCTTCGACGATGGCCGCCGAGGACGGAGAGAAGGCCGAGAGCGCCGCGCTCTCAGCCGTCGTTCTGGCCGAGGCCGTGCGCCGCAAAATTTTGCCGCGCGACATCCTCACGCGCCGCAGCTTCGAGAACGCGATTGCGGTCGTGATGGCGACGGGCGGCTCGACAAACGCGGTGCTTCACCTGCTCGCCGTCGCGCACGCCGCGGAAGTCCCGCTCGCGCTCGAAGACTTCGAGGAGATACGCGCGCGCGTCCCCGTGCTTTGTGATTTGAAGCCTTCGGGTCGTTACGTCGCGACCGATTTGCACAAGGCCGGCGGCATCCCGCGGGTGATGAAGATTCTTCTTGAACGCGGCTTGCTGCACGGTGACGCGCTCACCGTAACGGGCGAGACCGTCGCCGAAACACTCGCCGATGTGCCCGCCAAGCCGCCGCCGCGTCAAGAGGTGATACGCCCGTTCGAGCGTCCGCTCTACGCCCAGGGCCACCTCGCCATACTCAAAGGCAACCTTGCGTCGGAGGGCGCGGTCGCGAAGATCAGCGGCGTCCGCGTCCCGAAGCACACAGGCCCCGCGCGCGTCTTCGACTCCGAAGAGACTTGCCTCGACGCGATACTCAAAGGTTCGATCAAGCCGGGCGATGTTGTAGTCATCCGATACGAAGGCCCCGTGGGCGGCCCCGGAATGCGCGAGATGCTCGCGCCGACTTCGGCGATCATCGGCGCGGGGTTGGGCGACGCGGTCGCGCTCGTCACCGATGGGCGATTCTCCGGCGGCACGCACGGGATGGTCGTCGGCCACGTCGCGCCGGAGGCGGCGGTGGGCGGCGCGATTGCGCTCGTCGAAGAAGGGGATTCGATCACGGTTGACGCCGAAGCGCGGTTGCTGCAACTCAACGTCTCGGAAGAAGAGCTTGAACGAAGGCGCGCGGCGTGGCGGCGTCCCGCGGCGCGCTACATGCGCGGCGTGCTGGCGAAGTACGCGCGGCTCGTCTCTTCGAGCAGCAAGGGCGCGGTGACGGATCAGTTCTCACAGCCGAGCCGAGAGTGAACCGCGTTTCAAATCATTCCGGTCTGAGCACAGGATGCGGGAGTGGGCGCGGGACTCGGCGGCGCGGTCGAGGTCGGCGCGGGCGAGTACATCGCTTCGCCGCTCAGTTAACGAAACCCTGCTTCGATCAGTGCGGCTCGACGAGATAAAGGTCTCGACCGGCGCGCTCGACGACGAGCGTGTCCGGGTCTCGCTCGTACTCTTCGAGCCGGAACTTCCGGTAGTCCATGAAGCCGAGGTTCACGCGGCGGCACGTCGCCTCGTCGAGCGCGGAGGCGAGCGTGATGCGGTAGCGCGGGACGACGCGGCCAAGCTCGTCGCGCCGCCCCGCGTAGGCGACGTGCGCGAGGTGCGCGGCGACGGCGAGGTTCGAGCGCAGTTCCGCCGAGAGCGCGACCATCTCGCGCACGCGGTCGAGCGGCGCGTAGCCGTACTGCTCGATCAGGCGACCGTGCGTCTCGGAGATCGCGCGCAGGTGCGGCGCGTAGATGACGAGTTCGCCGCCCTCCTCGATGACGCCGCCGAGTTTGTAGCTCGCCTTGCCGCCCACCCAAAGCTCGTCGTAATGCTCGTCGAGGAGCGCGACGACGCGCGCGTACCTCCGGCCCGTGTACCTGATGTGAACTTTGCCGCTCACCTCGGCGCAGAGCCTGAACGCGCGGCGGATGTCTCCGGCGAAGAGCGCGCGCGTGCGGAGCCGCCCGTCGTCCTCGCGCGTGACGACCGTGTTCAGAGAGACGACGCGCGCGGGCACGAGTTCCGCCGCCGCCTCGATCATGCGCCGCGTCGGCGTCTCGACGCGACCGATGACCCGCTCGATTGAGGCGAGCGCGCCGAGCCAGTGCGTCGCGTGCGTCAGGTCTGGGCCGGCCACTCCGGGGAAAAAGTATTTCGCGCCGCCCGCGAAGCCCGCGACCTCGTGCGGCACGGTCGCGCCGAAGACGACGACCGTGTCGTAGCGTCCCGGCGCGAGCAGGCGGTTCAGGTTCACTTCGACGGACTCTTCGAGCAGCCCGCCCGTCAACTCGCGCACGCGCGCGGCGCTCAACTCGCCGAGCGTCACAAGCTCGCGCGGGTCGTCCCAGTGGTGGTCGTAGATTTGGGCGCGCGCGTTCGTCGGCGCGTCGCCGAGAAGCCCGGCCTTCGCGCGCTTCTCGGCCTCGGTCATCGGCGCGTGCGTGCCTTGAGCGACAAGCGCGTCGAACGCCGCGGCGGCGCGCCCGCGGAGGATTTCCGCCGCCGCGGGAAAGAGCGTGTCGGTGTTGTCGTCGCGCGTGCGGTCGGGGATGATCGCCAGCACACGCTCGCCGCGCTCGACGCACGACAGCGCGCGCTCGACGATCTCGCGCAACTCTTCCGAAGAGAGGTCGAGTTCGGGCGCTCCGCGTCCCGTGACCGACTGTGCAGGCTTGCTGCTCATCGTTTCGTGCTCACTCTAAACTTTCGCGCGCGCTTCGCCCGCAACGCTCACACGCCGCCGAACGCCGAGAAGCCGCCGTCAACGGGCACGACCACGCCGGTGACGAACGCCGACGCGGGCGACAGAAGCCACAGCGCCGCGCCGAGCAAGTCCGAAGGCTCGCCGAAGCGACGCATCGGCGTGTGGCCGATGATGCTTTGGCCGCGCGCGGTCAACTCGCCCGTCCGTTCGTCGGTCAACAGAAAGCGATTCTGCTCGGTCAGGAAGAAGCCCGGCGCGACGGCGTTGACGCGTATGCGCGGGCCGTACTCCGTCGCGAGATGCACGGCGAGCCACTGCGTGAAACTGTTGACGCCCGCCTTCGCCGCCGAGTACGCGGCGACGCGCGTCAGGGGGCGCAGCGCGCTCATCGAAGAGACGTTCAAAATCACGCCCTCGCCGCGCCCGGCCATCAGCCGCCCGAAGACTTGCGAAGCGAAAACGGTGCCGAGCAGGTTCAGGTCGAAGACCGCGCGCAGTGCGTCTTCGGGGAGGTCGAAGAAGGCTCGGTCTTCGCGCGTCGTCGCGCGCGGGTCATTCCCGCCCGCGCCGTTGACGAGACAGTCCGCGCGCCCGAACTCGGCGACGACCGCTTCGGCGGCGCGCTCAATCTCATCGCGCTTTGTCACGTCGCACGCGAACGAAACGACGCGGCCCGGCCCGCGCGTCTGCGCGAATATCGAGGCCGCACGTTCGCGGTCGCGCGCCAGCACCGCCACGCCCGCGCCGCAGCCCGCGAGCGCTTCGACCAACGCGCGGCACAGAACGCCCGTGCCGCCCGTGACGACCGCCGCGCGGCCCTTGAAGTCGTAAAGCTTCGTCAACTCCGCCAAGTCCATCGCGACCTCTCCCGCGTCCGCTTCAACCGTTCAACTCCGAGCCGCCCGCGACGGTCAACGTTCCCGCCGCGCCGGACAGACGCGCACGCTCGTCCGCGTCGCCTTCTGCGTGGCTTGCGTCCGCGAGTCCGACCCACTTGCGGAAGTTGCCGGAGAACATCCGGCGCACGTCGCGCTCGATCTCGGCGCGCGTCACGGCGCGACCGCTCGCGAGCAGTCGTTCGTATGCTTCCGTCAGCGCGTCGGCGACGACCGCGCGCGAGTGTCGCCATTTGTAAATCAACTGTTCCAGCACGCGCGCGTCCGAGTGCTGCGGGACGAAGCTCGCGCCGAGCAGTTCGAGCCGCTCGCGCGTGACCTCCGAGATGATCGAGGGGTTGTTGAGGAACCACCAGCAGCCGAACGGCAAAAGGTTCGCGAACTTCCTCGCGGCGACGCACAGCTCGTGCTGATTCTCGCGCGAGAGGAACGTCGCGAGGAAGCGCACGTCCGAGTTCTCGGCGCACAGCCGCTCGACGGCGACGACGCTCGCGCGCCCCACGCCGTCGCCCGCCGCGCGGAGCGACGGATTGACGCCGCGCCGCACGCCGACCATCAGCGCGAGCGGCATCGCGTGCGCGCGCGCCGACGGTAGCACGACTTCGCGCAAGAGGCGGTCACGCGCGTCGTCTGCGGGAAAAGTGAAATCGTCGGGCAGCGACACGGCCATGTAGAGCGGACTCATGCGCGCGATCCAAACGTCGAGGAAGCGTCGCACCTCGCGCGCCGTCGCGCCGCTCATCTCAACATCAACGCGGTAGCCGAGAGACGCGAGCGCCGCCGCCGCTTGCGGCCAACCGTTCAGCAGCACGTCCATCCGCATCGCCGCGTGAAAACGCGCGTCGAATTCGGTGCCGCCCTCCCAGACCTTCGCCTCCCGCGCGTCGAACGGGTCGTTCGTCATCACAACGTCGCTCACGCCCGCGAGGTCGAGCACGCGCTCGATGTGCGACGCCGCGCCCTGCGAACGGAAGAAGGCGCGCGCGTCCTTGAGGTCTCGCGCGGACGTGTCGAGTCCGAAGGCGTCGAGCACCGTGACGACTCCGCGCGCCGCCTCCGACAGCGGAGTGTTCTCGACGAAGAGCGTGCGCCAGACCAGATCGGCCTGTTCGGTCTTGCTCATCCGCCAGAAGTTTTCGGGCGTGATGTCGGCGGAGCGGAACGTCTCGGCGACGAGGTAGTGATAGGTCAGAAGCTCGTCAACGCCGGAGAGGTTCAGCGCGCCGAACTGCGGCGCGAACAAGTGCGTGTGAATGTCGAAGACGGGAGTTCGGTTGACGGCCTCGGCGACCTGACGACGCAGTTCGTCCCCGTCGGTCAGCCGTTCGTCGCGCGTGGGATGAATGTCCGTCGTGTCGGCTGTCATCGTTGTTGCTCCGACGCGTCAATCGTCAGCAGGCTAGTAGCCATGTACTCCTTGAGCGTCAGCCGCGGCGGCTCGACGCCGGCGGGCAGCGGTCGTTTGGAGAAGGTCTGGAAGTAGAGCAGGCAGGCGTCGCGCCACCACTCGGCGTCGTGCTCCTGAACGGAGAGCTTCTTCGCCACGTCCGTGTGCCGCTCGGCGTCAACCGCGCCCGCGAGCGTCGCCCAACTCGCGCGCGCGCCGCGCGTCCATTCGACGCCGCGCTGGTAGTGAAGCGCGAGTCCGTCCCACAGCGTCCGGCCCGAACGCAGGCGATAATCCCAAGGCACGTGATGGAACCAGAGTAAAAATTTTTCGGGGCAGGTTCTTAAATCGGAGAAGCGGTCGCGGACGGGCGGGAGGTAGTCGGCGACGGCGTCGCTGCCCGTCGCCGTGCGGTCGAAGCCCAAGCCCCGCGCGTCGGCGCGGTGGTAGTAAACAGGGTTCCAGACCGGACTCGGCTCCGTGTCCCACCAAGGCGCGGGGCCGTAGTGGTGGCCGCCCCACATCAAATGATGAAGGCCGAGCGGCGTCATGTAGTCCACGGCGGCCTCGTGCGATTCGAGCATGATGCGCTCGACGACTCCGAGCGCGCGAGCGTCGTGCGTGAAGGTCATCCGCGCCCACTCGTCGGCGATCTGCCGCGAGGGCGTGTCGGGATTCCACGCGAGGCGACCGAAGGCGTACCAGTTCGCCTGCGCGAAGTGATGGCCCGTCCAGTTGCGATCCGAGCCGGTGTTCGCGACTCCGGCCATTCCGGTCAGGCGTTTGCCGAAGAGGCTCCCGTCAATCACGCGGCTGACGGTCGAGCCGCGCCCGCGCGCGTAGGTGTCGGAGTCGAGTACCTCGCGCCACATCGGCGCGAGGAAGACGAGGTGATTCGACTCGCCGAGGTACTCCTGCGTGATTTGCACTTCCAACATTACCTGCGTCTTCGGCATCGCGCCGAAGAGCGGGTGGAAAGGCTCGCGCGGCTGGAAGTCAACGGGGCCGTTCTTGACTTGCAGCAGGACGTTTGCGGCGAACTTGCCGTCGAAAGGTTTTAGCTCGTCGTAGGCGGAGGAGGCGCGGTCGCCTCCGGGCTTCATGTCGTAAACGAACGCGCGCCAGATGCAGACGCCTTTGTGCGGCGCGAGCGCGGCGGCCAGCATGTTCGCGCCGTCGGCGTGCGTGCGGTTGTAGGTGCGCGGGCCGGGCTGTCCTTCGCTGTTCGCCTTGACGAGGAAGCCACCGAAGTCTGGGATGAGTTTGTAAATCTCGTCGGCCTTGCGCCGCCACCACTCCCTGACTTCGGGGTCGAACGGGTCGGCGGTCTTCAGCCCGCCCAACTCGACGGGCGCGGAGAAGCGCGCCGAGAGATAGACGCGCACGCCGTAAGGGCGGAAGGCGTCGGCGATGGCAGCGGCCTTGCGAAGATACTCGGCGCTCAGGCTCCTCGCGTCGGCGTTGACGTTGTTGAGCACCGCGCCGTTGATGCCGACGGACGCGTCGGCGCGCGCGTAGTCGCGTAGTCGCGGGTCAATCTTGTCGGGCAACTCTTGCCAGTTCCAGAGCGAACGTCCCGCGTAGCCGCGCTCAATGCTGCCGTCGAGATTGTCCCAATGATTCAACAAGCGCAGTTGCAGGCGCGGCCTCTCGCTCACGTCTAATTTGTCTATCGGCTGAAGCGTCTGAATCAAACGCAGGAAGTGAAACGCGCCGTAGAGCGCGCCGGTCTCACCCTCGGAGGCGATGACGGTGACGGCGCGGTGGCCGAGTCTGACGGAGCGGATGACGAATCCTTCGGGGCCGAGCGCGGCGAGTTGGCGATCAAGCTTGAGGCTCGCGACGAGCGGCGAGCTGCGCGGCGTGCCGACGACGACCGCGCCGCCGGAGACTTCCGACGCGCTCGGAACGTCGTGGCCGAGCAGTCCCGTCAATCCGTTGACGAGTTCCGCGCGGGCCGCGTCGAGCGTCGGCGAGTTGCCCTGCGCCACGACCGACGCGACGCGCGCGCGGTAAGCTC
>Ga0070740_10001190_pt1 | contig 38204 bp, 42 predicted proteins | sample Coa_R2_FD_67286 | JGI IMG/M metagenome (GOLD analysis project Ga0070740, IMG submission 67286) | Surface soil microbial communities from Centralia Pennsylvania, which are recovering from an underground coalmine fire - Coalmine... | ecosystem: Environmental > Terrestrial > Soil > Unclassified ... | reverse complement strand
AAGCAGGATACAAGATAGTGTTTGAACGTAAAAGTGTGGTAATCCATGCCCATGAAGAAGGAGCGATTAAAAAAATCAAACCAAACAGTGTCCGCAAGATTGTTTTTCGTAATCAATTTACCTTTGTCTGGAAAAATATTACTGATACGGATTTACTCCTCTCACATATGCTCTGGTTGCCCTATCACTGTTTCAATGCGTTAAGGAGACGGGATTGGGTATTTTTTACCGGATTATTCTTAGCAATAAAGCGTTTACCCGACGTCATGAAAGCACGAAAGGAAGCCAAAAAACTCTTCGTCAAAACAGATAAGGAAGTGTTGCGACAATTCGCGAATTAGTGGGGTAATTCGGGTGTATTTCTTTTGTGCAGGTAGTCAATTCCCCGCAAGACCAGCCAGTTGATAAAAGGAGGATAGGACTTGGCGTAATTTTTTTTATAAAAAATTCGCATTGCATCAAACCGCCAGTTTTGTACTTTCTTTTTTGTCTCAATATTTGCAGTTGTTACTGCAGAACCGCTTTTTTTGACACCGCTGGCAGCGCCCCCAATATGCATGATACTGACTTCTCCGACATAATAAATTTTATATCCTAATTTCTTTATGTTGTAGCAGAATTGTATATCATCACCATCAAAGGTATAATCTTCGTCCCACCAGCCAACTTTCTCTCCGATTTTTCTTGGCATAATCATAAATGCGCCTTCCACCACATCTACTTCATGTGTCGTATCCATATCTTTCCATCCTTGGGTATAGCCGGCAAAGAGTTTACTTCTGGGAAACAACCGCTGCAGTCCTGAAAAATAGCAAAATGCATTCCAGGGAGTCGGGAAGCCGCGATGACAATTAAAATCAATTTTTCCATCTTTATTAATTAATTTGCAGGAAGCAGCTCCTGCTTCGGGATGTTTTTTCATAAACTCAAGCATATAGTTGAGGGTCTTGGGATAGGAAATTGTATCAGGATTGAGGAACAACACATAGTCTCCTTTTGCAAATGGCACACCTTTATTGTTACCCGCTGCAAAGCCGAGATTGCCGCCATTGTCAACGACGTGGAATAATTTGATTTTCGTTCGTTTTTTATATTGTCTAAATGCTTCAAGTGAGCCATCCGGCGAAGCGTTATCGGTAACAATCACTTGAAATTTCCCGCTTGCGACTTCTTTGGGATAATTTTTTTCGATCGATTCAATGGCCTGGATGGTTATGTCTTTTGTATTATAGTTGAGGATAATAATTGATAATGCTACGCTCATATGCTTGCATTAGTCTCTCATAAAAGCCCGCCAATTGCAAGGGTAACTCTCAGCTTATATTTCCTGGATTTCCGCTCCCCGATCAGGGAAGTATTTTGACTGGACAAAGCTCAGCTCTTTACGTACAATAGAGGTATGCTGGTTTCAATTGTGACTTTAAATTTCCGCAAAAGTGAATTGACAATTGCCTGCATGGTTTCACTGTACAAGGTATGTAAAAAAGAATTCGAGAATAATACCATAGAGCTGATCATTGTTGATAATGCCTCAGGAGATGATTCAGTCAACGTTTTGCAACAGGAAATAAAAGAGAAACATTATAAAAATATCATCCTCATTCCTAATAAAACAAATAGCGGTTTCGGCGCGGGCTGTAATGTGGGAGCAGCAAAAGCAAAGGGCAGTCATATTGTTTTCTTAAATAATGATACCGTTGTGAAAGATAAAGGCATTTTAGATATGGCGCTTTATATGGAAAAACATCCGCAGATTGCTATCCTTGGCGGACAGCTTCGCAATTTTGACGGCACACTGCAGCCGTGTGCAGGAAAATTTTATACTTTGGGTAATGTCATCTTACTTCTTGCCGGTATGCAACGATATGGACTTTTGGATAAAAGTCCGGAAAAAATTGAAGAGGTGGATTGGGTGAAAGGGGGACTTCTTATGATCAGAAAGGATGTTTTCGAAAAGCTGCATGGATTTGATGAGAAAATTTTTATGTATACTGAGGATATGGAGTTGTGCTATCGGGCGCATCTTGCCGGATACAAAATTTATTTTTATCCGCGTGTTACTATCCTTCATGCAGAGCACGGAAGTTCAAACCGGACATTTGCGATTGTGAATATCTATAAAAATCTTTTGTATTTCTATAAAAAACACCGCTCGAAAACGGAATACACTATTTTGAGGTTTCTTTTGCGATCGAAAGCGATGACAGCAATTGGGATTGGGAAGCTGTCACACAATGCGTATCTGGTTAATACGTATCAGCAAGCGATAGGAGAAATATAGCGTTTCATCGTGGTTATTTTGGAAGTGCAATAGATGGAAAATCTTGTTGAGCTTTAATATATGTAGCAAGTAATTTGGTAACATCTTCTTCATCTAATCCCTTTGTGTCCAAGGTAACTCGAAATTGGTAATAACCAAAATCATGTTCGCGAAGATTGATTCGTATATTATTTATCACAACCTGTCCCATGTTCATATAATAATCTCCTTTCGATCTTCCTATTAACTTCATTGCTAACTCATCCGGTAATAGATAAGGGAACATCCAGATAGGAGTTGGTCTCGGTGGGGTTTTTGCTGTTGTGTTAACAACACGAGGTATTGCTGCATCTTGTCTAGTGGGTATTTTGCCATATTGTTTTAATAAAGCAATTTGTGCATTTGTTAATTTAATGCCTGATTGATAGGCAGCTGCAAGTTCATCGATTGATGAGCAGACGCTGTGTGGAGTTTCAGTCGTATCAAAGCTTAAAGCTACTATTTTATTCTCATCATCACAAAAAACCTCTATAAGCTCATTTCCATTCCAATTCCCATGTTCTCTACTTTCTACAGGTAATATAAACTCAGGATTTTGCTTCTCTGTTTTAGTTTGTGACATCTCCCGATTTTTAGCCACTTTTTGGAGCATTTCATCAGCTATAACTTCAGGATTTTTATCGGACAGATTTATGTGATAATATCCACTTGCATGTTCAAAATATGAATCAACATACTTTTGCATTTCCAACCATAATTTTGATGATTCACGCATAAAATAAGCCTCTGTTGATGAATGGTCTTTCGTATTACTTTCTTCATAGCGTTTAGACAAAGCTTGTGCCCGTGCTCTGAATTCCCCCATTTTAGGAAGTGTAATCAGTTCTTGCATTTTATTGCGAATTCTTTCTCTATCGTAATCAGTATAACGCTCTTGTATTCTCCTGATTATTCCTAAATGTCGTTCTAAAGCTTCAATAGGTGATTCCTCATGTGACTTATATAGATTATCTTGATATTCAAGATTTTCGTTTATCATATTCTTTCTTTTCATATGAATGTCCTGAGCGATTCGTTGTTCAACACTTAGAGGATATGTAATATCTGCAAGAAGTTTCCGAATTTGAGTTCGTGGCTCATTTGGATTTTCTGTCCCATAAGCAGATTCATGTGTAAATGGTCTGTTTACAAGTCTGTCTGATTCGAGAGATTGATTTCCTTCTTGAGCCATAGGCTGTACGACTAGGTTATCAAAGTTTTCAAAAATTCTCAAAAGCTGTATGGACTATTTTCTCTTTCTTCTCAAAAAACGTCCCTTTGTTGAAACGTCCGAGATAAAAGTCGCGGATGGCTTGTTTTTGTTTTGGTCTACCTGTAAAAAGGATTCGCAAGCTTTCCCGGATCAATGCAATTTTTGTCCGAAGCGGCGCATATGTCATGCCAAAGAGCATACGGTTGCGCGTGATGAAATAATCCTGCAGCACATTGCCTGCACCCCCCGATGATGCTGCATTCACATGTACTAAGACAGCGCTTGGTACATAATAAATATCGTAACCCGCCCGTTTCACCCGTTCATTCAAATCAGCATCTTCATAATAGAGAAAATACCGTTCATCAAGCAGGCCTACTCTTTCCAACACTTCATGTTTAAAACACATACAGCAGCCTGTCGCAAAATCAACTTTTTCCGGTCTATCATATTGTCCGTAATCGACCTGGTCAACACCCCGATGAATACTTTTGACATTAGCCCAATCGGTATACCCCCCAGCATACCAGAAGACTTTTCCCAATTCATCTTTTTTATATCTATCTTTATGAAATTCATGTCCTTTGGCAAAATAAATTTTGGGAACTGTTACACCGATTTTTTTATCTTTCTCAAAAGGCGCAAGGAGCTCGACAATAAGGTTTTTGTCCATCAGTGTGTCGTTATTAACGATAAGGATATAATCAGCTCTATCAGAAAGGGCGCGTTTTATGCCCATATTGTAACCGCCGGCAAAACCTGTATTGCTGTCTGAGCGGATAAAGACAACATGATTTTTTTTCTCATGAGCAGACAATTGGAAAGCTTCTTTTGAGCCGTTATCAACGACGATCGCTTCAATCTGAAGATTGGGAGTATGTGCCTTTTCCAGCGAGGCGAGAAAATCATGTGTATCCTGATCAGTATTATAATTGACAGTAACTACTGCAACTTTTTTCATGAGTATTTTATTACTTTGGATTCTTCATCCATGTTTCTGGCTTGTCCAGAATCAGTGATTCTAGATGCGGCCCTTCGGCCTTACCAGAACCATTACTTCGATGAGTTAGTAGATGTTATTTGATTATAAAACTCTGATCATAAAAAGTCGAGCTGTTGACATGAAGAGAAAAGAAGTATATAGTGGAGACTGTTCGATTATTGTTTATGAAAGGTGTCATTTTAGCCGGCGGCCTCGGGACAAGACTCTATCCACTCACTCATGTAACCAACAAACACCTTCTCCCCGTGTATAACAAACCAATGATCTATTATCCAATTGAGACGCTGGTCAGTGCTGGTATCACTGATATGCTCGTTATTACAAGCGGGCCACATGTCGGGCATTTTTTAGGTATTCTGAAAAATGGTGGCGAACTGGGCGTCTCACATCTGGAATATGCCTATCAGGAAAAACCCGATGGCGGGATTGCTGATGCCCTTTCCCTGGCAGAACATTTTGCTGAGGGAGAAAGTATTGCAGTGATTCTTGGTGATAATACAACCGATGCTGATATTTCAAAGGAAGTGCAGCATTTTAAAGATGGCGCACTTATTTATCTAAAACAGGTGCCTGATCCGCAGCGATTCGGTGTGCCGGTATTTGATAGGCATGATTCGTCAAAAATAATTGCTATCGAAGAAAAACCTCAAGAACCTAAAAGCAATTTTGCTGTGACAGGATTATATCTTTATGATAATAAAATTTTTGATTATATTCGGGAACTCGAGCCATCTCCCCGCGGACAGCTTGAGATAACAGATGCTAATAATAAATATATTGAGGCAGGAAAAATGCGTTGGGCTGAGTTGCATGGCTTCTGGAGCGATGCGGGGACATTTAAGAGCCTTTTTCGCTCTAATGAATATTGGGCTAAAAAATTAGACTATACTGAAAAGTAAGAAAATTTTGAAGTTTTTTATTCTTCCTTCAACCACGGGAATTGAGAAAAATCAACCTGGTCTGCAAATTTTTCTTTTAATGAGGGATTGTCCCGGTCCTTATCACTGATAATTGGATTTTGTACGGGCCAGTCGCCGAATTGTTTTGTCAATATCGGATCAAGCAGCGAAACAGCAGGGGTAGGCTTCCCTTCATAATAGCCGGTTACCATATACATATATTCAGCATCAATTCTTCCCACATTACAAAATGAATTCCCTATACCGATAGGTAAGTAAACTGCCTTCCGCTCATTTTCGTCTAAGGTAAGTTTTATCGCTTTTCCAAATGCCGGTGAATCCACTCTAAAATCAACGAGTACTGCCAATACAGTGCCTTTGGCGACATAAATAATTTTTTCCCATGGTTCTGCATGAAAACCGCGAATGACCTGAGGATGTGACTGAGAGTGATTCCACTGTTTGATGCTGATTGTTTTGCCTAATACTTTTTCGAAATCCCGCAACTCAACAATCTCCCGGAAAAATCCCCGTTCATCAGAAAATGTTTTCCGTTCACAGATCAGTACTTGGGGAATATCAGTAGCTTGAAGTACGTTTGGCCATTGGGGATCAGAAGGTGATAGTGCGAATTGATACTTCAGATGTGTGTTCATAGGTTTGTGATTTTAGACGTCATGACTACTATAAACTCTGGATTCCCTCGTCGTATAGCATTAACTATAGCATACCCTGGTTTCGTTGACAAACAATCGTGTGTCATCTAAGATAGGAAGAGTTTTATGAAGCTTTTAGTCACAGGCGGTTGCGGATTCATAGGATCCAATTTTATTCATTACTGGATAAAGAATCATCCGGATGATGAAATTATCAATGTTGATAAACTCACCTATGCAGGAAGAAAAGAAAATCTCCAGGATCTTGCTTCAAACCCTCACTATTCGTTTATGCAGGCTGATATTTGTGATGCGCAAAGTATGAGAAAAGCCATGCAGGGAATAGATACTGTTGTCCATTTTGCTGCTGAGTCACATGTTGATCGCTCAATTATGGATCCTTCTGCGTTTGTCAAAACAAATGTGCTTGGTACACAGGTTCTTCTTGATGCAGCATTAAAAAATAATGTCAAACGTTTTCACCATATCAGTACCGATGAAGTGTTCGGTGCGTTAGAACTTGAGAGCACTCAAAAATTTAATGAGCACACCAGCTACGCCCCAAGAAGTCCCTATGCAGCAAGCAAAGCAGGATCAGATCATGTAGTACGGGCATACAACATCACGTATGGCTTACCGATTACAATTACCAATTGTTCCAATAATTTCGGTCCGTATATGTTTCCGGAGAAATTTATTCCCCTTGCTATTACCAATGTGCTTGAAGGGAAAAAAATTCCTGTCTATGGCGATGGTTTATATGTGCGGGATTGGTTGTATGTTGAGGATCATTGCCGGGCGATTGATGTAGTCCTGCAAAAAGGGAAAATTGGAGAAACATATCTTGTTGGAGGCATGACAGAGTTATATTCAAATCTCGAGATAGCAAAAAAAATTTTGCATTATTTAGGTAAAGATGAAAGTTATGTTGAATTCGTCAAAGATCGGCCCGGACATGACAGAAAATATGATGTTGACTGGTCAAAAATGAAACGTGAATTAGGATGGCAGCCGCTTCATTCGTTTGATGAATGGCTGGGGAAAACCATCGAGTGGTATAAAGAACACACTGACTGGTGGAAGAAAATAAAACAAGAGCATCAAGCGTATTTTGATCAGCAATACACGCTATGACAAACACAAAAATCCTCTCAGAAAAAACACTTTTTACATCGCAATATTTTGATATTGAAGAAATTACGCTACAGAGAAATGGCAAAACCTTTGTCAAAGAATTTGCAAAAAGACGCCCAATTGTTCTTGTGCTTGCTATTAACAAAAATGACGAAGTATATTTAGTTTCTCAGTATCGGGAGATTTTGAAAAAGGAGACACTGGAGCTCGTTGCTGGTCATTGTGATGGACGCGAACCATTAGTTGCTGCAAAAAGTGAGCTGGAAGAAGAAGCCGGGGTGACAGCCAAAAAGTGGCGAGAGTTGACGATACTTGATCAATCAGCAAATATTTTGCAGAAAATACATGTTTTTCTTGCAACCGGATTGACAGAAAAGCAAGCGCATCCTGACGATGACGAAGATTTGCGTGCTATAAAAATACCTTTTAAGGAAGCTGTGAGCAAGGCTCTCTCTGGTGAGATTACTATTGCTGCAAATATCGCAGTGATTTTACTGTTTGATAAACTGAGACAGGAAGGAAAATTATACATGTAGCATTCTACATTCTTACTTATGCATTCTACATACAGAAGTATTGGTATTGGTGCAACAGGCTTGATCGGGTCCCGGGTGGCGACGCTCTTACAGGATTCGTATCCAATTGATAACCTTAGTACAGAGACAGGATTTGACATTCGCAAAGCAGAAATTGTTGATCAGCAAATTGGACAGGATACAGAACATCCAGTGGTAATTCTTTTTGCTGCCAAAACTGACGTTGACGGTTGCGAAAAAGACAAAGCGATTGATCAGGACGTTTTACAAAAATCACAGGAAGAACAAGAGAAATTCTTTCAGGACAATCCCACTGCCTGGTCACTCAATGTCTTTGGTACGCAACATGTCGTGAATGCCTGCCGGAAAGCGAAGAAAAAATTGCTCTATATTTCAACAGACTTTGTTTTTGATGGCAAAAACCCACCCCCTGGCGGCTATAAAGAAACAGATCCGGTTTCGCCTGTTGACTGGTATGGACAGACGAAATATGAAGGAGAAAAAGTTATTGAGCAGTCCGGATTGGATTACCTCATCGTTCGTACAGCATTTCCGTATCGTCCTGATGAGTTTGCACGTAAAAAAGATTTCGTTCATGTCTTTCTCTGGCTTCTCCAGAAGGGACAGCCGTTTAAAGTCGTTTCAGATGCATTGATTACGCCGACGTTTGTTGATGATATCGCATTAGCACTTAAGACTTTACTTGATAGAGATGAAACAGGAATGTATCATGCCGTTGGGAGTCAGAGTTTAAGTTCCTATGAGGTGGTAATGGCGCTTGCAAAAAAGTTTGGTTTTGATACATCACTCATTGGTACAACAACGGCTGCGGAATTTTATGCGGCCCGGGCCCCCAGACCCTTTCATTCGATTATCAATAATGATAAGATAAAGACCTTAGGAGTCACAATGAGGACGTTTGAAGAAGGAATAACTGAGTTGAAAAGATAATTGTCATTGCGAAGCCTTGTAAAGGCTGAAGCACTCTCATACAGGTTGTAGTTCGTTGGTGGTAGCACGTAGTCGATCGCCATACGCCACATAATCTCTGCAAGGGATTGCTTCGTCGTTCCTCTTCGCAATGACGTTATAAATTGTATGACAATTACATTCGTTGGTCATGGCTATGTTGGTCTGGTTACTGCGGCAGTATTTGCTGATTTGGGCAATACGGTTTGGGTTATTGGCCACACGCCGGAAAAAATTGAAAATTTAAAAAAGGGAATTATCCCGATTTACGAACCCGGGCTTGAGGAATTGGTAAAACGAAACGTGCAGGCAAAACGTTTATTGTTTACACTTGATTACAGCCCTGCCATTTCACAATCAGATGTCGTCTTTATTGCAGTCGGTACACCCCCAAAATCAAACGGTGAAGCAGATCTATCAGTCGTATTTGCTGTTGCTGAAAAAATCGGTAAACATCTTGATGGTTATACTGTTGTCATTACCAAAAGCACAGTACCGATGGGTACCAATCGAAAAGTCAAAGAACTCGTAGAAAAGATCAAACCAGCAAAAGCAGTGTTCGATATTGCCTCAGTACCGGAATTCTTGCGTGAAGGCCAGGCAATTTCTGATACCTTGCATCCAGACAGAATTGTCATTGGTACAGAATCACAAAAAGCGCAGGATGTATTAGTTGAATTGCACAAACCCCTGATTGCGCAAGAAAGCAAACAGGAGCGATTGGTAGTAACCACTATCGAAACTGCTGAGATGATCAAATATGCAGCGAATGCATTTCTGGCAACGAAAATTTCTTTCGCCAATGCGATTGCCCAACTCTCTGAAAAGGTTGGCGCCAATGGCCCGGATGTGTTGCGTGCAGTGGGTCTTGATAAACGTATTGGTCCGGCATTTCTCTATGCCGGTGCAGGATATGGGGGGTCGTGTTTTCCTAAAGATGTGAAAGCGCTTATCCAAATTGCCAGACAAAACAGTTACGATTTCAAACTTCTTTCAGATGTAGAAGAGATTAACAAACAAGCAATGCATGGCATTGTCCACAAAGCAGAGAAGGCTTTAGGACGTGATATGAAAGGAAAAACAGTTGCCGTTTTGGGTTTATCGTTTAAACCTGATACTGATGACATGCGTGATGCGCCTTCCCGCATTATTATCCCTGAACTTCTTGATCGCGGCGCAAAAGTAAAAACATATGATCCGATTGCTATGGATAATGCAAAAAAGATTTTTAAAGATTTGCAGATTACCTATTGCAAAGATGCATACGATGCAGTAAGCGGTGCAGACCTGATGATTCTGGTAACAGAATGGAATGAATTCCGTCAACTGGATCTTGCAAAAATACGAGAGCTGATGCATAATTTAGGTATTATTGACGGGAGAAATATCTATGAACCGGAAAAAGCAAAAGCGTTGGGATTTGCGTATATGGGAGTAGGACGATAAAGTTATAAAACTCTCATTACTAATATCTAAATTCTAAACAATTTCAAAAATCCAAAATCCTAATTATAAAACGTTTTATATTTTATTATTTATATTTTGGATGTGTTTAGAGTTTAGAAATTAGGATTTAGAATTTTCCTATGAAACGGGTATTAATCACTGGTGCTTCTGGTTTTGTGGGCGGCTATCTGGCACAACATTTGTTGCAGTTGGGCGGCTACGAAATTTATGGCACGTACAGAAATGAATCCTCAAAAGATGCCTCTGCGGTAAAAGATAAGATTACATTTCTCCAGGCGGATTTGCAGGACAAAGAACAACTAAAAAAAGTGTTATCCGATATCAAACCGGAAGGTATTTTTCACCTTGCTGCACAGGCTGCAATTGGTGAGAGTATCAAAAATCCATTGCAGACGCTTCATAATAATATTGACGCAGAGCTGTTACTCTTTGAAGTGTTGCGCGATTTGCAGATGACGCAAACAAAAGTTTTGATCGTCCTCTCAGCAGATGTCTATGGCTATGTTCAGCCAGAAGATTTGCCGATTGATGAGAATACTCCTTTCCGCCCCGGCAATCCGTACGCGGTTTCAAAAGTTGCCTGTGATTTCCTTGCCTATCAATACTGGCGCTCCTATAAATTGCCGATTGTCCGTGTCCGGCCATTTACACATATTGGTCCGGGGCAAAAGACCGGATTTGTTACATCGGATTTTGCCAAGCAAATTGCGGAGATTGAAAAAGGCAAACAGGAGCCAATTATCCGGGTCGGCAATTTAGATGCCAAACGTGATTTTACTGATGTTCGTGATATTGTACGGGCATATGCGCTGTTGATGGAGAAAGGTGAAACCGGCGATGTTTACAATATTGGCTCGGGTGTTTCCCATAAAATTGAAGAAGTTTTGATGTATTTTGTCGACCATGCAAAAGTGAAGGTGTCAAAAGAAACGGATCCGAACAAATTGCGGCCAAGCGATATTCCTGATTTCGTTGCGGATTATTCCAAACTGAATAAGCTCACCGGCTGGAAACCCGAAATTCCGTTTGCAACATCCCTGCAGGAGATTCTCGAGTATTGGAGAAAAACAGTTTGATCGTAATATTAAGATAAAAAACGTATGCAAAATGAGGAGCATTTAAAAAGTTCACAGAAAGAACGAGAAAAATACACAAGAGGAGTATGGACACGTACGATAAATGCGTTGGTAGAAAGCAGAGCTGTTTTAGAAGATTACTTTACGGAATATGGTACTCCTCCGAATGGACCAGATGGAGTGGACACCCGGGCTCTCGTATTCCATGCTCCACTGCAGGAATCCAGTAGTCCTGAGATGGGAACAGTTCTTGTAGCATTAACGGTGGATGGCCCGTTTACTCTATACTATCGTGGGCCATGGGCCCCACGGGAGCTAGTTTCACATCTGCAATATACAGCAGAGGCAGCGGTGACTGAGTCTACCTCAGCCGATGGTTACTTTGTGACTGGAGACAAAGATAATCCTAAGAGAGAAATATCACTAGGTAAGAAAGTTGGACCATTTGTTTGGTCTCGTCATATAGACCACCCGCCTCGTAATAATCCATTGGGTCTTCCTCAAGCTACTCTCAGAAGGGCAAATGGCCTCAGACTTCAGACGGCATTAAATCTAAGCCTTGGTGAACAAGTTGGGAAAGAAGAAGCAAAAAAAGTACGAAGGGAAGTAGACCAAGCAATACAGGCAACAGGTTTAGAGCGAACCCGCTATATAGAAAGTTACTGACGTACTTAAGTCCAACTGAAAGTCCTCTATACTATTGTTTGTCATCTTAGAAATTTTGGCGATTTTAGCTTACAAGTTTATGTGGTTCAGTTGTTGACTTATCGAGGATATACAGCCTTTCCGGTCCTGGATGGAAATTCTGTAATTCTCTTTGCGTTTTCGGATATCGACCATCAGGAAAATCCGTATAGTGAACTAACGTACCACCTTGTTTTTGATAAATAGCAATATGATGAGGAGGCTGGAAGCCTATCTCAGCTGCGCGGGGAATATATACTCGTTGTGTTTCAAGAAAAAAACCACCTTCCTTTACTTTTTCACCTAATCTATTTCTCAAGTCCTCATACTCTTCTTCTAAAAGATTTTCACCAACATGCAGCATCCTTACCATATCAAATTCGCCTGGAACAGATTTCAAGTCAGATTTGTATGTCACCTCAGGATAGCTTGGACTTTCAGGGAGGGAGGATGTAACAGTAGTAACCTGTATGTTATTATTTCCTGATAAAGCTGCATCAACCATATCATGTGCTGAAGGAGATCCCCATGCAAACATCCCAGGATCATACTCAAGCACAGTTAGTGGTGGATCTTCAGGATCACTACGCATTGCGCCTAAGGTGCGTTCATCAAGGTGTCTATATCTGCCGCGGAAAGGAACTTTACTGCCTTGCGATACATCAGGAGCAACAGCTTCTTCTTCAGCTCGTATTGTTGCTCTTTGATCTTCTGAGAGAAAGACCTCTCCATGAGAATGTCCTATCGGTCCCTGGGCAACTTTTTCTGCAATATAACCAAGCCCATCTTTTGTTCCGAACTCCATGAGCTGTTCTTCCTTTAGTCTGCCGGCATTAAATGCTATTTGGACTTTGCTTTTCCTAAGCTCTTCCGGTGGAGGAATTGCTCCAGGAGCCAGCACTTCTCCGATCTCTAAAGCAGCGATTGTTTTTGCATTGACTGCCATCTCATGATCATCTCCTGGGTTATGTCCAGGGCTGTTTGTCCCTTTTCCCGCATTTTCATTATCCCATATAGTACCAAAACCTGGGCGAGCAAAACCATCGATGATAAGTGGATGAGCAATGATATTTGGATCTGATGCAACTTTTACGAGTCTTTGATTTGCTTCAGAAACATCACCAAATTTCATTGCGCTAGGAGAAACATACACATCATACCCAGCTGCTACAAGATCCGGAATAAGTGCATTTGTTCCAGCTACACCACTTCCCGTCCCACTGAACATCACGTACATAGCTGGACGGGTAACATCATCTTTTGGAGGTACTGCTGCGGTATTTGGCGACATAGGAGGAGTGTATTCAATTGGTACACCTAGATGAGATGCTGGTTGGTGACCTAAGGCCTTATACTTTTCTTCCATCGTTTTCGCACTAAGGGGTATATATAGATAACTAAATGAATTCACTTTGGAGAGGAATATTCTGCTATATCCCCTTTCTACTTCTTGCATCCTTTCGATAGCTTTAGCTAAACTTGTATCACTTACTTGAATTGAAGGATCGTAATGTAGTTGCTCTTGACGAAGATCTTGCCAGAGTTGACTTGCCAATACAGGAAAGAAAAAAATATGCTCAGGCTAATCAGTTCCAGGATAGCGTGAGCCCGCATCCAGAACACCAATAATATCCTTCGGAGAATGCGTTACAGTTTCGCCTGAGCCAATTGACACGGTATCAAACATATCTGCATTAGGACCAAAGCGCTGCATGAGATGTGTTTTCGTGTCACCTGATTGTGTAGCAACAATCTCAATATGTTTCTTAAATTGCCCATGCGAAGCAACATACGCATCGACAATCGCTGCATATCTACTATCTACTAATACTCTATTTGGGTCGTTAGCCTCTCCTCTAAGCATTTTTACTTGTCTTTCACTTGCTATAGGGAAAATACCATCAACAGGCGGCAGTCTGCGTGAAATTCTAATTGCATTGATTCGATCAAGTACTCGCAATCCCATTAAGGATGGTGCATTTCCGCCACCTGTTCGAATCAAAACAGCAGGATGCTTGTCGGTATTGGAAGTCGCTCTAGTAATTTCTGTCTCGCCTAAAGTCATAGAAGTAAATATACCATACTATAAGTCTTAATGCAATGAGAATTTACATGATTCACATAAACACTAATCAGTATGGATTGTGAAAGGATGTTAACTTTCCCAATTCTTTTCTAATATAGCTCACTTATATTGACTAATTATGCCCCATCTGTCCTCCTGAGCAAAGCGAAGGATATAGCATTGCATGAAATATTACTACGTTTATATTCTCACTACAAAAAATAACAAAATGTTGTATATTGGGGTAACAAATAATTTAGAACGAAGAATTTATGAACATAAAGCAAGGTTGATTGATGGATTTACTAAAAAATATAACATTAATAAGTTAGTTTATTATGAAACGTTTCCACGAATAGGAGATGCAATCATTGTAGAGAAAAAGTTAAAAGGCTGGTTGCGAATAAAGAAAATCAAATTAATTGCATCAATGAATCCCGAATGGAAAGATTTGTCACTGTCATTCTGAGTCGTTGTACGCAAGGATAGGCTGCGGGAAGACTAGATCCTTCGGCTTCGCGCCTCAGGATAACAAAGATACTATTTGAACAACTTGAGGTCGGAGTCTACCATGAGTTTGATGAGGTCTTCAAAAGTGGTTTTTGGTTCCCATCCGAGTTCTTTTTTGGCAAGGCTGTAATCGCCTTTCAATTCTTTAATTTCAGTCGGACGATATAAGCGTTTATCTGAAATAACATGATCCTTCCAGTTCAGTCCAACATGGCTAAATGCAATCCGGCAAACATCTTCAACACTATGCATCGTATTGGTACCGATAACATAGTCTTTTGGCCGGTACTGCTGCAGCATCAACCAGATCGCCTCAACGTACTCTTTGGCATACCCCCAGTCGCGTTTCATAGACAGATCTCCCATATGAAGTTTGCCATCTTCGCTCACTAAGGGTTCCCCAAGTTCATTGACCGGCGGATGTTTTACCTTATTTTTAATACACGCGACTCCTGCGGTAATCTTTCGCGTGACAAAATGCAAACCTCGTCTTGGACTTTCATGATTAAAGAGAATACCGCCGCAAGCAAACATACCATAGGATTCACGATAGGAACGCATCATCATATGCGCATACGCTTTGGCAATGCCATACGGGTTATTCGCATCAATGAGAAATGATTCATTTGCAGATTCTGCTTGAATGTTGCCAAAGATTTCACGGGAAGTTGCCTGATAAAATTTCGCCGCCGGTGCAAAGTGTCTGACAGCTTCCATAACAAGGACGGGACCAAGTCCGGTTACCTGTCCGGTATAAAACGGCTCTTTCCAGCAGTCGCCGGGAACTGATTGCGCGGCAAAATTATAGATCTCATCAGGAACACTCATTTTAATTGCATTAATGACACTTTCACTGTCAATCAAATCGAGCGGCACAATACGAATCTTGCCATACAGATGTTTGATGTTGGGGTTACTGTAGTTTGTCGTGCGTCTAATAGTACCGGTGACTTCGTAGCCTTTCTCAAGCAGGAGATCTGCCATATACGATCCATCCTGAGAAGTGACGCCGATAATGAGTGCTTTCTTCACAACCATAGATTGGTATAGACTACTGTAGCATAAATAAGTAAAAATTACTAGGGGTGCAGTTTCTTCTATTGATTGATATCGCAAAAGATACCTTAGATTGTACTCCAGAATAAGCTCGAATATATACCCATGGTCCCATTCAGGAGATAGGTAAAATACTTATGCATGTTACAATAGAATGGTGAGAAAGTTGCTTACTGTCCTTATAGGTTTGTGTCTTGGAATTGTTATTTGTTTTAGCCTACTCTTTTTTGCCAAACCATTGCTCTTGCGACAGTCAGCAACTTTCCCGTTTCTGTCTGATCTGATCGGAAGACAGGTGATAGGCTTTCTCCCATACTGGCTGCTCCCAAATGCAAAAAAAGACTATTCTTCCTACATCACGACATTGACATATTTCGGTTTACGCATTGCCCGAGACGGGTCAATCCTCAAATTGACTAACCCTCAGGAGACAGAACCGGGTTGGGAAGCATTGCACTCAGGCAAGCTTACGCCGTTTTTCCAGTCAGCACAGCAGCATCATGTTTCGTTATCTCTCCTGCTTTCTGCCGGCGGTAATGACTCGATTGGTAGACTTATCAATCAACCTGTCCCTCATGCAGAAAAACTTGTCTCTGATGTGACGCCGGTTCTTCAGAAATATCATTTCTCTGATCTCAATTTAGATATTGAGTACAGCGGCACTGCTTCTGATTCCGCCCGCAAGCATTTTACACAATTTGTCCAAACGGTGAGAGATCATTTGGATAATAACATTAGTTTGACAGTTGAGATTACTGGTGATGATTTGATCAAAAAAGAGTTGATTGATCCGGCAGATGTAGGAAAGATTGCTGATTATATGGTTATCATGGCATATGATTATCATTACCCAAGCTCATTTGTAACAGGGCCGGTTGCACCACTTGGCGGAGCAGGGACAATCTCAGAATATGATGTCACTGCTGCAGTTGAAAAAGGATTGCAGATTATTCCGGCAGATAAAATTATTCTTGGTCTGCCACTTTATGGATATGAGTGGGAAACGCTCGGGACAAAGGATCGTATGGCAGTTATCCCGCAAACCGGTGTTGTAGCAAGTAACCACCGAGCAGAAGCGTTTGTCGCAAGGTGTGCAACCTGTAGCGCCCGATTTGATCAGACAGATCAGGAGATGTTTGTGACATATAAAGATCAGGATACTGGTACCTATCACCAAATGTTTTATCCAACTGCACAATCAACTGCAGCAAAGATTCATTTGGCTAATTCGGCACGTCTTGGAGGCTTGGCGCTCTGGGCGCTGGGGTATGAAGGAAGTACAATCCTTAATCCGTTGAAAAATTATAAATAAGCCCCTCTTCCTTGCAGATCTATTTTATCATAAAATAGTGATATGCCAGAAAATTCTCAAGAATTATCTCCAGTCAATGAAGAAGCGATGCATAAAGTGCCTGATCAACAAGGAAGAGAACTGGCAGAAAGAACTAAGTCAGAAGCGTTAAAACGGATACAGGCAGTAAGCACCGAGGACCCAGATAGTCATGGAATACTCCAATCATTGGCAAATAGAGCTATAAATTGAGCAGATAGAAGAAGATCGCATTGCTGAGGCACTAAATTTATTTGCGAATGGTGAGGTATTAGCAAGGGCTGTTGATCATTGTCCAGTTGATAGAAATGGTACTATAGATTTTTCAGACTGGGATAGAAGAATATCTACTATTTGTGGAGATGGTTATACCTCTGCTTCATCGACTTTACTTATAGCGGGAAAGCCAATTCCTGTCTATAAAACTATTGGGTTTTTAGTGGATGTAAATAAAGCAACAATTGAACATATTGCAGAAAATGATAGCGGCAGTGGTGGTAATGTTGCAGACGGAGATTTTTATGCATCGGAGACTGATATTACATCTTTACAGGAACTAAGAGAACGAATAGCTAAAGAAGCACACCCTTATATGAATGAAGTAAATATGGGGTTTAAACAAGATGCTGTTTTAGGACTATTTACAGCGATACCGCATACTGCAAGATAAATACCAGCTGCAAATATACTTGAAGCTGTTGAGGTTCAGAGATATATAGAAGCGAGACATAACTTACAAATGCCAATTTTTTTATATTCTGTTGGAGAAGGAAAACTTATACCATATAAAGCAAATGACGAAGAGATAGACAAATTGTTGTCACAGATGCCGGGTAGCATACGTACAAGACATAGAAACCCATTAAATACTTTAAGAGAAACTACAAGACAAAGTACAAATAGAATTTTTGCTGAAGCGAGTTACTAAGTTGTTCTGAAACAATTCCATATTTTTGTATAACCCCATATCTCCGTAAGGTCAGAGATTATTCTAATGTATATCCTCTCCCTCCATCATCAAACACGAACTGTTGTCCTTGCGGAATAGTAATCACATGACTGATATACTTCGTATCATCATAGGCTGCAGTTGCTTGTCCGCTCGTGACGTTTACCGTGACGAGATTTTGATCAGGATCGACAATGATCTGACTTGAGCCACTAGCGATATTTATCAGCAGATCAAGTGCTCTGATACTCAGCGGTATTCTATTTTCTGCTTTGGTATATGTTGTCGTTCCTTTTGTCTGTCCAAGCACAAGATTAATCGGAAGCGTTTGTGCAAAATCGATATGCGTGTCGGATGAAAGATCGAGTGTGGCAGTATTTGGAAATTGCACACGGACACTGCCGTCGTCTTTTGTTTCCAGCGCTTCGCCTTGTTGGATTATTCTTTTTTTGGCCAGTTTTGTCATTGGTGTTGCAGTTCGGGACTCCCAGCCGACAGAGCCGGAGAAAGAAAGTACACTACCGCGGAGCGAATCGGACGGCGCAGTGCCTAAGGAAAATTGTGTTTTCCGAAGAGGCGCAACCGGATGGATTATGGTTTGTCTGAGTATTTGGCAACAGATGACGAGGACAATACCTATAACAAGTGCAGCGAAAAAGAGAAGTATGTTTTTCATTACCATGTTTATTATACGCTATTTTACGTCATCTATTTCAAAAAGAGCAAAAGTTTAGTATGATACACATATGGCAAAAGTACTGGTGGCCGGGGGTGCAGGATTTATTGGTTCACATTTGTGTAAACGTCTGCTTGATGGGGGATATAGTGTTGTTTGTCTTGATAGTCTTATTACCGGAAATAAAGATAATATTGCTGAGCTTATTGATAATCCCCGTTTCAGTTTTGTTACGCGAGACATTACACAATCGTTGTCTGATCTTGCCGGCACTCTTTCTGATAGCAATTATATTTTTCATCTTGCATCCCCTGCCTCTCCCAATCAAAAAAGTGAACGCAGTTACATGGCATTTCCTATTGAGACAATGCTGGCAAATTCCCTGGGAACATACCATCTTGTTTCCTTAGCAAAGGAGAATAATGCACGATTTTTGTATGTCTCTTCCTCTGAGATTTATGGTGATCCCGCAATCTCACCACAGCCGGAGACATATTGGGGTAATGTCAATCCCAATGGTCCCCGGTCTGTGTATGACGAAGGCAAACGATTTGGTGAAGCGATGACGTTTGGTTATTTTCGCAAATATGATGTTGACAGCCGGATTATTCGCATTTTTAATACGTATGGACCAAAACTGCATAAAGAAGATGGTCGGGCAGTGACTGCATTTATCAATCAGGCAATCCACAATCTGCCGCTCACTATTTTTGGCGATGGTAAGCAAACGCGGAGTTTCTGTTATGTTGATGATTTAGTTGAGGGATTGCTGCGGGCAATGTTTATGGACAAAACAACGGGTGAAGTATTCAATCTCGGCAATCCGGATGAGCGTACCATACTTGATCTTGCCAAATTGATAAAAGTATTGACAGGCAGCACGTCGGAAATTGTTTTTGAACCACTGCCCAAAGACGATCCAACCCGACGTAAACCTGATATTTCCAAAGCCAAACGATTACTCGGCTGGGAACCAAAAGTAAGTTTGGAGGAAGGTTTGAAAAAAACGATAGAATATTTTAGGAATTTATGAAAGTTTTTGTTATCCCCGCAACCTACAACGAAAAAGGTAACATAGAAAAATTCATCACTGTTCTGGAAGAAGAAGTTTTCCCCCAAATCCACAATCACGACATGCATATTCTTGTTGCTGATGATTATTCCCCCGATGGTACCGGTGACATTGTTCGATTGCTTATGAAAAAATATAAAAATCTTGCTATCAATCAAGGACCCAAAAAAGGATTGGGTGCGGCATACCTTCGCGCAATGGGGTATGCAATTGATACGTTAGGTGCAGATGTTGTTGTCAGCATTGATGCAGATTTTCAATTTGATCCTCATGATCTGCCGAAGTTCTTAAAAAAAATCGATCAAGGATATGATATGGTTGTGCAAACCCGCTATAGTGGCGGTGGCTCAATTCCCAAGAACTGGCCGCTAAAGCGTAAAATTTTTTCAACTGTTGCCAATATCTTTGTCCGGACAGTGTTTATGCGATTTTACCTGCATGATTGGACAGGAGGATTTCGTGCTATCAGAAAAGAAGTTTTTCTGAAAGAGCGAACAAGGATGCGGGAATATAAGGGCTATATTTTCCAAATTGCTTTTTTGCATAAAGCAGTGCGTGACGGATTTAAAATTGCGGAGGTGCCATTGCATTTTTCTGACAGGAAACTCGGTGATTCAAAAATCGCACCAGTTGGCTACATCATGCATGTCGTTTCGTATGTGATTACTGCTAGATTGCAAGAGCTGGAGCGGTTTATTAAATTTTTGGTAGTCGGCGGCACTGGCTTTATCGTACAGCTTGTTTTACAGGAAGGGTCATATTCACTTGGCATTGCAGCTGTCATTGCTGCCGGGATAAGCCTGGTATTTCATACAGCACATACTACTGCTTTAGTGAATGGTGTAGCAGCAGCAATTGGGGCAGAGTCAGCAATTATTTCAAATTTCCTTGTAAATAATTCCTGGACATTTAAAGATCGCAAACATCAGGGATTTTTCATGACCTTCAAAAGTGGCATTAAGTTTAATCTTACCTCATTTGCCTCAGTTATCGTCCAATTTGTAGCAATCTTGCTCGCTGTCCTTGCGTTTGGTCCCTCAATCAACATTCTTTCACATCGTTTACCCACACGGGATGTGATTCTGGTTCCAACAATTATTTTACTTGTTATCCCGATGAATTATATAATTTATAATAAGCTGATTTGGAAGAAAAAATGAAAAAGAAACTGTCCGTCGTTTTACTCATCCTTATTCTGCTATTGGCAGCATTCCTGCGGTTATATAGAATTGGGGATTACATGACATTCCTTGGTGATGAAGGGCGGGATGCACTCGTTGCCAAAGGAATTCTGGAAGGACATTTGACACTTCTTGGGCCGCGTTCCTCAGCAGGAAATTTTTTCATGGGTCCGGCATATTACTACATGATTACTCCTTTTCTCTGGCTTTTTCATCTTGATCCGGTTGGGCCGGCAGTTATGGTGGGCTTGTTTGGCATTGCAACTGTTCTGTTGATATACTGGGTGTGTAAACGGTTCTTTGGAAGAAAAGCTGGACTGTTTGCCGCGGCATTGTATGCTGTCTCACCACTAGTAATTACCTATTCTCACTCTTCCTGGAATCCTGATGTGTTGCCATTTTTCTCGTTACTTTTTATGTATATGATTTTTAACGGTATTGCTAAAGCAAGGCCCTGGAAATATTTCTTTTTTGCAGGTATTTTGTTGGGCATTTGTTTGCAACTTCATTATCTGGCATTATCATTAGGCGTTATCGCAGTTACCTATATCTTTTTTGCCGAATGGATGCTGCAGGAGCGAATTTTTCTCTGGCAGACACTCAAGCACTACCTGTTGCTCCTTGCCGGTTTTGTCATCGGTTTCTCACCGTTTATCGCATTTGAGATCCGTCATAATTTCCCCAACACCAAAGCGATTTTTGCTTTTGTCTTTAGCGATACAGTCCAGAAAGGCTATAGTAATCATGCAAATTATTTCCTCACACTTGCAGATGTGTTTTTCCGGCTATTTGCCAGGCTATTGTTTGATTTCCCCACAGGTGATCATCTTAAGCATGTACCGTTATTGACGCTACAGCTTTGGGGATTGGTAGCCATGATCATTGCAATTGCGGCAATAGTCAGTTTGTGGTTTTTGAAAAATAAATTTGTCGTACTCCTTTTGTATCTTTGGTTATTTGGCAGCGTGTTGCTGATTGGTATTTATAAAGGTACGATCTATGATTACCTTCTTACTGTGATTTTTCCACTGCCGTTTCTTTTTGTCGGCAATTTCCTGGCGCAACTGTATGATGCATATCAAGGGAAGAAGCTGGGAGTGCTGACGATTGGGACAAGCTTAGTGATTTTTATCGCATTGTTGTCGCTCAATCTCTATGATTTTCCTTTCAAATACCCACCCAACAAACAGAAACAGCAAACAGAAGATATCGCTAAATTTATCATTGGACAAACTGCTGATCAACCATTTAATTTTGCTCTTCTCTCAGGCGGCAATTCTGATTATGCCTATCGATATTATCTTGACATACTTGGGCATCCACCAGTAACTATTGAGAATCTTCAGACTGATCCGAAGAGAACTTCAGTCACCAATCAACTTTTTGTCGTATGCGAGTTTCCAAGTTGCAAACCGCTTGGCAATCCGCTTTGGGAAATCGCCGGATTTGGAAGAGCCGCAATTGTGGGAGAGTGGAATGTCTCAGTAGTGAAAGTGTATAAATTGGTGCATTATACAACTACTTCACAGTAATAACAGATTTGTATAGACTATGCCTACTGACAGTAATAATGATACAAGCGAAAGAGCAAATGCTGCACACCATTCATTGAGACAATCTTTTCGTATGCAATCCTGTATTGTTTGCGAAGAGTCAATTGGAGATATGCCGGGAAGCCGGGATGCAATTTGTCCAAACTGCGGTTACAAAGATCCGTGCTGCGAATAATGCTTATATAAAAACCCCGCTCATAAATGTGGGCGGGGTTTTCCTTTGTTCCTTGAAATTGTTCAAGGAGAAACCAAAAGCTTATTTTGATCCAATTTTGTACATTCCTGTTTTACAAACTGGACATTTTGCTTTTAATGCCGGTTTACCATTTTTCATGGTAACATGTTCCGGATTATCAACATCTCTTTTCTGTCTGCATTTGACACAATACATTGACGCCATGCGATATCACCTCCCTTCACGTTAGTGTCTGGTTTACTTACACTACGCACTAACTCATCAATACATAATAAATCGAATTAAAAGTTCTGCGATGACAACTGATCCTGTAAGTAATAACGTTTTTCGTAAGTCACCAAAAAGATGCTGATAATCTGATGTAAGTATTGCTTGCGGTAAAGTTTTTGTAGTAACTGGTGAGGGTTTCTGGTCTTTTCCAAGGGGTAAACGCACTGTCTCTTGCGCAAAAGTGAGCGCAGGCGTTTCACGTTTGGTGTGCTCTCGCATGTCAGCAAGTATTTTCTGCTTGCGGGTTTTTCTCCTTTTAGCCATGAATGAAGCTAGATTACACTATTGACACCAAGGCTGTCAAGAGGCTAGTATTGAGGAGTAAACAAACTTTTATGTTGGAAATAGGCTTTTTGATCCTCTTTTGTATATTCATTGCATGGCTCAGTGTTTTATCATTTTATTTTTATAGACTTCACGTGCGGTATCTTACTCTTACCCGGGGGGAAAATAAAAAAACTCTGGATGCTGTTTTGTCAGAAGTGACAAAAGATCTTTTGGATCATAAGAAAACTCTTGCAAACATCATCACCCGATGTGATAGAATAGAAAAAGACGGACAATTTCATATCCAGAAAATCGGTTTACTGCGATTCAATCCGTTCAAAGACACTGGCAGCGATCAAAGTTTTATTCTCTCATTAATCGATGCATTTGATACGGGAGTAGTAATTACCGCACTGTATTCCCGTTCAGGAACTCGCTGGTATGCTAAACGGGTTGTGAAAGGAAAAGGGGTTGAACATGAATTGTCCGATGAAGAAAAAAAAGCTCTGGAGATGGCAAAGAAGGTACATTAATACCAATGCGTATCAGAGTGACAATTAAAGAATGAATAAAAAAATCTTACTTTTTGCAGTCATTGCTTTTCTAGCAGCAACAGGTGTTTCGTATTATCTGTTTTCTAATGCTGGTGCAGGATTTGCGGGATTAGGTGCGATGAATCCGGCAGCACAACCCACTCCGGCAGCAGGCAATAATGATTATCAGGCATTGACGTTCGACCCCAATCAACCAAAAACCCAACCCTGTCCTCTCAATGGCGCGATGTATGGGAAAGATGAAGAAGCGTGGTGGCAAAAACATCGTCCGCTCGGGGTGATGATTGAGAATAGTGTTGATGCCCGTCCGCAATCAGGAATCAATGCTGCAGATATTACGTATGAAGCGGTTGCTGAAGGCGGTATTACCAGAACGCTTAATGTCTATTATTGTCAGGATGCTGGTATTATCGGGCCGGTTCGTTCAGCCCGAACATATTTTGTTGATTTCATTTCAGAATACGGCGATCATCCCTTATACGCTCATGTCGGTGGGGCTAATACGCCAGGTCCTGCAGATGCATTGGGACAAATCGACAGTTACGGCTGGACGGGATACAATGATCTTAATCAATTCTCTATCGGTTTCCCGACATACTGGCGCGATGAAACCCGGCAAGGACATCCTGTAGCAACAGAACATACCATGTATTCAACGACAACGAAGTTGTGGACAGTGGCACAACAGCGCGGTTTGACCAATGTCGACAAGAGTGGTAAATCGTGGGATGCTGATTTTACACCCTATGAATTTAAAGATGACGCACCACTTGCTGACCGGCCAGACAATCAGACTATTCACGTTGATTTCTGGGATGGCGCTGAGTATGCGGTTGACTGGAAATATGATAAGCAAAACAATGATTATCTGCGATACAACGGCGGACAGCCGCATATTGACCGCAATACCCATAAACAATTGACGGCAAAAGATATTGTCATTCTCTATATGCAGGAATCACATGCCAATGACGGATATACCAATAATGAACACTTACTCTATGGCGACAAAGGTTCAGGCGATGCGACAATTTTCATGGATGGGACAGAGACCAAAGGGATGTGGAAAAAAGCAGATCGCACGTCGCGGACGATGTTGTATGACAACAATGGAAATGAGATTAAATTTAACCGGGGACACATCTGGTTTGAAATCGAGCCGCTGGATGGAGAAGTGACAGTGAAATAATTTTATGATCTCCGATGATTATTATTAGGAGCAATTTTGTTTGCTGCTTCATGAAGAGCTGCGGCTGCTGCACTCCTTAGTGCAGGAGATATAACTTTACTTGGATGCTGGCTAAGATGAGCTATAACTCGATATTCTTGTTTCAAATCTCCACTTAGTATTTCCCCGAGCATTCCCCAAAAAGAACGCTTTGTAGAAACCTCAGAAGATTGATTGCTTTCGGCACTTTCTGGAGAAGAAACAACTGCAACCTCGTGTGGTTGACTATTTTCGCTAATATCTGGAGGAACGGTAGGAACATTAAGTGGTTGATTATTCCCGTCCATTATAGATTCTCTTTGCTTTAGGTAAGCATTGGCTGCTTCCTTCACCAGTCCACTACATGCAGCACGTATTATACTGGCTGCTGCCTTAGCCAATTTTGCATTTCTATTGGGTTCTTGTACTGTATTTCTGTTTCCGTTTTCCGGTCCAGATTCCTGTCGAGCTAACATAGTCTGGTATTATATTACAGGACTTTTAGAAAAACAAGAGTAGTCCTACGTTGGATTTACAATTGGTTCTAGTCAAACTGAGTACATATTTGCTATAATCGCTTCAACTGGTCAATGTGAGATTGCTTATGTTTTCAGATCTTATCACTTCCAAAACACGTATCAAATTATTAAAATTATTTCTTACCTATCCAGGCGAGATGTTCCACGTCCGTGAATGTGTACGGCGGACTGATGAGGAAATTAACGCAGTCCGGCGGGAACTTTTACTCCTCGAAAAAAAAGGCGTCTTAAAGCGTGAACCGCGGGCAAATAGAATTTATTACTCCCTTGCCAAAGATTATCCATTTTATAATGATTTATTAGTACTAGGTGTAAAAACAATTGGTTTAGGTGCAGCAATTCTTGAAAATCGTGTCAAACTCGGAAAAATAAAATATGCTATGTTTTCAGGCAAATTCGTCCGACGGATAAAAGAATCACCCGATGATGTTGATGTTATGGTCGTTGGTACAATTGTCTTGCCGGAATTAGCACTACTGGTTCGTAATGAAGAAGCGCGGTTGGGGACAGAAATTAATTATACTGCAATGACAGAAGAAGAATTTAAATTCCGCAAGCAACGCAATGACCCGTTTCTTGTTTCAATTCTCTATGGATCACGCGTGATGCTCATTGGTGATGAGGAGGCTATGCTGGCATGAGGAAAAATTGGCTATGGATGTATATTTGTATCCTGATTATTGCCATTGTGGCAGTTATTATCAATCTCTCGCAACCCTACAGTATTAACTTGTCTGTCACACTCCCTTTTACCCATAAACAAATTGTTGTTAACAAAACCCTTCCGGGCATTTCGCCCAGTTTTTCCATCGGGCCATTTCATTTTCAGCGCGACTTACGTCTTCGTAAAGGACTTGATTTGCAAGGCGGGACAAGTATCACACTTCGTGCTGATATGAAAGATGTCCCGCAATCGCAACGGGATACCGCACTGGAATCTGCAGCATCAGTGATTGAACGTCGGATTAATTTCTTTGGCGTGTCTGAACCGGTAGTACAGACAGAAAAAACAAATAATGATTACCGGATATTGGTTGAGATACCGGGAGTAACTGATGTCAATCAGGCAGTGCAACTCATCGGGCAGACAGCAAAACTGACATTTTGGGAGCAGGTAGCCAGCGGCTCAGCGCATATTGCCTCAACTTCTGCAATGCCTATTGGTGTACCACAACTGCTTGGGCCAAATGCCAGACAAACGGATTTGACAGGCAGCGATTTGCAGCAAGCGACAGCTGGTTTTGATCCCACTACCGGCAAACCGGATGTGCAGTTAACTTTTACATCTACGGGAGCAAGTAAATTTGCCGCGATTACCAAAAGAAATGTCGGAAAAATTCTGGTGATTGCGTTGGATAACCAGGCAATTGAATGGCCGACAGTCAGCACACCAATTTACGGTGGCCAGGCATCAATAACGGGTAATTTCACCACTGATCAGGCAAAAACACTTGCAATCCAACTTGATGCAGGTGTGCTGCCAGTGTCATTATCAATTCTGCAGCAACAGGCAATTGGTGCGACACTTGGTCAGGCGTCACTTCAGGACAGTTTGGTAGCAGGAGTTATTGGATTTTTTGTTATTGTTTTGTTTATGATTATTCTTTATGGTCGATTGGGCGCGATTGCCAGTCTGGCTTTGGTGATTTATACGCTGATTGTCTTATCGCTTTTCCGTCTGATCCCGGTCACATTGACGCTTGCTGGTATTGCGGCATTTATTCTCTCAATCGGTATTGCAGTCGATGCAAATATTTTAATTTTTGAGCGTATGAAAGAAGAATTGCGCCGGGGCAGATCGCAGGAGATGGCAATTGATTTGGGATTTTCTCGCGCATGGCCATCAATTCGGGATTCAAACGTTTCCAGTTTAATTACGAGTGCGATTCTCTACTATTTTGGAACTGGGATTGTCCGCGGATTCGCCTTTACGCTGGCACTGGGCGTGATTGTCTCGATGTTTTCGGCAATTGTAGTGACGCGGACATTTTTGCAAGTATTTTATGGAGGTAAATAGCCTAGATATGTTACATATCATCAGTAAAAAAAATTGGTATTTCTTTATTTCACTGCTGGTAATTGTCCCGGGAATTATCTCACTGTTTTTGTGGGGACTGCGATTGTCCATTGATTTCACTGGCGGATCAGAATTTACATTGATTTTTCCGGCATCTGTTAAGCAGCAAACCATCCATTCGGTCAATACTATTTTCGGATCAGAAAAAATTGCAGTAATTTCTGAGCAAGCATCAGGTACGAGTTTGACAGTACGGACAAAACCAGTTGATAATAAACAAAATGCAGTACTGGCAACGAAATTGCAGCGGGAGGCTGCAGCGAAAGAAGAATCCTTCGAGACAATTGGTCCAACAATTGGACAGGAAACAACATTGAATGCGCTCAAAGCGCTAGTAATTGCCGCAGTGTTAATTGTTTTTTATATTGCCTGGTCATTCCGAAAAGTTCCTAAGCCTACCAGCAGCTGGCGCTTTGGGGTGTGCGCGATTATTGCATTGATTCATGATGTGCTGGTGGTCGTTGGTATCTTTTCATTGCTTGGACATTTCTTCAATGTTGAGATTGATAGTTTATTCGTCACTGCGCTTTTGACAGTCATTGGTTTTTCTGTGCATGATACGATTGTTGTGTTTGATCGGATACGGGAAAATTTGCGCAGGACAATCGGTTTGCCATTTGCGCAGGTAGTAAATGATTCAATTCTTCAAACATTGACCCGTTCACTCAATACCTCTCTGACAGCACTTTTGGTTTTGTTTACGCTTTTACTTTTCGGGGGAGTAAGTATTAGATGGTTTATTGTTGCTTTGCTCATCGGTATTACTTCAGGGACGTACTCCTCAATCTTCAATGCCTCACCGCTTCTGGTACTGTGGCAGGAGTGGGGAGAAAAAAGACGAAGTAAATAGCAATAACCATATATTACTGTTTCTTCACTAACTCTTCTTTCACAATCTGACTCACCAGTCCGCCGTCGGCTTTGCCTTTGACTTTTGGCATGAGTATCCCCATAACTTTTCCCATATCAGAAGATGCCGCAGCCCCGGTTTGCGCAATCGCCTCAGTGACAAGTCTGCGAATTTCTTCCTCAGGCATTTGCGCAGGCAAATACTTTTGCAAGATTGCCAATTCTTTTGTTTCTTTCGCAACAAGATCTTCCCGATTACCCCGTTTAAATTGTTCTATCGAATCTTTATGTTGTTTGACTTCTCGCTGGATAACTGTGAGGACATCTCCATCAGTTGCTTCATAGCCAGCGCCACCCTTCTGAATTTCAAAATACCCGATTGCTGAGAGAAGCATACGCAGGACAGAAGTCTTTTCTGTATCGCGGGAAAGCATGGATTCTTTTAATTCGTCTTTTAGTTGTTGTTTCAACATATGATTTATTTTTTGCAAAGAATACTTTGAATAGGTAATGTTATATTCTTCATTCCTACTCAGAATGACAGCTTACCTATTATATCAGATAGCTGTTGCTTGACAAGGTTCAGCTAGACAATTATTATGATAGCAGGACAAATGAGAAAAATTCTTATTGCAGAAGACGATTATTATATTCGTGATGTTTACAAGGAAATCTTTGAATTATCAGGGTATGAAGTGACAGTTGCGGTTGATGGTGCTGATGCATTAAACAAAATTAAATCACAGCCATTTGATATGATTCTGCTGGATGTAATGATGCCGCAGTTGTCAGGGATTGATGTACTCCGTGCGCTTCGAGGAATGAATTCGCCAGTAAAGTCGACGCCTGTGTATATGATTACCAATCTTGGCCAGGATCAGGTCATTGAGGAGGCGTTTCAATCAGGGATGGATGGATATATTATCAAATCACAAGTAACCCCTCAGCAATTGGTTGATGAGATAAATAATTTTTTTGCAAATAAAGCAGCCCAGGAACAAAAAGTATCGACTGATAAAGTACAATAAGCAATGTGATGATAAGTCTTTTAGTGAATATATCGTCAATCTTCTGAAAGAATTTCCAATCATTCGGCACGTACTGCATACGTGGGGAAGACATCATACCTACTAGACTGTTTGACGATCTCGTCATTTCTTGCTTATTCCTTACTTTTTTTTAGGCTATTTCTCATCGATAGTGTATAGGGTAGAGAGTAATGATTGTGGTAAGGAGGTGAAATATATGGCAAATACAAAAGGTCGAGGGTTTGCGTCAATGAGTAAAGATAAACAGAGAGCAATTGCCAGCAAAGGGGGGAAGGCAGCTCATCGTAAAGGTACAGCGCATACCTGGACAAGCGAAGAGGCAGCAGCGGCAGGACGCAAAGGCGGAAAAGCCCGCCAGAAAAAAGCAGTATAACCTATGAAAGGCTGCTATAGCAGGAATACCCGTTGTTCAAGCGTGTAGTAACAGCGGGTATTTTTGGGTGTATCCAGCTCTTGCGCAATCCTTACCTTCTTTTGGTTCATCTCTCATCGATATAATCTAAGCTATAAAAAAGTACAAAGCAGCTAAGTATAAGGAGGTGAAATGGATATGAATGTACTGGCATGGATAGTTTTCGGATTGATCGTCGGCGTGATTGCAAATGCAATTGAACCAGGGCCACAGCGGGGCGGACTGATAGGTGCAATCCTTTTGGGCATTGTGGGTGCCCTCGTGGGAGGCTTTCTGGCAGATCTGGTGTTTGGTGTGACAGTGACTGGATTTAATCTGACATCCTTCCTCGTTGCAATTGCCGGCTCGTTACTTCTCTTATTTATCGGTAGGGCAATCCGTCGAGCGTAAGACGATAAATAAGAGAAAAGCTTGCAAATAAAATGTCATTTGCTAAGATATGAGCTGCAATGACAAAGGAGTTTAGAACGTTACAAACGTGTTTACAGGAATTACAAAGTCCACTTGCACGAGAGCAGTTAGCCGCAATCATTGTTCAGAGAGCACAAAATCTCGTCAATGCGTCTTGCGGCTTTCTGTTTATCTATAACAGAGAGAAAAATAGACTTGATACACTGTATAGTACTGTCCAGGATGTAGTTACGAAAAGCTTGCAAAAAAATAAACAAATTAGGCAGCTTGTTAAAACGCACAAAATGCTCCAACTGACAAAAGAGATTGCTCCTTCATTGCAAACGCTTATTGTTTTGCCGATTGAATATAATCAGACAGTTATTGCGCTTCTAGGTGTTTGTTCTAGCGGAAAACGATCATTCACTCAAGAGAGCTGCGCATTACTTAAACTGTACAGCACTATGGCAGGACTTGCGCTGGTGGGGGCGCAACTTCAGGAAGAAACGGAAAAAACGATTGAGTTGCGAGACAAATTTATTTCCCTGGCATCACATGAACTACGTACACCGCTAACATCACTTAATGGCTATATTCAATTATTGCATAATAAAATGGCAAATAAACCGACAACAGAAGCTCGTTGGATCAAAGAATTAGTCATCGAAAGCAATCGTTTAACAGATCTGGTAAAAAATTTATTGAATGTTAACCGGATCCAGCAAGGGCAACTGGCATTTCTTTTAGGTGAAGTCGATTTGTTGTCGTTAGTTGAAAAAGCAGTGAAACACTATGCAAATCTTCATCCGGATACAAAAGTTACTTTTCGTGTCAGAGCATCTGATGATTTATATAAAGTGATTGGCGATGCTGATAAGTTACTGGCGATGTTGCATGCATTATTAACAGACATTTACCGTCTGGCAGGACCCCAGGGGTCACTGGTACTCGCACTTTCCCGAACACCACATAACGTTCGTCTGGATATCTTTCACGACGGGAAAAGTTTGCCTCAGACGCAAATTACTCAAGTCATGGGAAAACATCCCAAAACACATCATGCTAAAGACGAGATAGGGATAGGTTTGCTTCTTGCCAAACATACTGTTTCCTTTCACAAAGGGAAAATGTCCCTCTTCTCAGATGAAACAAAAGGTATTTGTGTGACCATTCGTTTACCAGCTCAGCTGATCTAGATTCTTTCGCAATCCTTACGATTTTTTTGTTTGGTTTTGACGCTCTGCTTTTATACTAACAATATTGTTTACTTTCTATGAAAATCGCGCAAATAGCACCCCTAATTGAATCAATTCCTCCTGAGAAATATGGAGGAACCGAACGGGTGATTTCGGCATTGACAGAAGAATTAGTGAAACGAGGTCACGAAGTGACATTGTTTGCCAGTGGTGATTCACAGACACGTGCCAAATTATTTTCTATTTATCATACTTCTTTACGAAAGGCACAGGTTGAAAATTTATATGGTCATAATATCTGGTCGCTTCTAAATGTGGGTATTGCCTATCAAATGCAGGAGCGCTTCGATATTATTCATGATCACAATAGCCAGAACAATCCGGTCAGTTTGCCCCTTGCGAATATCTCCAAAGTTCCGGTTGTTATGACACTCCATGGACCACTCACAGATAAATACAGTAAAGCATTTGAATTTTATCGGACTCCCTTTCTCGTATCTATTTCGCAAAGCCAGGCAGCAATTGCTCCAAACCTTCATTACATTGGTAATGTCTATCATGGCTTGCATATGAAGCATTATCCATTTTCAGAAAAACACGACGGCTATTTACTTTTTGTTGGCAGAATACAGATTGAAAACGGACAGGAAGAAAAAGGATTGCATCATGCTATTGATATCGCGCAGCAAACAGATATGCCGCTTGTGATTGCTGCGAAACTGGATGAAAGTATGCCTGAGAATGTGCGATATTTTCTTGAAAAAATTAAACCACGACTTTCTGATAAGATTATCTGGTTAGGTGAAGTTGATGAAAAAGAAAGAAATACCCTGATGAGTCATGCGTATTGTTTATTACATACTGTCAATTTCCCCGAACCATTCGGTTTGACGCTTATTGAAGCCATGGCCTGTGGTTGTCCGGTGCTTGCGTTTAATAAAGGCTCAATTCCAGAAGTAGTGGAAGACGGAAAGACAGGATTTGTGGTTAACACGACACAGGAAGCAATACAAGTTATTCCACAGATTGCCACAATAAAGAGAGATTATTGTCGTCACTATGCACTGCAGCGCTTTAACGCTTCACGAATGGCAGATGAGTATGAGAAAATTTACCAGACAATTCTCCTAGACAAATCCGGACGGGAAAGTAGGAAATTACAATCTTTATCTTCTTCTAAGATTATCCTCCCCCATAAGAGAAGTTTGTAAATTATATTTCCTTTGATACTATAAGCGCCTGCAGAGATACTAGCAAAAGGTATAGGATACATTTGACCTAATTTACTATAAGATGTATAATAGACGTGAACAGATATGAATTTTATTGAGGAATTGAGAACCAGTGAGGAATTCCGCCGCTTAGGAGAAGCTATACAAGCGGGCAGATTACGACCAGATAACACTGCACAAGCGAAAGATGCAAACGATGCTACCATAAAAAATTTACTGGGGGAGAAACTTGTGTTTCATTATGGATATGATCGGATTTTAGAAGATCCAACAACAGAGATGATACTTTATAAAGGTGGATTAGTACAGTTATTGTTTGATCGTAGATATCTCTATACGGAGAAAGATGGAAAGATTTATGCAAACGGGCTCTGCCAGACAGAGGCATATATAAAAGCAAGACTCATTAATGCCTCAACTACTCATGCTGGTGAATTGGCACATCAAAAGGTTTATAGACAGAGTGATGGGGCAACTCACGTTCGGGTAGAAGTTGCCGATACTGAATTAGCGTCTCCAATACCACTGGAACTTGCAGATTCCAGTTCATATTATCGCAAATTTGATACATCTGCTGCTGTGCAGTATAAAAATGATAGCAATTATAGTGGGGTTTCAGTGAAAAATGAAAGGGCCCAGATCATGATCTCTCACAGACTCAGCAGTTTTGATATATCATACTTTATTGATGAGGCAACAGATACATATAGAATATATGGTTTTAGTCTTCACGGATCAGCTGCCATTATTGCTGAATCTGATAAGGGATGTATATATATGGCAACAGAGGAAGATAAAAAACATTACTTTATTTTAGTTAATTGTCCAGATACTAATGCACATGCATTTGTCATTCTTAATAAATCAGATAATGGCGCCACGAAAAAGATACTATGGAATCAGTCGCAGGATGAAATGCCAAAACGTCTTGCAGAATGTATAGCACAAAGAATTTCATTGGGTCCTGACTTTTTAAAAATACCGGAAAAAGAGAAGAAGTCCGCTAGTGGTTTCACTATGCGATCTCTACCTTCCCCTACAAAAAAATTATCATTCTTAGGTGAGCACTTTTTTCTTCAACCAACTAAAAATAGTATTTGGAAACAGAAGCTACATAAAGACTAAGCCCCAGTAACAATAAATTGTAAGAAAATCTCCGTTCAGCTTGACTCCACAGAAAGCAGGTGTTACATTTTTTTTAGATTTATTGTATATTCTCTGCCCATGGACTTTTTAAGTTTACGTACCAGTATTTATCAAGCAATTCTCGATTTGGCGACCGAAGAAGGCATCAATGCTTCCGGAAAAGAAGAAATTTATGGATGTATTTTTGGTCGTGATAGTTTCATTACTATTCTCAAGCTCCTCAAAGTCCTTACCAACCCGCAAGCAAACGATAGTTTTGATACCAGACCGCTGCAGATGATGTGCCGTCGCGCGCTTTCGACGCTTGTGACATTACAAGGCCGGGAGACCACTCTTGAGAGCGGCGAGGAACCGGGGAAATTTATTCATGAATACCGGAAAGAAAAATACGAACATCTAGTCAATCGTCAAGTGCGCCCCTGGTTCCTCTATCCAGATAAAATCATGCGAAATTATGACTCCCTGGACTCAACGCCACTTGGGTTAATTGCCCTCTATAAATATTGGCAGTTTACTCATGATGATACATTTCTCGTACAGGTTTTGCCAGCTGTTGAGCGGGGACTCAACTGGATTATTACCTATGGTGATCGAGATAAAGATTATCTTTTGGAATATGAATTACCAAAAAATCGACAACATGGCGGACTCGTTGTACAATCCTGGACAGACTCGCAAGAATCACTCATGCAGGCAAATGGAGCTTTTCCTGCATATCCAATCGCGCCGGTGGAAGTGCAGGGATATGCGTGGTTAGCATTGCAACTGTGGGCAGATTTTTATGAAGACAGAACACAATATGGTAATACACAAAACTACGGAAATAAATTGCGAGTATATGCCAACCATCTCAAAGAGCGATTTAATCAGGTCTTCTTTTTTACTTCCGAGGGGTTGCTTTTCCCCTCACAAGCGTTGGATGGCTATAAACAGCAAATCACTACGGTGACTGGCAATCCGCTTCTTTTGCTGTGGGCGAGTTATCAAAAGGATGGCAAGATAGAGGCAATTATTCGTGAGGATTGCATTGCGGATTTAGTCAAACGTTCATTTCTTCCTGATTTATTTGATCCTGATGCCGGTATTCGCACGATGAGTAGTTTGTCAAAGACATTTAATCCGCGTCAGGACTCGTATCATAACGGGAGTTTCTGGCCGAAACTTAATGGCATGGCGCATGAAGGATTAGTGCAATGGGGTTTCACGAAAGAAGCTGCGCTGTTACGGCAAGCGACGCTTAAGCCGATTGCATTTTTCGGTAGTCCGGTTGAGCTCTACATTAAAACTGTAGACGGACAATACCAACTCTATCAGAATGCTTTTGGTCAGCAAAGTTGTCGCCAGCAAGCATGGTCTGCAGCCGCCGCTTTGGATCTACTTACACAATAATTATTCTTTCATGTCTACTCTTTGCCTCATCGATACAAATATCCTCAAAAATATGATTGCTATACTACTCCCTTGACTGAGGAGATTACTATGGAGTAAAATGGTCAATTCTTTTACTATAGGGAATTTAAACTACTTCATTATGGAATTTATGGTTTCCAAAAAGGGTGCACTATGTCAGTAGAAAGATTAACAGGAGCAATGTCTATCTCTGATGGAAAGATGCCTGAAGAATCCCTAAACACTATGGGTTCAATGAGGATTCAGGGGGGACCTGGTCGCATTACCATTCTACCAGAAGGTGATTGGATGGTTATTAGGCCTAAGAAAGATGCTGCAACGAAAGAAGAAGAGCGACGTGTTAACTGGAGCATTCATTGGCTGGGATATGAACCTCAAAGACAGGCACCCCTTGCTTCGTTAACTGCGACAGGAAATGGTTTTTATGATCGACGCTTCTCCATTGGGGATGATATAAACTCGCATCCTGCAGCTTTTCTGGAAGGAGTATATGGAAAACCAACAGAAAATCCTGCAGAAGTAGGGAGAACAGCGCCATCAAAACCTGAAGAGTTGGCATGCGTTTTTAATTGGGGAATTGATGTCAATACAGGAGATGAGTGGTTCAATCCTGCAAAAGCCAAAGAAAAAGGTCGGCTTCTTGAGTATAAAGTGGAGCTGAGGATGGATACAGGAACTGTCTATCATCATGCATATTACCAACAAGGTGAAGGAGAACATGCAAAAAGGACAAGATTTATTTGGGAAGTGCGAGCTAGTAGAGCACAACCCAATGTTAGTCTCGATAGCCTTAGTGTTATTCCGGAAAACTGGTCAGGTGAGATCAAAATACGAACCAAGATTGGAAAACCAGGTGAAAACGATGGCGAGGTATTGACCCAGCGCAGCCGTAGTGACCAGTTTGGCGATACAGGAATTTATGCCAGTGGGAAAATAAAAGGAAAAGACACAATGATTGCTTTAGCAAGCAATGCGGAACTTTCACAAGATGGTAATAAAGTTTCACTTGCTTCTGTTAAGAGAAAAATAGAAAAAAATGCAGATGGTATCTATCAGGAGTTTAGCATACAAGGGGAACAGGGGAAGACGTATAGAGTAGATAATAAAACGGTTCTTCATCATTCACTGGAAGGACAATTGCCTGGAAAGATTGGGGAAAACGGACTACTCAAAAAAACTATCCGGGATGCGACTCTGGTAGGAAAAGCAAGAGATATTATTAAGCAGCACGAAGCAGTATGGGAAAAGTACTGGAAAGAATGTCGAGTCATTATTGAAGGTAATGCTGACTTACAAAGACTGGTTGATTATAATATGTATCTGGTGGCTCAACGTAGCCGGAAAACTCCTCATGCAAGACATCCAAAAGAAGGACAAGTGGATGGTCCTGCGGGATATCGCGGCCATATATTTTTGAATGATATTAATTTTGTCATCGACCAATTTATCTATACTCAGCCAGAAGTTGCAAAAGCATTGCTCGTTTACATGCATCAGCGACAAAAAGAATTTCTTAAAAAGGCAAAAGCAGCAATAACTACCGAAGAAGAGAAATTTACTGAACGCATAGTGCCCTTGTTAAAAAGACCTCAACTGGGACGAAAACTTCTTGCAAGTGATATATTCTCTCTTTTTACTGACTATTACGACAAAAAAAGAACCCACTCCGGCATATTTCCCCCTTGGGAAATGGCGTCTGTTGGATCAGGTACAGCAACGCCGGAATATGTACAAAATGTCAAAGATCCAACGAGGATAGAAAAACTTGATTTAGAAGAGAAAAAGTTTCATCTCACCAATGATATTGCTGCTTCAGTAGTGCGCTACTTTACTGCAACCGGCGATCAGAAATTCATGGAGGAATGTGGCTATGAAATGATAGTACAGAGTGCTTTGTTTACCACAAACTCAGTTGTATACAACGAAGCATCAGGCAAATATGAACTGCGGGACAAGATAGGGGTTGATGAGTATCACGAAACCAACGAACAAACAGGATATGCTGTGGATAATAATGCATTTCAGAATTACCGCGCAAAGTTTATTCTAAAAGAGGCATTGACAATTTTGCAAAATCAACCTTCTATTGCAGCACGCTTAGGTATCGCAAGGGATATGGTGGGATCAATGCGCGATGTCTATGAAAATATTACAATTAATTTTGACGAGCAGACAGGAATCATTCCTCAACATGACGGATTTTTCGATCTTATTGATTTGCCTTTTAGAGAACTTTTCGGTAACTCTACAACAGTACGGGAAGATTTACAAAATCCCAGCTATGATAAAATTATTGCATCTTTGGGCGTTCAAAAAGCACAAGAGAAGCTCATAGAGTTTGGGACGCTTCCTCGATCCGATAAACAATTATCTCCCGGTGCATTAGCAGTCGCTGCACTTTCCGAAAAAACAATCCAGGAATTACTGCGGAGTGGTTTGTTTGGGCATACACAACAAGAATTAACGCAGTACTTTGCATTAGCTGATGTCCTGCGGGATTATGCAGATGGTAAAACAAAAAACTACTCAGAGGAACAAATATCCCAAGCAGCAGCCATAATTTCTTTGGGATGCCTGGGACAAACGAGAGTTGAAATACAACAACATCTTATGCCGCTTCTCAAAGCAAAAACATCCGTCGCTGAAAAACTTATTCTGGCAGTACTCGGTAGAGAGAAAGTAGATGCATTGTTAGCATCCGGACACTATGGTACCACAGAAGAGGAACTTTCAAAAAGTCTCCATAATGTCACAATCACCCGCAGTATTAAACAACCAGATACAACACTTCTCTCCCGGGAAGAAATACTTGAAGGAATTGGTCCGGACGCAATTGCGAGGATACTTGCAAGGGGGAAAATAGGTGACTATCCTGTAACAACACGAGAAGAGGTAGGCGCGGCTTTACAGCGTATTAATGCTGACTTTTATGGCATATTAGATGTAAAAGCCTCCTCGCTTGCTGATGGGTGGGAGGTACTAGTAAAACTCTTAACAAGATCTCAGGAAGAAATAGCAAATGATCCAGAAATCGCAGCAGCATTAATTGCTTTTTTGGGACTTGACCTGTTAGATTTAAAGG